>Ga0208695_1000009_pt1 | contig 362608 bp, 337 predicted proteins | sample AD_UKC111_MetaG_FD_184449 | JGI IMG/M metagenome (GOLD analysis project Ga0208695, IMG submission 184449) | Active sludge microbial communities of municipal wastewater-treating anaerobic digesters from Hong Kong - AD_UKC111_MetaG (SPAdes)... | ecosystem: Engineered > Bioreactor > Anaerobic >...
AGAAGGTACATTCGGTCAAGATGGAGTACCATCTATCCAGTCAAAAGTGCGTGTTACTGCGCTTTTCCATTTCTTATATAGAGAGGCACGGGATTCTTCGGACATGTCAGGTTGCCAGACTTTGTCCTTACCCCAATTAGCTGATAACTGGTCCAGGTTCTGCCAGTAGCCAACAGCAAGACCTGCCGCATATGCAGCACCCAGTGCGGTTGTCTCAGCCACGCGAGGTTTTATCACTGGTACATTCAATATATCAGCCTGGAATTGCATCAGCAATTCATTCACAACCATCCCACCATCGACCTTTAGGCTGTTTAGTTTAACGTTTGAATCACTTTCCATGGCATCCAACACCTCACGCGTTTGGAACGCAGTGGATTCAAGAACAGCCCTGGCGATATGACCGCGATTGGCAAAACGGGTAAGTCCAACGATCACACCGCGCGCATCTGATCGCCAATATGGAGCGTAAAGTCCTGAGAAAGCTGGAACAAAGTAAACGTCTCCATTATCGCTTACGGTACGCGCTAAGGGTTCAATATCTGCTGAGTTTTCTATAAGCTTAAGATTGTCTCGGAGCCATTGCACAAGGGCACCAGCGATGGCAATACTGCCTTCCAAGCAATATACCGCTGGATCATTGCCCAGTTTATAACCCGCCGTGGTTAAGAGACCGTTCTTACTGGTAACGGGTTCTGTACCAGTATTCATGAGCATAAAGCAGCCTGTTCCGTATGTGTTTTTAACGTCGCCTGGCTTAAAACAAGTCTGGCCAAACAAAGCTGCCTGTTGATCTCCAAGATCACCAGCGATGGCTACATTCTCGAGTCCAACCCGGGTATATCCATAAATCGCAGAAGAGGGGACGATTTTGGGAAGAATTGAAACAGGGATTCCAAGAATCTCAAGCATTTTTGAATCCCATGTAAGAGTCTTGATGTCCATTAATAAAGTACGAGACGCGTTTGAAATATCAGTCACATGTATACCGCCCATCGGTCCACCTGTAAGGTTCCAAATTACCCAGGTGTCCATGTTTCCAAAAAGAACATCCCCTTTAATGAGATCATCCGAAATATCAGGATTGTGATCGAGCATCCATTTGATCTTTGGACCGGAAAAATAGGTTGCGAGTGGCAGACCAGTTTTTAGACGAATTTCTTCAGAAAGTCCATGTTTTTCGAGATCAGAGATAATTTCATGTGTGCGTGTGTCTTGCCAGACAATGGCATTTCCGTAAGGTTTCCCGGTTTGTTTGTTCCACAGGATCGCTGTTTCTCTTTGATTGGTGATGCCAATTGCTGCCAGATCTTCTGAAACGAGGCCGGATTTACGCATTCCATTGGTAATCACTTCTAGCGTGTTCTGCCATATCTCCAAGCCGTCATGTTCAACCAATCCCGGCGCGGGGTAAATTTGTTTGTGCTCTTTTTGATCTATTGCGACAATATTACCCTGAAAATCAAAAACAATGAATCTAGTGCTGGTCGTTCCCTGGTCAATGGCTGCAACGAATTTTGACATATAACCCTCCAGAACTTGGAAAGAATAGGTGAGTTCATTATACAATTAAGGAATTCTTTTATAGAAGGCATTGAAATGAAGATCAATAGATGCGTTTACATTCTCATAACTCTGCTCTTGGTATCTTGTAATTTTCAGGGGAGCAGCTTGAATTCTAGTTCCAGTAGAGTGTCCATCCACGATATTCAAGGATGCGCTCATATTTCACCTATGGAAGGCGAATCGGTAAGTGGTGTAAAAGGCATAGTTACCTGGAAGGTTGAGAATGGATTCTTCATGCAAGATCCACTCCCTGATGATCAGGATTGCAGCTCGGAAGGCATTTTTGTTTTTACAGACAGCTATCCTGATGTGATCCCAGGTGACGAAGTGAGTGTGGAAGGGGTTGTTTCAGAGTTTATTTCCGGTGGAGAACCTGACAAGAATTTGAGTGTCACTGAGATAGAAGCAAAGAATGTTCAATTGATAGCAGAACATTCCCCACTTCCCGCCGCTATCGTCCTCGGAGAGGGCGGAAGGATCCCACCTGTAAATATTATTGAAGATGATGAGATGTCTGTATTCGATCCCGAAACGGACGGGTTAGATTTTTACGAAAGTCTTGAAGGAATGAGAGTAGAAATTCTCACAGCGATTGTTGTACAGGCAAAGAATTCCTACGGTGAAATCTTCGTTATCCCATCAGATTTTTCTGATCAAAACATCATATCTGCAGAGGGCGCATTGATTCAGACCGAGTCTGACAATAACCCCGAAAGAATTCTGGTAGATATCCCGTCCACTTATAAAAAGAAGATCCAGGTAGGTGATAGGATTAATGAACCGATAATTGGCATTATGGATTACGAATACGGGAATTATCGTGTTCTTGAGATCAACTTTCTTCAATTAAATTCAATGAACAGGAAAAAGCAAGAAACGGTAAAAGCGGCGAAGGATGGTACACTCAGAATTGCCACTTACAATGTTAATAATTACAATCGTTTCAATGAGGACAAACTCAACGAATTGGCAGACCAATTTGAAAATGACCTTGGTTTACCCGATATCCTGGTCTTACAGGAAGTTCAGGATGATAGTGCTCTTGATGATGATGGCACAATCTCCGCGGAAAAGAATATTAAATCATTGATCGGAGTCTTGTTCGATAATTATGACGTACTTTACCACTACGTTGATCCGGTGGTGGAGAATAATTCAAGCGGTGGTGCGCAGGGGGGAAATATCCGAACCGTGATACTTTATCGAAATGATCGGGGTCTTGAAAGAGTTAGAATTGAAAACGATCAATATCTTGGGGATGTAAATGAATTTTCGAATAGCCGGATTCCGACGATTGTAAAATTCAAGTTTTACTCAGAGTATTTGTATATTGTTGGGGTTCATCTCGTATCAAACAATCTCAATACTCCATTATTTGGGCACTTACAGCCCCCTCAGAAACCTGAGGAAGAGAAGCGTATCAAACAAGCGATTTGGATAGGTGAAGTTGTAGATAAAATTAGCATGTCAGATTCAGGAGTCTCAGTAATCGTTTTGGGAGACTTCAATGACACTCCGTGGTCAACGACACTATTGCAATTGAATAGTTCAGGTATGTGCAATACCAATTTCCTCATTGATAAGCGGGAAGCATATTCATTCATTTATGAAGGAAACGCCAGCTTGTTTGATCAAATTTTGGTCACTTCAAATTTGATTGATTCGATCGTGATGGTACAACCAATACACATAAACACATGGAAACAGGAAAAAGATCAAATCAGTGATCATGATCCAATAGTGATAGATATTGATTTACGAAATAAAGGAGAGTGATGAGCTCTCCTTTTTTAGTTACGAAGAGACCGAAAGGGCGTCCTTAGGCGTTGTTCTGGGATGATGGTGTAAAACAGCTTTCCGGTTCTTTTGATTAATACTCCTGAAGTGATAACCGTATACAGTAAGGGTGATCGCTAGCGGAAATTTGTTTGGAAACTTGAACAAAGTCCAGAAGAATAAATTCCAATAGTAGAATGCTTCTTTTGGATTCAGCCCCATAACAACCATCGTTCTCAGCAGCGCGACAACCTCTGAAAATTCAATTGTCACATCAGATTTTTGAGTTTGATAATCACGTAGAAAGGTTTTGACCCGCTGGTAATATAATTTACGAGAATAAATCTTATCAAGGATAGAGAGGTAACCTTTCCTGAGGATATTAGCGTCCATAACCGGAATGATGTTAGTGGTACCGTCAGTATTGTCTCCGGTCATTTCTTTTATAATCCGGCCTTGTTCATCGAGTTTACGGTAAAGTTCGGTGCTATTAGGCGCCTGGAGAAGTCCCACCATGGCAGTAACAATTCCGCTCTTCTGAATAAAATCTACCATACGATTAAAAATCGAGGGCGTGTCACTGTCAAATCCAACGATGAATCCTGCCATGACTTGGATACCCGCGTGTTGGATGGTATGGATATTGTCGATCAGATCACGTTTCGTATTCTGTTTTTTGTTGCAATTCTGAAGACTCTCTTCGTCTGGTGTCTCTACACCGATGAATACCGACATAAAACCTGCCTTGACAAGTAGTTTCATCAACTCTGGATCGTCTGCCAGGTTGATTGATGCTTCAGTAAGAAAGTTGCAACCTTTCTTTCCTCTACGCCATTCGATCAAAGCTGGAAGTATATCCTCTTTTAAAATCCTTTTATTTCCGATGAAATTATCATCAACAAAGAAAATGTTACGCCTCCAACCGGCATTGTAGAGCTGGTCCAATTCAGCGACAATCTGCCGGCTGGTCTTCAACCGGGGATAGTGGCCAAGCAAGGCAGTTACATTGCAAAAATCGCAATTGAATGGACATCCTCTGGAAAATTGGATGCTCATACAATCGTAATCGCGAAGGTTAATCAGAGAAATATCTGGTAGCGGTGATAAACTCATATTGGCATAATCATCGGTCTTGTAGATATGCTTAGCATTTCCCGCCAAATAATCTTCAATGAAGAGAGGTAATGTAATTTCACCTTCATTTAGAACCAGATAATCTACATTATCAAATTGTTCATAATCTTCTGTGAACAACGGGCCACCGGCAACAACTGGTTTTCCAAGTTGTTTGACCTGATTGATGATCGATTCCACCGATGTTCGTTGTACGTCCATAGCACTGACAAACACCAGATCAGCCCAAAGTATGTCTTTTTCAGTTAGAGGGAATATATTAATATCGATCAATTTCTTATTCCAATACTTTGGTAAAAGCGCTGATATAGTCATCAATCCAAGCGGAGGATTGCTGACCTTTTTGTTAATAAATTTCAGGGCATGTTTGAAGCTCCAAAAGGTATCAGGAAATTCAGGATAAACCATCAAGATGTTCATTTTTTGCTCCTAATCTTTCTTGAAGTCTATCCTTGCCAAATTGAATTAGGATGTGAAAAAGGTCATGCCACAATACATATCTGCTTTGGTAACCTGACTTGGACTATTACTTTCTTCATCATCACTAAAAAGCCCTAATGCTATAATTGGATAAATGAATGGGAAACAAAGCGAATCTGAATTCAATATCACCAGTGGGACCGATCTGGCGTTTGCGCTAGTCGTGTTGATCTCATATTTCACGGCATTCACAAAAGCGCTGGAAATTTCAGTTTTCTTAATCACTGTATTGATCTTTCTGGGGATTGCGTATATTGCCAATGGTATATATGGATTTGCTTATATCAATCAGTCTGAGAATCTATCACCAAAACTTTTCTATTTTGCCATCCAATTGATCCTTGGTGGTTTGATCATCTTTTTCAGCAAGGGTGGGGGATTCAACGCGTATATTTTGCTTCCTCTTGCAGCGCATACCGCGATAACCTTGAACCAGGAGTGGATGTTTACAACAAACATCGGGATATTTCTGGTCTACGTGATCTCAGTAATTGGTTACTCAAACAATTGGGGCGCAGTGTGGTCGGGAATGCCAATATTCTTTGCCGGGCAGGTATTTATATTGATATTTACACAAATGGCAGTGACAGAACAAAAAGGCCGTTTGAAGATGGAAAAACTGGCGACTGAGCTTTCTGAAGCCAACAAGCACTTGAGCGAATATGCGAGTCAGGTAAAGGACCTTACCATCAGTCAGGAGCGCAACCGCTTTGCTCGTGAAATTCATGATGGATTGGGACATTATCTCACCACGATTAATATGCAGATCAAAGCTGCCCAGGCAATAATGAAAAAAGATCCCAAACAAGCGGATTCTTTACTTGAAAAAGCGGAACAATTGACCTCTGAAGCGTTAGTCGATGTTCGTAATAGCGTTGAATCGTTACGTGAAGGAAAAGATTCACCGCTGTCGCTTGATAAGAGAATCAATTGGCTGCTTGAGTCCTCGAAAGTAAAGAATCGTGAATATTTCTTTCATATTTTGGGGATTCCCAGATCGATCTCTTCTCAAATGGATGTAACACTTTACCGTGTTGTGCAAGAAGCCATTAATAATGCCAACAAGCATTCAAGATCAAGTAAAGTCGAAGTTACTCTAAGCTATGAAGATCCCGGCCACATATTATTATCAATATTCGATAATGGTGTAGGCACAGATGATCCACAAGGCGGTTTTGGTTTGATTGGTATGAAAGAGAGAGTTCGATTGATCAACGGCGACATGAAAATTGAGACGGGATCAGGAAAAGGATTCTTAATCGAAATCGTTGTACCGGGATAAGAGGAATCGCATTGATAAAAATATTAATTGTTGATGATCAGTCGTTATTCAGAGAAGCATTGAAAACCTTGTTGAACGCTTCGCCAGATTTTGAGATTGTCGGAGATGCATCCAATGGTGAAGAGGCTTTACGAATGGTTTTACAGCATTCTCCAAATATTGTCTTGATGGATCTACGTATGCCTATCATGGATGGCGTGGAAGCCACCAAGCGGATCTTGCAGATGGGAAAATCTGTAAAAGTAATCGTACTGACAACATTTGATGACGATGAAAACGTTTTTGAGGCTCTTCGTGCCGGGGCAGTAGGTTACCTCTTAAAAGACGTTTCCTCTGAAAAACTCTATGAAGCAATAAAAGCTGCCAACCAGGGAGAATATTTTCTTCTTCCATCAATCACTGCCAAAGTTGTTTCGGAATTCTCAAAGATATCCAAACCAGCAGCAAAGAGCCAGGAAATGTTCTTGCCGGATCCCCTCTCACCACGTGAAATCGAAATCATCAAGTTGGTAGCTACTGGAGCCAGTAACAAAGAGATTGCGGATATACTGGTCATATCGGAAGGCACGGTAAAGAATCACCTTTCGAGTATCTTAAGCAAATTAAGTGTCAGAGATCGTATGCAAGCTGTACTAAAAGCAAAAGAACTAGGCATTATCACGATATAACTTCTGGGGTAGGACGAATGAACGAAAAGCACTTAACCAAACAGGTTTCATTGAAAATCCAGATCACCTCATTATTTGGCTTGATGTTGGTCATTGCCGGATTGATGATCATCCTTGAATTAAGGATAAAGACTGGATGGCTGATCCTCGCAATACCGGGGTTGATGGGCTTGATCTTGCTAATGTACGGCTTATTATCAGCAAAAAAAGGGTGGTTGATCGCCGGCAGCCTTGTCACTGGTATCGGATTGGGAATTTTCTTCGCGTTACAAAAATTCAAGGAAATAAACCTGCTGCACCGGTTTGGTTATTTGTTAATGTTCCTGGCGGCGGGTTGGCTGATCACATTTATTCTTTTAAAGTTGCTTTACCAAAATACTGCATGGTGGGCACTAATTTGTGCGAGCATTTTTGGTGGTTCCGCATTTGCCATGCTTTTCAAAGGGGCAAATGCCTTCGATCTTGTCCTTGATATTGCACTGCCTCTTGGTTTGGTATTCCTCGTTTGGGGTTTTCGCGGGAGGCTGATTGGTTTGGTAATTACGGGATGCTTGGTTATGTCAACAGGCACCGGAATATACATGGGATGGCATCATTCGACAAATCCTCAAGGTTTAATAGAGACAGGAACTATGTTGGTCTGGTTTTCTTTAGCTTGGTTCCTGGTAACTGTATTCTCGCGAATTATGTTTCGAAGGTTTATCTGGTGGCCTTTGATTCCAGGTGGCGTCTTGGCTATGACAGGGTGGGGGCTGTACATTGGTGGTAATCCAGGTAATGCGGTAGATTTTGTTGGTAACACAGGTTCGATAGGATTGATTATCTTTGGCGTTTATCTATTGCTAATGAGGTTTGGAATGCAAAAATAGATTAATTACTGGTTAAGCACGCAGAGGTCTGCCTGTCAGACCTCTTTTTTTGACCCTGTTCAAACCCACCGCAAACTGATAAGATAAGCGTTTGTTTAAATCGGTTACTCATATTTGATTGGATTAGTTAATGGAAAAAGTAAGAGAAGATATTCGTAATGTTGCCATAATTGCCCATGTAGACCACGGCAAAACCACATTAGTCGATGGCTTGTTGAAACAGGCCAGAGTGTTCCGTGAGAACCAGCAGGTTCTGGAACGCGTCATGGATTCTAATGATTTGGAACGTGAACGTGGAATCACCATCCTGGCAAAAAATACAGCAATTACAATTCCTGACCCAAAAACTGGAAAGATGGTTAAGATCAATATTGTTGACACTCCAGGGCATGCAGATTTTGGCGGTGAGGTGGAGCGCGTTATGAACATGGTTGATGGTGTTTTGTTGCTGGTGGACGCAGCCGAAGGACCAATGCCACAAACACGCTTTGTCCTCAAGAAAGCGCTTGAAATGGGCCACAAAGCCATTGTGGTCATCAATAAAATGGACCGAAAAGACGCTGATCCTGAACGTGCTGTGAATTTGACTTTCGATCTTTTCATTGAGCTGGGTGCCAATGATGAACAGGCTGATTTTCCGATCATTTATGCCAACGCAATCACGCAACAAGCTGGAACCACATATGATTTGGAACCGAATCTACAGCCATTGTTCAATGCAATTCTCGAGAACGTCCCTGCACCTGTAGTTGACATGGATGCACCGCTACAGCTTTTGGTAACCAATCTTGGTTATGATGATTATCGTGGTGTAACAGCTGTTGGTCGTATCCACGCAGGCAAAATTACAGCAGGCGCCCCTGTAGCACGTATGCTTAAAGATGGTACCATCGTACCAGAGCGCGCGAGATATCTTTACGTATTCCAAGGGCTGGATAAGGTTGAGATCGAATCAGCCAGTGCGGGTGATATTGTGGCAATAGCAGGTCTGGAAGGTATTGGCATTGGGGAAACCCTCGCTGATCCCACAAATCCTGTGGCTCTACCTACTATTCAGGTTGAGGAACCTACCGTACGGATGACCTTCGGCGTCAATACTTCACCATTCTCTGGAAAGGAAGGGAAATGGGGTACTTCAAGAAAATTGCGAGAACGTTTGTTCGATGAACTAAAGAACAACGTTGCCTTGCGCGTAGATGAAACTGAAAGCCCAGATACATTTATTGTCTCAGGGCGAGGGGAGCTCCACCTGGCAATTTTGATCGAAACCATGCGGCGTGAAGGATATGAATTCCAGGTGTCCAGACCGGAAGCAATCTTCAAGACAGGCGCCAATGGAGAAACACTTGAACCATTTGAAGAGCTGCATATCGATACAAGCCCTGATACGGTGGGAACGGTTGTGGAAATGCTTGGAAATCGTCGTGGAAAAATGTTGAATATGCTCAACAACCCCGACAACACAGTTCATCTGCATTATCTTGTGCCAACGCGTGGATTGCTTGGTTTTCGATATCAATTCCTAACTGCAACGCGCGGTATGGGCATATTGAATACAATCTTCCATGATTATCTTCCTCTGGCAGGTCCCATTACAGCGCGAGCTACCAGCTCAATCGTCGCCTGGGAAACCGGTCAGACATCGACTTATGGCTTGAAGAACGCCGAAGAACGTGGCGTCTTATTCCTTGGGGCGGGTGTTGATGTTTACGAGGGGATGGTTGTCGGAGAAACACAGCGTCCGGATGATCTTACAGTGAATGTTTGCAAGAAAAAACATCTAACGAATATGCGTTCTTCTAACAAAGACATTGAAATCCGTCTCACGCCACCATTGGTGATGAGCCTGGATCAGGCGATTGAGTATCTGGCTGAAGATGAGCTGCTTGAAGTTACACCGATCAACTTCAGAATCCGAAAACGCATTCTTGATACCGAAGAACGTGGCAAACAATCCAAAAAAGCCAAAGAAGCGCTTGCTGAATCGGAATGAGATTAAACAAATATTAGAAATGGTTATTGACTTCCAGGCGAAATTATGATAAAGTTATTCGCGTAGGATGCTTAGTAGTTCTTGTTGGATGTATAGAAGACAGGCCAAAGCGAAAGCTCCAGGGCTGTCTTTTTTTGACCGCTCCGAGAGAACGAACAAAAAATCCTAAAAAATGGAAGTTTTGCTATAGGAGGCAAAAAAATGTCTGAACGGATCGTCGGTACGGTCAAATGGTTCAACGGAACCAAAGGTTACGGTTTCATTTCCCGTGAAGGTGGCGAGGATGTGTTTGTTCACTTCTCCGCTATCCAGGCTGATGGTTATCGCAACCTCGAAGAAGGCCAGAAGGTCGAATTCTCGATCGAAAAAGGCCCCAAGGGTCTCCAGGCCAGCAATGTTGTTGTAGTCAAATAAGATAGAACAATACTGCAAACTGGATCCGTCTCGATCACTCGAGACGGATTTTTATTTTTTTCCTTCTTCAATGGCATTCCAATAACCTTTATCGAGTTCGTCGTCTGAAAGGTGAGCGTACCGTTGAGTAACCGCGATATTCTTATGCCTGGCTAATTCCTGGGCAAGCTTAAGATTACCAGACGCTCGCAGAACACGTGTAACGAAATAATGCCTAAAAGAATGTGGTGTAATCGTACCAACGGCATCAGGACCGAGAAACTCCGCCACACGTTCAGTGACAATATTTCTGCCAGTCGTGGTGGTTATTGGTTTGACCTTTGAACCAGCTCCGCGGTCGTGGCGAGCAAACAACGGCAATGAGGATAATGAGCGGTTGGAAGATCCATCTATCTCTCGACGGGCATTAAGATAATCTAACAGAGCGTCAGTGGCGCGTGTTGAAAACCGAACAATATCTTGTCGATTACCCTTACCAATAATCATGGCTTTGCCTTCATTCCAGTCAAGATCACCACGACGCAAGCCACAGGCTTCATGGACGCGTAATCCTGTATCAGCCAGGGTCAGCAAAAAAGCTCTATCTCGTAAATTGATCAAGCGATCTTCTTTTTCCTCATAAACCTTGTTCTTTAATTCCTCTGCGTGTAGCAGAACTTTTTCAATGTCCGAAATTGGGAATTGAGGTAATCTGATTCCTGGTCGTCTCGCTCTTTGTTGTATCAACATCCGAATTCGCGGCAAATTGATTGGAGCGAGGTTCTCAGCAGAGACATAAGCAAAAAAACCGGCAGCAGCTGTCAGATAGAGCCGTTCTGTGGTGGCTGCATGATCTTTGAGCGCGTATGCCAACCATACGATTGCTTCTTCGGGAAGCGTTTTGATATCTGCGTTTTCGACATCAATTTTATTGTCATAAAGGCACGTGGTGAAATACCTCATCGCGTTCATGTAAGTTGAGGCTGTATGCGCACTACGAGCGAGTTTTACGGAATCGACATAACCATCAATTGCATGAAGAATCGTAGTCATAAGGTCCTCATTTATTTTGAATAATGTTTATTATAATAATACTTATCGAAACCAAGAATTGATTATACTTATCTTTCCCCCCTGGTTCAAGTATAAGTATAATTCTTTGCAATGATACGTGGCTGTTATATAATTCAATGAATCATAACTAACAATATGTAAATCCCCTAGCGGAGTCAATATGACGCGAAATGTGTTACTGGTGGTTCCAACTGGAATAAGTAATCAGTATGTCGTTCAGGAAAATGATGATTATTTAATAATAGACACAGGATTACGTTACAACTATACGAATTTGGTCAATTTTCTTTCAAGGCAAAAAATTTCAGCTAAAAAGTTAAAAATGGTAGTTATAACTCATGCTGATGGCGATCATTATGGTTGTCTGAACCTTCTAGTTGACCATTCCTCAGTCAAATTAACCACTGCAACTTCGGCAATTGAAGCTGAAGCAATTGGAAAGGGTATTTCGTCGCGGCCATTACGATCAAAAGGATTGCAGAAAATAGTACTTGGAATGGTATCCCCATTGTTTACATGTAAACCGGTAAGGATCGAAAGGATTCTCATTCCTGGCGAGACTCTCCCATTTCTAGGAGGATTAATAGTCCTGGATACAAAAGGACACACTCCTGGCCACATCTCTCTCTGGTCAGAAACGGAGAAAACACTTTTCAGCGGTGATTCAATTAATATTCGTGATGGTGTACCCTCGCCTTCACGTGGCGTAAATACATGGGATGAAGATCTCGCCAGGAAATCATTTGAAATGCAAATGGATTTACATCCCGATCACATTTACGGTGGGCATGGAGTATGGAACCGAGAATAGTAGAACATAAATACTATTGCTACACCATGAAGGATGAAATATGAGCAAACTAAAACCGCCAATCTTTCAACATCCCGATATGGAAGGTTCGACATTTTTCTGGGAAGGCAATTCGACGGGTATTTTGTTGATCCATGGCTTTACTGCGACTACAGTGGAAGTAAGACCAATGGCCAAGTTTCTACATGAAAAAGGATTTACCGTGGCAGGCCCCCTTCTCCCTGGGCATGGACATAAAGTTGAAGATATGAATGGTGTTCGTTGGTCAGATTGGATTGATGCAGTAGAAGAAATTTATAAAAAATTATCAAAAAAGTGTAAAAAAATATTTGTACTTGGAGAATCCATGGGGGGATTATTATCGATGGAAATGGCAATCGCCCATCCACAAATTGCAGGTTTAATGATCTTTGCGCCAGCCGTTCACGTTCCTAAACTCTGTATGGCAAGGTTTATTTGGCCACTCAAAGAATATATCTATAAAAGTAATACCGACGATACCATGCCCTGGCAAGGTTTTAATGTTGTTCCGTTACATGCGGCTAATGAACTGCTCAAATTACAGAAACACGTGATCAAGCATATGCACGAGATTCAACAACCTACTTACGTTTTCCAAGGAAAATTAGATAAGTCTATCGATCCAATAAGTTCTCTTGAAGTTGTAGAGAATATTAGCTCTAAGGAGAAGGAATTGTTCTGGCTAGAAGATTCTACGCACTGTATTCTGATTGACAAGCAATTGCCCGATGTTGAAGAAATTTGTCTGGAGTTCATCAATATCCATTGATAACAAATCAAGTTCTTCTCGATGCCTAGGGGTTTGATTGGGGTTATAATTACCAAACGATCCTTCGAGAAACGGAGTAAGCGAAATGGAAAAACGAGAAAAACCAATTGGCAAGACGACCATCGCTCCTGATGTTCTGGTATCGATCGCCCAACTGGCGGCTCTGAGCGTGGAGGGTGTCAGTCGCCTCACCTCAGTTCCTCGAGAGGTGAATACTCTTTTTAAACGTGGCCTTTCCGAAGGTGTCGATATTTCAGTGGAAGATAATTATGTTTACGCGGATTTATATGTAGTCCTGAAACGCGATGTCAATGTCCGTGAAGTCAGTCATAACATCCAGTCTGCTGTGGCACGTTCGATTTCGGAAATGGTGGGCATGGAAGTTGGCAAGGTAAATGTCCACGTAGAAGATATTGATTTCTCTGAAAGCAAATAGGCAAGATGAAATCCCGCACAAAGGCGAGAGGAATAGCTTTACAAATTTTATACGAATATGATCTGACAGGTCATCCCGTCGGGGAAATTCTTGAAACACATCTTACAGAAGAAGATCTGGACGAGAATCTTCAGAAGTTTTTACGTTCAATTATTTTAGGTGTGGTACCAATCATAGGGCAATTAGATATGATTGTTTCAGATCATGCGCCAGAATGGCCACTAGATCAGGTGGCTGTGATTGATAGAAATATTCTACGCATTGCCTTGTGGGAGTTCGCTGTCGCCCAGATCACACCTGTAAAAGTGGCGATCAATGAAGCGATAGAATTGGCTAAGATCTATGGATCGGACAGCTCATCAAGATTTGTTAATGGGGTCTTGGGCAGCCTGGTAGACCATCAAACTGAGATTCACAATAGTATTCACAAGTCGCTAGTATAATTAATTGACACAAATGGTAATTCGATAAATTCCTGGGTAATTTATGCGACCTCAACAAAAATGGACGAGACGATTCTCTGGACAGGTATTCTGCGCCTGTCTTTTGATTATCGTTCTACTTTCGAGTTGCGTCTCTCCCGCCAACACAGTTCCAAATAATAATTCCTATCCCCAGGCTGAAGTAATTTTTAAAGTGACGCTTCCTCAAGCCTTGCCGGCTGGATCATCCTTGAATTTCGAAATTGTGGATGATGTGACAGGATTAGCTTTCAACCCTCAGCGCTACGAGATGACCAAGCAGGACGAACTTGATTACTTTGTGAAGCTCCCGGTTGTCATCGGATCAGTACTAAAATATCGCTATGTGCGTGTCTCCGAATCAACCACGATTGAATATACACCCCAAAATTCCGCAGTCCGTTTTCGCATGGCAAGTATTACTGGGCCTGCGATTTTTCAGGATTCAATTGCAGGATGGATCGATCAACCCTATATTGGTGTAATTGGAAGAGTACGGGGTCAATTTCTGGACAATAACACAAATTTACCCATTCCAAACTTGTTGGTAACTGCACAGGGTGTTCAAACTGTTACTTCATCAGATGGGACATTTACTCTTGAAGGTCTCACTCCTGGAACCCACAACCTGGTTGTTTATAGTATGGATGGAAAATATGGCACCTTCCAGCAGGGTGTTTCCATATCGGAGGAGGCAACCACACCAGTTTTCATCGCATTAGAGACCAGGCAGACAGTCAGTGTAACGTTTGAGGTAAATACACCGTCTGATTTCGATACATCTATTCCACTACGGATGGCAACCAACCTTCAGTCACTTGGGAACCAATACGCTGATTTACTAGCAGGTTCTACAACAGTTTCCTCGACACTACCAATTTTGACTAAAACCCAAGAAGGAAAATACACAATTACACTCGACCTACCAGCTGGTTTTGATCTGAGATATAAATTTACACTCGGCGATGGTTTGTGGAATAGCGAATTGAATGCTGACGGTAGTTTTGTTTTAAGAGAATTAATCGTTCCTCAAAGCCAAGCAAAGATTATCGACTCAGTCAAGACATTTCAATCGCCTGATGTTAAGCCCGTATCCTTTACGATAACAACGCCGGCTTATACACCGACAAACGATGTTGTCTCTGTTCAATTCAACCCATTCAGTTGGTTTGAAGCCATTCCAATGGTTCGTAAGAGCCAAAATGAATGGAGTTATACGCTCTACTCACCTCTCAATATACTAGGTCCGGTTGAATATCGATTTTGCCGCAACGAGATCTGCGATTTAGCTTCATCAACCCCGACCAATTCTCAGGTATTTTTACCGTCGAGCAATTCTCAATCCCTATCGATAAATATTACTCAATGGAATAATTACTCAAGTCTTGCGGATCCAGAACTTGTTACTGACGGTGGAAATGTAACGCCCAGATCACCGTTTATCGCTGGATTTGAATTCGGACGTGATTATTTACCATTTCAATCACAGTATCTTGACAATGGGTTGTCTTCGATCTCAAATACCGCATCCAATTTCGTCATAATTCCTTCTACTTGGACTGCTACACGCAATAATCCGCCTTATCTTGAACCATTACCAGGTCGAGATTATTCGTGGTTGCAGATGTCGGAAACCTTGAAATCGATTGAAAGTGAAGGATTGCAGACGATTCTTTTCCCACAATTGAGCTTCCCCACCGGAGCTGATAATTATTGGCAATCGGCTAAACGGGATGAAGGTTGGTGGGTCACCTGGTATGAGAATTATCACAGATATATCATGCAGGTAGTTGACTGGGCTAATGCAAATAATGTCGAAGGAATTATTTTGGGTGATCCTTCGGTTGCTGCTTCATACAAAAACGGTACGTTAGCGGATGGAACACTGGCCAATGCGCCTCTTAATGCAGACGACCAGTGGCGACAGTTGATTAAAGATATTCGTGCCAAATATTCAGGCGCAATTATTGGCGCGTTGGCATATCCGAGTTCTCAAAAGATTGAACCTGGCTGGCTCGATTCAGTGGACGCAATTTATGTGCTTTATTCGCCTGCCCTTTCACAATCCAGTTCTATTACGACAAACGATTTGATGCCTTTAATCAGGAAAGATTTGGAAGGAAATCTCTATCCTAAATTAAGCAACTTTGGTAAAACAGTAATCCTTGGGCTGAATTACCCCTCCGCTGCAAATGCCTTTGGTGGTTGCGAAGACGTATTAGGAAGTTGCGTGAATAATTGGGGCAACTCCCAAATCGATCTGAGTGTACAATCTCAAATTTATAATGCCGCAGTAATTATTGCCGCAAAGGAACCGTGGATCACAGGTTTTATCTCAAGAAATTATCAATCCATAGTGGCTGTTCAGGATTCATCATGCTCAATAAATGGTAAGCCATCTGTTGATGTTTTATGGTTTTGGTATCATTTTATATTAAATGTATCTTCGTAAAATAGGAGACCGAAAATGCAAATACTTGGCCGTCCAGGCGCCGTTGGAACAGAGGTACTTGGGATAAGCGGGCAGGAAAGGCAATTCTGGAATCTAAATCAAGATGAATTGATCCAGAGAATTATCATAAATCAGGAATGTGATGTAACAGGATGCAAAGCAGTTGTTGCGAAAACCGGAAAATTTACGGGTAGGTCGCCTAAAGATAAATATATCGTAAACTATCATAAAAAATATGATGATCAGATCGCCTGGGGGGAGACAAACCAGCCAATCGAACCAGAGGTTATACAAGCGCTTTTCACTGAAATTCAATCGTATTTACAGAAAAAGGATATTTACATACAAGACATGCTGGTTGGCCAGCATCCGGAGTATGGAAAGCATGTCAGGATAATTACTGAGACAGCTTGGCATTCCCTATTTGCCAGGGATCTTTTTGTAATGAATGAATCAGGTTTGGATGCCATGCCCGATTATTCGGTTGTGCATGTGCCAGGCTTTTTCGCTGATAAGAAATTTGGGTTGCACTCGGGAACCTTTGTGATTCTGGATTTTGAGCAACGACTTGTCCTGATTGGTGGTACCTCCTATGCCGGAGAGATCAAAAAAGCTGTTTTTTCGATTTTGAATAGAATATTACCTGAGCATGATGTGTTACCGATGCATTGCTCAGCCAATATAGGTGCAAAAGGTGATTCGGCGCTTTTCTTTGGCCTATCAGGGACCGGCAAAACGACACTCTCTTCAGATCCTGAGAGGAGGTTGATAGGCGACGATGAACATGGTTGGGGAAAGGATGGCGTCTTTAATTTTGAAGGCGGATGTTACGCGAAAACGATCGGTTTGCAACAGAAATATGAACCACTTATCTGGAATGCCTGTCTGCAAAAAGGTACGGTTCTAGAGAATGTAGTTTACGACAAGGAGACTGACAGGATTGACTTCAATGATGGATCGATCACAGAAAACACCCGCGCGGCCTATCCCCTGGAAAATATCTTGAATTATGAACCGACAGGACGTGGTCCGCACCCAAGCAACATATTTTTCTTGTCCGCGGATGCATTTGGTGTGCTTCCACCGATCTCAAGACTGGATGATGATCAGGTAATGTACTACTTTCTGGCAGGGTTCACCGCAAAACTGGCTGGGACGGAATTAGGGTTGGGAAAAGAACCGCAGGCTACCTTCTCGGCCTGCTTTGGAGCTCCTTTCCTACCCTTAAGCCCAAAAGTTTACGCCAATCTTCTGGGCAAATTAACTCATCAACACAATACAAGAGTATGGCTCGTCAATACTGGCTGGTCAGGTGGTCCTTTTGGCATGGGAAGTCGAATTAAACTGCCCTATACGCGAGCTTTGATCAAAGCAGCAATTAATAATAATCTTGCCAGCGTAAATTGGTACCGAGATGAGATATTTCATCTGGAAATTCCAGAGAGTTGTCCAAATGTACCAGATGAACTATTAAATCCCGCTCTTACCTGGAGTGACCGACAAGAATATTTGGAGAAGGCGAATTACTTGGCCGGATTATTCGAAGAAAACCACGCGTCAATGAATATTTAGGGTAAATAAAATAACGTGATTAATGCCAAAACCATGAATGGCACATAAGGAATCGCGGAAAACGCGTTAAACTTTTTGATAATCGTTTTAACGATCACGTAAAGCAACGCAAAAACGCCACTGAATAAAATGGTAAGCACAAGTAGTCCGGCGACATGCTGGATTCCTGCAATCATACTTAGATAACCGCAAACGATCACATCGCCCATACCGAGTGCGACCTCTTCGATTTCCTCTTTTCGAATTCGTGCTACGATTCTATTGAATAAGACTCCACCATAAAATAGCACCAACATTACCGCAGCACCTACAAGACCGCCGAGCAAAACTTGTAAAGGTGGGTGCAAAAGTAATCCATAAATAATCCCCAGCACCAAACCAACAATATCCGTGACAAGAAGGACATATCTATGTTCAATATCAATGATCACAACCAAAGCCAAAAAGGCCAACAGAGGCAGGCTTTGCCAATAATTAAAATGACGCAACGGGAAGAATGCAAGCAGAATTGAAATAATTATGCTGAAAATCAAGGTTAACCAATAACGTTTACTCGGGGTTGCATGGCATTCTGGACAATAAAATGAAAAAAGATAGCCCTTTACAGTAAACGGATGATTGCATTTTTTACATACTGGTTTTGAGAGACGTTGGTCTTCAGGTAATACATCTGCCAGATAGTTTAGAATTAAGCTGATACCTGCTCCGACAGCAATAACGATAATCAAATTCATGGTAGCACCTCTCCCAGAATCTTACTGATTTCGCCTTTAGTCAGGCGATATCCATTTCCGCCTGCTTTTTGAGTTGAAAGCCCGCCAGCAACGTTACCCCATTTAAGGCACGAGCGAATATCCTTGCCATTCAACCAGGCACATAGGAATCCAGCGTTGAAACAATCCCCTGCTCCAGTAGTATCAACTACTTTCACCTTGTAAGCCGGTTCAAAGTAAATTTGGTTGTCATCACAACACCAACAGCCGTTTGCTCCATCTTTGACAATGACAGTTTTACACATCTTTCCAAGAGTTCTCGCGGCTTGCTCCAGGTCATCCAATCGGGTGATCGACCTGGCCTCCCTGGCATTGGGGGAATAGAATCGTACACGTTCAATGGCTTTGCGGATCTCCCTATCCTGGATCGATACTTTTTCATCAGAACAGTTCCCATCCATAAAGAGTTGCGCTCCCTTGACTTTTGTCAAAAACGCACTGGCAAGTAATGAAGGGCCGTACAACAATGCGGGAATTACAATTATTTTAGCCGTTCCAGTAACCATTCCCTTGATAGCTGTCTCCACCATTTTTCCTTTATCGTAATAAGCGATAAATGCTCGGTCATTGGGATAGGATAATGCAACAGTTATTTTCCTCACGTTTCCTTTTGAATGAACAAACAAGTCTTCTGGGAATTTTTCTTCCCTTAGTTTTTTTAAAGTGATTTGACTTAGATCATCTTCTCCAAACTCGCACGCCCAACCCGTTTTCACTCCCAACCTGTGCAGCGCAAGGGCAGTATTGCATGGACCTCCTGTCTCAATGGAAAAGGCTTTTGCCTCAACCTCGGTACCGAGCTTCGGAAGCGCTTCCAGTCCTGTGAATATCAGGTCAAGGCAATAATCACCCAGCACGATGACATCGAATACCATGCTATTTCACTCCAGAAAGAAATGCATTTCCAAACTCCGATTGGAATCGACTGACGATTGTCCGTGCAATCTTCTCATCAGAAACTAATGGATGAATGACAAGCGCCTCAATGGCTTTTTGCTCTGACCCTTCAATGGCTGCCTGGATAGTCATTTCTTCGTAGGCTTTAACCCGTGCCAATAACCCAAGACAATGCAATGGGATTTTGCCTATATTACATGGTTGGATCATATCTTTCCCAACCACGCACGGTACTTCCACCACACAATTATCAGGTAATCCAGCAATCGCTCCTTTATTCATGGTGTTGACAATATGGATTCGATTCTCCCCAGTCTCCAGAGAACGAATCAATCTCAAAGCCACATCGGCGTAACCGCCCTGCAATTCGAGACTAATCGGCTCCAGTGCATTGATAGCTGCTTTTCCCGTCTCTGCTTGCATATAATGATTACGCCGAACCTCGAGGTACTTGGTATAGATGGCTTTTATTGATTCTGGATCATTTGTCGCGGCAGAAATATCTGCGAACAATTCATTATTGGCAGCGACAAGTTCTTCCCCGCGGGTCCTTTCGGACTTCAGGATATTTTGAACTGCTGTTTTGGAGGAGTAGTAATAATATAAATATTCATTGGGAATCATTTGCAGCGATTTGATCAATTCGACAGAGAATGGCAATAAGTCTTTCATCGGCAGATTTTCAAATCCTTCGATCAAATCAGGGAGGATATCCTTTCCATGCACTCGAATCGCCTGCGTCCATCCAAGGTGGTTCAAACCAAAATAATCCACGTACACTTCTTCTTCCGGTACTTGAAGAAAACTACTGACCACGCGTTGAACTTCGGTCGGGGCGTCGCAAATCCCAACTGTACGTTGCCAGCTCCCAGCCAGAATTGCTGCTTCAGCCAGCATTCCAGAGGGATTGGCAAAATTGATCAACCAGGCATTAGGGCAATATTGCTCCATCAGCTTAATATATTCCAGCAAAACAGGAATTGAACGAATTCCCATGGCAAAACCACCCGCTCCTGTCGTCTCTTGCCCTAGAACTCCCTGCGAAAGTGGAACTCGCTCGTCAACTACCCTCGCCTCCATTCCCCCAACCCGAAACGTAGTGATCACATAGTTTGCATCTTCCAACGCTTGCCTTGGATCGGTTGTGATATATCGTTTCATCGTAGCTTGTGAGCATCCAAGAATTGAGAGGGTTACTTTTTCTATCTGTTCAAGTCTGTTCCCATCAATATCGAACAAAGCCAACTCTGTCAAACCGAGGGATTCAGCTTTTTTGTAGCATTCCTTGACAATGAGCGGAGTCCTTACACCTGCGGCGCCAATGATTGTCAGTTTCATGAAGTTCTCCTGGAAAATACAATAATAGAATACTTGACCGAGTATAATGCTATTTATATACCTTCGCAATTACATTTGTCGATGAAAGCAAATAACTTTAACAATTTTCTCAAAACAATTCAAACTTCTCCTGATCTTCTTCAGGATATTCCATATTGGAATCGTGAATCTGAAAGACAGCCTATCTATCAACCCTTCCCTGAATGGTTATCCGCAGATCTCATAAAGGCTTTGGCTGATGTTGAGATCAATGAACTTTACCTTCACCAACGCCAGGCAATCGATCGGATTCAGGAACATGAGAATATTGTACTTTCAACCGGAACTGCAAGTGGAAAAAGTATTTGTTATCAGCTTCCAATATTAAACAATATCCTTATGGGGTTGGATTCGAGAGCGTTGCTAATTTTTCCAACCAAAGCACTTGCCAATGATCAATTAAACACAATCTCAGAAATTAAATCGGTCATCGAATGTTTTGCACCTGAGAGGTCCCATTTGATTATCCCGAGTGTTTATGATGGTGATACACCTGCCTCCAATCGCAGCACAATTCGAGAAAGGTCAAATATTCTTTTAACCAATCCAGATATGCTGCATCTGGGTATACTGCCACATCACACGAGTTGGATTAAATTCTTCCAACATTTGCAATTCATTGTTCTGGATGAAGTCCACATCTATCGAGGAGTATTTGGATCACACGTAGCCAATGTTCTCCGCAGGTTACACCGCATCCTTGACTTCTATGGCTCAAAACCAACATTTATCCTGACCTCTGCGACGATTGCCAACCCTCTAGAACTCGCTGAAAGATTAACAGGACTTCCTTTCAAGCTTGTTGATCAGGATGGCTCTCCCCATGGGAAGAAAAATTTTATTTTCTACAACCCTCCTGTTATCAACGAAGAATTAGGTATCCGTCAGGGAATTGTCAGCGCCTCACTCGATTTTTCGAGAATGATCATGCAATATGCGGTGCAATCATTGTTATTTACTCGAAGCCGCCGAGCCATTGAATTGATCATTCATGAGTTACGGAGAATCTTTCCAAAAAATGATACTTCGATCCGGGGATACCGTAGTGGTTATCTGAAATCTGAACGGCGCGAGATCGAGCAAGGGTTGAAAAATGGATCTGTCACGCTTGCTGTAGCCACAAATGCTCTTGAACTTGGTGTGGATATTGGCGGGGTAGATTTGGTGCTCATGGCGGGATATCCAGGAACGATTACCTCCACCCGGCAGCGGGCGGGACGAGCCGGGCGAAAAAACAATGAATCTGCCGCGATATTCATCGCTTCATCGTCTCCTCTCGACCAATTCCTTGTAAGACATCCTGAATACATAATTGATAAGAATCCAGAATCGGCTCTGATCGATCCCAACAATCCCTTGATTTTAATCAACCAGATTCGGTGTGCAGCATTTGAATTGCCTTTTTTACAGGGAGAATCCTTTGGCTCACTATCCTGGGAAGGTGTTTCACAATTTCTTGAGGTGCTAAAGTTTCAGGGAGTTTTGGTGAATCGTGGTGATAAATATTTCTGGCTATCCGAGAATTATCCTGCCAGTGGTATCTCCTTACGCAGCACTGCGACAAAGACGATCCTCCTTCAAGTCAATTCTGGAGAGACTCCAAGAACAATCGGCGAGGTAGATTTCAACAGCAGCCTATGGATGACACACCCGGGCGCTATATACTTGCACGAAGGTGACCCGTATCTGGTGGATTCTCTTGATGTTGAAAACGGAATTGCGACTCTTGCTCCAACCACGGCAAATTATTTCACTGAACCTATGAAGAGTCAGGAAATTCAGATCATTCGTGATATTAAAACGGAAAGTAACTCGGGCTGTGATATTCATTTCAGTGAGATCGAAGTTACCAGCCGCATCGATGCTTTTAAAAGGATCGATTGGGAAACCAGAGCGATCCTTTCGGTAGAACCGTTGCAGCTTCCTGAAACGAAGTTACGTACCTTTGGATATTGGATTTGTATCCATCCCAATATTGTCGAGAAGATGCGCGAAGAAAAGATGTGGTTCAGTGATGCCAATGATTATGGCCCTACCTGGGAGAAACAACGCAACCTTGCGCGACAACGCGACCAGTACCGATGTCGAATTTGTGGACTTCCTGAAGCCGATAGGCCGCATCATGTGCATCATAAAGTTCCATTCCGCATGTTCACTGATCCCATCAAAGCCAATGAGTTGGAGAACCTGGTAACGCTGTGTCCCAACTGTCACCGTTTAGCCGAGATAAATGTCAGAATTCGCAGTGCGATCTCAGGCCTGAAATATTCACTGAACAGTCTGGCTCCACTCTTTGTGATGTGCGACGAATCTGATCTGGGTTCTTATGCTGATCCAGCCGCTGATTTCGCAGACAACCAGCCGGTAATTTTACTCTATGACGCGATTCCTGCCGGGATGGGTCTGGTAGAAACTTTGTATCATAAACATTTCGAGTTGCTTCAAAATGCTTTTGATCTGATCGAACACTGCCAGTGTCAGGATGGCTGCCCATCTTGCGTTGGGCCGTCATCCGAATCTGGGCTGGGTGGTAAACGTGAAACGAGTTTTTTACTTGCCTTATTGATGGAGAGGAAAGAATTGAATGGACCCTCTCTTTGATCGATTAAAAGCGCTTGGACTTGTCCAGGCAAACCAGGTTCCTAACAAACGGAAGGAAAAATCCTCCAAATCCTTTGAAGAGATTATCGAGGGTGAAGAAGTCTCAAATTCACAGGGCTCCTGTTATCTGACCAGGTCATTCTATCCATGGAACTATCAGCACGGAGATGTCACCTTTATCATGAAAGACGATTTTTCTCTTGTAGCTGATGCCGGTAAGGCTCAAGGTGTTCGAGGGAAGGAATTATCCAGTTTGCTATTTATTGATACAGAAACCACTGGACTTTCCGGCGGTACAGGTACGCTGGCATTTTTGGTGGGCTTGGGTTATTTCGATAAAAATGGCTTTAATCTCGTCCAGTACATCATCCGTGACCCAACAGAAGAAGCTTCCATGCTTCTAGAAATTAGTAATTTCATTGAAAAATTCTCTGGATTTGTTTCATTCAACGGTAAAGCCTTTGATATTCCATTACTCAGAGCCAGATATGTGATGAACCGCATTCCCATTCCATTCGAGGATCTGTCTCATCTTGACTTGCTATTCCTGGCGCGTAAACTTTGGAAGAATCGCCTTAAAAGCCGAGCGCTACAGGATCTAGAACAAGAAATCCTCCATATCCCCAGAACTCAGGAAGAAGTTCCTGGATGGATGATACCGGAGATCTATTTTGATTATCTAAAAACTGGTAATGCTGAGCCATTAAAAGGGGTAATCTATCATAATGGTATGGATATCGTTTCACTTGCTGCGTTATTCCTTCACATCTCCAACTCCTTTGATCAAATAAGTACAATTGAGAATCTGCATCCAGTGGACTATTTCTCAATCGGTCAATTATTTTGGGAAATGAAGATTAACGATCTTGCAGAATCGATATTTCTTGAATGTGTCGAATCAGAGACACTTCCAGAAGAAATGCATTTGCAATCGATCAAATATATTGGCGCGATGTACAAGAAACAGGAAAGATACGACGAAGCAATTACATTCTGGAAGGTTGCCTTAGAAATGGGAGATATTGAGTCAGCGGTTGAGCTGGCCAAATATTATGAGCATTCCGCTCATGATATACAAAAAGCGCTCGAATGTACCGAATCAGCGGATCAAATCTTATCAAAAAGAGGGTATCATAGTTATCAAGATAGACAATTAAGGAAGGAGCTAAAGAAAAGAAAAAGTCGATTAATGTTAGCTAGCCAAAAGGATAAAAACCATGTTTCAACGCAAAATTCGTGATGATGTCGTATTTGTCGCAAATGGTAAATTGGAAGCTGAAACGGTAAAATTACTACTTGAATCGTTTGGAATCCCCTCTTTCATAAATCAGGAATCCGCTGGAACTACGTATGGCTTGACCGTTGGCCCTTTGGGTGAAGTCGATGTGATCGTCCCTGAAAATTTTATAAAAGAAGCGAAAAAGATAATCGCAGAGATGAAATCAGGTAAATTAGAAATAAAGGATGATTTGGACTCTGAAGAAACTTCACAGGATGTTACGGATTAGTATGATTTATTTTGGTTTTAACCGTTCGTAATCTTCTGGTGTATCAAGATCTGTGATGATATCATCGTCATTAACAACGACATATTCAATGTCGTCGTTATGTTTATTAAGAAAGGTCCTGAGTGTTTCAGGAGGTGCAAGCTTGGCTAATTCATCAAAATACCTTGAAGGAACAAGCCACGGATGACCGCGACGGAAATTAAAACTTGGGATGACTATCTTTTCAGGAACTAATCGATGAATTTCAAGCAATTTTTTTATATCTTCTTGATGGATATTGGGCTGATCTCCCAATGAGATAAAACCAGCAGAATAATTATTAAGTGAAATTGATCCCATGCCAACTTGAAGTGAAATTGTCAATTCATCATTTGCGTAATTTGCATTGAATATTGATCTACCGCCTGCTTTTGCAACTTCGAGTTCAACAGCCTCACGGTATCCTCCCGTGACCACAAACACATCACTAATACCTGATTTCCTAAAAAGAGAAATTATATGTTCAATAATTGTAGTATTTCCCCAAGGTAAAATGATCTTTGACTGATGCATGCGTTTTGATTGCCCCGCTGCAAGGATCAACGCAAATACTGAATCATTTAAAGCCATATGCTCTCTTTAGTAGTTTATAATCTTCAGGTGTATCAACGTCAATCAATATACGATCGTCATCCCAATCTACGCGTTCGACTTGGTATTTGTTAAATAGTTGTCTTCCTCCCTTATCTCCCGAAAGCTTGGATAACTCACAGAATAAACTCCTTGAAAATAAAACCGGATTTCCCCTTTGTTCCCCAAAAAAAGGTGCAACAATTTCAAACTCTCCTGATGAAAACTTGTCAATTAATTTTAGCAAAAGAGACGGTGAAATTTGTGGTTGATCGCTTAAAAGAAAGAGTGAGGAAGGTGAATTCATAATGTATGGAATGGCTACGCGCATTGAAAGGCTTTGACCAAATTGCCAGTTTGAATTAACAATCACTTCTATTCGATTTCCATATCTTTTTATCTTTTCATAGATTAAATTTGCTTCGAAGCCTAAAACTACGACAAGTGGCGACAGATCAACATCTATACATGTCTCTATCACCTGCTCTATAAATGTTTTTTTACCAAAATGAAGCAATTGTTTCGGTGTGCCAAATCTTGTCGCTCCGCCTGCTGCTAACACGACACCGGCTGTTTTCGCAGATTTTTGCACTTATCCCTCGATTATTTCACATAAAATTGGGGCTACTTCTTTCCCTCAACTTTATCCAACGGAATATCATATGGACCGTATCGAGATGGGCCAAAAATTTTATTGACAAATACAGTGATTACTATCAACAAAAGGTACATGATCGCGATGAAGATCGCTGTGTAAAGCAATTTGACCAAAATCAAGTGATCTTTAAATATATCTTTTACCAGTTCCGGAGGAATTACTACCCATTTATACAATTCCGCGTTGCTTACAAAATAATCGCCTGCGATATATGAAATGATAGGGAGGATGATCATCAAAGCACATCCTATACCGCTCCATACTGGATGAACAGGTTGTTTTGAAGAGTTGTCTTTCTTATCGCTATTTGTCGAGTAAATGGTCATATTGTTTTTTTACCCCGTTCTTTCTGCTACACTTTCAATCGCTTTTACAATTTTATAGTAACCAGTGCATCTGCATAAATTGCCAGTGATTGCCATTTTTATTTGATCTATGTCAGGGTTGCTGTACTCTTCAAATAATTTTACCGCCGACATAATGAATCCTGGCGTGCAATAACCACATTGAACTGCTCCTTCATCAATAAAGGCTTTCTGAACTGGATGCAATTTTTCCCCATTTGTAATTCCCTCAATCGTTGTGATTTCAGCACCATCAGCTCTTGGAGCTGGCACAAGACAACTCATTACAGCCACTCCATCCAGGTAAACAGTGCAAGCGCCACATTCGCCTTCGCCGCAACCTTCTTTTGTCCCTACCAATCCCGCTTCATCCCTTAATAGATGAAGCAAAGATTTCTGCTGCCCAGATTGAAACCGATATTCTTTTCCATTGATCTTCGTCCGAATCTCAGAACTATCAGCCGTAAAAAACTTTGTGACATCCAGTTTCTTATGATTGGGTGTGGTCTTTCCCCACAAAACAACTGGATTAATTGGAACAGAATTGTCCCGAGAATCATCAGAAGCAAGTTTTTCCAAGCCCCTTTTTACAATGATAGAAGCGATTTTGTCGCGATAATCCGCTGAACTTCGGATATCACTTATAGGTGAGATATCTTGTGTCACCAGGTCAGATGCCTGTTGGATATTTTCTTTATTTAATATTTTACCAATCAGGAATGATTGCGCCTTTTCTGATGCAATGATCACTGGAGCGACCGCTCCAAGAGCAATCGAGCAGTTGCTGACTCGGTTGCCATCCATATTTAGAATTATTGCTGCGTTAACCAGAGAGATTGCTTGAGCTTTTCGTAAAGCGTACTTTATAAAAGTCCCTTTTTCTTCTTTCCTCATTGCTCTAAAAGCCACATCCGTTACAATCTCTCCGGGTCGAAGAACCGTTTTTCTCACACTAGTATAGAATTCTCGTAATGGGACTAATCTTTCCCCATCAATCGATCGTACTGTAAGAACAGCATCCAATGCCATCAAAGGCGAGATTGTATCGTTGGCTGGAGAAGCAGTCACTAGGTTTCCAACAACAGTGCCACGATTTCTGATTTGTGGTGAGCCAACGCTATAACAGGCCTCAGCAAGTATTGGTGCGAAATTCTGTATGATCTTCGAATTTACACAATGGTTATGGGTTGTCATAGCGCCTAAATGAACCACATCATCATCCTCCAAAATGATGTGGTCCAGGCTTTCTACTCTGGATATATCTACCAGTATTTCAATTTGTGGATGGATTTCTTTTTCAAGTTCAAGAACAACATCAGTGCCACCAGCGATCAATTTTGCTTTTCCCGGATTCTCGGCCAAAATTTTTAATGCATCATCTATTGTTGAAACACAATAATACTTGTTCCACATCTTAATTTTCCCTGTAAGCTTTCGACATGCTGGTCCCAGATGCTGCATTTGCTATCATTAAGACTTCTGCCAAAATTGAAATGGCGATTTCTTCGGGGGTTTCTGCTTTTAACTCAATCCCAATTGGCGAATGAATCTTATTTAGCTTTTCTGAATAATCTTTCTTTTTATTAATTTCCTTCTTTGTATTTTCCCATCTTCTTTTTGAACCAATTACGCCAATATAAGCAGGGTCGGTATCTAAAATTGCCGGCAGCCCTTCAATATCCACATCAGATCCTCTTGTGCAAACAACAATATATGTATATGGAGTGATTTTGATCTTATCAGGAACCTCGGACATTTTACAGATCACATATTCATCTGCGCCAGGCATGGTTTCCTTTGTACAGAGCTCTGCTCTGTCGTCAGAAACGATTACGCGCCAATCCAACCATTTTGCCAGATGTACAACCTGTTTTCCAACATGACCCGCGCCAATTACCAGTAATTTGACCTTAGGAATGATTGGTTCCACATAAACCTCCACCTGTCCACCACAAATGCCAGGATCGCCTTTTTCAGGGCTGACAAGTGTGTAATGAAGAACTTTCGTTTTCCTGTTTCTTAGTGCATCCAGGGCTTCAGATATTACCCGGTTCTCGATCTCTCCCCCGCCAACAGTCCCTATGATATGGCCATCTGGATAAACCAGCATTTTACTGCCCTCGTGGCGCGGAGTCGAGCCTTTGGATTCTACGATGGTGCAAAACACTCCCGCTTCGCCATTGTTTTCCAGATCAGCAATCGCTTTATAGATCGACATTTATTCCTCCAGCAAGCCCAACACTACGGGTAATAATTGCTTCTTTCTTGATACAACACCATCCGCCATACGTGTTCCATCCATCAAAGGTTTGTACGGTAGCTCGTCGAGTAATGCTGGCGGATTGTCCAATAGAAGCCGACTTGAACCTCGCACAACATCGGTAACCATTAACATCACAAAATCGAGTTTCTTTGATTCTCTCAAATCTGCCAACGCCTTTGATAAATCTTCTATATGTCCATTGATTTCATTTAACGAACTCACTTCGGCTTGTGATATCGCAAAATTTAGGCTGGCTGCCGTGTAGACTTTCATATCGCCAGTTACGATTTCCTTTGGCGTTCTTGATGCAAGTCCGGCGCTGGCTGAAAGCACCTTATTCCCAAATGCTTCCCTTGTTTCATTTTCAAGAACACTGCCTTTAATAAATGTCCAGCGGCTTAAGCGGTCGGCTGCCAACCTATCACGTTCGGTTGTTGTTGGAGAAGTCAAGTTTAAGGTATCACTTAATAATCCCGCCAGCATTACACCACCGATTGCAGCTGGTGGACGCAGCCCTGCGTCTTCGATCTGTTCAGATACCAGTGTGCTGGTACTGCCTACGATATCGACAGTCATCTTAATCGGCGTATGGGTGGATGGGTTCCCTAGGCGATGATGATCCAATATCTCAAGAAGTTCCGCTTCTTCCAGAGAAGCTATTGATTGCTGTACTTCGTTGTGGTCAACAAGGATAATTCTCAGTCTTGGAGGATTCAGAAGATCTCTCTGTCGGCAAATTCCTACATATTTTCCTTTTTCATCTATTACTAAGAATTCATCCCCTTCTTCTCGCAAAAGGCGTTGAAGATTATCGCGGATCTTTGCGTTGATTTGAAATTTCAGAACGTGAGCATCAGCAGCTTGATCGCAGGATATGTCCAAAATTTCTTTGATCGTTGCGTTTGCTTTATCTGGTTTTGTTCCTACCTGCTGAGTGAAGAAATCAAAAAGGCTCTTTCCTGTAACAAGCCCAAAAGGAGTACCATCTTCATTAACAACAGGGGCAATCCCACCAGCGTGGCTGGCAATTGACCACGCTTCTGTTAATGGTCGATCAGGGGAGGTTGAATCTAATCTTCGAACAACTGATTCGAATCGTGGAGATGCATCAGTAATTAAAACTGGAACTTCTAGAGCCAATAGTTTTAGCACCCAGGCAGATTGAAGATTTGTAGCACCAGCCCTGGCGGCTATCGCGTCAATGCCATCGCGTTCTCTTAGCAGCCACGCATAACCGATTGCGGCTGCAATAGAATCAGTATCCGGATTAACATGCCCAACAACATAAACTGAATTTTGCATACTAATTATTTTATCTTATGAAGCGCTTTAAGTATCCGCTCAGGTGTCGCGGGGTTTTCATGCAAATCCGCCCCGCACGCATTCAAAATTGCATTCCCAATCGCTGGAGCCACACCATCTAATGGGATCTCAGCAACTGCTTTAGCTCCAAATGGATGTGTCGGTTCATATGTTTCAACGAATATTGTTTTCAATTCCGGCATTTCATCGGCTCTGAAAATATGGTAATCGATCAGATCGGTTTCACGTGGATGTCCTTTTTCATCATATACCATCTCTTCACAGACCGCATACCCCAGCGCCTGAGTCATGCCTCCTTCTACCTGACCTGATGCTGTTATCGGATTGACTACTTTCCCAGCATCAACCGCCATGACTAATTTATCCACGGTCAACTGCCCTGTTTCTATATCCACAGTGACTTCAGCAAATTGAGCGGCGAAAGGCGGGGGTGAAGAAGGAGCTACATAAGAAGCGTGTCCCATGATTTGCTCTTGATCCTCATGATGCAGAGCGTTATAGGCAATCTCCTTAAGGGTCACGCTTCTACCATCCTTTGAAGTTGCTTTTGAATGGCATAATTTGATCTCTTCCGCGGTCACACTTGAACCATTCTTTGACAACATCCTGGCTGCTCGAATTTTGATTCGTTCGGCAGCTTGTTTCGCTGCGTTCGTTACAGCAGTTCCCGAAATATAGGTCGTACTGGATGCGTAAGCGCCTTTGTCAAATGGCGTGAAATCAGTGTCGGATGAATAAACTAGAATATCCTCCACTGTCGTTCCTAATACTTCTGCGGCCATCTGTGCCAGAATCGTATCCGAACCTGTGCCCAAATCTGTCGCCCCTACCATCAGGTTAAAGGAACCGTCGTCATTCATCTTAATGGTAGCACCGCCCATATCAAGATATGGAATGGCAGTTCCTTGCATTGCGAATGCCACACCAATACCTCTGCGTAAATATGGCTTGTTGGGGACTTTCTGCCAGCTCTCATTCTGGAACTTATTATCCCAATCAATTGCTTTTCGCCCCATTTCCGCGCATTTTTCGAGACCAACGGTATGAACAATTTCTGGCCGGGGTTCTCGACCTTCACTCCAAGAGGTACTGAATGGTTGAAGTTCTTCTGATCGAAGAGCATTTTTCAATCGAAATTCTATTGGATCGAATCCCATTTCTTTTGCGATATTTTCTAAATGACGATCCAGTGGCCAATAGCCCTGTGGGACTCCATATCCGCGATAAGCGCCAGCTGGAGGTGTATTCGTGTAAACAATATCCGCGTAGAATCGAATATTCGGCGATTTGCGATATTTTCCATCCCCAACATACAGCGCCATTGATTTTTGTCCAGTATTACCGGTTACTGTTAGCGCATGACAACCGTACGCACCGGTATCTGAAAGAGCATACATTTCATTTGCAGTAATTGTTCCATCACTCTTAACACCCGTTTTCATGTGGACACGCATTGGATGACGTGACCTCGCAGCAATAAATTCTTCTTCGCGAGTATACTCCACCCTCACTGGATGTCCTGTTGCTATAGTAAGATGTGCTGCAACATCCTCAATCAATACTTCTTGCTTACCGCCAAAACCACCACCGATTCTAGGTTTGATAACCCGTATCCGTTTCACGGGAAGGCCCAATACAGGAGACAGGATCCGTCTTACATGGAATGGTACCTGTGTGCTGGTCCGAATCACCAATCTGTCATCTTCATCCCAATAACTAACCACTTCATGCGGCTCAATATGGGCTTGCTGAACTTTCGGGACAATAAAATCGCCTTCGAATATTCTGTCTGCTTCCTTAAACCCTTCGTCAACATTTCCCACGTCAATACGAATTTTTGCAGCAAGATTTTTTTTAGGATCAGAATCTGCGAAATTGATGTATTCCGCCTCATCATGCAAAATTGGCGCATCAGGCAGCATGGCTCGTGTGGGATCAAGTAACACAGGTAATTCTTCGTATTCGACTTTAATCAACTTGAGGGCATGTTCAGCGATCTCTTCGCTTTCAGCTGCGACAAAAGCTACCCTATCTCCAACAAACCGTACCTTGTTATCCAGACTGAACATATCCAGCGGTCCGGGGATTGGATCTGATTGTCCGGCTGTTGAATAAACTACACGGGGAAGGTCCCTCCAAGTTAATACTGCGTGTACACCCTTCAATTCTTTAGCTTTAGAAATATCAATCGACTTAATCTTCGCGTGCGCAACCGTACTGTGTAAGATTTTTCCGACTAACATTCCACGCAATTCAATGTCCGTTGTAAAAGCTGGTTTTCCCTGGACAAGTTTGATTGCATCAACTTTCTTTTCCGGTTGTCCAATCCGTTCGAATTTTGGACTGTCCGAAATGGAAACAACTTGTGGCATTACTTCATTCAAGATCTCTTTATCAAGATCCTGGTCCTTTACTTCACCTGATTTGATTTTCTGGATAAATTCGATCGCTTTAACTGGTTTGTCGTAACCGGTACATCTGCAAAGGACACCTGAGATAGCTTCTCGGATTTCGTCTTCAGTTGGATTTTCTTTTTCCTTAAGCAAAGCTTTTGCTGCTAGGATCATTGCTGGAGTGCAGTAACCGCACTGAATGGCTCCTGCCTCGATAAATGCCTTTTGAAGAGCGTTAAAACCTTTTGTCTTTTTCCAACCCTGATCAGGATGTTCACCAACACCCTCTATGGTTTCAATAACATGGCCTTCAGCTTGTAAAGCCAAAATTGAGCATGAATTCACTGATTTTCCATCTATCAATACTGTGCAAGCGCCACATTCTCCTTTTTTACAACCACCAAATTTGACACCAAAATACCCCGCCTCCCGTAGAAAGTCGAATAGGGTCAAACCAGGTTCGATCTCTTTGCTTATCTTCTTGTTGTTAATTTGAAGAGAGATTCTCATGGTGTCCTCTATAATATAACTTAGCTCTCATTAAGTAACCGCTCGGCCAGTTTTGTTCCCGCTTCAATGCGATATTCCGAACTGGCCCATTGGTCTTTCGAATTACTCAAAGCAATTTTTACTGCCTTTTGAATATTATCAGTTTTATTTCCATCAAGTGCCAAGGTGGGTGTCGGGCCAAACCCGCCTATTGCTATGCGTATTCTTCCAGTTTTCCATGATGCTACAGCGCAGCACAAGATGGGTTGATCTTTTGGGCTTCTACCAATGGAATCAAATTTGATTCTTGATTCGGAAATCTTTATTGCCGTAAGGATTTTTCCTTCATTCCATTCTCTTCTCTGCGGCAGCCAATTTCCCAAAGATATCGTCTTTCCAGTAGGTTCCCAGACGAGGCTCGCGTCCAGTGCTAACAATAAGGTCAGTAATGGAGATCTGCCATCTGCCAGACATACCAGTCCACCCAATGTCGCGCTGTTTTGTTTATTTTTCGCAGCTTGAATGCTAATGGCTTTAGTGATCTCTGGAGATTTAAAATATTCTCCAAATTCATTAAGTGTGACCATTGATCCAATATCAAACGAATTTGTGGATTTTGAAATCTGTGCTAATCCAAGGTCTTGCAGATCCACCACTGCGACGGGTTCGCCTCGTAATTTGCTGACTATGCTACCACCAGCCAGCGGAATTGATCTCGGCTCTTTCCTATCCAATAGTGCAATTGCTTCCTTCATATTCTTAGGACGCGAATAATCAATAATCATCTCTCACTCCTGGTCCGCGTGATCGATCCATTGGTCATCACCAATTTCAATATTCTTTATTAACTCTTTATCAGGATGGACTAATACTACTTCAGCCTCGGCCAATAATTCACCATTGACCGACCTCATATCGCTTTTACATTTAAAAACCCTTCCAGTGACTGATTCCATCATTCCTTTGATGATGATCCTTTCACCGACTCTAACCGGCTTTCGATATCTGATCGAAAGCTTTCCGGTTACCAAATCTAGATCCGGTCGCTTTCCTTTCATTGTAGCTCTACCTGCTGCCTCATCCAAGACCGCAGCAATTACTCCACCATGAACAATACCCGGATATCCTTGATGGTTTCTTGAGAATATCGTTTCCGCGGAAACATTACCTTTACCATCGCTTTTGAAAAGGATCTTCAATCCTGCGGGATTATCGATTCCACAAACAAAACACTGGTGTGTGCCAGATTGGGTAATTGTTGTCATTTTTGAGCAAAGGTATCGATTAGAAGTTTGACATCTCCACCTACCGGATAGAGAATTGGGCAGGTACAGCCATTCTTGCAATACTCTGCAACTTTAGCTCTGGCTTCCTCTGGAGTGCCAGAAGCGGTGATCCGATTAATCAGGTCTTCAGGAACAAGATATTTTGCTTTATTGATTTGTTCATGGGTGGCAGGCCATCCAAGGATTGACTGTATTTGCTGCACAACCTCAGTTGAGACACCTGAAGCTTTTGCAATGTGAGGTTGCTGGGCAAGATATTGTGTCAATAATCCGCGTGTAGTTTCGATGGCTTTGTCGTGGTCTAGATCGACGGAGCAAACAATCAATTGGGGACGGTCAATTTCATCGTAATTTCGACCAACTTTTGCTGCGCCAGCTTTCAACAGGTCAATGGCTTTATAGTTGTATTCTGGAGGAACGCAATAATTCATCACTACGCCATCGGCAATTTCGCCTGTCATTTCCATCATCTGATCGCCAGTAGCTCCAATATAAATTGGAACATTTCGTGGCTCCTTTCTACCATGAACAACGTCAAGTTCAATACCAGTAACATGAACAAATTCACCATCAAAAGTAACCCGCTCCATATTCAACAAACGACGCAGAATTTCGACTGTCTCTTTCATAGCGGTTAATGGTTTTTTTCGATCAATCCCTACATTCTTGGCCAGAGGATCCCACCAGGCTCCAATTCCACAAATAATTCGGTTAGGAGCCAGATCATCAAGAGTCAAGAAAGTGGATGCCAATAAACCGATGTTCCTCGTCCAGTTGTTGATAACTCCAGAACCAACTTTCAATTTTTCAGTCACTGCAGCATATGCTGCCATGGGGACAATGGCATCGCGCACGAGTCGGCTTTCCGCCTGCCAAACCGCTTCAAAACCACGTTCTTCTGCGTATTTGACATAATCTAATCCCTTGCGAAGGTCATGAGCGTCTTGCAGGTAAAGTGCAACGCGTTGAGTCATTTTTCCTCCAATAATTGTCTAATTTTATTTTCTGAATTTGCTTCAATTTGACGCAAGTATTCCAAATCTTCGGGTAAATCTAAGTCCAAACCGAATACGATATTTTTGATCACTTCTACGTGGGCATTCACTTTTTGAGCGGCTGCCAGGTGCACATCAAAAGAACCTTTTCCATACTTGAATTCAATTAAGCCTGTTGGATTGATTAAAAGCGCGTTAGTACCATCATTCCTTCGATCTGGTGCGATGATTATTTCAGGAGGTTCTCCCGAACAAGAAATGAAATTCTCAATATCGTTTGGCTTTATTAGTGGTAAATCTGCTGGGATGACCAATACTTCGTTTGCTTGATATGCCTTCGCCACCATTGACGCACGCCGTAAAGCCGTATTTAATTCAGGACTTCCATCCTCTAACACAGTACGGGCGTCATATTCACGTGCGATTGCCAGAGCATACGGATCTCGTGAAACTACCAGTACTTTGTCTATTTCAGGCACATTGCATAACGTTTTTATCGTGTGGATTAAGAGAGATTGGTTCAGGGCTGTGCGTTCTTCTTCTGATAAAACACTTGCAAGGCGCGATTTGCCTCTCTTCAATGGTTTTACAGGAACTATCGCCCAAAGTGACATGCGTTCAAACCTTTTTGAGTCGATTTGCGAAGAAGATTGTCTCCCGGGCAAGTTGTTCCCGGTCGGCATTGTCTGACATTATCGTCTTTGTTGCAATGCACATTATACCGCATTGAATGATTTGCTTCACTTGATTTTCATCGGATCTATCAATCACTATTCCTTTAATTACATCATCATAATGTTCAGCGACAGCTAATGCGCTTGGTTCAATTCCCATTTCTTTGTACATTTTTGCGGCCGGTCCTTTGACAGTCTGCCCACCGATTATTGGTGAAACTGCCACGCAAGTTTTCGTTGATATGATCTTTCTGGTATCTTCTACTCCTAAAATTGGATCAATACTTACCCATGGATTGGATGGGCAGAAAATGACAAGATCACATTCTTCGATTGCTTTCCTGCCCTTCAAAGTCATCTTTGCGGATTCGATACCTTCAAAAAAAACGTTCTCCATTGTTGGCTGGCACTTATATTTTACGAAATACTCTTGAAAGGGTAAAACACCATATTCTTTTGTCACAATTTTGGTGCGAACCGGTTGATCGCTCATGGGGAGTACGTTTTGGGCCACATCCAATGATCCACACAAGGATCTGGTTACATCAGAGAGGCTATGACCTTCGTTGAGCAATCTTGTTCGCTCTAAATGAAGTGCCAAATCTTTATCGCCCAGGTTAAACCAATCCGGTCCACCAAAACGTTTGAGTTCCTCCAAAACATGCCAGGTTTCTGAGTTTCTTCCCCATCCGGTTTGAGGGTTTGCCAAATCAGCCAGAGCATAGCAAACCGTATCCAGATCAGGTGAGATTTTCAATCCAAAATGCTCAAAATCATCACCTGTATTAACGATAATTGTTAGATCTTCTTTATCGCATACTTTTGCAAGCCCCCATGCCAGCTTTGCACCACCCACTCCACCCGCTAAGGCGACAATTTTTGTCATCTTTTTACCGATGAATCGCGAAAATTAAAAATTGAATCGATTCCCGATGAATTCATTGTTAAATATAACAAACCAAGCTGTTCGATTCTAAAACTAAAGCTTAGAGGTTTGGAGGTTAGCTCATTAATCGTGCATGAAAACGCTTCACTGTTTAAATTTTCCAAATTCAACGAGATATGTGGGATCCAATTCTCCGGAGAATAAAGTCGATTGGGTTGTTTTGCGTAAAGGATCGTGTTCTCCCAGATCATTTCGTGTAGATCCAAAAGAGGACGATCTTTGGCAATGATCAGAAAAAGGATTTTCCTCTCACCAGGGAATATTCCCAACCCCGAGGTGTGGATTTCAAATGGTCGTACATTCTGGCAGATATTCGCCAGTTCTTCTCTTAATAGATTAGAATCGTATTCTTCAGCGGTTTGCCATGAAAAATGCGGAATTTCCGTTCTTTTTAAACCACCTGAAGAGCAGCGATTTTCAATGTCATCCCAAAAAAATAGGTCATCTTTCCGGATGATCGAAGCAATTGAATACACAATACTCCTATCTGAACAGGTCCATCTCTTTTGGCCTGATCAACTCATCCAAACTTGATTCCCTTAGTTCATACGGAAACCCATGGGCAAACACTACTGGTGTGCCTTCGCTTGCCTGGCCCATTAGTAACGATGCTGCCGCTGCAAGTTCGTCAGCTGCTGCCACCTGAGTAATTTTAAGCTTGAAACCAAATAGATCTTCCTTTCCACGTAAATCCACTAGCGCCGGTAATCCCGCTAGGCCGATGCATGTTCCCTCGGTGCCATTGCGCCATGCTCGTCCATGTGAATCTATGATAAGGACTCCCAGCGAGCACTTAAATACATGCTCAAGCTTTTGACGGATCAGTTGAGCTGAATGATCAGGATCTTCGGGTAAGAGTAGGATCCAATCCAACTCATTACCCCAGTCTCCTTTAACATTCGAATGATCGATTCCAGCATTCGCGCAAATGAATCCTTTTTTGTGCTGAACAATCAATGTATTATAAGCTGTACGAATTACTTCTCTGGACTCTCTTAGCACCATTTCAACAAATCGAGGATCCTTTTTTGTAATTTCTGCGATTTCATAAGCCTTAGTCGACGGTACAACTGTTGCCAAATTTACCAATCGTCCTTCAGCTTTTGAGACGATCTTTTGAGCTAAAACAAATACATCACCATCTATTGGAACGATGCCCTGTTTCCGTGATTTTGATATTATGATCTCAGCCAGGTTGTCGCCTGGCTTGATCATTGGAAATTCATCAAGGGTCTGTAAAGTTAATTTCATAGAATTATCGAGGGATACCAGTAATTTTTATTCCTGCAGCTTTTCCTTCAAACTGTTTATTCAAACCCAACAAGATTGAAGTTAATCCTTCTGTAACAGCAGAATTTTCGATAACACCACCATCCCAGCCCACCATTCCAGCTTTTTTTACCAAGTCGATGACGACTGCTCTGGCGTCTTTTCCTGTTCCACAAACGATTACATCGCAATCCACTTCCTCATCGTTGATCAAACGCTCATATGAAATATTTTGGAAAGCGCTGACTACTTTAACGCTCTCTCCTAGAAAATTCTGTGCTTCCTGTGCGGCACTGCCTGCTGACGGAAGTTGAACCTTGGTAATTTTCGGTGGAATGAGCGGAACTGTCACATCGATAAGAATCTTGCCATCTAAGTGATTTTTTACTGATTCCAACACAGACAGATGAGCTGTAAAAGGAACTGTTAATACTGCCAGGTCGCACCAAGCTGCTGCTTCTTCATTTATCATGCCTGAAACATAACATCCATTTAACGCTAATTTGGCATTCAAATCAATTGCTGCGGCTTCCGCTTTTTCGAGGACTCTTGATCCAATCACCACCTCAATGCCGGCTTTTGCCCATCGGTAGGCTAATCCCTTTCCTTCTTTACCAGTCCCCCCCAGGATAGCAATTTTTTTTATCTCCACAATCGAATTCTCGCTCATTTCTCCTCTAGGCTGTTACTTGGGATAAATATCTTTTCCAAACTTCTTTTGAACGCTCCAATGCTACCTTACGAATAGCCTCCTCATCCAATGTTAATAGCTTTCGTTCCTTCATGAGTAATCTCCCGGCTACCATGGTCATAGTTACCATCGAATCTCTGAATCCAAACAATATATGCCAAGGTAAATTCTCAGGAGTGATCTCGGTATATGGCTTGTAATCCACTAGTATCAAATCCGCTTGAGATCCTTCCTCAATAATTCCGATTTTTCCTTCCTTCGGGAAATAATTCGATGCTAATTTAGCGTTGTTATATGCAGTTATTTCGATTACAGATGATCCATTCATTCTTTGCGGGTCAAGATTCCACAGTTTATGCACCAGATAGCAGGTACGCCACTCATCCCACATAGCGTTTGAAAACCCGTCATTTCCCAAACAGACGTTTACACTCATTCGTAATATCGAATCAATATCTGCCATTCCTACACCATTGTTCATATTCGATCTGGGCTGGTGGCTTAACCATGTTTTTGTTTCTGCTAATAACTGGATTTCTCTCATATCCATATGGACACCATGCACAATGATCGTGTCGTTTCCCAACATTTGATGTTTCTTAAGTCGATCAATTACCCGCATACCGGTTTTTTGTAATGAATCGTATTCATCAATTTGATGTTCCGCTACATGGATATGGAAACCCACATTTTTATCAACTGCGCTTATGCAGTCTTCCAGAGTCTTTTCGGATACTGTCAAACTGGCATGGATTCCAAAATTCGCGTTTATTCTTCCTTCAAAATCGGATGAGGTCACTTTTTGGATCATCCGCACATTTTCTCTTATTCCTTTTTTAGTTTTTTCTTCTCCACCGCGATCCGTAACTTCATAGCAAAGCACTCCACGCAACCCACTTTGCATCACTGCGTCGGCAATCACGTCCAGTGACCCATCAATCGCGTTGGGTGATGCATGATGGTCAAACATAGTAGTGCAGCCATGTTTGATTGAATCGATCAAGCAAACCAGCGTCGAATATTTGACATCTTCATAATTCAAGGATTGGTCTAGCGGCCACCATAATTTTTGCAATATCTGTGGGAAGTCAGCGGGGGCTGCTCCAGGGATAGCCAAACCCCTCGAAAACGCTCCATAAAAATGAGTATGGGCACAAATTAATCCTGGCATCAAATATTGCCCGTTTGCGTCCAACCGTTCTTCATTAGGAAATTCATTGATTAAATCTTGCTGTTTAGCAATCCTGCTAATCTTGTTTCCCAAGATCTGCACAGCATATCCATCAAGTATCTGATTCGGCCTCCCCCATGTAACGATTTTTGCATTCGTGATAAGCATGGACACCTGCCTTAATCAGTCTTGTAAATCGAAGTTATTGTAGCATAATCTTTTGCCCATTTGAGGCAATTCGGATCATCTTCCAAATTATAAAAATCGCATATAATCAATATAATTCCAACCAGGAGAAAAACATTGGATAACCGTCAAACTGCCATTAATTTCGCTCGAAATAATCAAAAACACTTCTTGTCCGAGATGAATGATTTTGTTAGCATCCCCTCCATTTCCACGGATCCGGATCATGTCAAGGATATTCAAAAAGCTGCCGAATATCTGGCAAAAAAACTCAAAAGTATTGGTATTGATAATGTCAAAATAAATCCAACTAAACGACACCCAATTGTGACAGGTGAGTACTTACACGCAGGCATAGAGCAGCCAACGATTCTTGTCTATGGACATTATGATGTTCAACCGGTAGATCCAATCGAACTATGGGAGCACAAGCCTTTTGAACCAATTACGGTTGGTGATTATTATTATGGGCGCGGCGCTTCAGATATGAAGGGTCAGGTTTGGGCATGCATTACTTCCATCGAATCCATCCTTCATGAAGGTGATTTTCCTGTAAATCTCAAGTTTGTATTCGAAGGTGAAGAAGAGATCGGATCATTAAATTTCGCTGAATTTGTCGAAAATAATAAAGATCTGTTAAAAGCAACAATTTGCTTGAACCCAGATGCTGGTATGGTTAGTGAAAATAAGCCTACGATCACTTATGGTTTGCGCGGTCTGGCTTACTTTGAGTTGAAAGTTTTCGGTCCCGTTCATGATCTTCATTCTGGAACATTTGGTGGCGCTGTCCATAACCCCGCACAAGTTTTATCGTATTTGATCGCAGGGATGCATGACTCGTCAGGTCGAATTACATTACCAGGATACTATAAACATGTCCGCTCCTTATCCAAAGCTGAACGTCAAGAAATGGCTAGATTAAATATTGATGACAATTATTTCTTGAAACAAACAGGGGTTCCTGCTCTGTGGGGAGAAAAAGGTTTCACCAGCCTTGAACGCGCAAGCTCAAGACCTACTCTTGAAATAAATGGCATGCTTTCAGGCTTTACCGGCGAAGGTGCGAAGACAGTTATCCCTACCTGGGCGATGGCAAAAATCTCTTCTCGTCTTGTTCCTGATCAAGATCCAAATGAAGTTCATCAACAATTGATTGAATACTTGAAAAAGAACGCGCCCAAGAGTGTTCGTTGGGAATTGACAATGATCAGTGGTGGATATCCAAGCATTTCTGATGTCACTTCAGCTGAAACAAAGGCTCTTGCATCGGCGCTTGAAACCGTGTGGGGAATCAAACCAGTTTATAAGCGCGAAGGTGGCAGCGTTTCAGTTGTTGTTGATCTTAAGAAGAAATTGGGCATGGATTCTTTATTAGGAGGTTTTGGTTTACCTGATGATTGTATTCATGCGCCTAATGAACATCTTCACCTTCCAACCTGGTATAAAGGCATTGAAGCATTGATTCACTTCTTCTTCAACGCCAGGAAATAGATTACATCGATGAGTACAGACAAACTAAAATTACCAACTTATGGCGGTCAGGCACTGATTGAGGGCGTGTTGATGCGAGGAACGCATTACCTCTCCGCTGCTGTACGTGATCCCAAAGGGAGAATAATCATTCAAAACGAAGAATTGGGTGGGCTTTACATATCGAAATTTGCCCGAATCCCATTTCTCCGCGGAATCGTTGTGCTCTGGGATTCGCTTGGACTGGGAATGAAATACATTACTTATTCAGCCAATATTCAGACTGGAGAAGATGAGAAAATTGAAGGTCCATTATATGGGTTAACCATTCTCGTGTCATTTGCGATCGCCATAGGTTTATTCTTTCTGGCTCCAGCTGCGGTATCAAAACTCCTTGAGAATTGGCTTTCTTTGACCACTTTCGTAGGCAATCTGATAGAGGGCGCGATCAGACTGGCACTTGTGATTCTTTATATTTGGGCAGTCGGGAAAATGCCTGACATACACAGAGTATTCTCTTATCATGGAGCCGAGCACAAAACAATTAATGCTTTTGAAAGCGGCGCTGAATTAACACCTGATAATGTAGCAAAATTTCCCTTACAACATCCACGCTGTGGTACAGGGTTTATCCTAATTCTTGTCATATTCTCAGTGATCTTGTTTTCATTTTTCGGTCCCATGAATATGGCAATGCGTTTGCTAACCAGGGTTCTCCTCCTGCCTGTTCTCGTAGTAGTTGCATATGAATATATGCGATTCACAGCAAATCATCTTGACCATCCCCTTGGACGTATCCTGGCCGCCCCTGGTTTGGCTATGCAAAAACTAACGACAAACGAACCAACCCTTGAAATGCTCGAGGTTGCTATTGCTGCATTCAATGCCATGTATGATCAGGAGCAGAAAGCAGCTGTAAAACCTTAGGTAGATTATGAAAAAATGGCAGATATTCGTGATCGGAGTTTTATGCGGGTTGGTGTTTTCCGGGTTGTGTCTCTTGATCATGAAATCAAAACAACCTGCTGAAATAACTTATATTTCACCAACATATTCCGAAAGATCGGATTCTGCCATTTTGGAAATAAACTCACAAAATAAATTGAACATCAATACTGCATCAGTTGAAGAATTGGATACTCTCCCCGGAATTGGAATTGAAAAAGCGAAATCCATTGTAGATTTTCGTGAGAAGAATGGCAAATTTGTATCCATTGATGATCTTTTGTATGTTCCCGGAATTGGACAGGTAATATTGGATCAAATTAAAGATAAAATAACTGTTGAATGAAAATTCATCAAGGAGAAATGACTATGCCATCAGAATTGAAGACTAAATTTAACGATCTACTCCATGAATCAATGAAGAATCATGATGAAATATCACGTAATACAATGCGCATGATTTTAACTAATTTGAAATTAGCAGAAGTAGAGAAAAGACAAGAATTGGATGACACAGCGATCTTAGCACTTGTTCAAAAGGAAATTAAATCGAGGGTCGAATCTATTCAGGAATTTATAAAAGGTGGTCGTCAGGACCTTATTGATACTACCCAAAAAGAGATTAAAGTTCTTGAACAGTTCCTCCCCAAGCAATTAAGTGACGAAGAACTAAAGGCCATCATTGATGCCGTAATAAAAGAAACCAGCGCATCAACTCCAGCGGACATGGGAAAAGTGATGAAATTAACCATTCCGCAGATTCAAGGAAGAGCATCATCCGATCGCATTAGTTCAATGGTCAAACAGCTATTACAAAAATAAAGTGACGGATAAAACGGCCAGGAAACCTTTTACTACAAGTGGCTCGCGCAATTTATTCCGCGCGATATTATTAGTTGTCACATCATTAATTACCTTTGGAGCACTCGCCTTACCCATTGCGCTTCGTCCCAGTACATACCAAATTTCCATCGGCTCTGTTGCCTCATCGGATATCAATGCTCCTTACACAGCGACATTTGAAAGTGTTGTTCTGACTTCAGAAGCTAAACAAAAAGCCGCGGATTCTGTTCCACCTGTTTATCTTCGATCTGATCCAATGATCACTCGTGGTCAGGTCGATAAAATGAATGTTCTTTTTAATTACATTTCAACAGTTCGATCTGATGAATTTTCATCCAAAGAACAAAAAGTCAATGATCTGTCATCGATTAGCTCAGTCACATTTTCAGCGGATTCCATCGAATACTTAACCACGGTTAGCGATTCTCGCTGGTCCGATATCCAGCAAGAAAGCATTGATGTATTGAAAAAGGTGATGCAAAATAACATACGTGATTATGAGGTTGCTGAGAATCAAGCTGATGTTCCCAATTTAATTGATCTCTCTTTCTCAGCTACTGAATCTTCATTGATTACTGAAATTGTTACCCCATACATCATCGCCAACAGCGTTTATTCTGAAGAATTGACCAATTTAGAAAAAGCACGCGTGATGGAAACCGTAAAGCCGGTAAATACGACATATATCAACGGGCAATCGATCGTGCTTCGAGGTCAGATAATAGACGCAAAACAATATGAAGCTCTAGAATTTTTTGGATTTATTGAAAAAGAAAACCGAGTCACAGAGCTAATATCAACATCCTTAATCGTTTTATTGATGTTTTGTTTTGTGATTATCTACTTCAGACGGCGTCATCATGCATTGTTGGATGACCTGCGTAGTCTCACATTGCTGTCGTTTTTATTCATTGTGTTCTTAGTTTCGGCTCGAGTGCTAATTCCCAACCGTACCGTATTGCCATATTTTTTCCCGATGGCTGCTTTTGGTTTGATCACGGCCACTCTTTTTAATCTTGAAGCCTCCATAATTTTTTCGCTTCTATTAAGCGTTCTTGCCACTTTTGGCCTTTCCAATTCTTTCGAATTAGCAGCATTTTATCTCTTCTCAAGCTTGATCGGTTCTTTAACAATTGGTAGAGGAAAAAAGGTGTCAAGTTTCTTCACTGCTGGTATATGGTTATCATTAACAGGCTGTACTGTTATTGCTGCTTTCAGATACATTGATAATTCGACTGATTGGCTTGGAATGGTTACTCTGTTCGGTGTCACCTTTATGAATGGCTTTTCGAGTGCCAGTATTGCCTTATTGGTGCAATATATATTTGCTCAAGCATTAGGATTATCGAACCCCTTGCATCTTATCGAGATTTCACGTCCAGATCATCCTCTGCTTCAATATATCCTTCAAAACGCCCCCGGAACTTACCAACATTCTCTCCAGGTTGCCAATCTGGCAGAACAAGGCGCGGAGGCAATTGGCGCAGATCCTGTGCTTACGCGTGTTGGTGCCTTATTTCACGATTGTGGAAAAGCGAAAAACCCACAATTTTTCATTGAAAACCAGGTGCCAGGGAATATCGATTCGCACGATGATATGAAACCCGCTGTCGCGGCGGAGGTCATCATCAATCATGTAAAAGATGGGGTTGCTTTGAGCGAAAAATACCGTCTTCCTCCTCGTATACGTGATTTTATTCTTGAACACCACGGGACTTCAGTGACAAAATATCAATATTGCCGCGCGCTTGAATTATCAAAAAAATCTCCTGAGAAAATCGATAAATCCGAGTTTGTTTATCCTGGCCCCAAACCAAGGACAAAAGAAACAGCGATTTTAATGCTCGCTGACGGATGTGAAGCAAAAGCACGTGCTGAATTACCAAAAACTGATGAGGATCTGAGGTTAATCATAAAAAAAGTAATTGACACCAGTGTTCAAGAAGGTCAATTAGACGATTCGCCTATGACCCTGCGTGATATTAAGATAATTTCTGATACTTTTTTCAGAGTCTTACAAAATATTCACCACCCACGTCTTAAATACCCTGAAGTTGACGTAAAAGTGAAAAAGAAGTGATTTAGGTAATTGCGAATGGTTACCATAGATTTTTTTGAACTCGAAAAATTTCCTGAAATTGAAGCGATTGCCCTTAAAGCTGCGCAATTGATACTTGATCCCGAAAGTGAAGAGATTTCTATTGTCTTTTGCGATGATCAATATATTCATGACCTTAATTTAGAATATCGCCAGGTAGATCGTCCTACAGATGTTTTATCTTTTTCCTCCGATGAAATTGATCCCGAAACAGGAGCGCACTATTTAGGTGATATAGTGATTTCATATCCTCGCGTTCTTGAACAGTCAGCAAACGCGGGAAATTCTGTATTATCTGAAGTAGCAATGTTAGTAATCCACGGGATATTACATTTACGTGGCTTTGATCATTCGAACGAATCAGAAAAAAAACTAATGTGGACCGAACAAGTAAAATATCTTCATTCTCTTGGTATCGAAATGGATAAATTTTCTGGAGATGAATAATTGAATTACCGTAATCCGTCCCTTATCGATGCCTTTAAGAACGCGTTTCATGGTATAGCTTACGTTTTTAAAACTCAAAGAAATGCAAAGATTCATACATTAATAACCATCCTGGTACTTTTATTGGGAATATTCTTCAAACTCATGCCTTTGCAATGGGTGGCGATAGTGATATCAATCGGGATCGTTTGGGCTACGGAATGTTTGAATACAGCGATCGAAAAATTAACCGATCTGGCCAGTCCTGAGTATCATATTCTGGCAAAGATAGCTAAAGATTGCGCGGCTTCATCTGTTTTGGTAGCATCCATTACTGCTGCCATAGTAGGGCTGATAATCTTTATCCCTAAGTTGATTATTGTTTTCAGATCTATTTTTTGAGGCAGAATGAGCGATTTCATCTTCGGAACAGTCGGTGCTCCAATTTCCACACCTAAGAAACCTGGTGGGAGTGTTGGTGCTATACAGACCTTGGCGTCTCTCGGTCTTCATGCCTTTGAATTGGGATGGGTACAATCTGTCCGCGTCAGTGAAGAAACCTGTCTTTCAATCAAAAATGCGGCCAAGGTGAACAACGTATCTTTGAGCGTGCACGCTCCATATTTCATCAATTTGAATAGCACGGATGAAGAATGGCCGAAGTCTCGAAAACGCCTTATGGACGCAGCATATTTTGGCAATCTTGCCGGAGCTACAGACATTATTTTTCATCCAGGTTCGTACTTTGGGACACCAGCAATCGAAGTATTGAAAAAAGCCATCCCTCGCCTTGAGGATTGTATGTTCGAATTGCGATCTCAAAATAATTTTGTCATTTTACGACCTGAGACCATGGGAAAATCTGCCTTGCTGGGTTCATTTGATGATGTGTTAGAAATGAGCAGATCGATTGAAGGGGTTTTTCCCTGCCTTGATTTTGCGCACTTACATGCCCGACCAGGAGATGGGTCTGTAAATTCCACATCAGAATGGGAATCACTAATTGAAAAATACTCAAAAACTTTAGGGGAAGATTCGCTACGCGCAATTCATATTCATTTAAGTGGAATCGAGTATTCCGATAAGGGAGAACGCAATCATCTTCCTTTACGTGAATCCGATTTACTTCTTTCCGAGCTTTTTTCAGTCTTAAAAAGCGCCTCCTGCCAGGGTCGGATCTTGTGTGAGAGTCCGATAATGGAAGAAGACGCGATTTATATGCATGAGTTATGGAACTCTATTTGATCGGTTATATGCATTCCTTCAAATTATGTTCTACTGCGTAAGCCGCGGCTTCAGCCCGATTGCTGACTCCCAGTTTACATAAAATGCTACTTACATAATTACGAACTGTACCTTCTCCCAGATATAGTTCCTTGGCAATTTCTCGATTTGTTCTTCCTTCAGCCACCAGTAATAATACATGTTTTTCCTGTGTACTCAGATTCGCAAACGCAGAAGCTTCTTCTTCTTTTACTGCTCGCCTGACTTCTTGGAATACCCGTTGGGTAACAGCAGGATCCAACAAAGCTTCTCCCCTCTCCACGGATTCGATCGCTTTTATCAAATCTTCACCGCCGATCTGCTTAAGAACATAACCTGAAGCTCCAGCTCTAATCGCCGAGAACAGCATTTCATCTTCAGCATATGAAGTTAGGATGATTACTTTCACATCAGGGTGAGTTTTAGTGATCTCTTCGCAAGCCTCAATTCCAGAGGTGCCAGGCAGTCGAATATCCATTAAAACAACATCTGGTTTGATTCTGGTTGTAAGATCGATCGCTTCTTTCGCGGTACCCGCTTCTCCAACCACTTCAAATTGCGGATATCTCTGCAATAATGCCTTTAGACCAAGCCTAACGACCTCATGATCGTCAACAATCAACAATCGTTGCTTTGTCATTTGATCCTTTCTTTGTCAGACAACTTATTATTAATTATACATGAAAACTAGCGAATTCGCGCATCATCCAATATCAATGAGACAGGACAATGATCTGAACCCATTATTTCATCATGGATGATTATATCTTCCACTGATGACATTAATTCGTTTGAAATCAAATAGTAGTCGAGTCTCCAGCCGATCCCCCTTGCGCGGGCGTTAACTCGATAGGTCCACCAAGTGTATTGGATTTTATCCGGATAACGCTCTCGGTAAGCGTCAGAAAATCCGTGATCAATAAAATGGTCGATCCAAACTCGCTCTTCGGGTAGAAAACCTGAAGTCTCTGCATTTTCTTTGGGGTTCGCCAGATCAATCTCGTTGTGCGCAGTATTAAAATCGCCAGTAATAATAATCTGCCTTCCCTGTTTATGCAACTCATTACATTGATTCAACAATTCTTCATAAAAACGAAGTTTAAAATCAACTCTGTCTTTCCCCCTTTGACCATTCGGAAAATAGATATTGAATAATGAAATATTTCCGATATCAATATTAATCACTCTTCCCTCGATATCAAATTCATCTTTTCCCAATCCAAATCTATTTTTGAATTCATTTTCCTTGTAAAACAATGCTACGCCACTATATCCCGGTCTCTCAGCCGGATTCCATAACGCGTTATATCCAGGAATCTCTCTTTCATCCGGCGTCAACTGCTCTGTTTTCACTTTGATTTCCTGTAAACATAAAATATCAGGGTTTAGTTGAGAAATTATCTCTTTAAATCCTTTTTTTAGTACCGCTCTATATCCATTAACGTTCCAGGTTGTAATTTTCATGGTCACTCTTTTTTCCCTGTGGTAAACTAGTCAAATATATGAAAACAATCTTCATTATCAATAATAATCAGCCAGAAATTAAAATCTCAGTAACTTGGTGTCAGTCCTTCTTCTCAAAATTAAAAGGGTTGATGTTTGTTCCTTCAATACCGGATGGCACAGGTATTATTTTAGTCGATAGTGTCGAAAGTCGTATCAATACTTCGATACATATGCTATTCATGAATTTTGATATCACGACTGTTTGGATCAATTCAAAAAAGCAGGTTGTGGATGTTGTCTATGCCAAAAAGTGGCATCTTGCATATTTGCCGAAAAAACCTGCACAATATGTTTTAGAATTGAATTCAAGTCATATAAATGATTTCCATATTGGCGATCAATTAAGCTTTTCAAATGAAAAATAGATCTATAGCATTATTTCTTTCCTTAATCATAATATCCACCCAAATAATTCCGGTGCATGCACAAGACCCCGGACAATATCCTGTTTATATTGTGCAGAATGGTGACACTCTATACGAAATTGCTCAATTATTCGGTATAACCATCGATGAATTGGAAGTGTTTAACAACATTACCAACCCTGATTCCATCTTTCCGGGCACAACCTTGTACATTCCGAGTCTCCAGGGAATGACCGGTACAATAGATAAGAAAGTGGTTGACCTTGGCGAAACATACGATAATCTTCTATTGAAATACCAGATGGATTCAGAATTATTTTTAAAACTAAATCACATCACTAGCCCAAATCAAATTTATGTAGGAACTCCTCTACTAGTTCTTTTTAAAAATAACAGTGACTCTCGTGTGCTTGTTTCCAAAATTTCTCCATCGACTTCATTACTGGAATTGTCCGCCATTAATGGGACAAACACCTGGAACATATTAAATCAGAATAATCGAAGTGGTAATTCCTCCGTTTTGCCCTCAGATCTAATCTACCTTCAAAGCAGCGATTCGACCAAGCGGGTCAGCCCTGTTGATCCTGGTTTATCTGATGTCAGTATTTCACCTCTTCCATTAAAACAAGGGAAGACTTTTGAAATTTCAGTCACATCAGATAAACCTGTAACTTTATCAGGTTCATTGAACGGAATGCCCCTAAATTTCGCGACACTGCAAGATGGAAAGCAAATCGCACTTCAGGGCGTCAGTGCGATAGCAACTACCGGTTTGTCCACTTTTTCCCTTTCCGGTACTTATGATGACGGAACGTTATTTTCTTTCGAGCAATCTGTTCTCTTGATCAGTGGAGATTATTCTGAAGCTGATCCTCTTTATGTCGATCCGGCTACAATTGATCCGGCAGTCGTCAACCCCGAAGAAGAACTTGTTAGGTCATATACATCAAAATTCACCACGGATCGATATTGGTCTGGAATAATGACCTGCCCCAGTGTTTATTGTGACACTAATGCTGGCTTTGGTGAGAGACGTAGTTACAACGACGGAGCGTACACTAATTTTCATGCTGGCATTGATTTTGATGGCGGAGAAGGTCTTGACATCTATGCTGCTGCTGATGGTATAGTAGTTTACACTGGTCTACTTGAGATTCGCGGAAATGCAACGATTATTGACCATGGTTGGGGAATCTACACAGCATATTTCCATCAATCCGAGATTAACGTTAATGTTGGAGATCATGTCGTTGCTGGTCAGGTAATCGGCAAAGTCGGTCATACAGGCAGGGTCGATGATTCGGCTGGTTTTGTTAATGCTGGCGCGCACCTCCATTGGGAAATCTGGGTCAACGGAGTACAAGTCGATCCGGTGGAATGGTTGTATAACGAATATCCTTGATAAGCCGATTATGCAATAAGGTATAATTGCAGATAAGATCAGAATTTTATAGGAACATCCGCATGAACTTAACTGAATCATACTGGCAGAATCTGGAATTTTCTCATAAAGATATAGAAAGCATTTATAACCACCTTTTGGAGATCGAAACACCACTACCAATTACCGCATTGACCAGATTTCTGATCGAGCACCGAATCTCCACCGAAAAAGCTCACTTACTTCAATCGCGAAAATCTGAAGCTACCTCATATTTCCCAAAAGACAGCTTTAAAAAAGGCCAGTCGCTTGTTTTTCCCCACCGCAATTACCAAAAAGGGAAAGTGATAGAGGCCCGATCTGGTAATAATCCAGAATACCCAGAAATGGAAGTGATTGTAGTTGAATTTTCTCCTGAGGAGATTGTTTCTTTTGCCAGCAACCTGCCAGTTCATAAATTGAATGATTTTCAACCCCTAGAAGCTACGGATGAATCCTTTAATCCCGATCAAGTGGAATTGAAGTATGGTGAAGCATTATCCGTAAAACTTACCTCGCTTTTAGAAAATAATGACGAATTAATTAATATTGGTGGGAATTATTTTCCCCGTTCTTTACTAGTCGATGTTGGTGTCGGGCATCTCAACCTTGCTGAGGCAGTTCTTGAAATGGCCGAGGGCGGTCCAATGCTCAGCTCTGAGTTGATAAAGCAGATCGAGCTTCCCACGGATGTCAATGCCAACCTTACCGAGTTTTCTTTGAACTATGCGCTTCAAGAAGATACACGTTTTGACGAAGTTGGCCCAGCCGGCGAAACATTATGGTTCTTAAAACGATTTGAACCGGATGAAGTGCAAAACGTACCATTCACATTGAAATATTCTGATACTATTGCTGAAATCCCGGAGGAGTTGAAGAAGTTTTCCGATTTTGGCCCGGAATTCAACGATGAACTTGAACCGGGATCGTCATCCGGTCAAGTAGACGAAGTAACGATCAGCCTTACTTATCCACATTGGCGCGCTGGAACATTGCCGCTTACCAATAAGTTAAAGAAACTATTTCCCACTGCCTATGAGACGCCGCATGTGAAATTTACCTTCAAGAATGGGTTGACTGGCGTTTTGTTTAACGGTTGGGTGGTTCGACCCGCAAGATATGTTTATGGCTTGAAAAATTGGTATCAAGAAGAAGGCTTCATTCCTGGCAGTCTGATACACCTTAAGCGAGGTGAAATCCCTGGTGAGATCATTGTTCAGGCTGATAAAAAACACACAACCAAAGAGTGGATGAAAACTTTCCTGGTCGGAGCTGATGGTGGATATGTTTTCGCTCTCCTCAAACATACTATTAATTCTTCTTTTGATGAACGAATGGCAATTGTGATCTCTGATTGCAAGGCTGTTGATACGATCTGGGAAAAATATCAGAAAACGAAACCCTCTCTTGAAAAGATTGTAATCAACATGATGCGTGAACTTTCCAAGCTCAATCCCCAGGGGCAAATTCACGCACAGGAATTGTATTCTGCAGTAAATCTTGTTAAGCGTTGCCCTCCCTCCCCGATAATCTCCTTGCTTTTCTCACAACCATGGTCAATTCACCTTGGCGACCTCTATTTCCGTCTGGATGAAAACAAGATTGAGAGTAAATAATGCCGGAAACCAAATTCAGCCTGATAAAACCAACACTAGATACCCCCTTTCATATCGATTTTGAATGGTGGAAAACTCATGACAACAACTGGCGGGTCTTCTTACTGAATTGTCTTTGTCCTGAGCACCAGAAGCTTTTTGAAATGCAATCTGCCGATGTCATGATCGATTGGGTTGACCCCGAAACCGCCGAGGTAAAACTTGTGGATGGCTTACAGTCAACTCTTATGTCACATTGCGTCAAAGAACCTGGATTTGTCACAGCCAATACTGCCATGGTTGACGCAATCTTCAGAGTATTTCTGTCCAATGGAAATGAACCTCTTAGCGCACAACAATTATCTGAGAAAATCGGAAAATCGGCCAATACGATATTACAGACGATTGCTGGTGGGCAAGTCTACAGAGGGATTCGCGCGATCCATCAGTAATAAGGATTTGTTCCATATCCCCTGACAAGAATCCAGATCAGGGGATATTTTTACTCCCAATGTATAATTTATCCAGAGGAGATTCATAATATGACATCGTATAATATGCGCTCTTTGAAACTTCCCGTACTAACAGGCATCGGATTAAAGCTCTTCACGGCTTTAGTCGAAAATAAATTCACGCGTTTGTTTTTAATTGGATCACTTCTTGAAAATGGCGGAATTCCCAAGCTACGCAAGATTAAATTGGAAGAAGCTCCCACATATTACCCCCTGGTTGAACCCGCTGGTAAAGACAAGCTTATCTCTGTCACATTTGAACCAGGAAAGAAACCGAAAGACTTCCCCTATCGTTCTGCCTCTGATTACGTCAAGGCGTATAAAGATGGCACTCTTTCACCTCTGCAAGCAGCAGAGCAGGTTTTAGCCGCCATTCAGGCTAGCGAGGAGGATCAAACTCCTTTGCGAGCATTCATCCTTTTCGATCGAGAAGATGTCCTCTCGCAGGCAAAGGCCTCGACAAAACGCTATCAAGCCAAGAAACCTCTTGGTCCTCTGGATGGAGTACCTGTTGCGATTAAGGATGAAATAGACATGACCCCTTACCCCACCAATGTGGGTACGAAATTCATTGGAAATAAGCCCGCTGTAGAAGATTCTACAGTTGCGTCCAGATTACGCGCTGCTGGTGCCATCATGGTTGGCAAGACGAATATGCACGAGATCGGAATCGCGCCAAATGGTTCAAATGCAAATTTCGGAGCCATTCGCAACCCCTATAACACTGATTGCGATACAGGCGGCAGCTCTTCCGGTTCAGCGGCAGCAGTGGCAGCAGGTTTGGTTCCCATTGCCATTGGTGCGGATGGTGGCGGCTCGGTCCGCATTCCTGCGTCTTTATGTGGTGTCGTTGGTTTAAAGCCAACATTTGCCCGTGTCAGTGAACATGGTGCTGCGCCCCTATGTTGGAGTGTCGCGCACATCGGACCTCTGACTGATAACGTCGAAGATTGTGCCCTAGCCTATTCAATCATTGCTGGACCCGATCCTCTTGAGCCGGCTACCCTCAAAGGGACAAAAGTTAGTATCGAAGGTTGGAATAAAGCTGATCTTAAAGGTATTAAGTTGGGAATATTCAAGGATTGGTTCGAACATGCTTCACCTGAAGTTGTAAAATCCTGTTATGCCATGGTCAATCACTTCAAACAAATGGGCGCTGAGATTGTTGATGTTGAAATTCCCGAACTGGATGAAATGCGTATTGCCCATGCCACAACTATCCTTTCCGAGATGGCGCTCTGCATGCGAAATTACCGCGAGCATCATAAGGAACATGGTACAGCAGTACGTTTGAGTTTGATCCTTGGTCAAACCTTCACTGCAATGGATTACATCCAGGCACAGCGTATGCGTACGCGTGCCCTGGAAATTTTTGCTAAGGCATTCGAGAAGGTAGATGTGATCATCACTCCAGGAACAGCACTTGCCGCTCAACCTGTGCCTGCTGGCGGCTATAAAATTGGCTGGTCAGACCTAGGGACGGACACAGAAATGATGCGCTTTGTATTTTCTGGCAATTTTACTGGCAATCCCGGCATCACCTTCCCGGTTGGCTACGACAGCCGTGGTTTACCAATCGGTATGCAAGCCATCGGTAGACATTGGGATGAAGCATTGTTGCTTCGAGTTGCTTATAACGCCGAAACCGTCGTCAAACGTGAGCTGCCAAAACGGTTTTACAAGATCTTTTAGGGATTAGTTGTTGACTAAAGTTTGGTATAATCTTTGGTCGTGACGTAAGCCATTAGACGGAATTCAACCGAAATCGTCTGTGGATTACCAGCCCCCGTAGCGCAATGGACAGAGCACCAGCCTTCTAAGCTGTTGGTTGTGAGTTCGAGTCTCACCGGGGGCGCCATTTGTAAATATAATGCAGGTAGAGTAATCTCTACCTGTTACTGTTTAATAAACCACAAGTCCATTTCGATTGATTTCTTGTACGCTACAATAGTGATGAATGATAAAATAATAAAAAGAAGACTGCATCCATAGAATTTTGGATGATTAAGGAATTATTGAATGAAACAAAAAAAAGTTGAGGGAAAGACAGCCAATAAATGGTACAACATGGATATTCATATCCATACCCCGGCTTCTGAAGATTTTCAACAACCGGGTGTCACCTACTTGGAAATTTTACAAAAAGCCGAATCACGAGGAATCGATATTCTTTCGTTTACAGATCATAATACCGTAGCAGGTTATCATACACTTTTTGATGAGATCCGCCAGCTTGAATTGCTGGAGAAACTTAATCGAATTCAACCAGACGAACGTATCAAGCTAAATGAATATCATCGCTTATTGAAAAAGATACTACTTCTTCCTGGTTTTGAATTCACAGCAACTTTTGGTTTTCATATACTTGCAATTTTTTCACCTTCCAAGAATATTCGCGAAATCGAACACCTCCTGCTTAGTCTATCTATCGCCCCTGAAAATCTCGATGAAGGCAAACCAGCGGCAGGAGCATCCATTGATGTTCTAAACGCTTACCAGTTGATCAACCAGGCCGGAGGTATCGTCATCGCCGCTCACGCCAATTCAACCAATGGCGTTGCCATGCGTGGGCTAAATTTTGGAGGACAAACTCGAATCGCGTATACCCAGGATCCCAACCTTCACGCGCTTGAAGTTACCGATCTTGAGCTAAAGGGAAACCGTACCACCGCAGCTTTCTTCAATGGGACAAAACCAGAATATCCCCGACGTATGCATTGCATCCAAGGTTCTGATTCCCATCGTCTTACTACCGATCCCTCTCGCAAAAAGAACCTTGGTATCGGAGACCGCACTACAGATGTATTGTTGCCTAGCCTGACCTTTGAGGAACTAAAAAACCTCTTTCTTTCTAATGACTTCTCACGAACTCGTCCTCATCAGTACAGGGCTGAAGCCCAACAATTTGACTTTGTGCAATCCGCTCGCGATGAGGGCGCCAATATCATCCAGGATTTTCATGAAACAGCTACAATCCGCGGTGGCAAGGTTTTCGCAATTCTCTCCGATATATGCGCCTTTGCCAATACCAACGGTGGCTCATTGTTCATCGGCCTTTCAGCAGACTCACACACTCCACCAATTGGTGTGCAGAACCCTGATCAATTAGCAAAACAACTCGAAAAAGAAGTTGCTAATCGGATCAGCCCACCACTTCACCTGACGATTGACCAACAAAAATATAAGGGGAAATCTATCCTGCGAATTTTAGTTCCTCGCGGCGAGGAGCCACCTTATGCTCTAGATGATAACAAGATCTTTGTCCGCGATGAAGAAGAAACCAATCTCGCAGTGAGAGACGAAATAGTAAATCTAGTACAACGCGGTAAGCAATTTTCCTTTGTTGTGCCACAAATGGTTTCTGCACAGCCAACAATAATTGATACCTCTGCTGAGGTTTCCTCGCAGCCACCCCTGAATGAAATGGATTTCAATACCGATCCTCGAACAGGTGTAGAAGTTGTGGCGACCACTATGCGTAATGGTAAGAGTTTTTACTCTCTACGTGATCTCCGCAATGGAAATATCGTCAAGAACGTGACTACCACATCCGCACGACGACTGTGGTCTTATGCTTTAACTAAATACAATGAGATTACTTCAGATATCGAGAAAGAAAAGATTACCTGGCAGGGTGACTTTGGCTTGCTTCGTCAGTATTCACAGGGAAAATTTACTCATTACGATCTGATTCAAAAAACAACCAGCGGTTTTCGTTATTTCTTTGGGGTTACCATTGATGGCATCCATGGACCGTGGAAAGTTTTCCTGTCAGAGGAGGAAGCGACCTGATATGCCGGAAAGCCCCATCCATTGTGCCATTGTGACAACTTCTGATCGCGCATCATCGGGAAGCTATTCAGATCTTTCTGGAGCTGTCCTTGCTGATTACGTCACATTGCATGGATGGCAAATCGTGGATACCAGACTCATTCCCGATGACATTGAATTGATCAAGAAAACCCTGTTAGACCTCTGCTCTCGAAAAGACTTGGATATTATTTTAACAACAGGCGGAACTGGTTTTACATCTCGCGATGTCACTCCTGAAGCCACCCTGGCAGTGATTGAAAAAATAGTTCCAGGAATCCCCGAATTGATGCGGGCTGAAGGCAGAAAGAGCAACCCGAATGCGATTCTTTCTCGTGCATGTTGTGGAATATTGGGCAGCACTTTAATCGTTAATCTCCCCGGAAGTCCCAAAGCGGTTATCGAAAACATGGAAGCTGCTATATCCATTTTTCCTCATTCAATCGCAATGCTCCGTGAATCTCCTATCGTTGAAACAAGCCACCGCTCTGGAGACAAGCAAAATGACTAACCCAAGTTTCCATCTTTTCCAACTCCAAAAATTGGATCTTCGCATCGATCAAATCGCCACTCGCATGGCAAACATCGATGAATCCATCCATCAAAACTTGGCTTGCCAGCAAGCATCCGATTCTCTTGCCAGATGGGAAAAAGAAGCACAACAGAAGAATAACGAAATTTTTGAACTTGAGACCGCGGTAAAAGTAAAAACAATCAAGATCCAACAGTCTGAATCAGCATTATACAATGGCACTAACAAGAATCCTAAGGAGTTGTCAGATCTTCAGAAGGAGATTGCGTCTCTTCGATCGGCATTATCTTCACTTGAAGATCAACAGTTCTCCAGATTAACTGAATTAGAGGAAATTAATAACAAGTTGTCTGAAGCCAAAGAAAACTACAATTCAATTTTTTCTGAATGGCAGAACTCCAACCAATCTCTTTTACTCGAGAACGAACAATTAAAGAAAGAAAAAGAAAAAATAATTTCTGAACGTGATGCGATTCTCGGTCAAATCTCGCAGGACCATATATCGCTATACGAAAAACTTCGAATTTCGAAAAATCGAATTGCTGTTGCCTCTGTCGAAGACGAATCCTGCACCATATGCGGCTCTGAAATTACTGCGGCTGACATCCAAAAAGCACGAAACTCGATGACCTTGATTACCTGCCATTCTTGTGGGCGAATTCTATATACAGGTTGAGACAGTGAATATTCATCTACCAAAATTGGATCTTCTCTCCTTCTGGTTCGGATTTGCTCTGGCGACAATCTTCTGGCTAATTTTGCTTCGTTTGTCAAAATTACTTCCAAAATTGAAGCAGACTACCGCTGAAAATCGCTTGAGGCAGGAACGCCTGAAGAATATCAATCGCGAACATAGTATTCGTCTTTTTGCTTTGAGAAAAGCACAATCAAATCATCTTGCATCTTCACTTTTCCCAATGGATGAGATATTAGTCGAACCTGCGGTTATCGCATCGACAGAATGCTTCCCAGAAAAGAGTGATGATGATCAGGCTTTCAAATTTCTTTCCATCCTTCCGTATACTCCCGAGACTCCCGAATTAACTGCAGATTATCCTGCGCCTTTGATCTCAATTGAAACCCTGATTAATGCATATCCATATATTTGTATCAGTGGCAATCCTGGTACTGGAAAAACGGCTGCGCTATCGGCATTAGCCAGTAAACTGGCACAGGATGAAACTAAAGATCTGCCGATATTGATGCAGGCGCATGATTTCTTAAACACAGATGATTCTGCAAACGAAAAGGTCTTTAAATTCTTAACATCAAATATAAAAGGGCTTCCTCAAAAAACCATTGATGAAATAATCCAGCAATCTCTTCGATCTTCAAAATTGGTTTTATTTATCGACGCTCTGGATGAAATGGAGCGCTTAGACTTTGATCGCATCGTAGAAAAGATCAAAGACCTTCAATCGTTTTTCCCAGGCATCAAAATAGTTACTACTTCAGGTACTTTTTACTCGGGAAGACTTCAAGAGTTGGGTTTTATGCAGTTTGCCCTTTCCCCATGGAACAAATCACAACGATCGTCTTTCATTTCGAAGTGGTGTACCTCTTTTCTTGAAGCCACGAAATCTAATTCAGATATTGATCTTGAAACTTTGAAAACTCATGTATCTCGTACAAGATATTGGCTATTACAGGATGAATCCTATTCCAGCCCTTTTGATCTGACTTTAAAAGTTTGGCTATCATTAGCGAATGCGATCCAATCCTCCAACCCTGTCAAACTATATGAGTCTTATCTTGGATTGATTTCAGATCAATCGATCTCTCCCTATGGATACAACGCAATTGCTGACTTCCTTTTGAAACCTGATCAAGGCAACCTGACAAGAGAAATACTAACAAATATTTTAAACTCTCGATCAGATTACTTTATCCATGATGAATCCCGACGCTTGAGTTCGAAAGATGTGATCGAATTGTTGGTAAGCAATTCACTCTTTGTCGAACAACCAGATGCGACATTACGTTTAACAAATATGGTCATCTCTGGTTACTTGAGAGCTCAAATTTCACCAGACAGCCTTTTACCGTCTCTTCAAGAATCAATACAATCTTCCGCTGATCTTTCTTATGCGGTACAAAAAGCATCGAATTATTCTGAACTGTCACCGTTTATCTCTTATCTTGAGCAAAGCGATCAACCGTTACATCGAAATTACCTGATTGGCTTAAAATGGTTATCCCTTACGAATCAGGGGGATGCTCTTCGCACAGAGATATTCAAACGATCAGCGCGTCTCCTCCAGGATAGAAACATTCCCTTTGGATTGCGGTCTCAATTGATCCATTCGCTTTCAGTACTTCAGGATCCCTCAATTGCCTCTTTGCTATTGATCATGAAAGATAATCGCGATCCCATCGTTCGCCAGCTGTCGGCTCTTGGCCTAGGAATGTATTCCGACGAAAAAGCTATTGCCGGCTTGAATGAGCTTGTAAATGATGAAGTATTAGCTGTTGAGAACACCGCCGTTCTCTCATTAGGCAAAATTTGGACGATTCCTGCTCAAGATGCTTTGGTTAATGTTATTTTTACCGCTGATGAACAGATCCGCGCAAATGCCTGTGAGGTCCTGGCCATGCATGAACCAGAAGGTCATGCCATGTTGAGAGAATTTATGTCAACCGATAATTACCTGGCTCGTAAAGCAGCCATTGCTGGATTGAGTCGAATTAATGAACCTTGGGTACATGAGGTTCTTGAAAAGGCAAGTCTGGAAGACACCCAGTGGGTTGTCAGAGATTCAGCTATATTTGCCTTGGAACATCTAGGGGAAGATAAATCTCTCATACCCCAGAAATGGCTTCCTGTTCACGAGAATCCCTGGACACTCGAAAAAGCCGAAGAGTATAAAATGGAGCTATCCTCCAAAATCTTTCCTGACCAACTCTTGTTTACCATTCTTGATAAAGGACAAGAGAGTGACAAGAAGATGGCGTTACATTACCTTCTTGATCAACCAACACCTGAATTAATTCAGTATTTAAATATGATTGCCCGTCAAGAGACGAGCAATCTTCGCGATTTCGCGATAAATTCATTGTTTAGTTTAAGCAAACGCGGATTGGATATCAGTTGGCGCTAATTTGTAAGTGCCATAATCCTTTTGTGTACTTCCTCAGGCCTTAATCCGGTAATCGTGATCAACTTATCTCGTCCTGTTTGACCAGCAACAATATCCAGTTGATTCGCCTTGATATTTAGAACCTTCGCCAAAAATTCGATCAATGCCTCATTGGCTTTACCATCCACTGGTGGCGCAGTCAATTTGATTTTTATTGTCCCATCTTCAAGTATCTCAGAAATCTCATTTTTTGAAGATCTCGGAGTAACTCGAACCGAAATAGCAGCACCACCTATTCCTTCTTTAAAGTTATACCTTTTCTCAGCCATGGCTAGAGTATCCTAAATAAGACTGTCTGAAGTAACTGAAGCAACAATATTAATATTACTGGACTCATATCGAAACCCAGTACAGGTGGAACGGTTTTTCGAATTGGTGCCAACAATGGATCAACGATCTTATCCAAAGCACGCCGTATTGGCTGGTAAGGAGACATAAAATAGGACAAAATGACGTCCACAAGGACAATAAACGAAATTGCCTGAAAAATTACCCAAATAATTGTATTTGCCATGGTTAATATTATATCTTTCTTTAATTTACCTATAGATCCTTTTACCCATAATCGCTTCTCCAATACGAACAAATGTCGCTCCCTCCTGGATGGCAACCTGATAATCCAGACTGGTTCCCATGGATAATTGGTTAAAGTTTGTTGCCCCTATCCGGTTTTGCATCATGTTAAGAAGTTTTCGACATTTTTTAAACACATAACGTGACTCTTCAGGGTCGTTTGCATAAGGAGGCATAGTCATCAAGCCGCAAAACTTCAAGCTCTTTAATTCCATTAATTCCAAAAAGTGATCACAGAGTACTTCCCAGGTATTCTCATCCCATGCCACATATCCGCTTTTCGATGATTCTCCGCTCAGGTTTACCTCGAATAAAGCCTGCATCACTTTCTTGCCAGCTCCCAGTTGTGCATCCAATTTCAATGCTATCTCATCACGATCTATTGAGTGAATCATCTTAAAATGATCGACGATATGTTTTATCTTACGACTTTGTAGGTGCCCGATCATGTGCCATTCAACATCCCCAGTTATCTCAGGGATCTTTTTTACCGTTTCTTCAGGATAGTTTTCACCAAGCAAGTACGCACCCGCAGCAATAGCTTCATTAATTTTTGCTGCTGGTTGTCCCTTAGTTACTACGATCAGTTTTACTGAATTCTGGCTTCTCCCCGATGAAATTTCGGATGAAGAAATCTTTTCCAATACAGCCAAATATCTTTCTTTTATCACATTGCTCATTACCATCACCTTAGATGAAGAGCAGCTCCAAATCGCCCCGTATTACCTTTCTCATACCTGTGACTAAACCAGGTATCGTTATGACAAGCCGTGCATTCTTTAGCTACTTCAATAATTCCAACACCCATTTCTTCAAGTTGAAGTTGATTACTTTTCCAAAGATCGAGAAAAATACTCGAATCTTTATAGGAAAGCAAACTATTCCATTTTTCAGGGAAGGATGCCTTTACTGCCCTCTCAACTTCATGCCCAATTTCATAATGACATGGTCCGATTGATGGCCCGATTCCAGCCACCAAATTCTCAGGAGAGATGTTTAATTCATTCACAAGAAGGGAAATCGTCTTTCCAACAATTTTTTTCACTGTCCCCTGCCAGCCAGCATGGATTATCGCTGCCACCATTCCTGACTTTTCATATACCATGATTGGTACACAATCTGCGAACCGCATAAATAAAGTAATCTCTGGATTAGTTGATACGATCGCATCTGCTTTTACATGTTCAACGTTCAGAGGTCTGGGAGAATTCGCCACGATAATGTCAGCGCTGTGAACTTGCCACACATCATAAATAGATTCCACCGGTCGACAAATGGCTGCAAACGAGCGTCTCCGATTTTCAATAACGTTATCTTTGCTGTCGCCAAGCCCCCCACCCTGATTCAGCGAACTCCAAGGTTCAGGGCTGACTCCGCCATTACGGGAAAAGAAAGCGTGTGATACCACGGATGAGTCAAAGCTGGCGAATCTATGAATTTCTACTCCACCAGATCTCTCGATAATCATGAATTTGCTGCTTTCTGGATTAATCGTTTTTTGATGGCTAATTTTCTCGCTATTGAATTCTTGCTTTCAGCTATATTTTCTTCCATCATTGGAAAAGCATACCAGGCTGTGACCAATCCAAATAACACCCCAGTAAGAGACCGTAATAACGGGGTACTTTCCCGAATAGGAAACCAGGTAGGCCAGGTACCTCCCAAACTAAAGAGTTGAGAACCACCATCGATTGCAATAGGAAGCACTCCAAAAATCACCCAGATATACCATGGGATTTGCCTGGTTTTTTTCTTTCCAAATTGAAAAAACATCGCGAACAAAGCAATTGAACCATAAATTGCAATATCTCGTTCACAAATTGCCACTTTATAACCCACAACTTCATTGCCTGTGAAATTTCTAGCAAATTGGGAATCATTTGCGCTCATTTTTGTGACCTGCTCATAGGTCATCATGCCCGGGATATCCGCCAATTTACGGGGATAAATCGCTTGTTCTCCAAAAAGGAAATACGATCTAAATGCCAGTTCATGACAAACCACACTGTAGGTTTTATATATCACATTTGCGGCGGTATCATGCTTTGTTTTCATTAATATTGGTGCCAGAAAAGGCACTGTGATATATACCAGTAAAAATATAGCAATAAATAATGGATAGTTATTTGCCAGCCAGTACGAAAATTTTTCATGCCAGGCAATGTGTAAAAATTCGTCTTCTTTTTGTTTCTTGTGACTGGAGTCTGCGATATATCTTTCCTGACGATCTTGGTAGGATACTATTGCGATTTGAATATCTTTTTCGTCGACCGGGTATTTCAAACGATATGGTCCGATTTGCAGCGCAGGTGTGACATCGTTATAAAGACTTAAAAGCGCCGGATCATCATCCAGACATAGATCCACCAATGTCAAATGATGATCATCAGCCAGGTTCTCCACCTGCCGAATAATCTTCTCGATATCTGGATCATTTCTCTTGTAATAAAGGGTTATTCTTCCCATATTACTCACTTTTCGATCACTGTTTTTACGTCATGACTCTTGTTTCACCTGTACATTGGTTCCGTCGTATCCTGATTGTTCGATTTTTCCTTCTTCATAAGGTGCGGTTGGTTTTGACCATCTATAGATAAATTTCGCATCTTCGGGAAGAAGGTTGACACAACCGTGAGACATGGGTTCGCCAAAGTTGTTGTGCCAATAAGTTGAGTGAAGCGCTACACCATTAGACGCAAATATATTGGTCCAACAGACGCTAAACTCTTCATACCCTGAGGCAGAAGTTCCCCCCGCCATGTGAATCGATAAGTACTTTCTATTGATGACGTGGTAATCGCCCACAGGAGTTGCCCAATTTTCAACATAATTTCCTTGTAGGTCTCGTGCTCCTGTAGATACACGAGCATACATAATTTCGCTCGATCCCTCATAGCAAGAAAGTACTTGGTGCGTTAGATCAACAATAATCTTTTTATCAGTAACATTTGGATTAATCGGACTGATATCTTCTGCGGTAATCGGTCTGAATGCTCTTGCGTCTGCCCAAAACAAATCACCATATCCGCCATGTTTTTCGTAGAAGCGATAAAGAACTGTTCCCCCTTCATCAACTTTTATCTGATCTACCCAGTAAATTTGGCTGTAATAAAATCGCGCGGTTGTTTGTCCCTCAATTTTTGGCGTTTTCGCTGGCGATTCAAGTGTTGCGTCTACATAGGGAACAGTTATTTCCGCCCACATCCCCGTTCCATTTGTCAGTTGAGGAAGAACGTCTAAAGGTGTGTTGATAATTGCTTGAACAGGTTGAATATGAATCCAGGGAACGTAACCATCTGGTGTTTCGACCCATCTACGATTGGTTGAGTAGGTTTGTGGCGCATAACCAATGACCTCGCGATCGTATTGCACCACGCTGTCCTCGTAAAGTTGTTTCACGGTTGTACTATCAGGATCAGGCTTTGATTTGACATTCACTGTATAAAATGTTCTACCAAGCTTCGTCCCCTGAGGAAAATCCGGTAAAGATCGCCTTCCCAAAGGAACATTGGAAAATGCCAAAGCGCCTAATCCGGCAATTGAAACTTTTAAGAAATCTCTTCTGCTGATTTTTTCCATGCTACAAGTTTTCCAATCCTGGCTAAATACTTTTTTCCTGAATCTCTTTTCTTAGCTGTTCAATATCTACACCCCAGAGTCGGTCATCTGCGTGATAAGGCACAACCGCTCTGATTTTTTCAAACAATTCCTGAGTTCGTTTACCTGGCGCTTTCTTTTCATCACGTATTCTGATATCCAGACCTCTGGCCGCAGTAAATAACTCCACGCTCAGAATATGCTTAACGTTTTCAATGATTTGGCTGCAATGCCTTGCAGCAGTCATTGCATTAGCATTATGATCTTCCTGTTCCGCTGAAGTTGGCAAGGAATGAACACTATCTGGAGCTGCCAGCGTTTGGTTCTCTAAAACCAATGACGCCGCCGTATATTGAGGCATCATAACACCTGAGTTCAAGCCTGCTGATTCTTTAGAATCGACAAGCATCGGAGGCAAGCCATTACTTAGTTTTTCATCTGTCAATCTAAAAGTTCGTCTTTCTGAGATTGCGCCAATTTCAGCCATGGCAATACCCGCGAAGTCCATTACCATACCTACTGGTTCTCCATGGAAGTTCCCCCCCGAGATTGCGATTCCGGGTTCAAATATCAATGGATTGTCTGTGGCAGCGTTGATTTCAATCTCCACAATTGTCTTGGCATGTTCGATTGTATCTCTTGAAGCTCCATGGACCTGCGGAGCGCAACGGAGCGAATAAGCATCCTGGACGCGTTTGCTGCTGTCAATAAATGTGCTCCCCTCAATCATTTCTCTAATATTCCTTGCGCTGATGATCTGCCCTCTTTGACCGCGAGCGTTGTGAAGTCTCTCATCGAATGCTGAAGAACACCCAACCAAAGCTTCCAAAGACAAACTTGCGGCCCGATCGGCAAGATCGAGTAAATATTCTGCGTCCCAAATTGACAAAGCAGCGATGGCCGCGGTAAATGTCGCGCCATTGTTGATTGCCAATCCCTCTTTTGGCCCAAGAATAATGCGATTGATACCAGCTCGTTTCATTGCTTCTTTGCCAGATAATAACTCACCCTGGTACCAGGCTTTTCCTGACTCATTATCCAGATCATTCTCATCCGTTGTCAAGACAAGTGCCATATGCGAGAGCTGGCACAGATCGCCTGAAGATCCCAGCGATCCTTGACTCGGTATCATCGGAGTCACTTTCTTATTCAACATTTCAAGAAGTGTTTTAATAACCACTTCTCGCACTCCCGAGAAACCCTGCGACAGTGTATTAGCGCGGATCAGCATCGCTGCCCGCACGATTGCTTCTGATAATGGCTCTCCCGTACCTACCGCGTGACTTAATATCAAGTTTCGGCTGAGTTTACTGCTCTCTTCGTTCCTTATTCGTCTATCCGCGAATATTCCAAAACCGGTATTGATTCCGTATACCGGAGTTTCTCCTTTCACGATCTTTTCCAATAAATTATTTGAATCGGAAATTTTCTTTTTAGCTATTTCACTTAACTGCACTTCATCATTTTTTGTTGCCACTAAAGCAACATCATCGATAGATAGTCGTCTTTCACCAAGTAAGATCATTTTCACCTGTTAAATAGGGATTTTTCTGTTTTTACTCTCTTTTTCCTGCTACTCTTGCAATCTCTCTCTCAGCATCTCTCTTGGCAATCACTTCTCGCTTGTCATACAGTTTTTTACCTTTTGCTACGGCTATGTCCAGTTTTGCCCGACCATCTTTCAAATACATACGCACAGGCACAATTGTCACACCTTTTTGCCTGATTGCATTCCACAACTGCCTGATTTCTTTCTTGTGAAGTAATAACTGCCGCGATCTTTTTGGGTCATGATTTGTGTAGCTTGCCGCCTCGTAAGTGGCGATATGCGCTCCAACCAGCCATGCGGAAGTGGCATCAACTTGAACATATGATTCTTGAAGGCTGACTTGACCAGCCCGAACCGATTTGATTTCACTTCCCTGTAATGCCAATCCAGCTTCAAAGTGTTCTAGCAGGAAATATTCAAATTCTGCTTTTCGATTTTTTGCGACTATTTTCGATTCCATAGGCATCATTCTAACATAACTATCAATCATGGGCACATAATTCTCTCTTTTCAATCACTCTTGGCAATATAATTGTGGCATGTTGACTACTTTACCCCCTGAATCAGATTTCTTGCTTGATCCATCAATCACTTTCTTGAATCACGGTTCATTTGGTGCGACACCTCGCCCGGTTTTTGAGGAGTATCAGCGCTATCAGCTACTTCTCGAAAATGAACCGGTTGAATTTTTGGGCAGACAAGCGTCTTTGTTACTTGGCACTGCTCGTGAGATTTTGTCATCTTATCTCCATACAAAGAGAGATAATCTTGTCTTTATTTCTAACGCGACTCATGGTGTCAATATTGTTGCCAACAGTCTAGATCTGGGTCCTGGTGATGAAGTGTTGACTACCAATCACGAGTACGGCGCCATGGACAGAGTATGGCAATTTCTCAGTGAACAGAAAGGGTTTGTATACAAACAGTCAAACATTTCTCTTCCTGTTTATTCCAAAGAGACTTTTCTTGATGATCTATTTCAGAATGTAACTCTCCACACGAAAGTAATCTATCTTAGCCACATCACCTCTCCAACAGCACTCATTTTCCCAGTAAAAGAAGTGTGTGATAAAGCGCGAAATATGAATATTCTGACGGTGATCGACGGTGCCCACGCTCCCGGCCAGATTGACCTTGATCTTTCAGATTTGAACGCAGATTTTTATACGGGTAATTGCCACAAATGGCTATGCGCAGCAAAAGGTTCGGCTTTCCTCTATGCTCGTCCGGATGTTCAACATCTTATCAGACCGCTTGTAGTCAGTTGGGGATGGCGGGCAGATGTACCTGGTCCCAGCCAATTTGTTGATTATCTTGAATGGGCGGGAACGAGAGATATCTCTCCATTCCTTTCGGTTCCCGCTGCAATTGAATTTCAACGCAAATATCGCTGGGACATTATCCGCAGCGAATGTCACGAAAAAGCTGCATGGATCAATAACGAATTGACTGCCCAGTTTAGAACCGAATCCCTATCATCGAGTTCGGATTGGTTTGGTCAAATGGTGGCTGTTCCGCTGCCAGATTCCATTCCCTCCTCAGACTTGCAGCAAAAATTGTTTTCAGAATATCAAATTGAAGTTCCGGTTATTCTATGGAAGAATAAAACCTTGATCCGGGTTTCGGTTCAAGTCTACAACAATCTCAAAGATCTGCAATTTCTTCTTTATGCGCTACAACGGATCTATAATTATTAGCCACCGACTGTGATATTTTTCGCCAGTTCTTCCAGCATTTTTCCCGTCAACCGATTTTTGATCGGGTTTGGATGTCCATCACACCACTTCCGCAATGGTTTCGTCCATTCAATCAGTGTCCATGAATCTGCGGGGTAATGATCTTTTCTCGTCCCAATGTTGATCCAATCGATTCCGGATAATGCGTCTTCCCAGCTTTCCCATTTTGCCATATCGGGGGTAAAGGAGAATGTGGATAATGGACTGAAGAAAACTGGTTTCTCTTTTGGAAACTCACTCACCATTTCTTTTAGGAACCGTACAGAATCTTCTGTGTTAAAGATCAGCCATAACGGCACCAAACCACTAGCCTGGATCGCAGATGGATCAAACTGCGAAAACGTTTCAATAATCGTACCGGATGGTTCTTTCCCATCCAACTCCAATTGTTTTTGTACTGCTCTGAACGCCAACTTGTTGAATTGGTTGGGGTCATCAAAACTGATCTTGATAAATCTGTATCCTTCCTGCTTGCAGAACTGTTCTACTGCTTCACCCAACCCTGGTTCTGATCCCCATTCAGATTCAAACCCATTGATCAATGGGTAATCAGCGAGTTTCCAGTTTTCAAATTTAATGCCTTCCTGAACACAGTATTTATGGATCCTGGGACTTCCATTTAGGAATTCATCGTCTGAGATATCGCCCCAGCCGCCCACTTGAAACACATTCTTCTCACCCACCTTGAATTGCTTCCAGTTTGCTTTGCCTTCAAGATATACAAGCTCTCCTCCCGTAACCAGATGAGCGCGTATGAATTCTTTATATGCATCCGGTAAATCGATCAACTTCAACCGTAGATGATTCACTCGCCGTACCAACCAGCCATCGTGAATGGGATCATAATGTTGAATTGACATGACTCCCGGATTCCTTGAAGTCACTTCTCTCGCAATATCCGCGGATAGGTTGAAGTATTTTTGAACATTTCCATCCATCGAGCCATGCTTCAATGTCAAAACAAATGCCTGAGGGAGAAAAGGTCCATTTAACCCAAGGGAAATATGCGCGGTCGTTCCCCCCATCCCGACTCCCATCGTTATTGCGGGGAACTGACCCTTTATCTCTTTGTAATCATCAAGTCTCGCTTGAACAAGGTCATCGATATTCAGCTTTCGCACCACTTCACCATTGATGGCATTGGCATTGGGCGCTCTTGGGATTAACCAACCGGCAACAGATTGTGGCAAATACCCAACAGCTTTTAGAAGAATTTTTGTAAATCCATCCAATTCGTACGCTTCAAATTTCTTGCCATTCAGCGCTGCGGCTACCGCCCGTGTAATGATCGGTGAAGAACTTTCACGGCTTTCCAGGTATTTGGTCATGCGAGCCTCATTGTGGTAAATGATTATCTAGATTGGATATAGGAGATGATGCCAAACAAACAACCCAGGCCGGCCAAGATCAAAATCACCAGCCCCACAGGGATGTGCCCATTACCGATCACACCCGTGCTGTAAGTAGGGATGGTCATGGGTGCTGGGGCGGTAAACGTTGGCAAACGAGTAGCCGCCGGTGTAATGACAAACTGCGCGGCCATTGTTGGATCAATCGTTGGTTTATCTTTTGGTGTGGGCGTCGGAGGGATCTCAACCACTGGGATTTCACCACCCGATACCGTCATATAAGTGGCGAAAACCCAACCCTCCCCATTATTTCCTTTTGGGTATTCAATTTTTAGCCAGTCTCCTGCCATTGTTTTGCCTATTATGTTCACAACTTGGCCGGGTAGCAAAACACCTAATTCCTCATAAAGTGAGCCAGGACCTGACCTAACAGTCACAAAGTCAGTATAGCCAGTATTAACTACACCCGTTGGTCCATTGGATAAGGGAGTTACGGTGGGGATCGATCCTGTTGGTTGCTGCGCTTGCACCACTATGGGAGAATTAAGCGTATATAATGTTGTTATCAAACCAATAAAGATTGCTGGGAGTAATACGAATCGAACGAACTTGAATTTCATCACTTTCTCCAATAATTCTATCTATCAAAGTTGATTATAATTCAATTATGGAACAACGCATTTTTCATGGAAGCTTCAAGAACGATGATATTGCCAAGGCATTGATCGCCCGATTTAACCGGGGAACAATGCAAGTCCAACAAGTGGGCAACGATGATACGATCGCCGTTCAGATTGCCACCTCTCCTTATGCCTCTTCAGGAGGAAAAACCGCTGTAAGTGTAATCTTACAAAATGTAGAAGATGGCGTCAGTGTTCAAATTGGCCAACAAGCCTGGTTGGGAGTGGCTGCCAGTCTTGGCGTATCTGCCCTTACAGCCTGGAGAAATCCATTGGGGTTGCTTAACCGCCTTGACGATATTGCGCAGGATATCGAGAACATAGACCTTACTGACGAACTGTGGCAAACCATCGAGTCCACAGCCAAAGCATTGGGCTCCGGTTATGAACTCTCGGATCGTTTGAAAAAATATATTTGCGATTACTGCAATACACCCAACCCTCCCGGACAGGCAAAATGTATCGGCTGTGGAGCTCCTCTGGGTGATATTCAGCCATTCACATGCAAGCATTGTGGATATGTCATCGTCAGCTCCGAATCCATTTGTCCCAATTGTCGCAAGCCTGTTTAGCATCCGGAGATCAGATGAAATTAAATAACACCATTACCGATGTTCCCGGCATAAAAGTCGGCCACGCGCAGGATCTTGATGCCATCACAGGATGCACCGTTGTGCTATGTGAAAAAGGTGCATTTGCTGGCGTCGATCAGAGGGGTGGTGCTCCGGGTACCCGTGAGACCGACGCTATCAGGCCACTTCACTTGGTAAACAAGGCGCATGCGATCATGCTTGCCGGCGGATCCGCCTTTGGACTCGACGCGGCTTCTGGCGCGATGAAATACCTTGAGGAAAAAGGTTTTGGATTCAATGCGGGCAATATCAATGTTCCAATTGTTCCCTCTGCCATTTTATTTGATCTGGGGATCGGAAATTCCAAAATTCGTCCGGACAAAGAAATGGGTTATAAAGCCTGTCTCAATGCTTCCTCCGATGCGGTCAAACAAGGATGCATAGGCGCAGGCATCGGTGCTACCGCAGGGAACATGCTGGGAATCAGCCAGGCCACCAAATCTGGAATTGGATCAGCAAGTATTGATCTCGGTTCCGGTTTGATTGTTGGTGCTCTTATTGCTGTGAATCCATTCGGTGATGTCATTGATGACCAGGGCAGAATTTTAGCGGGTGCCAGAACAATTTCCCGCGGCCCAATCAAGATCGGTTCTTCTGATCTGTTTGCTGACACACGTTCCATGATGAAATCAACGATTGGCAAAGTCGGTCTTACATTTGCGTCTTCTCATAATACAGTGATCGGCGTTGTTGCCACAAACGCAAGCTTAGACAATCAGCAGACGAATTTTCTCGCCCAAATGGCTCAGGATGGTCTTGCAATGGCCATTCGACCTTCGCATACCCTCTTCGATGGAGATACCATCTTCGCCCTTTCCACGGGCTCGATCATTGTGGATGTGAATGTCGTCGGTGCATTTGCAGCAGAAGCTGTCAAATTAGCGATAATTAATGCTGTAAACAATGCAGTGAGCATGGGTGGAGTGCCCTCGTCGAGTGATCTATTACGTGATGTATAATTAGCAACGTTCCTCAATTCTCAGAATTAAAGGAAATGAATATGATAAAGATCATTGCTGATACGACCTCTGTGATCGACCCCAAAGAAGCAGAAAAACTGGGAATCGCAATGATTCCGCAGATAATTGTCATTGGTGAGAAAAGTTTTCGCGATGACAATGAGATCACCACCGAAGAATTTTTAAGTAAATTGAAGAATTCACCGGTTTTACCAAAAACCGCAGCTCCTCCCCCGGCTCTCTACTCGCCAATTTTTGAAGAGATCGCATTCAAGAAAGATACTGCAATTGTAATTTGCCCATCAGCGGATGTCAGCGGAACAGTACGAAGTGCTTCCATAGCCGCCAAGGATTTTCCGAATGCAGATATCCGGATTTTCGATTCACGTACGATTGGTCCAGCTCTGGGGACAATGGTTTACAAAGCTCTCGAATGGGCAAATTCCGGAATATCAGCGGATGAAATTATCACCAGGCTCGAAAAAGCGAAGAAATCATGCAAGATTTACTTCTACGTTGACACTCTTGAATTCCTGCATAAAGGCGGAAGGATCGGCAGTGCTCAGGCGTTGATAGGTAGTATTTTGCAGGTGAAACCGATTTTAATTTTTCTGGATGGAAAAGTTCAGCCATTTGAGACCCAAAGGACCAAGAAGCGTGCTTTATCCAGGATCATTGATTTAGTCTCTGAAGAATGCCAAAACAATGCAAACTCCCATATTACGATTTTTCAAGCGGACGCCATGCCAGATGCTGAGTTTCTGAAAACTGCATTATCAACGAAAATCAATCCCGATTTTATCGGATTTTCAAAATTACCACCGGCAATCATCGTTCATGCTGGACCAGGTGTGGTTGCCGTTTCCTTCTTCAAAAACTTTCCAGATTAGTTCCTTGCAGGCCACACCCATCAGGTGTGGCCTTTTTATATGCAGATCATTTTCGAAGATAAAGCCATTCTTGTCATCAATAAACCTTCTGGTGTCTTAAGCATTGCCGATGGTTATGATAAAACCGCACCTTATCTGCGGTCAATTCTTGAACCTGAGTATGGCAGGTTGTGGATCGTTCATCGACTTGATAAAGAAACCAGCGGTGTAATGATTTTGGCAAAATCTGCGTCAAGCCACAGGGTATTGAACCAACAATTTTCAGAACACTTAATTGAGAAACAATACGCTGCGCTGGCTTTTGGTCACTGCCCTGACCGATTTCAGAATGCGTCATCCCTGCGCATCAATGGAGATAGGCGCCATCGGACAGTAGTTGATTTACAAAAAGGGAAAGCCGCATTGACTGAATTTGCGTTGGTTGAATATTTTGATTCTGGATTCTCATTGATTTCGGCTTTCCCTAAAACCGGCTTCTCGCATCAAATACGAGCTCACCTTCTCCATCTGGGTTATCCCATTCTTGGAGATCATCTATACTGCACTCCGGATTCCGAATGCCTTTCCAATAACTTCAAAATCGGTCGGGTTGCTTTGCATGCATATTCTGTTACCTTTTTGCATCCAGAAACTCAAAAGAAAACAACTTTTTCTGCAGATATTCCACCTGATTTTTCTTCATGGATTGATACATTTAATAAAAAACGAGCATCGGTTTGATCGATGCTCGTTTTCGATATTCTACCTACTAACTAGCCAACTTTGGCAGGTTTCTTACTTACGATCACTGCCCACAGGATGGCCGCAGCCATAACAATAGCCGCGCTAATGCGGATTACTGTCTGCCCTTGGAAAGTAACGATCACAGGTGCTGCCAATAAGCTGATCAGGTTAACGACTTTGATCATTGGGTTAAGTGCCGGACCTGCGGTGTCTTTCAAGGGATCTCCAACGGTATCACCAACAACACCAGCCTTGTGACGTTCGGAACCCTTGCCCGTATTCGCAACCAGGTCGCGAGGTTCGTCTTCGATCATTTTCTTGGCATTGTCCCATGCGCCACCTGCGTTTGCCATGAAGACGGCGAGTAACTGTCCGCAGAGGATCACTCCAGCCAGGAAACCACCCAGGGCTTCAACACCAAATGCCAAACCAATAACAAGGGGCATTAAAACGGCGATGGTAGCCAAAGGAATCAATTCCTTTTGAGCTGATTGGGTGGAGATTCCAACCACCTGGGCATAATCCGGTTTAACTTTGCCTTCCATAATGCCCGGGATGCGGAACTGACGGCGAACTTCTTCCACGATCTTACCGGCTGCGCGGCTGACTGCACGGATGGACAGAGAGCTAAACAACCATGGTAACGCACCACCCAACAGGAACCCGATAAAGATACGAGTATCTGCGATGTTGATTCCGGTTAATTTGGTTAGGCCAATATTCTCTTGAACTTTACCAACATCGGTAATATATGACGAGAAGAGACTGACAGCGGCAATCACTGCGGATGCGATTGCAACACCCTTGGTAATGGCTTTGGTGGTATTGCCCACTGCATCGAGGTCGGCCATGATTTGACGAGCCTTTACGGTCGTTTCGTCATTATCATCATGCCAGGCCATCTCGCCAATGCCGTTGGCATTATCAGAAATTGGACCGTAGGAGTCCATGGCAACGTTGTTACCAGTGTGGCTTAGCATACCGATACCAACCATGGCAACGCCGTACAGGATCTTTAGCATTGCTATTTCATTAAGATTCGCTCCGAACGGATTCAATCCACCATAGAGCAGAATCGCACCAACAAAGCTGATAACGATCACAACCAAAGCATATACACTGGATTCCATACCCAGTGAAAGACCCGAAAGGATCGTAGTGGCAGAACCGGTTTTAGTCGACTCCACAACTTCCTTGACAGGTGAATTCTTTGTTGAAGTGAAGTATGAAGTCAACGGGTTGAAAGCCACTGCCAGAGCAACACCGATGGAGGTCAGCATAGCCAGCTTCCAATCGCCCGCGTACAGGATTGCGACAAGGAAGGAGAACGCGACTGTGTTCACACTTGAAACTTCATACGAGCGGAACATGGATTCTTCAGCGTCATGGGCGCGGAGGAATTTGATCGGGAATTTCTCCCAAATGGGTACAGTGAAAGTTCCCAGGATTGAACTCAACACACCGATACCACGAATGATCAACGGATATACGATCCAGTGAAGGCTTTTGTTTGGATCTTTATCCCACAGAGAAATACCAAGAATCAAGGCTGAAACAATTGTTGTCTCATAGCTCTCAAAAATATCGGCTGCCATACCGGCACAGTCACCAACATTGTCACCAACCAGATCGGCAACCACAGCAGCATTTCGGGGATCATCTTCGGGGATGTCTTTTTCGACTTTACCAACAAGATCAGCTCCAACATCGGCTGCCTTGGTATAGATGCCACCACCAACTCGCATGAACAAGGCAAGCAAAGTGCCGCCAAAGCCAAATCCGAGTAACGCATCCGGGGAAGCTTTACCAAAGATAATGAAGATCACCGTACCACCCAATAGACCAAGTCCATCGGTTAACATACCGGTGATTGTTCCAGCATAATATGCAATTGAGAGAGACTCATTAAAGGAACGGCGGGCCGCAGATGCCGACCTGACGCTCGCCTGGATGGCCATACGCATACCAAGCTGTCCAACGATCAACGAGAAGGATGCGCCTAAAATGAACGCAATGGACCGACCCAGACTGATCGCCAGGATGGCGTTGTTGCCGAATTCATCAATCGCTTCCTGGCTTGGCGAAACTACGTAAACCGAGAGGAATAATGCGACTGTAAGAATGGCAACTGCAGGGAGGATCGTCTTCAACTGGCGGGACAAGTAGCTGTTCGCGCCTACGCGGATGGCGTCCCACACTTCCTGCATCTTTTTTGAACCCTTGTCTTTCTTCAGAACAGTACCACGTAGCAGCCATGCATACATCAAACTGATGAATGCGACTACGAGCACGGCAACAATGGCAATCTGCTCAAAGTTGCTCAACCCGTGTCTGGCCATTCCAAACAAATCAATAGTCATTTTTTGCCTCCAAAATTTTGATTGCAGTTGAATGAATACCAGAATAATGAACAAATTTTCCGCTTATTTTATCATTATTCATCTGCAATTCATTTGATTATGATATTAATGATGAAAATCATTAAAATAATATTAGAAAGCAAAAAACCTGTTGACTTTGATACCTTAATTGTTGTATATTATTATTCGCGAAATTTTCGGATAAGATTTACTGTGAGATGAGCGGAAGCATTTCTGCTCATTCATTTTGCAAGCTACCTGAGAATTTTCTTAAACGAATCTATTGAATTTCTTATGCAATTTGTGTATTCTGAATTGGGTAGATTCACTTGCGCTCTCTGCGGGAAGGCTTATCAATTTAAATGGAAAAACCAATAATTAATATTGTTGATGATGAAGAAGAAGAATACCCTGCAATAGCGCGGCTAATCGAACTTGGCCGGCAAAAATCCTATGTAACTATTGATGATATCCTTCATTTCTTCCCTGACGCCGAACAGGATGTCGAGCAATTGGAAGAAACCTTCGCTGCGTTGATGAGTGCGGGGATTTCTTACGTTGAAGATGAATCCATCCACGAGGAACCCACGGAAGAAGATCTGACAACCGCTGAAGATGAAGAGACCACAACAGCTCAAAACCTCCTAGTGGATGATCTTGAGAACATCGATACAGACGACACCATCGGCCTATATCTTAAGGAAGTAAGCCGTGTCCCGTTACTGACCGCTGAAGAAGAAGTTGATCTGGCACAACGGATCGAGCGTGGTCGCATGGCTCGTGAAGAATTAGCAAAAGGTAACGTCAGCAATCGACGACGCCTGGAGCTGCGTAAACTAATCGAAGATGGTTGGGCGGCTCGTGAACATCTGATTACAGCCAATTCCCGTTTGGTGATCAGCGTTGCCAAAAAGTATATGGGGCGTGGTGTTCCATTCCTTGATCTGATCCAGGAAGGAAACATCGGCCTCATCAGAGCCACTAAAAAATTCGATTACCGTCGTGGTCACAAATTCAGCACCTATGCCACCTGGTGGATCCGCCAGGCTGTTACCCGCGCCATTGCTGACCAGGGACGAACGATCCGGGTCCCGGTCCACATGGGCGATCAGATCAACAAACTGTTACGAATCCAACATCAACTGACACAGAGACTGGGCCGCGAACCAACTGTTGATGAGTTGGCGTTATCTCTGGATGTTCCACCCAAAAAAGTTGAAAACATGATCCAGGTTGCCAGACGACCTTTGTCGCTTGAAACACCTACAGATGATGAAGAAGATTCCGTATTGGGTGATTTTATTGAAGATGATGAAGCTCCCCCACCTGATGAATCAGCCACGTATAATCTTCTACGTGAGCATCTTGAAGATGTTTTAAATGGACTTCCCCCACGTGAAGTACGCATTCTGCAGCTTCGATATGGATTACTTGACGGACAGGCCTATACACTTGAGGAAGTCGGCCGAAAAATGGGTGTCACGCGCGAACGCGTTCGCCAAATAGAAGCTCAAGCTTTGAGTCGTTTGCGCCATCCATCGATCCGGCGAAAATTGCGCGATTACCTGGGTGAATAATTAATCAACAATACGGCATTTTGCCGTATTGTTTTTATACTTGCAATTTTGGCCCGATTGTTGCATACTTTTAGCGGGAGTTACTTTCTATGGCAAATATTCCTCTACGCGCATATGAAAAAATGATCGATGAGCTAATCGAACAGAACAACCTGCAAGAAGCGATCGCTCATTGTAAACACATCCTCAAATCATACCCTAAATGCATTTCCACCTATAGAATTCTAGGAAAGGCGTTTCTTGAAGAAAAAGCTTATAACGAAACAGCCGATGTGTTTAAGCGCGTATTGACCGTTTATCCCGATGATTTCATCTCTCATGTTGGAATGAGCCTTGTTCGTGAAAACGAGAATAATCTCGATGCTGCAATCTGGCATATGGAATTGGCATTCGACAGCCAGCCCTCCAATATCACGATCCAGGAAGAATTGAAACGGCTATTTGGCCGACGCGATGGAACCCACCCTACCAAGATACGTTTAACCCGTGGCGCTCTTGTTAGAATGTATGCTCGCGGCGAATTGTATCAGCAAGCCATTGCGGAGATTAATTCTGCATTTTCTGAAGCGGTAAAACGCACCGATCTGGAAGTTTTTCTGGCAAAGATGTACTACCTTTCAGGCGATCAAAAATCCGCCATTGATTTATGCCAGACACTTGAAAAAGAAGTCCCGTATTGTTACGAAGTTAATAAAATCCTTTTCGAAACAACTCCAAATTCCAACCATGCAGACAAGAATAATCCATATGCAGTTAGATTGATGGAATTGGATCCTTATGAAGAATTCATCAATGCGCGTTTCCCCACCCTGGAAGACGTCCCTGACGACAAAGTCATGATTGATGAATTGACTGACTTGCCAACCGCACCCGCTTCAAAGGAAAATACCTGGGTCTCAAGTTTGAATAATGAATGGGAAAAACCGTCTTTCATCCCGGAGCCCGCTATGACAGCATTTTCTGATCAAGAGTCATCACCAGAACCTCCGAATAAAGAATCTGTTCCAAATCCGGAGAACATTTTTGATGAATCAAATCCGTCAGCTTTCCTAGAATCTCTCGGTAACCTTTCCCAAGAGAACTCTGCTGCCGAAACCAATGCATCAAAATCTGAAGATTGGCTTTCAGAAATATCTGGCTCTTCACCAACCGATCAACCCGAAGCAATCAAACAAGATGAAGAAGTTCCAGCAGAAGTACCTGATTGGCTGCGATCTCTGGTACCCGAAGAAAGCGAATCAGAAAAAGCGCCAACCTCTCAATCACCCGCATCGCCATTTGATGAAATTTCGTCGGAAGTAAATTCCGAACCGGAAACACCTGTTGCACCTTCCTCTTCACCTTTTGACTCTCAATCACAACCCGCCGCAACCTCTGATCAAACCTCTGCAGATTCTGATTTGCCGGATTGGTTGAAGAACTTCGAAGGTGAAAAAGCATCTGAACCCGTTTCACAGGATGATCTTCCTGATTGGCTAAATACTCTGGACGCAAAGCCAAAAACGGATGAATCCATTACCCAGGCTTTTTCGATTGAAGAGCCTGCTTCTCCTAATCAGCCATTCAACGTAGGCGCATTTGCGATTGACGAATCAGATAATACATCCAAGCCTTCTTTTGAAGAGAATAAACCATCTGACGCTTTTAGATCAGATGAAGTTGTAAATAATCCACTAGTTATGCCCGAAGAGCCTGAACAACGATCTGGCACTGAAAGGCCAGAGAAAGAAATTCCCGAATGGATCCGAATGTTACATGGTTCAGAGGAAAAAGACCTTTCTGCTTCGAACGGCGATGAAGGAACTCCAGAAGAAAATATTTTTGAACCTGCTCAACCAAAGGTCGAAGCCGAGGAGAATTTGGCTGACGAAGACTTAAAACCCGATCAGGCGATCTCTGAAAAAACCAGTGACGATCTTCTGGATTGGTTGCGGGAGTTAAAGCCAGAAGATAACCAGAGCGCTTTACCTCAAACCGATAACCTCCAGGAATCAAAGGGAAATACCGATGGTCTATCTTATGACTTCGATGCTGAGTTAAACAAGCTGAGTGGGATAGAACCGCAAGAAGCTACTGATCAGCAAAATCTTGAAGCAGTGTCGGTTCCAGTTGATGACACTGATGATTTTTTGAAAAGCCTTTCTGGTATCCAAGACGTTTCCGAGACAAAACCTGAACAACAGGAAGACATCATTCCTCCTTCTGAGGAATCTTCTCCTGATTACCTTGAGCAATTTGAGAAATCAACTAACCTCTCTTCTGTTGTGGCAGAGCCTGGAACTTCACTCGAACCTCAAACAAAAGAATCTAAACAAGCATCAGAACCAATTGAAGAAAAACCTCTATCTTCTGAACACACCCTTTCAATATCTATGGACGATTTAATGGCATCGATTGAATCAAATCCAGAAGATTATCGATCTTGGCGCTTACTTGGCGATGCTTACGCAGAGCAGGGTAAATACTCAGATGCTTTGTTTGCTTACAATAAGGCAGAACAAATTCTATTAAAATCGAAATAATGGAGTGCATTGTGGAAAAAACATTGGTACTTGTCAAACCTGACGGCGTTCAACGTGGTCTGACAGGAGAAATCATCAAACGTCTTGAAAACCGTGGATTGAGATTGATTGCTGCAAAATTCATCCTTGTGGACGATAAACTAGCAAAGAAACACTATGAAGTTCATGTGGGAAAGCCTTTTTTCGATGGCTTGATCCGTTATATCACCAGCGGTCCTGTTATGGCCATGGTTTGGGAGGGACCGCAGGCAGTTGCTGCTGTTCGTCAAACGATGGGCGCCACCCGCCCCACCGAAGCAGCTCCGGGAACGATCCGTCACGATTATGCGCTTGAAGTTGGACGAAACCTCACCCATGCGTCTGATTCCCCAGAGAATGCGGAGATCGAAATCTCTATCTGGTTCAAGCCTGAGGAGATCGTTTCCTGGGAACGTTCAGTAGATCCCTGGATCTACGGTAAAAACTAAAAAATTCACCGATTAATTTTTTGCGGATACTTGACGCTGGGTATTCCTTATGGTAAACTTTTTCTCGTTCGGGGGCGTGGTGTAGCGGCTAACATGCGGCCCTGTCAAGGCCGAGATCGCGGGTTCGAACCCCGTCGCTCCCGCCAGAACTTTGGCTCTGAAATGGAAACGTTTCAGAGCTTTTTGTTTTTTTCTCTAAGGAGTATTAATGAAAATTTTAATCAGAGTAGAGAATGAGACAGACTGGTTTCAAACCGAACTTATGACCAAACGGGCATTCTGGAATTTACATAGATCCGGTTGTGATGAACATTACCTTGTGCATAAGTTGCGGTCTGACCCAGCATATGTTCCAGAGATCTCCCGGGTCGCAGTATTTGAGGGGAAAGTTATCGGAACGATTATGTATTCCAAAGCCAAGATTATCACTTCTGACGCTGAGATCGGTGTCCTTACCTTTGGCCCTCTCTGTGTTGATCCGGAATACCAGAGAAAGGGTGTTGGTGGGCAATTGCTCAACGCAACGTTGCCATTAGCCAGAGAGCAAGGCTGGCCAGGGATCATCATTTTTGGAGAACCGGACTATTACCCGAAGTTTGGATTTAGAACTTGCGAAAACTTTGGAATCACCACAGCTGATGGAAAAAATTTTCCTGCTTTTATGGGTTACGAGTTGATTGATAGTGGGTTATCCAATTCTTCCGGAAGATTTTTTGAAGCGGCGGTTTTTGAAAACCTCACACCTGAGGATGTGGACGAATTTGATAAAAGCTTTCCATCTATGCCGAAATTGAAATTGCCAGGTCAATGGGTTTAATATCAGAGCGGTTATCACAGATACTTTCTAACGCATCCCCTTTCGGATATAATCTTTTCGACAAAATAATCATGGAGCGATGAAATGAAAATATATATCACAGGAATCAGCGGTTTCCTTAGCATCAACCTTGTAAGATATTTGCTTTCACACGGTTATACTGATATCTCAGGGATCGACCTGGTTGACTTTGATTATCCAGAACGTGACAAAATAAAATTCCTTCAGGGTGATATACGAAACAAAGAGGATCTGAAAAAAAGCATGATGGATGCTGATATCGTCATCCACACAGCCGCAGCACTCCCACTATATTCACCTGAAGATATTTACACAACAGACATCGTTGGTACCCGTAATGTACTTGATCAAGCGGTAGCGTATGGCGTAAACCGTTTCATCCATATCTCCAGCACCTCCGTTTATGGCGTACCCGACCATCACCCCCTTTTCGAGACAGATCCCGTACAAGGTGTGGGACCATACGGCGAGGCCAAAGTGAAAGCTGAAGAGATCTGTCGTGAATTCCGCGACAAGGGGCTGATTGTCCCAATTCTTCGTCCTAAGTCATTCGTTGGTCCTGAACGTCTTGGTGTCTTTGCTATCTTCTATGAATGGGCAAGTGATGGCAAGGGATTCCCGATGATCGGTTCAGGCAAGAACCGATATCAATTATTGGACGTGGAAGATCTTTGCCAGGCGATCGTCGCGTGCATGACCCTTGGAAAGGAAAAGGTCAACGACACCTTTAATATTGGCGCGGCCGAATACACGACCATGCGTGAAGATTACCAGGCTGTCCTTGATCGTGCCGGCTTTGGTAAACATATCGTTCCGTTTCCAGTCAAACCCGTTGTCCTTGCGTTGCGTATTCTCGAATTCCTCAAGCTTTCGCCGTTATATCCATGGATCTATGAGACTGCTTCAAAAGATTCTTTTGTTTCAATAGAAAAAGCTCAAAAAGCGCTTGGCTATACCCCCCTCTATTCAAACAAACAGGCCATGATCCGTAATTATGAGTGGTACTTGAAAAACAAAGACAAGTTAGTAGGCGAATCAGGTGTATCTCATCGCCTGCCATGGAAACAAAAAGCGCTTAAACTCCTGAAAATCTTCTTCTAGTTATAAGAATCCGGTTCATTTCTGAACCGGATTTTTCATCTATTTAATTTCAACGCCGTGAAATTCTTTCAGAATATCTTTTGTCCTACTGATCTCTTTCCTTTTTTCGGATTCTCCCCATCCGCTGACCTTTGCCATGATCTCTGCGAATTCCTCGATTACAGCACGGTTGACATTCCCCAGCCAAGCTAATGTTGACCGTCTGATTAATATGTCGTCCAAATGGATGGCCTTCTCAGTCTCCACAAGGTACTCAACTTCAGCCACCTGCCAATCTTTTGCTGATTTTAGGGGCTTGTCTCCAGTCGAATTTATTTTTGCAGCAACTTCACCACATAAAGTGCCATACCGAGCAAGAAGTACTTCTGCAAGTTGTTTTGATATACCCTGCTTATTAGTTAATGATTCCAAATATGCTTGTTTATCATCTTCACTCTTAGGATAATTTTTACCACCCCCGATGGCTAGCATATCAGTGCTCTTGTCATGCTTACTTCCTAAATATGTCATTACCTTTTTGGCGACTTGCTCGGAGAAAGCACGATAGCTAGTCCATTTCCCGCCTACCAGGCCGTAAACTGGTATACCATCAATCGTGTCTTCCCGGATGGTGTGGTCACGTGAAATTTGACCTGTTGTTTTCGCTTTCATATACTCCAACGGACGAACACCGGTGAATTTGAAAACGATATTCTCAGGTTTTATTTGTATGGATGGGAACACCCTGCTAACAAGATCGATAAAATATTTTTCTTCTTCTGGTGTGCAGCGAGCAGTATCAGCATCATTGATCGGTAAATCGGAAGTACCAATGATTAATTTGTCATAGAATGGGAAGATCAACACAATGCGGCCATCTTTGTTCTCAAAGAAAATCTCGGTATCATTGATTGCTTTACGTAAAGCTGGATGATCGAGAACCAGGTGTGATCCTTTAGTTCCGCCGATGTATTTTTCATTGATGCCCAATGATTTATTAACCAGGTCGATCCATGGGCCTGCCGCATTGACAACAACTTTAGCTTTTACATTATATTCTTTATCGTTTATCACGTCTTTGAGAATGACGTTTCCGTCTTTAAAGCCAGTCACAGAGACATAATTTAATGCTTTTGCATGATCTCCTTCAGCCTCAGCATCCCTGACCAGCTCTACTGAATATCGCTCAGGTGAAAGAATCTGGCCATCGTAATATTGTGCAACAAACTGGATATCCGGGTTCATAACCGGAAACATTTCAAGACTTTTTTTCTTGCCAAAGAACTTATGTGTCGGAACTGTTTTCTGTTTATGAGTAAATGAATCGTACATCATTAAGCCAAACTTGATGACAAATGCACCACGCTCTGAAGGTCGATCAAGTAGGTTTAAGAATTTTAAAGGAGCATTTAGCAATCCTGACCAGAATTTAAAAATGGGGATTGTCGTTGGCAATGCTTTAACAATATGCGGAGCGTTCATGATCATTCGATTGCGTTCATGAACCGCTTCCTGAACTAGACGGAACTCCCCGTTTTCAAGATAACGGATGCCACCATGAGCCATATGTGACGAAGCCGCCGATGCACCTGAACAAAAATCGCCACGATCCACCAATAATACATCTACACCATTCAATGCCAGATCCCGGAAAGTGCCGATGCCGTTGATTCCAGCTCCGATGATCAAGACATCCACGGTCTTCTTTGCTTCCAAATTCTTGAGGATTTCACTTCTTTTTGACACTTTGTGCTCCTTATAAGAATAAATGTTACTCACGATCGATTTTTGCTTGCAGCCCCTGGCCCAGATCACGCGATCTCTCAAAAGCTGCAAAGATTGCCCGCGAGAGTGCGGTTCTGAAACCTGCTTTTTCGAGGTAATACAACGCTTCTGCGGAAGTTCCACCCGGTGAAGTCACATCGTTGCGTAGTTTTGCAGGATGCTCGTGGTTCGACTCATAATATTGCACGCTTCCCTTTATCGTTTCCGTAACCAGTTGTTCTGAAATCCGTCTGGGTAAACCTAAATGTACACCCGCGTCGATCATGGCTTCCATAAACAAAAATATGTATGCCGGGCCAGTACCAGAGAGCGCAGTAGACATATCTAAATAATTTTCATCATCTACAAACACTTCCTCACCCAATGCACTCAAGAGATCTCTCGTTAGCTGCATCTGTTCTTCAGTCACTGCTTTTGATGCTGTCCAGGCGGTGATTCCTTTCGCAATGCGAGCCGGTGTGTTCGGCATCGCTCTGATCACCTTATCGTGCCCCGAGGTATTGATCAACGTTCCTAAATTAATACCTGCAATGATCGATAACACTAATGCAGAATCCTTGATTTTTCCTTTAATCGGTTTGATCGCTTGTTGAAATTTTTGCGGCTTTACCGAAAGCACAACAATATCTGCGTTATCCACTGCTTCACCATTAAGTGTTGTTGCTTTGATGCTATACCTTTCACTTAATAGCTTATTTCTGTTCTCGTCTGGACCAGAAATGACCAAATTTTCTGGGAGGCATATGCCATTTTGCAGTAAGGCTGAAAAAATCGCTTCACCCATCACCCCCGGTCCAATAATAGCTATTCGCAAATTATCGAGCATAGCTCACCTTCCAATTTGAATTATTGCTTGATTCTACTCTATGCTGAATAAAATATCTGCAATTTTATTAATCTCTATCATTATAATAAATTTCGATTATCATCATATCGAAATGAATGATTTGTCCTCTCCAGCTTTTTTTATTAAGGATATTCCTATCAACGGTCGCTTTGTTTTGGCGCCAATGGATGGTTATACAGATTCGCCTATGCGCAAGCTGGCAAAATCCTTTGGATCTGCTTTGTGTATTAGTGAGTTTTTGAATGCCATAGATGTAGTGCATGGTCACCCGCATTTTAGAACTCAAAGCTTTTTTGACGAATCAGAACGACCATTTATCTATCAGATTTATGATGACCAACCACAACGCTTTATCAACGCTGCGATTATTATGGAGAAAAAAAATCCTGACGCGATCGATATCAATCTGGGTTGCTCAGCAAAAAATGTGTCCAACCGTGGAGCCGGCGCGGGGTTGCTTCGGTCTCCTGAAAAGATCATTCAGATTGCATCCTCTCTTGTACACACCCTTACAATTCCAATCACAGCTAAAATTAGATTGGGTTGGGATGAAAACTCACAAAATTATCTTGAAATTGCTCATATCCTTGAAGATTGCGGCGTTTCATTGATCACTGTCCATGCCCGTACCCGTAAGCAGGAATTTTCCGGTCAGGCCAGGTGGGAAGCTATCGCTGAGGTTAAAAACGCAGTAAAAATCCCTGTGATCGGCAATGGAGATGTGCGATCCTACGAGGATGGACAAAAATTAATGGCCGAAACTGGGTGTGATGCAGTGATGATTGGCCGTGCGGCTATTGGCAATCCATGGATATTCACGGGATCAGATCGCAGCCAGGTCTCTGGTACAGAACTTTTCTCGGTGCTCTCAAATCATTTGAGGATGATGGTTGAGCTTTATGGAGGGAGTATCGCGGTTCCTATGTTCCGAAAACATCTTATCCGTTACCTGCAAAATTACCCAACAACCCCTGAAATTCGACGTTACTTGTTTACTATAGAAGAACCCAACACCTTGATTTCAGAAATCGAGAACTATATTTTCAATAAGGAGACTTCATGAAAATCCTTGAGGAGATTGTTGCGACACTTCCTGTAGATCCTGTACCGGTTAGAAAGGTATTGATTGGCGTTCATTGGACCGCTGTATGCAGTCAATATTGTGGATTGGCTTCTACACTAACAGGCGAGAACTTGCCATTTTCATATTTGGACCAGGTGGGTAATTACCACACCTATTCCGCCCAGGAACTGGCTAAGTTGGCGCTTTCAGACAACCATTTCGAATGCAGTATCGGTATGGCAGCAATTAACTCGTTGCTCAACCCATCACCGGCTGATCAACAGGAGTTGAATGCCTACGATTGGATCTACGACAACGCCCCAGGGCGTGATGTGGCGATCGTCGGTCATTTCCCCTTTGTTGATAAGGTTCGTACGTTGGCTCGCAACTTATGGGTATTGGAAAAGAATCCCAGACCAGGTGATATCCCGGCGGAAAATTCCGCCGAATATCTTGGCAAAGCGCAAATCATCGCAATTACTGGCAGTTCATTGGTGAACCATTCCTTCTCCGAAGTGCTGGAGATGTGCAATCCATCGTCAACGATTATGGTTCTTGGTCCTTCAACACCTTTTTCCAATGTGTTATTCGATCATGGAGTCTCCATACTCTCCGGATCTTGTGTCGTAGATGAACCACAAGCGCTGCTTACCATTGAGCAGGGCGGAATATTCTCCCAAATATCAGGCGTGAAGCGTTGTACAATCTTCAAAAAAGGATATTCTTTATGAGCTCGCTTGCTTACTTCGATGAATTACCTATTGCGGTGACCATCTGTGATAACAACGGCACAGTGCTCTACATGAACAAGAAATCCATTCAGACTTTCTCCAAAGATGGCGGCGCAACATTGATCGGCAAATCCCTTTTAGAATGCCATCCTGAGCCAGCCCGGATAAAACTGATGGAGTTGCTTGAAGATCAAAAAAGTAACACTTACACGATTGAAAAGAATGGCATCAAAAAAATGATCCATCAAATCCCTTGGTTTGAAAATGGGAATTGCATGGGATTGATTGAGTTTTCCTTCGAAATACCAGAGAAATTCCCGCATTTTATTCGAGGTTGACATGAATATTTACCACATTACTTCCAAGCGTGAATGGATTAATGCGCAATCAATTGGCGAATATCGTCCAGCAAATTTTAACAGAGATGGATTCATCCATTGTTCATTCAAAGATCAGGTGATCAAGGTGGCTAACAGTTTTTACCACTCAAGCAATGATCTGGTCCTATTGAAGATAGATTCAGATCGAGTTCCCTCACGAATCATTGAAGAGAATTTGGAAGGTGGAGATGAAAACTTTCCGCATATATACGGCACACTCCCCGCTCATGCAGTCACTGCTGTAGCTGATTTGTCCCGTGACTCCAGTGGTAACTATGTCTTTCCTTCGCAACTTGATCGTTGAAAATGCGTAAATAGAGGAAAAATATGAAACATTTTATTATCGAAATCACCTACACAGCACCTTTGGAAAAAATCGACGAAACCTTACCCCTTCATCGTCAGTTTTTGCAGGCTGGCTACGATAAAGGTTGGCTCTTGATGTCTGGACCACGCAATCCCCGGGTGGGTGGAATAGTGATCGCCCGCGCCCCTTCGCAAAATGAAATTGAGACCTTTTTCAAGCAAGACCCCTATCAACTGCAAGGACTGGCAACTTACCGTTTCTTTGAATTTGAGCCAGTAAAATACGCTCCGTTAATTGAAACATGGCTGAACTGACAAGCGAAAGGATAAATAATGACAACTGGAAATACCCATTATGAAGAATTTCACGTGGACGGCGACTCACTGGTTGCCAAGATCAAGGAGATTATCCACGAAGGAAATGTGCGCCGCATCATTATCAAGGATGAAAAAGGCAATACCTATATCGAGATCCCGTTGACAATTGGTCTGGTTGGTGTTGTTCTGATTCCGGTTTGGGCAGCGGTTGGTGCCATCGCGGCTCTTGCAGCGAATTTCACAATCGGCGTAGAACGCGTAAGTTAATTCAGCTACGAATTGATCATCTCTCGTGGTAGAATAACTCGTTGTTGTCCCTGTAGCGCAATGGATAGCGTGCCGGCCTCCGAAGCCGTCGGTGTGGGTTCGAATCCCACCAGGGACACTCGAGTGTGAAAATCCGCGTCTTAGCGGATTTTTATATTTATTGTTAATGTTTTACAAATCTTTATTCGGTATAATGCGCAATATGTAAGGTAGTAAAGGAGATAAAATGTATTTTGGTGGTTATGGATTGTATTTGCTTTTTAGCTTGCCTGCTCTTCTACTGGGGTTATGGGCACAGATGAAGGTGAATGGAGCATATAAAAAATACTCACAGGTTCGAACCGTTTCGGGAATGACCGGCGCCGAAGTTGCTCGCCGTATGCTGGATACCAACGGTCTTTCCAATATTCAAATCGAAGAGACATCTGGTACTCTGACAGATCATTATGATCCATCGGCGAAGGTATTGCGTTTGAGTTCCGGCGTCTATCGCAGCAATAGTGTGGCTGCGGCAGGCGTTGCCGCCCACGAATCAGGGCATGCCCTTCAGGATGCGGCTGCCTACAGTCCTTTGAAAATTCGCTCAGCGATGGTACCCACTGTCCGCATCGGTAGTTGGTTGGGCCCGATCATCTTCATGATCGGTCTCTTCATCGCTTCCAACACCGGTACCACTATTGCCTGGATCGGTCTGGCTTTGTTTGCCGCGACAGCTTTGTTCGCTCTGGTCACGCTGCCAGTCGAATTAAACGCTAGCAACCGTGCCAAAGCATGGCTGGCGGGATCAGGTGTTGTATATAACAGTGAAATGGAAGGCGTTGATAAAGTCCTTGACGCGGCAGCCCTCACCTATGTTGCCGCTGCCATTCAAGCATTATCAACGATCTTATACTATGTCTTTTTGCTCACCGGAAGGTCATCACGCAGAAATTGATAAAAATGGCCCCGTTCGTTTTGAACGGGGCTTTCATCTATCCATTCGCCAGACTTCGCTTAAGTGCGTCTCTCATTGCTAGCGCTTTTACAGCACCTTCTGCTGTGCAGGTCAGAGGATTATCCACAATATAAACTGGGATACCCAAAGCACGAGTAAGGTACTTATCCATACCCCGCAACAAGGCTCCTCCACCACATAACGCTGCGCCGCGGTCAATAATATCTGAGATTAATTCTGGTGGAGTTTTCTCCAATACCTTTTTTGTCAGCATGACGATATCCGTCAAACTGTCCTGAAGAGCTTCTACAATATCATCCGTTGTTAATACCACAGGCCTAGGCAGGCTTGTCACCTGGTCCTGACCCTGTACCTCCATGGAGAATTGCTCATCCTGTGGAATCGCTGCGCCGATCTTTATTTTGAGCAATTCAGCGCTGGGTTGCCCGATGACCAGACCAAAGCGCTTGCGTACATAAGTGACGATTGCTTCATCCAAATCCAATCCACCAGTTCGCCTTGAATCAGCCGAAACGATGCCATTCAAGCTGATTACTGCCACCTGGTTGACTCCACCACCCAAGCAAATAACCATGTTACCAGATGGTGTGGAAATGGGTAACTCCACTCCCAATGCCGCTGCCAAAGGCTGCGGGATCAGATACACCTCGCGGCTACCTGCACCAATACCTGCTTCATGCACCGCGCGGCTTTCTACACTGGTAGCGCCATGAGGTACCGTGATCATCATTCTGGGTCTGAAAACCCGCATTTTTCCACAGACTTTCTCTGTCAAATAATGTAAAAATGTCTCGGTAACTTCATACTCAGCGATCACCCCGTGCTGCATGGGATGCATGATCTCAATGGTCTCCGGAACTTTGCCTTCCATGTCTTTTGCTACTTGTCCGGCTTCCACCATTTTTAGCGCGCCATCATCTTCCATAACAACAGCCACCGTGGTGGGTTCCTGCAATAAAATCTCGCTGCCTTCAGCCATCACAGTATTTGTTGTTCCTAAATCGATTCCGAGTTCGCGTGTCAAACTAGCCATCAATATGACCTCGTTAAATAATCAAATAGTTGTGTAATTTTACTTCATCTTTTCGGTATTCTGATTTTTCGAACTTACTTTGAAAAATATTGAAGCGCCAACCTAATCCTGTCTTCCAGGTTTTTTGGAGCGTCCTTTGTCAAATTCTGGACTGCTGTCTGTGCCTCAACCACGCTGTATCCCAACCCAGTAAGAGCTGCGATCACATCGGCATCCAATTCGCGATCGACCGACATGGCTTCTCCGAACTCCCCCTTTATTCTTCCGGATAAATGCAATACCAGGCTTTGTGCAGTCTTCTTCCCAATACCGGGTACTCGAGTGAATAGATCTGCCTCATTAGACAATACAGCCTTTCGTATCAATCCTGGGGACATTGTGGAGATGATCGCGAGCGCAGTTCGCGGTCCCACTCCATTGGCTCCCAATAAAAGAATATATAAATCCCGTTCCTCTATCGTATCAAAGCCAAAGAGCGTAAGAGCATCTTCCCTTACAACCAGATAGGTAAAAAGCATCTTACTTTGGAAGGGTTCTGCTTGCTGACAAACCAGGCGGGGAACGTAAACACGAAAACCAACACCCGATACATTGATTACCAGACTATCGTCTAAAATTTGGCTGATTGTTCCTTCCAATGATGCGATCATTTCAATGGGTTCCTTCTATGCTGATTATATACTTCATAGAGCATCACACCAGTGGCTACCGCTAGATTAAGCGAATCGCTCTTTCCTGCCATAGGAATACTTACCATCTGATCGCATAAATCTACTAATCTCTTTTGAAGTCCCTGTCTTTCACTCCCCATCATTAAAACAAGGTTACTATCATAATTAATTTCCATATAATCTTCAATGGCAGAATCTGAAGTTCCGACAAACTGAATATTAGTGGCATTTTTAAAAGATGAAATTTCATCAATGCTTGTTTTTACTAATTTCAATGAGAAAGCCGCTCCCATACTCGCCCGCATGGATGATGGATCATAGGGATCCGTGCATTGCCCAATCAAGAAGATTCCATTACCAGCGACCGCATCCAGCGTTCGCATGATCGTTCCCAGGTTTCCCGGATCAGCCACCTCGTCCAATCCAACCCATAAGCCCATCTTCTTTGTGTCTATCGAATCAAAAGATTCCCATTCTTGATTGACAACAGCCGCCACTCCTTGTGGCCCATCTTTCAGCGCAAATGTTTCAAAAACTGAGGCACTGACTTCCAGTATCGGAGTATTTTGTTTCTCGGCAATGCTGATAATCTCTTCAACAATCTTACTTTGCACTAGTTCCGGTGAAACGATCAAAGTTTGTACTCGCCCCTGCTTTTCCATGGCTGCTACAACTATTCGAATCCCCTCGATATAAAAAACCCCTGATTCATTGCGGTATTTTTTCTCCCGCAATTTTCGAATGAACTTGACCTGTTCGTTGGCAGAACTTGTGATCATTTTTATCCGTTCGTAAGTTTCTTATAGGCAATGCTATTGATATGACAAATAGCTATTGCCAATGCGTCTGCAGCATCGTCCGGTTTGGGAAGTTCGTTTAAATTCAAAATTGTCTTCACCATCTCTTGCACCTGGCGCTTATCCGCAGAGCCATATCCGGTTACCGCTTGTTTAACCTCGTTCGGAGTGTATTCATCCACTGTTATTTTGGCCTCGGCAAAAGACAATAATACTACACCGCGTGCCTGCCCCACGGCAATCGCCGTTGATACGTTCTTCTGAAAAAACAACTTCTCCACCGCGCCGCTATCCGGCCGGTGGAGAAGGAGAATTTCGTTAATTTTTCTGTGAATTTCCAGTAAACGATCTTCCGGTTTTTCGTCTGGCTTGGTCGTGATCACACCATAAGATACTGCTTTAATTTTTCCATTCCGTTCTTCTTCAACCAGTCCATAACCGGTTGTCGCAGTACCGGGGTCGATCCCGATCACAACCATATGAATTACTCAGACTCCATCGCTGCCATTGCTTCATCGGAGATCTTAAGGTTGGAATACACATTCTGCACGTCGTCCATTTCTTCGATGGCTTCAATGGTGCGTACAACCTGTAATGTATCGCTAACATTGAGTTCCATCTCCTGGTTGGGAAGCATTCTTAATTCGGCTTCTACAGGAGTCAAGTTGGCTGTGCGGAAACGATCCACAAGGGTCTTGAAGGATTCTACAGGAGCAACGACTTCGATTTCTTCATCATCCTGGGTCACATCGTCAGCCCCGCCCTCGACCGCAAGTTCGAAGATTTTATCAAAAGAATTCCCCTCGTTTGGAAAAGTAAACACCGCGGCACGCTTAAATTGCCAAGACACAGAACCGACCTCTCCCATGCTTCCACCTGAGCGAGTGAGCGCATGGCGAATTTCTGCAACAGTCCTGTTACGATTTTCGGTGACACATTCAATGATCAAAGCCACACCGTTGGGACCATATCCTTCGTAAAATACTTCTTCGTAAACTTCCCCTTCTTTTCCTTCTCCAGTGGCTCGTTTTATTGCTCTTTCAATATTCTCTTTGGGCATACTTTGGGAGCGTGCTTTATCTACTGCAAGTCGTAAGCGGAAATTGGTATCCGGATCAGCTCCGCCTTCTCTTGCAGCCATGACAATTTCTCTTGTCAGCCGCGTGAAAACTTGCCCACGTTTGGCGTCTGCAACGCCTTTCTTACGCTTAATAGTTGCCCATTTCGAATGCCCGGACATACACAAACTCCTTCAAAAGAAAAGAATAATTTCGGTCGAATGAATAGATTATACCGCAATATTTTTTCACTCATTTCATCAATCATTTTCCTCCAAATCCTTTTCCAATTACTAATCTAACATAACTGTTAGTTTTCAATTATGATACGTTTTTACGATTGTTCTTTATTAATTGTTAATTTAATATGTATGCATGTTGAAAAATGTTTTTACTCGAATTAGTATTTTATTTGCCATCATTTTACCGTCTTTCTCCTTCCTGGCAATCCCGGTTTCCGGCAATGCATCTCCGTCTTTATCAGCAGAATTTGTTGCTCCTGAAACGTCCTTTGGTGAGTTTACCAAAAGTGTCATCAACGGCAATAGTTCACAACTTGTAGGTGTTTACGTTGATTCCATCCTCGCCGATCCTGTCGTTCAGCAACCTGCCGGCAAGCCCAGTTATGTCTCCACCCAGGATGGAGTTGTCACACAGTTCGCTTATGCGTCAAAATATGGTTCCGTCGGATTAGTTGCTCATAACAACTTGGCAGGTGCCAATTTCTCTCTCCTCCAGGTTGGGGACATTATCACACTCGTTTATGGCGATGGCAGCGCCCGCAATTATTCAGTTACCCAGATCAAACAATACCAGGCTCTTTCCCCAACCAGTCCATATTCCTCCTTCAGAGATCTTGAAGATCCTTCCACGATTCTGGATGTGAGCACTGTCTTCCAAACCATTTACGCTGTCAAAGAGAGACTTGTTTTACAAACCTGCATCGCCAAAGATGGTGTCGACTCGTGGGGTAGATTATTCATAATCGCCGAACCCGCTGTCGACATCTCCCCCTCAATCAACTGATAGAATTATTTCATCGGTCGTGCCACGACAATGACCCGATAAGTATTGGATAATGGCGGCCAACATGTCACCAGTGTTAATCGCTCATCGTCGGTATGAGCCAACCATCGGGCATTGTTTAACCTCGTCTCCACGTTTTGATATAACTCAAGCAATTTCATGGGTGGATTTGCGACCACATATACGAACATCCTGCCCTTTGAATAGACATCTATCTCATCCCCGACCTTCAAATCCACAATTTTCTCAAACACTTTTCCATACTCATTGTGATGTCCATTGATAACTGTGTTGCCTGGTTTTCCTAATAAGGCAGAATTTGGATGCCAACCAGCAGCGTACTCAGATGGAGCCAACCATTGACCAAAAGTTTCTCCTTCGATCTTGGTATAGTTGAACTCAGCTATAACCACGGGAGCATCTAAACCAATGGCAGGAATGACGATCCGATCCGGAATCGCAGGATTTTCAAGGTCTGAATCAACTGGAGCGTGTACGAAATAACTGCCAAAGTCCAGGTAAAGCCCAATAGTGGCAGGCGTGGGAGACATGGTGGCAGTTAATGCCTGTTCGCTTGTCGCGCTCACAATAGCTGTCGGCATAAGTAATTGCGGTATCGACGCAAGGGCTGTCTGTGTATCAAAATACGCAATTTTGGAACTGTCTTCCTCGTTGCGTGAAATAAGTAAGATCGCACTACCCACGATACCGCTGATTAGTAATATCACCCCAGCGATTAGTGTAATGATTTCTCGTGGTATCTTACGGACAATGTTCATCCTATTTAGTATAGTATGAATTTAGTGATTTTCCAGCCCGACCTGGTTAATAAGAGTCCCAATTCCCTCGATCGTAATCTCAACGCGGTCATTGTCTTCCAACGTGCCAACGCCCGCTGGAGTGCCCGTAAAAATGAGGTCTCCGGGTTCAAGTGTCATGATCGATGAAATAAAAGCAACAATCTGGGGAACAGTAAAAAGCATTTCCTTGGTCGATGCCATTTGCCGCAATTCCGAATTGACCTTGCAGGTGATAAGAACATCTGCCGTGTCCAGGTCGGTCTCGATCCAAGGTCCTACCGGACAGAAGGTATCGAATCCCTTAGCGCGGGTCCATTGATCATCGCCGCGTTGCAGGTCACGTGCTGTAACGTCATTACCGATGGTGTAACCCAAAATATACTTGTGCGCTTCTTCTGCTGGTATCCAGCGCCCTCGCTTGCCTATCACAGCCACCAACTCAGCTTCGTGTTCCACCTGAGCCGATTGTGGCGGTATCTGTATTGTGCCTTGATGCGCCAACAACGCTGAATTTACTTTTACAAAGAGCATAGGCACTTCGGGAATCTCCTCGCCTTTTTCCTTGGCGTGTTCCGCGTAATTTCGCCCCATGCAGATCACCTTGGTAGGATAGACTGGCACCAACAACTCCACTGATTTCAAAGGGATATTCGGTTCCAACCGTCGGTACTCTCCAAAGATATCCCCTTCAATCAACCCGACATGGTCATCCATCAACCAACCATAATTGTCTTTATTATCAGTTCCGCGAAAGCGCAATAATTTCATAAGTTCTCCGTTGAAATTGTTATGCCTGTACTTTTGATTATAGTGTAAACTTCATGTATCATGAATTTCCAATTTATTTATTTTCAAATTATTTTAGTGAGTTGTAATAAACAAATAAATTACTAAGGTTTATATCTGCAAAATGGAGGGGTTATTAATGGGAACAAAAAAATGTCCATATTGCGCGGAAGAAATCCTCGAAGAAGCAATTAAATGCCGTTTTTGCGGCAGCATGCTTGGTCCTCCGCCTTTACCTGTCGCCGTTACCAGAAATTGGCGATACTTAACTGTAATATTCCATTTCCGCAACATGGATGAGAGTGGTTGGTTGAATGCTGAAGACACTCCAGCCGCGCAAGCCGCTCAACACTTTTGGAATGAATATCACATGTTGGTTATCGATACTGACGAAGAATTGGAAAAAGAAGGCTGGGAAATCCTTCAGCCAAGAGATCCTAGTTGCTTGAAGATCCAAAGTGAACGAAATGCCAAAGGACAGAATGCAGGTTTAGCAGCCGCGGCAGCCGTTTTCACCCTAGGTGCCAGCTTATTCAGCACTGCCATTGGCTTTTTCAAATGGTGGCCAAGCAGCTTGTCTTTGCGTTATCGGCAGCCCGCCGATGAGCCAGAAAACCAAACCATGGACCTGTGGATGAATCCAAAAACATATGAATGGGAACTCTGGGAACTTGATCCAGGTACAAACCAGTGGCGATTATCATCATGATCTTACTTCTTCCGTTTACAAGAAAAAGATTATGATTTAGAATTGAGCCGTTGGGCGAGTAGCTCAGTTGGTTAGAGCGTCTCTCTTACACAGAGAAGGTCGCAGGTTCGAGTCCTGTCTTGCCCACTTAAAAATCCTGTCAGGGATTTTTAATTTTAATCAAGGTCGCAGGATCGAGTCACCCGCACCCATTAGTATGTGTCTTGCCCACTCAGAATCCCATAAGGGATTTTTGGCGTAAATCAAGGCTATAGGCTCGAGTCACCTGCACCCATCAGGATTTATTTTTATTGCCCTAAAGTTCCGGCTTAAGAGAAAATCCGCATTAACGATTTTCTTACCTATTACGGTTATAATATCCTTAACACCCGGGGATGACAGGCTTCGACGGGCGAGGCTGATCCCGGATTGCGTGCCGAGAGGTACCGACCTCGTAAACTCAGTACAAAACTTTAAGTGCCAACCGCACTTCCGTATCAGCTCTTCCCCTCGCTGCCTAGCAGTGAGCCGAATCTGATCTGACACTTCGGTGTCACGTCTGCCTGCTCCGCCCTCTTACCGGTAGCAGAGCGGGCGTCACAAAGTAAGAGTGCCGTGCTGCAAGCCGCGAGCAGCGCGAAAGAGGGCTTTCGGGCTTGAGCGGATGGCTCTTGTCGATTCCTGTTCCTCCATCGACCAGGAGCGACAATCAGGAGGATCTACGCATGTAGAAATCCGAGGGTTGAATCGTTCGGACGCGGGTTCAATTCCCGCCATCTCCACTGTTTTTGTATGAGCACAGCGCGCGCTGTGCTCATACCGCTTAAATCTTGCATACCAATCCCTTCAGATAACTCCCCTCAGGAAAATTCAACGCGATCGGGTGATCGGCTGCCTGTGACAATTGGGCAACGATGCGTGCATCCACACCGGCGTCCAGTGCCGCGCCGGTGATAATCTTCTGAAAGAAATCGCGAGAAATGCCGCCAGAACAGGAAAAAGTGAAAAGTAATCCACCTGGGTTGAGCAGCTTGAATGCCAACAGGTTGATATCTTTATATCCTCGAGCGGCTTTTTCTGCCTGGGCGATCGTTGGGGCGAACTTGGGAGGATCCAGAATTATGACATCAAAACTACGGCGTGAATCACGGAACTTGCGCAAAGCAGTGAATACATCAGCGGTCATTAATTCAGAATCAGCGTCACCAAACCCGTTAAGCGCGAGATTGACCGCGACCTGCTCTATGGCTGAGTCGGAGGAATCCATCGAGAGTACTTTTTCAGCTCCACCCGCGAAAGCATAGGCTGAAAAAGCCCCGGTGTAACAAAAGCAGTTCAGCACCGATTTCCCCTTCACCAGTCCGCGTAAACATTGTCGATTATCACGTTGATCGAGAAAGAATCCGGTTTTTTGACCATTAACAAGGTCAACCTGAAACTTGAGCCCATTTTCTTCAATCGTCATGGGTACTTCAGGTGCCTTTCCCTTAATCACTCCCGAGACTGGTTCGAGCCCTTCCAATTCTCTTATATCCACGTCTGAACGTTCGTAGATGCCTTTTATTCCATCCAAAGCGCTCAGGACATCGATTATTTCGTTTCTATGCGTTTCGATCCCCGGTGTGGTTATCTGGACAACCAGAATATCATTGTATCGATCTACAATCAATCCCGGCAATCCATCCGATTCACCGTGGATCAATCGCATGGCGTTCGTTGAAGTAATCGGGATTGTTTCTTCACGCAAAGTTATTGCTTTTGCTATTTTCTCTGAGAAGAACCTCGTGTTAATGGTTTTCTCTGCATCAAATGTCCACATTCGCGCGCGGATTTGTGAATTGGGACTGTATGACGCCAGCCCTAATGCCATCCCGTCTGCCCCCAGTACCAGCAAGGTATCTCCGGCATTCGGTGTCCCAATAATTTTATCAATCGCGGATGCGAATATCCACGGATGTCTGTGCAGCAGAGATTTTTCCCGGCCAGCGCGCAATTTCAAAACTGGATAGTTCCTCATGCCTGTCCCTGATTCCGGATCAATTCCTTCAGTCCTTCTTCATCTAGCAGAGCCACATTTAGCGCTTTTGCTTTATCCAATTTTGATCCAGCAGCCTCGCCGACCACCAGGTAACTGGTATTCTTGCTCACACTATCTGTCACTTTACCACCATACCTTTCAATGAGCGCTTTTGCTTGATCCCTCGAAAGTGTAGGCAGGGTACCGGTGATAACGAAAGTTAAGCCATTCAAAATATTTTCATCATCGCTTCGTTCCTGTCTCATAGATACCGGCCAGACGCCCAACCTTCTCAGCTTCTCGATTAACTCCCGGTTTACCGGTCGCCTGAACCAATCAGCAATGGCTTCAGCGATATTTGGACCAATTCCTTCAATGCTCTGTAATTGAAACTCGTTGATTTCCTTCAATTGATCCAAGTCTGTGAAACGTTTGGCCAGCTCTGCCGCCATGACCTCACCTACCCCGCGTATTCCCAACGCGTTAATCAATCTTGCCAATGGCTGAGATTTTGAAGCCTTTATCGATTCCAGCAGGTTATCCGCCTTTTTATCTGCAAAACCTTCCAAGGTTAACAATTTGGTCTTGTCCAAAGAGTAAATATCAGCGACATCCTTGACCAAACCGCTCTCCACCACCTGCTCCACAATTTTGATACCCATACCAATGATGTCCATGGCTCCGCGTGAGACAAAGTGCTCTACGTTACGCACCAATTGAGCCGGGCAGGACGAATTGACACAAAACCACGCCACTTCTCCATTGAAATGCTCGGTGGGTTGTCCACAAGAAGGACAAACTGTAGGGGGCGTAAATCTTCTCTCGTTCCCCGTCCTGGCATCTTTGATCGGTCCGATCACATATGGAATTACATCCCCGGCACGCTTGATCAATACTCTGTCGCCTATCCGAATATCTTTTTCTTCGATATAGTCAAAATTATGCAGTGTCGCCTGCTTGACCATCACTCCCCCCACCTCAACCGGTTCGAACATGGCGTATGGAGTCAGTACACCGGTTCGGCCCACATTGACGCCGATTTCTTTTAGAACCGTGGTCACTTCTCTTGCCGGGTATTTGAGCGCGATCGCGCCGCGAGGATCCTTGCCAACAAAACCGAGTTCCTCAGCGACAATCAAATCATCTAGTTTGATCACAACCCCATCGACCTCAAATGGAATAGAGTCACGTTTTTCAATCCAAACAGGTACTTGGCCGATTACATCCTCGATCGTTTTTTGTCTAGTGGCCAGATCAGTCACCGGAAAACCTAATGACCTTAAATAATTCAACGTCTCCCATTGGGTTCGTGGAGTTGGTTCCGAAGAATCAACAATGGCATAAGTTAGAAGTGTTAATGGGCGAGCCGCGGTAAGCGCCGGATCGAGCTGGCGTAATGATCCGGCAGCTGTGTTGCGAGGATTGAGATAAGTTTTCTCGCCCGCTTCTTCCAGTTTTCGGTTTAAATCATTGAAGTCTTTAACAAAGATAAAAGCCTCACCCCTTACTACGAATCGCTGTGGAACATGCTGGCCATTGTTTTCAACGGGGATATGGAGGGGTATCGCTCTAACGGTACGCAAATTTTCTGTGATATCTTCCCCAATTTCACCATCTCCTCGGGTGGCACCTTTCACAAGTATGCCATTTTCGTAGTGTAGCACAACGGTTAACCCATCAATCTTGGGTTCCATTACAAATCCGGCTTTTGCCACCCGTTCATCCAGTTTAACAATGCGATCATACCAGGCACGTAAATCATCCGAATTAAAAGCATTAGCCAGACTTAAAATCGGAGCCGGGTGTTTTACCTTTACAAAACGATCCAGTGGACGAGCGCCTGCCCGTCGTGTTGGAGAATCCGGTCCAATCCATTCAGGATGCGAACCCTCAATTTCTCGAATCCTAACCATCAACTTATCGAATTCAAGATCGCTGATCAGCGGGGCATCCAGAACGTGATAACGGTAATTGTGAAAATTGATCTCTTTCTTTAATTTTTCGTATTCGAGCGAGAGATTTGCATCAGTCATATTTCACTCCTGAATAAATTATAGCAGTATCGTTCTCCCTTCACTTGAATTCTTCCAATCTCCGCGTTAACAACTTATTACTTAGTTTATAGTTATGTTATTGTAATTTTATGGTATTTTTATTCATTTTCTTATTAGAACTGATTAGAATAAAAATCAGATAAGTACCATCTTATTAATTACCGGTTCAACCCGATTGGAGAACATTTTATGAAATTAAATGAATTCATCAATAGCGAAACAGATATGATCATTCAAAACTTGATCTCCGTATGGGTGGACCTTCTGGATGCGCGGAATCTAGAATCCAAACCCCACAATGAACGTGTTACCAAATTAACCGTGCAGTTTGGAAAGAAGTTGGGACTTTCTTCAGAAATGATTAAAACTCTATATTTTGGTGCGCAGCTTCATGATATCGGGAATTTGGGTGTTCAGGATGCTGTGTTACTAAAAAAGGAAAAATTAACTGCTGAAGAATATGAATCGGTAAAAAATCATCCTATAGTTGCTCTCAAAATGATGGAAGACAGTCCTTATCTCGCTCCATTCATCGATATCCCGGCATCCCATCATGAGCGATGGGATGGCAAAGGATATCCAAGAGGTCTCAAACAGGATGAGATACCACTAGTTGCGAGAATATATGCAATCGTAGACAGTTGGGACGCTTTGACGAACGAGCGCCCCTTTCGAAAAGCCATGCCCAAGGAAGAGGCGATCATCACTCTCAAACAAAACCGTGGAGTCCAATTCGATCCCTCCCTACTCGACAAATTCCTTTCTATGCTCGAGGAAAAAGAAACCGCGTTGGAAGGTAAAGAATTGATTCTAATCGTTGATGATGAACCATATCTTCGTTTAGCCTTGAAAGACTTCTTTACCACAGAAGGTTTTGATTGCAGAGTTGCAGCCAGTGGCAAAGAAGCCATGATGCTCCTGGAAACAATAACCCCCTCTTTGATAATTTCAGACATCATGATGCCATCAATGAATGGATTTGATTTTAGGAAATCTCTTCAACTAATTTCTGATGAACTTGGAGAAATTCCATTTATCTTCTTATCTGCCAAAACAAGTTCTCAGGATAAAACTGAAGGGTATGGCTTGACAATTGATGACTATGTAACCAAACCTTTTGAGCCTCAAGAGCTGCTCCTGAAAGTAAAAGCGATTTTACGACGCAGTCGTTTGTCGCGAAAAAAAGAAGAAGACAGTTTTACTCGTGAAAAAGAACACCTTACCCATGTAATTACCCGTAATACCACACACGAACTAAAATCTCCTCTCGGTATCATTATCGGCAACCTTGAAGTAGTGATGCGAAAATTTAATAATTCCACCGATCCGATCATTGCTCCCTGCCTCGCTGATGCGCAAACCAGCGCCAAACGGCTTCAGGGTGTGATCGACCAACTTCTTTACTTGTATAAAATTGACAATAAAATCTTGTCCGATCAAATGGCTGAAATTGATCCAGATAAAATTGTTAATTCTTTAATTCAAGATGCCGCTGATAATTGGTCATCAAAAGAACTTCACTTGAAATTAAATATTGCCAATGATCTCCAATTTATGGCACCAATTGACGGATTTTCGTACACGCTAACACAATTGATTGATAACGCATGCAAATTTGCCAATCAGGGAGGTGAAGTTGATGTATCACTCTTTAAAGAAGATGGAAACATCGTTTTGATAGTTGAAAATTCCGGAGAACGAATTCCAGTTTTTTTGCGTGAAAAAGTATTCGAACGATTCTTCCAGGTAAGCGACGGTGATAATCGTGATTCCTCCGGTCTGGGTTTGGGTCTTGCTATTGCCAAGAATTTTGCAGAATCATGCGGTGGGAGGATCGATATTCTCGATTCCCGAATCGGTAGCAAAGTCAGGCTGCAGATTCCATACATTCCAACTGAACCCACTTACTCTTCGCCAATTGCTTTAGCTAGCGAATTAAGGCAGTAAATGATGACAGATAAAGTTGACGAAACATTGATTGTCACTAGATTAATTAATGATCCAATTTATCCATCAGATCAGTCTTCTTCGCCAATTCTTTCAGAACCGCGGGAAGAATTCGATCGCCTCTTGGAGCGATTGGTTGGTCAAATTTCTTCTTATCGTTTTGAAGACTTTGACTCAATCATTACTTCGATCCTTTCCGATCTAGGAAAAAGCCTCAAGTTGGACCGGGTACATCTTTTTACTATTGATTTTGCAAAAGAAACTATGTCAGTGATTCATGAATGGTGCGATGAAGGCGTTCTGAGCGTTCTAGATCAACTGCAAAATTTATCTTTTATGGATTATTCATGGCTCACCGCGACCGTTAAAAATTGTGAATCAATCTCCATTGACAGCCTGGATCAATTACCACCAAACGCTTTCGCTGAACATGACCTCTTAGCAAAACTGTGGATACGATCACTGAATATCGTTCCAATGCGATCGCATGGCAGATTAATCGGCCTGATCAGCTTTGAATACATACGTGGAAAGCATATATGGCAGGATTACAGCCAGGTCATGCTAAAGATATTATCCAAAGTGATCGCGAACGCCATTGAAGGCAGCAATACTTATCGTCTTATTCAGGTAAACGAAGCTCGCGAACGTCTCTTTATTGATGCCATACCAGCTTTGATTGTCCGTATTGATAAACACGGTCGGGTACTCAATTACGCGGTAGGTTGTCATGGGGCTCTTTCGCAATACGTTGCTCTACACGCTTCTTCCACAGTCAATTCGCTGGATGATATCTTTGAAAGATCAATTGCTGATGGGATTTTTAAGGAACTGGCTTTTTCAAATGAAGTGATGCCGGGTAAGGAATATGAGTTTGAGATAAACGTCGCAGAAAAAACCTTCACTATTGAAATGAAATACACTGCTTCCAATCGCGATGAAGGAATTCTCGTTTTCCAGGATGTTAGCGCAAAGAAGAATCTAGAAAGATTGAAGAGCGACTTTATTAACAACGCTACACACGAAATGCGCACGCCATTAACTACCATCTTATTAATGATCGACCTGATGGAGAAAACTGTAGATCCATCCAAGAAAGAAGAATACTGGGATATTTTAAAAGGTGAAGTCATCCGTGAGCGAATGCTGATCGAAGACTTATTGACAGTCAGTCGAATTGAAAAGGGAAAATACTCAGGTATACAAAAGCAATTGAATATATGCACAGCAGTTCATGAGGCTATCTCGGCAATTCAACCCCAAGCTCGCGGTCTTGGGATTCAAATTAAAGAACAATTGCCCAATAAAGAAATTTTTGTCATCGGTGATCCCAATTCCATACAAATGGTTTTTTCCAATTTGCTTTCAAACGCGATTAAGTTTTCTCCTCAAAAAGGAAATATCGAAGTCTCGATTCTTGAAAAAGCCAATAAGGTCAATATTTCATTCAACGATCATGGGATTGGTATTCCCAAAGAAGATCTACCACAAATCTTTAGTCGTTTCTACCGTGGTACAAACGCCGTAAAAGGTGAGATTCAGGGCAGTGGAATGGGATTATATATTGTTGATCATCTGATCCGTGAGATGGGCGGCACAATCACGGTGGAGAGTACAATTGGTAAAGGAACACGTTTTACAATTGAAATGACCATCAGTAAATAAACTAGGCAATTTTTTGCAACATCAACAACCACTTTTTCGTAGAAGAAGTGGTTGTTGCTTATTTTGATTGTCAATGATTTAGTTAAATGTTACACTATTCTCAAAATGGAGGTAGCATGAACGCTGGAAAAATTGTTGCCATTATTGCTGCTGTTATACTGATCCTGTTTGGCGCGTTGATGATCATTGGTGCCACCAATCCCAGTACTGCCAATCCTGGTGCTATCATGGCATTTGGCGCGGTATTTATTATCGTTGGCCTTGTAATCATTTATTTTGCTGCCAGACAGGCTGCTAAAATTCCCGATACAAACATCACAATGAACGTCGATTTGCCGGGTAATGTAAAAATGGATACTCTGAAATGTCAGAGCTGTGGTGGTACGCTCGCTCCTGAAAACATACAGATGGTTGCTGGCGCTCCGGTTGTGACCTGCCCGTTTTGCCACACTACCTACCAATTAACCGAAGAACCCAAGTGGTAATATCGTTTTGAGATCTACTCTGGGAGGGCGTAGATGAAACCCTTTAGATACGTTTGTCTTGCACTGATCCTGATCGTTTTAGCAGGGAGTGTGATCCCTGCTCATGCAGAAAGCTATAGTTTCCAGGTTCCAACAGACGTGGTTTACGTGACCATAAACAAAGATGGAACAATCACCCTGGATTACACAATCACGTTTGCAAATGATACTGGTGCATTGGCTATCGACGCTGTGGATATTGGATTACCTACTTCCGATTATTCACTTTCAGATATCACAGCTACCATTAACAACAAAAAGATCACTCGCATTGAGTATTCCCCCTACGTTGCTGGAATTGCTGTTTATCTTGGAAATAATGAGATTCCCGCGGGTGGAACCGGCGTAGTCTATGTTCATATTCCGGATGTAAAGAATGTTTTCTTTTCTGCGACAGAATCAGAATCAGAAGCCTATGCCAGTCTCCAATTCATGCCGAACTATTTTGACTCATCTTTCTGCTATGGTACAACAGACTTGCAGGTAACATTTATCTTCCCCGCTGGCATTGCTGAATCGGAGCCTAGATATTATTCACCTTCTGGTGGATGGCCAGGCACAGAAAAACCCGATGCAGGTTTTACATCTGACAATATTCTGTTCTACACCTGGCGCTCAGATCAGGCTGATTCCACCACTGAATACACTTTTGGTGTATCCTTCCCGGCTCGCTATATTGATCAGAATACCATCCAGACAGGTAATTTTGTTCAACCCACCAATCCAACTTCGAATCCCGGTTTGAATTTCAGCTCGGATGCTCTTTGTGGTGGTATTTTCTGCCTTGGATTCATTGGCTTCTTCGCTATCATTATTTATTCGGCGACGATTGGTGCCAAGAAACGCAAAATGCAGTACCTTCCGCCCAAGATTTCCATGGAAGGACACGGCATTAAGCGTGGCTTGACAGCGGTTGAAGCGGCTATTTTAATGGAACAACCCATGGATAAGATCATGACCATGACCCTTTTTGGTTTGTTGAAGAAGAATGCCGCTGAAGTTACAGTCAAGGAACCACTCACCATTAAAGCATCCTTACCCCTCCCTGTTGATCTTTACGGTTATGAGACTGATTTCCTTGCTGCGTTCCAGGAAACCAATCCAGATAAAAGGCGAAAATTACTTCAGGTCATGGTCGTAAACTTGATCAAATCGGTAGGCGAAAAGATGAAGGGTTTCAGCAAGAAAGAAACCGTGGCTTTCTATGAAGACATCATGAATCGCGCATGGCAACAGGTTGAACAGGCTGCCACACCTGAAGTTAAAGGTCAGGTTTACGAAGAGGTCATGGATTGGACTATGCTTGACAAAAAGTTTGACGACCGAACCCGCGATACATTCAGCGGTCCGGTTTTCGTCCCCACTCCGACCTGGTGGTGGCGCTATGATCCTACCTTCTCACGTCCTTCAACGACTGGCACTGCCACCTCAACCGCTTCGATTCCTTCCAGCTCTTCGGGCGGCAGGACAGTCTCCATCCCGAGCTTACCAGGGTCAGCTTTTGCGGCATCGGTCGTAGGCAGCGTTCAGAATTTCGCTTCCGGAGTTCTGGGAAATGTTACCAGCTTCACAAGTGGCGTCACCAATGTCACCAATCCAGTTCCCCCTCCATCAACCTATCGAAGTTCCGGTGGAGGCGGTGGTCATTCCTGCGCTTGCGCATGTGCCTGCGCTGGTTGCGCTTGCGCCTGTGCTGGTGGTGGCCGGTAATAAAAGGTAAATATGTCATTGAAGACCGGCTTTTTATCGGTTCTTAATCGTCCTCAGGAAGTTCAAATACCAGCTTCTGGTGTATTTCATTTTCTGCGGGAGACTCAATCAGAAAAGAGCCGTATCCACCTTCGCCTGGATCCGGATGGTACAGGAGTGCTGATCGTCAATGCCAACCGCATCTTCCACTTGAATCCAACAGCAGCTTTTATGGCGTATATGTCGCTCAAACAGTACACTCTATCTTCTAAGGTTGCTGCTCTTTCAAAAAAGTACCGAGTTACGAAAGACCAGGCACGCAAGGATATTGAACAATTCAGTTCTGATCTCGAGAAATTGCTTCAGCCGGATACCTGTCCAATCTGCGATCTGGAAATCGAAACGACCGCTCCTTTCTCTAAAGTTCCGACTGCGCCATACCGCATGGATCTGGCGCTTACGTACCGTTGTAACAATAATTGCTCACATTGTTATAACGCGCGTAGTCGAAATTATCCTGAATTGACCACTAAAGAATGGATTGCCATTCTGGATCGGTTGTGGGAGCTCGGGATTCCGCATATCGTTTTTACCGGCGGTGAACCCACTTTGCGCGAAGATTTGCCAGAATTGATCCATCATGCGGAAGCGAACGGTCAGATCACCGGGTTAAATACCAATGCCCGAAAATTGAAGGATCCTGCATACGTGGATACCCTGGTCAACGCCGGGTTGGATCACGTCCAGATCACTCTTGAATCGCATATCAACAAGATCCACGATCAAATGGTCTCCAGTGAGGGTGCGTGGGTAGATACTGTAGCGGGGTTGAAAAATGCACTTACCTCGAGACTTTATGTAATGACCAACACCACCATGCTCAAGCTCAACAGTCCATATATTCCTGATACACTTGAATTTCTCGGAAATCATGGTCTAAAAACAGTCGGATTGAACGCTTTGATTTATTCTGGTCGAGGAAAAACAGTAGGTACCGGGCTATCCGAGAAAGAACTGCGACCATTGCTTGATGTTGCCAAACGGATCACTTCAAAGTTTGGTCAAAGACTGATCTGGTACACACCCACCCAGTATTGCAACTTTGATCCGGTGGAAATGGATCTTGGTGTCAAAGGCTGCACTGCCGCGCTTTATAACATGTGTATCGAACCTGATGGCAGTGTGATTCCTTGTCAATCGTATTATGAAAGTCTTGGAAAACTAATGGAAACTTCCTGGAAATCTATCTGGGAACATCCACTATCTATGAAATTGCGTTCACGAAGCGAACTTCCTCAAAAATGTACCGGTTGTTCAATAGTCAATGAATGCGGCGGTGGTTGCCCGCTGACATTTGCAGATACATATAATTCGTGATTATTTGGGAGGGCACAATGAAAGAAAGAATTCGCCTTTTTTATCGTAATATATTTTTCACTCCCAAGCCTCTTCCTCCTGGAAATTTTCATGCCGTTAGCCAAACTGATGACGGCGCGCCTTTACGCCTTCATCTTCGGATTGAAAAAGATGGCGAAGGGATACTTATCTTAAACGCTTCAACGATCCTTCACTTGAATCCGACAGCCACTGAGATCGTCTATCACATGATTCGCCAAACTCCCGACGAGGAGATCATCTCTGAATTTGGTAAACGTTATCAAATTGACCCTGAGACAGCCACTAATGATATCAGTGAGTTTAAAGAACGTCTTCATACGTTGATCCACACCCCTGACCTCGATCCCGAAGTATTTCTTGATGTCAGCCGGGTGGATCCTCATTCGCACAGCCTTTCTGCCCCATTGCGCCTGGATTGCGCATTAACTTACCAAATGTCGGATGGCTCTCTCAGCCATTATGCTCCGGCCGACCGTGTCACACGAAACTTGGATACATCTGAATGGTTTCAGATTATCGATAAAGCTTGGCAGGCGGGGATTCCACACGTTGTTTTCACCGGAGGTGAACCTACAATTCGTCCTGACCTACATGAATTGATCCAGAAATCTGAAAGTTTAGGCCAGGTAACTGGCTTAATTACAGATGGCTTACGTTTCACAGAAAAAGGCTATCTACACAAACTACTTCAATCCGGTTTGGACCATGTGATGTTTGTATTACTTCCAGATGAAGATCAAAGCTGGGAAGCTCTTCGCGATGTAATGATGGAAGATATTTTCGTGACTACTCATCTTACGCTCACCAGACGTAGCTATGCTTCCCTTGTATCTATTTTTGATAAACTTAAAAAGATCGGCGTTAAATCGTTATCAATCAGTTCCGACTCAGTTGAAACTAAAGAAATTTTCCCTGTAGCTCAGCGCAAAGCAGCTGAATACGGATTTTCTCTGGTTTGGGATTTGCCGGTACCTTATTCTGCCAATAACCCGATCGAACATGAACTTGAGAATGCTAACATCAAAATTGATGGAGCTGGAAAAACCTGGCTCTACATAGAACCCGATGGAGATGTACTTCCCGGCCAGGGTATTAATAAAGTGCTTGGGAATTTTCTCAATGACTCCTGGGAATCGATTTGGTTAAAAGCCTCAAGTTAAATGGCCCTTACTACTACGGAATGGCATCGCCGATATGAAGAGCAGTCTCAATGGACTGCCGGATTGCGCGATTTCATCCTCAAGCAGATCAATTATCAAGGCTCCGGGCCCTGCCTGGAAGTAGGGTGTGGTACTGGCGCCGTTCTTTCATCCACTCCAGGCGATCAAGTAATTGGTTTGGATCTGGACCTTGTCTCATTGATATTTGGCAGCAATTTAACTCCATCAATACCGTATGTCTGCGGTGACGCGGTTAAGTTACCCTTCGCCGATGAGGTGTTTAACCTAACCTTTTGTCATTACTTGCTTCTCTGGTTGAAATCACCCGAGGACGCGGTTTGCGAGATGAAACGGGTTACCAAACCTGGTGGATACGTGATTGCCTTTGCTGAACCCGATCACGCTAGCCGGGTGGATGCGCCTGTGGAACTTATCTATCTTGGGCGATTGCAAAGCAGATCTCTCGAAAACCAGGGGGTTAACCTTGAGTCAGGTCGCCAATTGAGTGGAGTATTCTCAAGAGCTGGTTTTAAAAGCACAAAATTTGGAGTCTCGGGTTTCCAGAGAGAAAAAGGTCTTTTACCCGGGTGGTTTGAATCAGAATGGCAAATCTTGGAAAATGATCTGTCTGGTATGCTTAGCCAAACTCAGCTTGATTCATACAAAGAGCGCGATCGCCGGGCCTGGCTCGAAGGTTCCCGTGTTTTATGGATACCCACCTTCTACGCGATTGGCCAGGTTTGATCTTTTTCTTAAAAAATATTGATTCCATTGTCAAATTGGTGGGAGTCGGCTATAATTCGTTTCGTTGTTCGGGGCGTGGCGCAGCCCGGCTAGCGCGCTTGCATGGGGTGCAAGAGGTCGGAGGTTCAAATCCTCTCGCCCCGACTACAGTAACACGAGACAGGAAACGGGCTACCTGTCTTTTTTTTATTCACAGGTCGGAGGTTTACCTTACAGGTACTACGCAGCTCCTCTCGCCCCGACTACAGTAACACGAGACAGGAAACGGGCTACCTGTCTTTTTTTTATTCACAGGTCGGAGGTTTACCTTACAGGTACTACGCAGCTCCTCTCGCCCCGACTACAGTAACACGAGACAGGAAACGGGCTACCTGTCTTTTTTTTATAACCACAGGAATCCAAATCTATAAAGCAAAATTAGCTTTATAAAAAAACATCAAAGTATAAAGAAAGATTGAATATTACGAGTGTTTATCCTCTTTATGTTGCTAAGGTGGAGAGAAAAAGCTGAACTAACAGGATGAACTCACAATGATACTAAGCAGTGCTATCAACCTGGAGACAATCTATAGAGACGCTCCAATTTGAATCCAGCTTGAACTCTGATTACTGGAGCAATCTGTGGAATTCGTGAGGAAGAGATCAGTGGCCTACCATGCGTGAAAATCAATATTTGGACAAACTGATTGATGAACTTGCCAAAGGGGAATCGATGGAAATGAAATAAAGAAACCAACATTCTTGATCGGTATAAACGTTAAAGGCGACGGATTTTCCATCGCCTTTGATTATTACGCAGAGATCATCCTTAATATCGCCCTTGCCGCAATTTCGGGGCCGTTTTTCTCCATTCCAGACACGCCTAATTGTGTGCGTAACTGGCCAACATAAATATTATTATCAAACATTTTTTTGAAATATTTGGCAGCAAGCTCATCATAAAGATCTGGATACTGCTGCGGGCCAAAAACGTTGGCAAAAAAAGTTCCTACAAGTCCTGTCGTTGTCGTTGTTCCCTTGCTCATCACTTTACCATCACGAAATACCTGTAAAGCTTCTTTAACATTATCGAACCGACTGATAACCGGATGTTGATCGTCTACCTTCTCGTAGTTATTAGCGTAAAGGACAAAATCGATTTTAGTCCCACGAATAACCTTTTCATATGTGGTTACTGGAAGCACTACCCTGGCATTCACCTGGTTGGCGTTCATGATAATCGCACGGTCGATCTGCCCAAAGGCATATCCGGGCTGGAGATCATCCAAACGGACAAAAGCGCCAGTTTCTGTGCCATATCCTAGAATCTCTCCGCTGGGGCCAATGCCTAACGATCCCATGTCATCAGCAATGATCGAAATATCCTCAATCTCTTCATGGCCAATCTGGCGCATGGCTTCCAGTGTTTCTGATTTACCTGCTCCGGTATCACCCATTACAAGAAGCGTGAATTCACCCTTATTCTTGATTCTTAACTGGAACATGGCACCGTGATATGGCATTTTATTACTCTTCATCTTGCGAATATTGTGCAGTGTCAGAGCCATTTTCTTCAGATAACCAAAATATCCCATCTCTTCACCCTCAGGGACGATCCCCACTAGGGTATTCGAGTTTTCTTCATCAAAGAAGAAAGTCTTTTTACGCAATTCCTTTTCTATTTGATTTGCGGGAGCGCCAAAGAATAACACTGCGTCAACTGGCTTTTTTAAGTCAGTGTCATTCGCTAATTCAAAGAGGTTGCACAAAGCGAAACTCGTCTCAAAGAGATCCAGAGAGAAGTAAATTGCAACCAGCAAATCTCCAATCTTGGCTGGGTAACACAACCATTCTCTGGGGTTCAACCTCAAAGACGCAATGGGATTTTCTTCAACTCTTTCGAAGAATCCACTTCTTTTATTTGATGTGGTCTGAAAGATAAGTGGTGGATAGATTAAGACCTGCCGAATACAAGCGATCTCGGAGGTGGCTTCTCGCACCGAAAATGGATTTTTCAAGTTAACTTGCTCAGTGATCGCGGCAATCTCCGCGCCGGCGCTCACTTGACGATAGATACGGGGATAATCGCCAGTGATGTTAGCCTGGATTTCACGATAGGTATTTCTCACCAGCGTGGTCAGATGCTCGATGGTTCGATTAAAAGTACGGTATGGCCTGTCAGAAAACCCTTCACCATTTGAATCACTTATGATCAGGCGTTGGAAGTGCCTCCAATAGTTGTATAACTCTTCGACAAAACTATTCAGTAATTGAGGATTCGCGAAAAATGGATCAGACTGATCGACCACTTTCATTACTAGATTTGCTGGAAGGCGGGATAAATAAGTTAATGCCTCGTTCAATATCTGCACATCGTGCGTATCGATTTCTTCCTTGCCAAAAATTTTAAGAAGACTGGAGTTGCGTCTTTTTAAGGTATGGATGTAATGGTCTAGAATTCGGCGAAATTGATCGCTCGCCAAAAGTTCTTCCGGCGTTTCACAAATACGATCTCTAAGCCAAAGAATTACTTTTCCGTCTATTGTTTGAAATGAAGGTCGTTCCATCTTTCTCCTCCAGAATCTTCCAATTTTAGCCGAAATATCAAAATTGGCAATAAAAAAAGAGCCCTTCTTTTTGAGGGGCTCTTGCGATTTACTACAACAAAAGCTGTATCGCCCTTTTCACCCTCTGTATTACCTTCTCTCTACCAATAATTTCCATGCTCTCGAAAAGGGGTGGACTGACACGCTGGCCAGTGACAGCTACACGAAGTACACCAAATACCTGCCCAACAGAATATCCTAATTTCTGTACCAGCTCTCGCATCGGTGGTTCCACAACATCCAATTCAACTGTCTGAAATTTTTCTAACAGGCCCTGTATTTCGCGAGCGATTGTCAGAGTTTGTTCCTGTGTTAATCCTTTTTGAATCAAATCCTCAACAGTTAGTTCAACTTCATCTTTGAAGAAAAAACCCGCCATGTCTACAGCTTCATCTAAGGTTGCAATTCTCTCCTTGATAAGCGGAGCGATCTTAGTGAGCTTTTCTGTATCAGTTTTATAACCCGCACTTGCAAAGAAAGGTTCAATTCTTCTTGCCAAATCGTCGTCTCTAAGTGCTCGGATATGCAATCCATTGAAGTGATCGAATTTGGTAAAGTTGATCGCCGCTGGAGACGGGTTCAGGTGATCGATGCTAAACTTTTCTTCAAGATCTTTCATTGTGAAAAATTCAGTATGGTCATCGTAACTCCACCCCATTAAAGCAATCCAGTTAATCACTGCTTCAGGTAAATAACCGAGATCTTTGAGCTCGCGGATGAAGATCGAGTAGCCATCCTGGATCAACTCAGCTGATTCACGCTTGCTCATCTTTCCCTTACCACTTGGTTTGAGGAATAATGACAAATGAATGAAGACAGGTTCTTCCCATCCAAAAGCCTTGTAAAGCAATGAATGTAGTGGGAAGGTTGGCAACCATTCTGAGCCACGGATAACATGTGTGATCTTCATCAAGTGATCGTCTACCATGGCAGCGAGATGATAAAGAGCCAGACCATCAGATTTGACCAGGATGTAATCATCCAGCGTTGAGTTTTCTACGGTAATATCCCCACGAAGGTGATCGTGAACAGTTGTAGTTCCTTCTTTTGGAGTCTTAAAACGAATCACAAATTTCTCGCCGCTTTCGATCCTTTTTTGCGCTTCTTCCTTTGATAGACTCCGGCAAGTGCCATCATAATGTGGCGGTAGTTTTCTCTTTTGCTGGTCTTCACGAACCCGTGCCAGACGATCAGGTGAGCAAAAACAATAAAAAGCTTTATCAGAATCGATCAACTGCTGGGCATACTTCTGGTAAATCTCTTTACGTTCGCTTTGGCGGTATGGACCATATGGCCCACCCTTATCAGGACCCTCATCCCAATCAATACCCAGCCATTTCAAACCTTCAATCAATTCATTCTCAGCACCCGGAACAAACCGTTTTGTATCGGTGTCTTCAATTCTCAGAATGAATTGCCCACCCGTCTGTTTCGCCAATAAATAATCATAAAGTGCTGTTCGCGCACTACCGAGATGAACATGCCCTGTTGGAGATGGCGCGAATCTTACACGAGCCGGAAGATCAGAATTTCCCATAAGTCCTCTAAATGTTATATGTTTTCCTACGCAGGATAACGCTTTCAACAAATCCAATACCGATGAGCAGAGACATCAGTGAACTACCGCCATAACTGATAAAAGGTAATGTCAAACCAGTTACTGGAATTACATTCAAGTTTACACCAACATTCACGATAGTTTGGAAAAAGATCAATGTCGCAAATCCATAAGCGATCATTGAACCATAAACATCACTGGCTAATTTTGCCGCCCGAAGACATCGAATAATCACGAATGCAAGTAATCCCAAAACAACCACAATTCCTACAAAACCAAATTCATTTGCCATCGCAGAGAAAATATAATCAGTTTGCCTCACCTGTAGGAATCGTAATTGTACTTGGGTGCCATGCCCATATCCTTGACCAAATACCCCCCCCGAACCAATCGAAACCAGAGCTTGTTGCACATTATATGCATTACCATGCGTAGCATTTTGATCAGGGAATAGAAATGCTGTGATTCGTTGTTGTTGATATGGTTCAAGCAATGGGAAAGCTGCCGCAAAAAGACCGATCCCTCCCAAACCAAAACCAAAAATGTACTTGATAGGTAATCCATTGATCCAGATCATTGAAAACCAGAGAACGAAAATCAAAATGGACGTACTTAGGTTTGGTTGCAGCAGGATCCAAATGACTAACCCCACCACAATCACCAGACTCTTGAGCAGCCACTTGATATTCCTTTCATCTTTGGCAGTCTTTTCAAAAAATTGCGCAAGAACAAGAATGATCGCGATCTTGGCAATCTCTGCTGGTTGCACGGTCGCGAATCCAACATCCAGCCAACGCTGGGCTCCAAAGCTCACCTGACCCATCACGAGAATGACGAGCAGGAAAAATATCGTTATGAAATATAACGGCCTCGAGAAATTTTTCCAGTACCGATAATCAACAAGTGTTACACCAAAGAGAATGACCAAACCAACAATCAAGAAAATCGACTGCCGTTTCGCATAACCCGCGAGCGTTACATTCCCAGCCACAGCAGATTTGATCATGACCACGCCAAAAATACTCAGGAGCAATACTGTTCCGAGTAGCCAGAAATCAAAATGCCGCCAGGCTTCACGCTTGAACATTGTTATCCAATTCCACGTCTTCGAGCAGACTTCAAAGGAATATCTGCCGTCAGTCGTTGTTCTCTTCCATCCTGGTTCATAGTGATACGAACCGCCGTCGTGTCGATTTCAACATGTCTTGAAATCACCTCAAGTAACTCATTCTTGAGTGTCTCCATTTCAGACGGCGTCATTTCAGTTCTATCGTGTATCAAGACCAATTTCAACCTTTCCTTTGCATCCGACGCGCTCTGTTTTTTGTTGCTCGTGATCTGTTTAACCCAATCAGACATTGACCACCCTCCTAATTCGCACGAAACAAACGTGAGAAGAAATCTTCTCTGCCATCAAAATCTAAGAACGGAACTTCATTTCCTTTCAGACGTGATGCAATATTTGTGAAAGCCTGTCCCGACTTTGATTTTGGGTCGAAAGCAACCGGCTGCCCTCGATTTGTGCTGATGATAACATTCTCATCATCAGGAATTACACCGATTAACTTAATGGCAAGAAGTTCTACTACATCATCAGCCGAGAGCATATCTCCGCGTTTTGTCAGCGCGGGATTGACTCGATTGATAATCAACCTTGCTGGTCCCTTTTCTTCAGCTTCAACCAAGCCAATGATTCGGTCCGCATCTCGTACTGCAGAGACTTCTGGATTTGTAACCACCAAAACTGAATCCGCTGGGGCGATGGTGTTACGGAAACCTCTCTCAATGCCAGCAGGCGAATCGATTAAAACCCAATCAACCTCACTTCTCAGCTCGTCGCAAAGTTTCACCATATCACTTGGTGAAACTGCGGATTTATCACGAGTTTGGGCTGCAGGAATCAAATAAAGCTCCTCCAGACGTTTGTCTCGGATCATCGCCTGCCTCAAGCGACAACGTCCTTCAATAACATCCACCAGATCGTACACAATTCGGTTTTCCAATCCTAATACCACATCCAGATTTCTCAGACCGATATCACCATCGATACAAACCACCTTATCGCCTGCATTCGCCAGCGCAACTGCGAGGTTAGCTGTGGTTGTGGTTTTCCCTACCCCGCCTTTTCCGGAAGTGATCGTGATTACATTCGCGCCCATGTTTCTCCTCAAAAATGTTTCCGTGATGACCAGCTATAAATTTTTACCTGATCGCCATCGATACAGGCAACTTCAGGTTGATTTTTTATTTTACCTGCAAATGGAGCGGCTGTGATATCTGCGATCCGTAATTGCGTCGGTTTCATATCAAGCGCATACACTTTCGCTGATCGATCCCCATCTGCGCCAGCGTGGATGGCTCCGCATGCTTTGCCCCAGATAAAAACACTACCCCCGCTAACAATCTCAGCACCTGGGTTCAGATCACCCATTAGGATTACATGGCTGCGAGTTTCAATGCGATAACCAGCGCGTAGCGTTCTCTCCACCCAGACGGCAGCCTCTCCATCAAATGATGTAGAACTATTCTCTTTAGATTTTCCCATTTTCAACCCAAGTTGGGTCTGAATCCCCAAAAGCTGTGCCGAATTAATGGTTGTATCAGAAGTGCTTAAAACGGCCCAGAGTATGATCTCCTTCTTAGAAAGCATTTCTCTGAGCTTTCCCATTTCAGCCGCTTTAATTGTGGCATCACCTACTTCTAACGCGATTCTGGCTTTATTAAAAAAGGAAGTATTACTCTCGATCCTTTCAATCAGATCGGATTGCATATCTTTCCAAATTGTGCTCTTGAAAGAAACTACCAGGCCATTGCCTATACCCTTAATAGTGACTCGTTCATCCATTCAGATCTTCTACACCTGATTTCACCAGTTTGAATTGCCATTTGAAACATCTGCAGCCTTGAGCTCAAAATATGCTGCCATCACCTGCTCCACAATCGGTGCAGCAACGCTGGCACCTTCACCACCGTTGTAAACAAAGGCCACCACAACAATTTCAGGGTCTTCATAAGGAGCATAACCCACATACCACGAATGGGTTGGCCAACTTTCAGGAATACACAAACCTTTCGCCTGAGCTACATTGTCACAGTACTCTGCCGTCCCAGTTTTCCCTGCTGAAGGAATATCCAGATCTTTAAATGGCGTTTTTGCTGTACCGCTAACAACCACTTCGCGCAGTCCTTCTTGAAGTTTCTCTATCACCCATGATTCAACGACTTTTTTCTCACCTGTAGGATCACCATTTTCGTCAAGAACATTGATCACAGGATCTTGAGTGATATCCCAAATTAAAGTAGGCTCAAAAGCCTTGATCACGTTCCCATTCTGATCGGTGATCTCTTTAATCAAGGTCGGTTTCATGTATTTTCCGTCATTTGCCACAATTGCCATGGATTCCAGCACCTGGATGGGTGTCGCAAGGACATATCCCTGTCCGATTGTATCGATGTAAGTGTCACCGGTAGCCCAACTCTCAGCTTGATTTATTCTTTTCCAATCAGGGTCAGGAACCAATCCGGATGCTTCACCTTCAAGCTCGATCCCGGATGGTTTACCATAACCTAAAGCCCGTGCATACTCAGCCAGACGCCAGGCACCCAAGCCACCATTAGGAACTTCGTCTTCGTATCCCCCACCGATCTTATAAAAATAGACGTCATCCGAAAGCGCTACGCCTTTTAGAAAATCACAGGTGCCATGCCCATTTCTATCGTAACTAGCATATTCCTTTGTCGACCCTGGGTCATTCTCAGAATACTTCTGCACAACAGTAATTGACCCTGGGCATGCAATAATCTGTTCAGGAGTAACGACTCCCTCGTTTAATGCGCCGATCGCGGCGGCTAATTTGTAAACAGAGCCGGGGGGATGTTCTGCTGAAATTGCGTGATTGAAAAGAGGTTTTAAAGGATCCTTGTTTAACTGATTATAGTAATAATAGGGAATCTCCCTGGTCATACGTTGGTTTTCATAACTCGGATAGGAAACCAGGGCAAGAACTTCGCCTGTCTTGGGATTCATCGCGATCACAGCTCCATTCTGTGATTTTATTTTTCCCAGGTAGGTATTCCAATAATCCATTTCATTTACGAGAGCTGTCTGAGCTGCTTGTTGAAGCCGGGTATCAATTGTCAAAACAATGTTATAACCGGGAATTGGATCAACTGGTGTTTCGAGATTTCGTATTTCCTTGCCGGCATTATCCACTTCGATTATTCGTGAACCATTTCTTCCAATCAAGTATTTATCCAGTGAAAGCTCAACTCCCGAAAATCCAACTTTATCAGTACCAGCGACGAATCCCGAATTTTCATATTCGGTTTTGTTTTCTGCGGTAATTGGGCCGAGAAAACCCACTACGTCGGAAGTTAATGAATCAGTTGGATAATTTCTGATTTGCGAAACCGCCACCTCAACTCCTGGCCATTCATCGGACTTTTCACTGATGATCATCGCCTGCTCTTCCGTGATGTTGCATTTAATCTTTACAGGCTGGTATGGTGAGTTTGTATCCCCAATTTCTACAATCTCTTTAATTCCAAAATCTGTCTGGCATGGTGTGAACAGCTTTGCTGTCTCGTCAGTCAACGGCCCATTACTGACAGGGATTCCGATCAGACTGGAAAGCTGCCGATAAATCTCTTCTGTAGAACCAGTGTCACTTGGCAATTCAGCTGGGACAATAGCCACATCATAAGATGGCACATTGCTGGCCAGGATGTACCCATTACGGTCCTTTATCAGTCCCCTTTGGGTCTGCTCACTGATCTGCTTTGTCCGGTTTTCGTCAGCTACTGCCAGGTAATCATCATATTGGAAAACCTGATAAACAAATGATTTTATACAATAAAAACCAAATAATAATGCAATCAACAGGTAGAAAACGTTATACCGCGTCTTTTGCTGATTGCTACCGATACCATCGTTCCTATTCATCACTCATCCTCTTTTTATAAACCCATCGTGACATATCGTGGATGATGATGTAAATGGGTAAGGCAAGTAACAAATCCAAGAAAACAGAAGGCACTATCACATGGATTAGTGAAGTTTTCCATATCAAATTGCTACCTGAGATTCGTAAAGAAACAAATACTGCAAAATTTGATACGACCGCTGAAATAAAAGTCACAATGAATAACGCAATCAGAGGATTTTGCCAGGATCTTTTACTAAAAAAACGGCTCAATCCTGCAGCCAGCAAACATTCAAACACCGATGCATACCATGGTATAGCGGATGCAAAACTCAGGATCAAACCAGAAAAAATTGCTCCATACCATACATTCTTACCCTGCTTTTGTAGACCCCAACAAATGAGCCATAACAGGATAAAATCTGCTGCTCCCCCGATCAGTTGAACATTTCGCCCGATAGTCATTTGAATTATCAAAATCAAGATGAGAATCGGATAATTGAGTAGCTCTGCCATGTTAATCTGTCAGTGGAGTGATATCCAGTGGCTTGAAATTTGTGATCACCAACACTGCTTCGAGATTTGAAAAATCGACTGAAGGTTGGATGACAGCAGTGTAATAAAGATCATTCTCACTTTTAGTAGGTGAGAGTATCTGACCAATAACAATATCCGAGGGATACGAGCCACCCAAACCACTGGTAAGAACAAGATCGCCTTCTGTAAGTTGCGCGCTCGTACTTACCATCTCTAATGACATATCTCCAGTTACTGATCCAGCTGCTTGTCCTGCAACTCCTGCGTTCTTCAACTTAATATTCACGTTGGAGTTCGCGTCTGTGATTAATTGAACTCTTGCTGCGGTCGCTGTTACTGCCACGACTTTTCCTACCAAACCTTGTTGTGTTACGACTGGCATTCCATAAAGTATGCCATCGTCTGACCCGTGATCGATGATGATATAACTCAAAAATGGACTTGGGTCACGCCCAATCACTGATGCTGCGACATATTTATTTTCAGGTTCGGTTCTAGCATAATCCAACAGCGCATAAAGAATCTTCGTTTCACTGAGTTGCTGTTGCAATTCCAGAATCTGAGATTCCAGCAGAGATACTTCATTTTTAAGTGCTTCGTTCTGCTGTCGAAGTACAGTAACGTCTCGTGGGATTGTGAAGAAGTTATATATTGCAGTGTAACGTGTCGAAATCCAAGACTGAACTGAAATAAATGGAGAAGCTGCCTTACCCAGGATTAAGCTTAAATAGCCACTTAACGCGAGTAATATAATCCCCACAGCGGCAACCGTAATCGCCATGATCAACCAGCTTCTTGGAGAGAGTTTCTTCATATCTTATACAGTAGGAGAGCCACTAGCCATGAATACGTTCTGAATCACTAATAAACCTTTCGTATTCATCTGGGTTTTCTAGAACCATGCCAGCTCCTCTAGCTACGCAGGTCATAGGATCATCAGCAATCCAGACGTGTAGATTAAGCTCGTCCTTTAACCTTGGTACTAAGCCTAAAATTTGGGATCCTCCTCCCGCCAGACAAATACCCGAATCCAATAAGTCAGAGACAATCTCTGGTGGAACCTCATCCAAGGCGTCCCTGATAGTATCAATGATTACTTGAATTGAATTCGACATAGCATCGCGGATTTCGATCGAAGATACTTCTATTGATCCAGGTAATCCAGTGATCAGGTTTCGCCCGCGTGCTGTTGCCGTTAATTCAGTCTGCAGAGGATACGCAGAACCAATAGATAGCTTGATTGATTCTGCCATGCGTTCACCGATCAATAAGTTATATTTTTTTCGAATGTATTGAATGATATCTTCATCGAGTTCATCGCCTGCCACTCGAAGAGATCTCGAAACAACGATACCACCCATGGAGATCACAGCCAATTCAGTGGTACCCCCACCAATATCGACAATCATCGAACCTTTGACTTCATTTACCGGTAGTCCTGCACCGATAGCAGCGGCTCGTGGCTCTTCTACAAGTTGAACCTCACGCGCTCCTGCAGCCATCGCTGCGTCGTATACTGCACGCCGTTCTACGGCGGTTGCTCCAGATGGTATTCCAATAGCAACTCGAGGCGCAGGTAGTGTAACTATCGTTTGCTGGTGCACCCCGTTGATAAAATACTCAAGCATCGCTTTCGTTATCTCAAATTCAGAGATTACGCCATCTCTCAATGGTCGTATGGAAACGAAATTCACAGGCGTTCTGCCAACCATTTCTTTGGCGGCTGAACCAACGCGAATAACCTCATGTGTTCGTTTATTAACCACTACCCATGACGGTTCATTGATGACGATCCCTTTGCCACGAACATAAACGAGTGTGTTCGCAGTCCCAAGATCAATGCCGATGTCTAATGAGAAAAGTCCCATCAACCAACTGAAAGGATTGGCTGCCAAATGACGCTCCTAACTATTGTGATAAAAATATCCAAAAAATTATACCATACGGAAAATGTCAAGACTTTTCTCCATAATTCTATAAACCTCAATAACTACCTTCATCAGTGGACTTTCTTGACACTGATCCTAGTGGACGCTATAATCGCTACACATGCGGGTGTGGCCAAGTGGTAAGGCATCACCTTCCCAAGGTGAGATTCGTGGGTTCGAATCCCATCACCCGCTCAATTTTTCTTCCCTCAGCAGTATCCACCTTTCATTAGTGTAAGTAAAAAAAGTAATCTTTTTTTTCCTTTCTGGTGTATAAACATATTACCTAGGAATGGAAATTGCATCTTGTTTCTGACAAGTATCTTTACTTGCTTTGAAAATGGCAGGTTTGTATATGAATGAAACAAAAAAGATCTTACACATCGAAGATAATTTTGAAAATCGAATCCTTGTAAGAAGGTTGTTACAAGCCGCAGATTATGACGTTATCGAAGCAGAGAATGCCTTTCAAGCAATCTCCCAGTTACGTTCTAATCGGCCTGATCTAATATTGATGGATATCAATATGCCAGATGTTGATGGATATACATTAACAGCGAAATTAAAAACTGTACCTGGAATCAAACAAATCCCGATAATCGCCATAACTGCGAACGCTATGCGCGGTGATCGCGAAAAATCGTTGCGAGCTGGCTGTGATGGATATATTGAAAAACCGATCAATATTGATACATTTTTGGATGAAATTCACTATTTTCTAGAAGGCAATATCGGTAAATACCCGGCAAATAACTAAAATGATGATCTCGACGCTCAATTTTTCTCTACCTGGTACGTTTGAATTCGATGATAAGTCAGAAGGCATTGGTAAATCTGATTCTGTTCGCAAATGTGTCATTCTTGTGGTTGAAGATAATGTTGGAAATTTTAAATTAATAGCACGTTTACTGGATTCTCTTGGCGTGCAATGTGAATGGAAAACCTCAGGTTTTGAGGTTGTTGAGTTTGCCAACACCATTTCACATATAGACCTAGTTCTTATGGATATTCGTCTTCCGTATGAAGATGGATATGGAGCCATGAGAAAACTTCGCCAATCAGGCCAATTTTCTGGGATTCCTATCGTCGCTGTCACCGCTGTAACTGGTGTTGACCAAATGAAAGCAGCAAAAATGGCTGGTTTTGATGGTTTCATCGGTAAACCTTTGGATCCCGATCGTTTTCCGGAACAGATCAAGCGTGTTTTAGCAGGGCAAAGTGTTTGGGAATACAACTAAGGAGTCATAATGAGCGATCAAACAACCGTCTCCGTTCCGCGAAGAAAACCTACACCATTCAGAGGTAGTCTTGCTCGGACCCTTGTGCTCCAATTCATCCTGGTAGCGTTAATCCCTGCCGCTATCATCGCTACCGCGAGCTATATACGTTATCAAACCACTATCAAAAATTCATTCTCTACTCAATTATCTACTTTTTCTGCATATTATGCTCAGCAGATTGACCAAATGGTCGCAACAAATGGTGCTATTGCCAATAATGTAAACAATGAGAACTCCATAAATTTCTACTTGGCATCCGATCAATTTGGTATTTTAGCTTCCAATGATGAAACTGCGAAAAATATTGTAAACGAATATCTGACTAAACTCTCAGCGAATCCATCTGTGACTGAATCCACTGAGGTATCCATTGTCTCTACTGATACTGGTTATGTCTATGCATCTTCCAATTCAGATCGCATTGGCACAAGTATAGTCTCCGACCAATCATCAATGAAGAGCATCATGAACACCAATCAAACCGCCCTACTCTATAACCCGAGTGGTTTGTTTAAGAACAACTTGGTATTGGTTACAACTTTAAAAATGACTGGTATTGGAAAAGGTCTACCCTCACTTTCCATTGTTGTTTTCACAACCTCAACTAATTTAAATTCAATGTTAACTACTCCCACGAAAACATACAATACAGCCAATGCCTATTTCTTAACATCAGATAACGGAATTGCATCTGTCAGTTCAGTTTCTGGCACGATGGTAGATGCAAAGGTTAGTGATAGTGAAAAAGCAAGGATAAGATCATACGCGAAGAATAGTGGTACTGGCCAAGAATTCACTTATAAGAGCTATACCCGCGTTGATGTAATTTCATACATTAAACCGCTTTCAGCCACAAATGCTTATTATGTGATTGAAGTTCCTCAATATCTTGAAACATCACCTCTTGAGAGTTTCCGAAATTATGTTTTGTTAATTCTTGGTATTGCGTTTATATTAGCTGCTTTAATCGCGGCAATATTTGGGCGTTCGATTTCCCAGCCACTGGTTCAATTGTCTGGAAAAGCACGGCAGTTTGCGGGTGGTGATTTTACTCAACGTGTAAATGTGAATCGTCGTGATGAGATTGGTATGCTGGGCTTTTCGTTTAACTATATGGTTGATCAACTTTCCGAGTTTTATCAATCATTGGAATCCAAAGTCGCTGAGAGGACCAAGCAAATCCAGTTAGCCAATGAAATAGGACAAGAGGCCATATCATCAACTCGCCGTTCAGAGATCTTGCGAAAAGTTGTTCAAGCAATCGTCGAAAAATTTTCAGTCCCTTATGCTGCGATTTTTACCGCTGACCAAAGCAGAAAAACACTTACGCTGACTGAAAATTATGGAAATTTAACTGTTGAAATGCCCCAAAACGGGATGCAAATCCCCCTCGATAATAATTCGCTTGTTGGTTGGGTTGCGAATAATGACCAGTCACGTATTTCTCAGGATATCGCCAACGAAACCCTACGTCTAAAAGAAGGCCTTCATTTTATTGGAGCGCAATCTGAAATCTGTGTTCCAATAAAAATTGGTGATCAACTTTATGGCGTCTTGAATATTCAAAGCGATACACTAAATGGCTTCGACGTTGAATCTGTGCCAACTTTCAATACTCTTGCTGACCAAATTGCCAATGGCCTTAAGAACATCGAACTACTTGAAACCACCCAAATTAACTTACAAGGAACTGCGGTCTTATACAATGCGAGCAGTAAAATTGCGCAGTCACCTGACGAATCCTCAATATATGAACAAATTTCAACAATTTTTGCTGATACCAATTTTGCCAGTTTCTTACTTGACATCGAAGGATCAAATGCGGTTATTAAGTACATTGCCGATTCTAAAGCTTCCCCTTCTGATAAATCCCTAATTGATATTACGATTCCATTCGCTGACGCTTTGCAATTGCTAAGAACAGAGAGCCCACAAATTATTACCAATTTCCAGATCTTGTCTGAATTTAGCCAGTTAACCCCTTATTTTGGTCGTCGTGGTTGCTCATCAATTGCAAATATCCCTGTATACGAGGGCCAAGAGCTAAAACATGTTTTAGTGATCGGCTCACGCGAAGATACTCCGATTACATCCCAAAGAGTACAACCTTATGAAGTTTTTGCGGATATTTTGGGCGTGGCGTTGGAGAGATTTCATCTTTCAAAACAACTGGAAATTTCACATAACGAATTTTCCACAATCAATTCGGTCGCAAGAATCAGCACTGAAAATTTGAATGTTCTCGATCTATGTTCAGATATTCACGCCAAAGTCAGGGAGCAAATGGGCGACAATATCGGATTCTGTGTCGCTATAAATGATGAAGATCATGGCCGCTTAAAAATTCCTTATTTCAACGATCACGAACAAGTAACCATTGACGAATATGATTATTCGAATGACCTTGTTTCTGGTTTAATTCGCAGTAAGGAAAACCAAATTATCTCCGATGCGGTAGTAACAAATATTTATGGAATTGATTCTCCTTCTTTCCAGAGACCTGTCAGATCATGGGCAGGGTTTCCATTGCTTATTGGTGGATCGACGATTGGTGCTGTTGCTTTCTTCGATCCTGAAAATGCCAACGCATTCTCAGAATCTCACCTAAAGGTTTTTGCTCTCCTTGCTGCTCAAATGACGTTGGCAATCTCAAATAACTTAGTTCAAAATCGATTGTCTGAGACAATGAATTTGTTTGAAAATGAGAAATTCCTGTTGGATTCTCTCCTTGAGAACATTGAAGATCGTATTGTATTCAAAGGCAAGAATAACGAATTCATACGAGTCAGCAAATCCATGGCGAAATTCCTGGGTTTGCAAGATCCTCGCGATCTTATAGGAAAGAAAGATGACTACAACTACGTCCTTGAGAATAGAGAATCCGAACTTAATGTAGATGCTGAAATTATTTCCTCTCAGATCCCTGTTCTTAATAAGTTTGAGACCTGGGTAACACGCTCAGGGGTTAATGAATCCATGCTTTCAAATAAATTACCGTTAATGAACCGACAGGGTGAGCTTTACGGTTTGTTGACGATCTCCACCGATATTACTGAACAGAAAAAAGTCGAACAGCTTGCAAAACACCGAGCAGATCAACTGCAAACTGCATCAGAAATTGCACGGGAATCTACAGCTGGATCGTTGGATGTTCAAGTCACTCTGGCAAAGCTTGTGGATTTGATTCGTTCAAGGTTCGGCTTTTATCATGCATCAATCTTCTTGATCGATCCATTAGGAAAAAATGCTGTTCTCCGCGAATCTACCGGCGAAGCTGGTGCTCAGATGAAAAACGCTGGCCATAAACTAGCGGTAGGATCGTCATCCATTGTGGGTCAGGCCACTGGGAAAGGAACTCCAGTTGTTGTCGGTGATGTAACTCGTGAAGAAAATTACTTTGCTAACCCTTTGCTTCCCGATACCCGATCCGAGTTGGCAATTCCACTAAAGATTGCGGATAGGGTACTTGGTGCGCTTGACGTACAGTCTAAAGAAATTGATGCCTTCACGCAAGAAGATATTAATATCTTACAGGTACTAGCAGACCAGATCGCGGTAGCTATTCAAAACGCAGACCTCTATACTCACACCGATCAAAGTCTATCTCGTTACCGAATGCTTCATCAAATCACCGCGGGGAACGTACAAAACCTGACAATAGATGATGCTATTCACAATGCTATTGAAATTTTGCACCAATCGATACCTGCTGCGAAAATTACTTACTTCGGTATTGATGAGAATAATCTATTACTTGCCAGAGCATCTGCAGGGTATCCAAATCCTGAAATGACCACTCGTCGAGTGCAATTTGGGCAAGGCGTGATCGGTACTGTCGCTCAAAACCATAAACCAATTCGAGTTGATGATGCTCAATCAGATCACTCATATCGCCCGCTCGGATTTGACACGAATTCCATTTTGGCTGTACCGGTTATTTTTGCCGATACAATTTTGGGTGTAATTAATATTGAAAGCACAGACCTGGCATTTTTCGATGAAGCAGACCAGGAATTTGTTACCACACTTGCTGACAATATCGCTTCAATTATTTCTAACATACGATTGTTGGATCAGGTTCGCGAACAAATCGACCGACAGCAAAAACTCTTTGAAGTCACTAACAAAATCAGAAGATCTGTTGATATCGAGACAATCATGCAGACCTCTGTCTCAGAAATCTGTACAGCCTTGAAAATTTCCAGAGCGTCTATACATATTGCGCCTACTGTCTTGGAAGAGAACAAACAGGAGAAGGAATCATGATGCACTACCTTCGGTCATTATTTCCGCTGACGATCCCAGACCAACTGGACAAGAATGATCAACTGAAAGTCTGGCAGGAGAGAATTCTTCAATCCTTGTTTCTGGCTGCGGCAGGGTTTGGATTAGTATTCGTTTTGTTATTTTTATCTACAGCAATAAATACGGGAAATTGGTCGAATGTTTCCGGTTTTCTTGGGCTGTTTATTATTTGCGCCACCTTCTTTTTGCTAAGAAGAATTGGTTATTGGGTACGCTCAATCATTGCACTGATTATCGTTTTTATCTTTTCTAATTTTATTTACTTTCAGAACGGTTGGACCGGAATTTCGCTGATCCTACTTCTTGTCTTCTCTTTCCTTTGCACAACATTGCTTTACCAAAGGCCAACTCGTATCGGATTCTTTATTAGCATAACAACATTACTGTTTTGGGCTACTCTACGTCTGACAAATATTATTAAAGGTACAGGGCTTTCGTCTTCACTTAACTCTCTAGCTATCGATCTCTTAATTTTGCTTCTAGCTGGATTTACTGTTAATTTTGTTATCAGCTCGTTGAAAAACAAATACCTATCAATTTACAGGCAAAACCTTGCAATCCAATCGGAAAAAGACAGTCTCGAGCTTGAATTCAAAAACCAAAATCAAATCCTCGAACGACGCGTTAATCAACTTCGGACGGCTGCCGAGATTAACCGAACGATCTCTGCGATTCTCGATCCAGCATCATTGATCCGGCAAGTTGCAGATTCAGTTAAGGAACGATTTGATCTTTATTACGTTGGTGTATTTCTGGTCGATGAGCAAAAAGAGTTCGCAGTCCTCCAGTATGGTACAGGAGAAGCAGGTCGAAAAATGGTTGCGAACCGGCACCGCCTGGCTGTTGGTGGATATTCAATGATTGGTTGGACCACACAAACCAGAAAACCCAGGATCGCTTTGGATACCGGCGCAGAAGCCGTCCGGTTCGATAATCCCCTTCTACCTGATACAAAATCGGAACTGGCGCTTCCGCTCGCTTCTCAGAAGAACCTTTACGGAGCCATGACCATTCAATCTGATAAACCAAATGCGTTTGATGAAAACGACATCCTTGTGCTTCAGACCATTGCAGATAGTCTGGCAATCGCGCTAGAAAACGATAACTCATTCCAGGTGACTCAAAAAGCTCTTGAGGATATCCGGGTGCTAAACAAGGCTTATGTTCAACAAGCATGGGGTGAAACAATTGCCAATTATGGCGATCTGAAATACTCGTTTGAGAATCCTGAAGTACCTGCATCTCAAAGTGAAATCAAAACAATAAATGTTCCGCTATTACTTCGTGATGAGGTAATCGGTGAGATCAATCTTGAAGTTACCAGCGACGAGTTGTCACAATCGCAGCTTGAATTCTTAAAAGCAGTTTCTGATCAGACTTCATCCGCTCTGGAGAATGCTCGTTTGTTGGAAGAGACCCAAAGAGCTGCTGCTAAGGAGCAGAAATTGAATGACTTGTCCAGTCAATTCTCGCGTGCCTTAACCATTGAAGAAATTTTAAAGTCGGCTGTTATCGAGTTTGGCAAGCTTCCTTTAGTATCTGAAGCATCAATATCGCTAATTCCACCTGAAGAAATGAATATAAAGCCAACTCTAGATAAATCGGTGAGGCAAAAATGAATTTAAAAGATCCCTCAGATTTGTCCTTTGACCAGACAATCGAGCAACCCGAATCCAAAGAATTAGTTGCTGAGAAAAACTTGCTTCTTCAAAATATCTTGAATGGCAGTTTGATTCTGGCAACTATTTTATTCTTCATTAATCTTTATGGTGCGATTCAATCACTCAATTATTTCAGAGTTGTCGTAATCGTAATTGCATACTCACTGATGTTTCTTATCACTCTTGTAAGAAATATACCTTATCACGTACGTGTCTCAATGATCAGTGTCGGTTATTTGACCGTTGGCCTCGTTAGTATGATCCAGTCGGGATTGAATGCAAATAGCCTTTTATACTTTTTAATTAGTGTGCTTATCATCGCCATTCTGGAATCGGGATATTTCTGGATATTTCCCCTTTCTACCATTGCGGTTGTTATTTCAATAATTGGATATTTAATCAACCGCGGAGTGATCAACACGGGTGATTTTATTGTTGAAAGTAATTCCTTAATATTTTGGATTTCGGTTTGTGTTAATTTTCTTTATATTGTGTTCTTGCTTTCAATTACATTTTCAAAATTTTTCCAATCTTTACAAAATTTGATCTCTGTGACTGGAAGAGAAAATGAAGAATTAAGCACAGTGAATCAGAACCTCTCTGAGCGTCTAAACGATTTTGAAAAAATGTCCGATCGAAGAAAATCCAGACTGGTCACCACCAGGCAGATCTCTCGTGAGCTTTCAACGGAATCGGACCTCGACAAATTATTGCTCGATTCTGTTGAACTTATACGATCGCAATTGGGATACTACCATGCTGGAATATTCCTTTCCGATGATCGAAATGAGAATGCCATCCTCCGTGCCGCCTCAGGTGAAGCAGGAAGATTGATGTTGGAAAGGAAACACCGAATTCGTATTCGCGAAGAAGGGATAGTTGGATTTGTAATTTCCCGTGGAGAACCTCGTATTGCATTTGACGTTGCGGAAGATTCGGTTCATCTATTAAATCCAGCTTTACCCAACACACGTTCTGAAATGGCCGTTCCGTTGCGAGTTGGAGATCGGATTTTGGGAGCATTAGATATCCAGTCTGATCAGATTAATGCATTTTCTGAAGAGGATGTTGACGTTATCCAATCGATATCTGATCAACTGGCTACCGCAATCGACAAAATCATACAAATTCAACTACTCAAGCAAAAGGTCTCTGATCTCGAAGAAGGTTATCGTTCTTACACCCGAGGGTTATGGCAAGCTCATCTCAAAGGTTCAAAAAAGCAACTGAGTTATGTCTACAAAGAAGATACCTTGGGTACAGATTTCCAAAAGTCTGAGACCGCTGAAGATGCGTTATTGCGGGGTGAACCAATCATCACGACTCCAGAATCATCTGAGAATACCGAGGATGTTGAATCTGAAGTTGCCATCCCCATTACATTAAGAAATCAAACATTGGGTGTAATGAACATTAAAACCAGGGGAAAAACAGTTCCAGCTGACATGGTCGATCTTTTAAATAATGCATCAAACCGGTTGGCGTTGGCGCTTGAAAATGCTCGTCTACTCGAACAAATTCAGGAACGCGCTGAACGCGAGCATTTGGTCAGCGAAATTTCAGCAAAGGTTCGTGCCTCAACAGATATCGATACTATCCTGCGAACTGCGGTATCAGAGTTGGGCAAGACTCTTGCAATCGATGAAGTTCGAATCCAGTTGAAATCTGGAGAATAGCAATTTCGGAGGAATTATGTTTGGATCACAACCAACAGCATCACAAAATACCGATGAAATTGAAGTTTCGCAAGAGAAGCGTTTAAAAAGTTTCATTTCTATTGTAGGAGCAGTTTTTGCGACTGCTTTTCTTTCCTCGCTAATACTTGCAATTATTCAAAATCAATGGACTCTATTTGTAATTTCTGGTCTTTTTGCAATTACTACCATAACTTGTGTTTTATCACTTTCATCTGTTTGGAATACCTCTGAGACAATCAAGTTATTGTCAATCGAATTCACTACTGAAGTTGCGTTGGTTTTTGTTTCGGCGATATATTCTTCCTTCGCTTCTGGTATCCCTATCGCCATTATCGCAATCTTGTTGGCTTTTCTTTTCACATCGTACAACCGGTCTGGCTGGTTGAATGATATTTTCATTGGGATCGGTATGATAGGTGCTCTCGCCGGGTTGACCTTGCAAACTCTGGCTCCCTTCCCTCAGATCAATGGAACCATTTATGACTACCTGATTGGAATCGCAACGGCGCTAGTAATCGTCATTTTCATCAGATTACTAATCATTGGAATGATCAATTTCAACATTAGAATCAAATTGACGATGGCAGCTCTTACGATATCACTGGTCCCATTACTTATCTTGGCAACTATCAACTCCAGAACAATCCAAAATTCGATTCAAACACAGTCAAATGAAACTTTGAAATATGCTACACAATTGGTGATAAATGATCTAGACTCCTATTTTGCAAATACAATCAATTCACTGAACTCTGAAGCATCTCTTCCTGCAATTATTTCATACATGGCATTGCCATCAAATGCCCGAGCGGGATCTATAGAAGAAGCGAACCTCATTTCGACCTTGAACTCACTTCAAACTCAAGAATCAACCTACGCTTTGGGATATGGTTTAATCAATACATATGGTGTTAATGTTTACGATACAAACTCCAGTAAGATGGGTAAATCTGTAATCAACACTGATTATTTCAAACAAGCATCTGCAACTGGAAGTTCTTACATATCGTCGGTAGAATTCGAGTCAAACTCGAGACAAGCTTATATATATTTCATTTCTCCAGTCTATGACTCCAACCAGATCCTGCTTGGTTTCTTACGCATGACAGTTGACGCTCGTGTTCTACAAACCATGCTTCTGGAAAAAATTGGTGTTATAGGTACACATACTTATCCAATTCTCCTTGATGAAAATGGTTTACGTTTAGGAGATGCATCTAATCCAAATCTCCTATATCATATGATCCGTCCTATCGATTCAACAACGTACAAACAACTTTATGATGCTGGAAGGCTGCCTACATATATTGACGAAGAATCGATTACATCTGAAATTCCCGAGATCAATAGGAACGTTTTGAATAATGAATCGGCACCGTTAACCTTTTTCTCAGTTGACATGCAAAAGTCATTGACAGGAATTCTTGACACAGCGACTTATGCTCCCATGACCAAACAAAAATGGACAGTTGTTTATCTTCAGGAGCAAACTGCTGTTATTAATGCTCAAAAATCTCTTGCACGAACCACTACACTATTGGCCATCCTGATCTCTGCTCTGGTTAGCATTTTTGCCACCATTGTATCCAACATATTCACTCGGCCAATTTTGAACCTGACCGATTCAGCCGTGAAAATCGCTGCTGGTGACTTAAGTACACCTACACGAATTACCTCCAGAGATGAAATTGGTATTTTGGGTAACGCGTTCAATTCAATGACTGAACAATTGCGTGAATCCATTCAAACCCTTGAAAGTCGTGTGCGTGATCGTACTGAACAGCTAGCCATGCAGAACGAGACTTTGCTTTATCGCTCCAGGCAATTGCAAACAGTCGCTGATGTTGCTCGTGGAATTGTGACCACGACTGATTTTGAATCCCTCTTGAATTCGATCACAACATTAATCAGTGACCGTTTTAATTACTATCATGTCGGAATTTTCTTGATTGATGAAAAGGGTGAATACGCAATTCTTCGTGCTTCTAATTCAGTAGGCGGCCAGGCTATGCTCGCGAGACAGCACAAACTTAAAGTCGGTCAGGTGGGTATCGTTGGTTATGTCACTGGCTCTGGGCAACCCCGTATAGCAACCGATGTGGGTAAAGATGCTGTCTTCTTCAATAACCCTGATTTGCCGGATACCAAATCAGAAATGGCTCTTCCTTTGAAAATTGAAAACCGTATCATCGGTGCGCTTGACATTCAGTCTACCGAGTCCAACGCCTTTACTGAGGATGATATCAGTCTATTCACAACTTTGGCAGACCAGGTTTCTGCAGCCATCAATACCAATCAATTGTTGGCAAACACAGAGATGGCTTTGGCTGAAGCTCAGAACCTTCATCGCCAGTACCTCGATCAGGAATGGACAAAACGAAGCTACGAAACAGAAACAACAAACTACAAATTTACATCACAAGGTTTGGTCAAGACAGATGAAAACCTACCAGAAATAAGAATGGTGTTTGATTCCAATCGTCCAGTAACTCGTTCTTATGTCCCCGATGAACCAGATGCTCAACCTTATTCTGTGCTCGCCATCCCAATTTTGTTACGTGGTCAGGCAATCGGCGTGATCCATCTCCGACAGACCGGTGATCAAGATTTCGCCTGGAGTGAAAATGAGTTAGTTATTGTTCAGAATGTAGCAGACCAGGTCGCCCAGACTCTTGAAAGTGCACGCCTCTTTGAGCAGACGATTCGTCGCGCAGATCGCGAAAGACGGGTTCTTGAGATTACAAATAAAATTCGTTCCACAAATGAACCTCAAAAAATGCTTGAAGTTACTCTTGAAGAACTCAAGAAACATCTTGGCGCTTCACAAACGCAAATCGTTATTAATGTTCCAGGCATCACCTCCAGTTTGTCAAATTCAAATCCTCCGATAAATCCCTCACATCCTTCAGCAGAGGATGAAAGGCAGAACCAATGACTTGGGTAATTTCGATCGCAAATGAGAAAGGCGGAGTAGCTAAAACGACAACATCGCTTTCCTTAAGCGGTGCTTTCGCCGAGATGGGGTATCGCGTTCTTGCAATTGACCTGGACCCACAAGCTAATTTATCTTTATCTCTTGGACAAGAATCAGCAAAGGCCACTCATACGGTGATTGATGGGTTGATCAATAATATGCCAATTTCAGAGTTGATCAAAAAAACATCAATTGAGAATCTTGATCTTTTACCATCGAATTCCCAACTTGGCCTGGCAGAGCGCATGCTCCCTTCTAAAAAAGATTATATATTACTGCTTAGACAGATGCTTAAATATGGATCACTACCATATGATTATGTCTTTATTGATTGTCCACCGTTCTTGGGAGCAATCACTGCCAATGCCCTCATCGCATCTGATCTTCTTATCTTGCCTACCCAGGCAGAGTATTATTCAGTCTTTGCGTTGCGCAACATGATGACCCTCATCCGTCAGGTTCGTGAAAATGGGAATCCAAAACTGAGGTATCGTCTCCTCTTAACTATGTTCGATAAACGCAATCGTATTCATTGTTCTCTTGCAGAACACTTGCGAAAAACATTCTCGAATGGTGTGTTTGAAGCTGTCATTGAAGTTGACACAAAGCTTCGTGAAAGCCCGATCATTGGTCAACCAATCATTTTCCATTCACCCAAGAGCCGATCTTCATTGCAATACCGCTTTTTAGCTCAGGAGATTATTCATTATGTCGAAAATAAATCTCAATAACCGGCTTGATAATTTCTTTTCGGATTTGTCCAAACAGAATGGAGAGGAAGACCTTCTTCGCGTCTCATCAGCCCTTCCGAGTTGGTCATGGGAAACAGATTCCAATGGAATTTATACTTCCTGTGGCAAGGAAGTAGCCGATGCGATTGGATTATTCCCTAGTGATTTTATCGGATCTCCCCTACTTAGTTGCCATATAGCGAAATCAGATCGTATTATGCTCCTTGATTTCATCCAGAAGGATGAATTTCCGTTTGAAGTCGATCTCCAAATGGAAGGTCCAAAAGGGAAAAGAATAAACACCCGTTTTCATGTGTTTAAGACTGCTGATGAAAGTGGTAAAGGTAGTCTGTTTCATGGTTTCACCCAGCTACTCGAAAAGACAGAAGAAATATATGGTGAAGTACCTTCAGTTAACATAAATGAATCAGAAATCCCCATTTTGGATAATAATCCTGAATCTGTGGTTTCTCCTGAAGAAAAATTAGTTACCAAAGAAATCGAAAAAAATATATCCTCTGTTTCTGAAACCAAAAAAACAGAACAACAATCTGAGTCGGTCATCGAATCTGCGACAGAAGAAGCAATAATAACCGATAAAAATAAAAAAGAACCCAAGAAACATACCGGCTCGATGAAACCACCAAAACCGATTGATACAAGCCCCTTACCTGAATCGACAGAATCTCAGGATACCGATCTCAACGAACTTGAAATGGAATTAAAAAAGATATCTAGACCGGTTAGAGTGATCGAACCAGCAGTTAGAAGTCGACGCGCCAGCTCTACTCCAGAATTTCCAAAACTATCCAAGACAGCACCCCTGGGTCCACTTCCGATTACCCAACAGGATTCGTCAGATCTGAATAAAACAATAAAAATAAAAGATTTATCAGGGGTCGCCCTTGAAGGGACTGATTTTAAGCCTTCAGAAAATGTTTGGACACAGCAGGCATTAGTCAGTTTTGCTGAAAATGTGGTCGTTTCCTCTCCTGCATCAGAAGAGAACCCGGCGATTTTAGCCAGCCCATTAAGATTACGCAATCAAAAAACTGGTGTTATTGAAATCGTTGATTCTAATCCCACCAGAAAGTGGACAGAGGAGGATCGCTTATTAACCCAGGAAATCTCGACACAATTGGGTCTGGCATTGGAAAATGCCATGCTTTATTCAACAGTTGAAAAAGAACTTCAGGAAAGGATTAAAGCGGAAGAGTTGACAGAAAGGCGTAATCGCGATCTTGCCACATTGAATCAGGTCGGTCAAAAACTTAGCCACCTTGTCAGCCGCGATGAAATCTTTACCATTACCTCGTCAATGATCCAAAAAACTCTGAATACTTCCAACCTGTTGATTAGTATATATAATCCAGAGACAGAAACTTGGGATTTTCCATTCTGCCTAGTGAATGGAGAAAAAGAAACAATCTCTCCCAGAAAAGCTCATAATGGCTACCAGGAGTCGTTGCTCAAATCACAAGCGCCATTGGTACTTAACACCAATCCATTCGAAATTCTCGGAGACGAAGTTCTCGATTTTCCACTAAGAACTCCGAGGTCGATGCTGGCAGTTCCATTAATGGTGGGTGACCGCGGTATTGGTGTAATAAGCGTTTTTGATTTTATGAGCGACAAGGCTTTTGACCAGGTTCAGGTGGAACTACTCTCAACTATTGCCACACAGGTCGCCACTTCGCTTGAAAATACTGATCTGTTCGAAAGCATTAACTCCGCCTATGCCACGATCGAAGCAAGAGAGCGTTACCAGGCGAATGTCACCAAAGCTGTAGCGGCATTGAGTGAACATGGCATGGATGCAGTCAACCAGGTCCTTGAATATCTGGCAGATGCCGCCCAATGTGGTCGTACATATTATGCAGAACCCTTCCTAGAGAAGGAGGAGGGACTGATCTGGTCGGCCTCGGCGATTTATACAAAACCTCAAGTCAATTTGCAATTCAATAATATCTTGATCACCAGGCTTGTTGCCACGGATTATCCAGATTGGATCAATGACTTAAGTAGTAAAGGGTGGCATGCGGTAACCGTTGATCAAGCTGAAGGCAAAGAAAAAGAATACCTAATTGGTCAGAAGATCAATTCATTGTTGCTTCTCTCAATTCCTCGAGACGAAACTCGTAATGGCTTCATTGCGTTTGAAGATTTTTCTTCGACTCATGTATGGAAGCCAGAAGAAATTGATATTCTTCGAATCGCATCAGAAGCCTTTACGAACACGATCATTCGTGAAGAGCTGTTGAAACAACTTCAATCCTCCCTGGAAGAGACTGAAAGTCTGTATACAGCATCTCACCAACTAGCACTTTCTAACTCATTGCAGGAAATGTTAAGTTCTGTGATTGTAGGTATCCATTCACAAAGCATCAACCGAGGTGTTTTGATCCTGTTTGATTACAATGAAAAAGATCAAATTGATCGAATGGTGGTTGAAGCTAACTACTACAGTGGCGCAGGAACACCTCCTCCTCCGATCGGTACTGAATACCTGCAATCGCTCTACAAATCGATTTTTCTCGCTCAAAATCCTGTTTTTTACGATGATGTTACTGATTCACAAATCGAAAAGAATTTGCAAGATATTCTCATTCGCCAGAATATTCACTCCATGGCCGTTCTGCCTCTCTGGTCAGCCAATCGACAAGGTGGGGTTCTGCTCCTGATAACCATCGTAAAGCACAGATTCGCTGAACAGGAGATCAGATCTCTTGCACCTTTGGTTGATCAAATGGCCACGACGATTGAGAACTTACGTCTGTTCGAACGTACTGAAAAAGCGTTGAGCGAAACCGAGCTGTTGTACCGGATTTCTAGTGGTGTTGCCAAAGCTGTGAACTTTGATGAATTGGTCCAATTGGTTGGCGAGAATGCACTTCCATCGGATATGACTGATCTCCATCTCTTCATTGCTACATCTGGGAGTGAAAAAACAGATTCACTTGAAATGGTTGGTACTTACAACTCTGAAAAAGGATATACACCAGTAGGCCAAAATATCCCACTGAATCGGTTCATATTCATCGATCTAAATAACCCTGAACCAGTCAGTTTCTCCAATATACCTAAAAGTCGGCTTGGTACTGGTAGCCTGAACTACTTCTCATCGATGGGCTGGAATTCTGCCAGTTTCATTCCCATGCTTTCAGGTTCGACTTTGATTGGTTTGCTTGCAGTTTCATCGTCAAAACCGACCGAACTGAACAAAGACCAATTGCACACTCTACAGATCGTTGCCAGCAGTATCTCAGTTGCTATTGAGCGTCAACGATTGCTCACGCAAACCCAGCAACGTGCCCTTGAATTACAAGCGGCTTCTGAGATCGCCCGCGATACAACAAGCACCCTGGCTCGCGAAGAATTACTGAACCGGATTGTGAACCTGATCAAAACACGTTTCAATTTTTACCATACCGCAGTCTACCTTTTGGATGATACAAATACATTCGCGGTAATCGCTGAAGCTACTGGTCGTGCTGGTCTTGAGCTTAAGCAACGCCAGCACAGGGTTGCGGTTGGATCAAAATCAGTGATCGGTGCCTGTTCTGCAACTGGAAAACCAGAAATCGTGAATGACATTACCCAAAGCCCGATATTTTTCCCCAATCCTTTGCTGCCTGAAACAAAGTCTGAAATGGGTCTTCCTTTGAAGATTAGCGATAGGGTCATCGGTGTACTGGATATCCACTCGGACAAACCTGGTGCGTTTACTCAATCTGAATTGACTGTGTTCCAGATTCTTTCTGACCAGATTTCCATTGCAATCGAAAATGCTCAAGCATACGAAGTTTCACAAAAAGCTTACGATGAAATGCGCGAACTGGATCGCGTCAAAAACCAGTTCCTGGCAAACATGAGCCATGAACTTCGTACACCTCTGAACTCAGTCATCGGTTTCTCGCGTGTGATCCTTAAGGGTATCGATGGTCCGATCAACGACGTGCAACGTCAGGATATTTCCTCCATCTACTCTTCAGGCATGCACCTTTTGAACCTGATTAATGAAATTTTGGATATGTCCAAGATTGAAGCCGGCAAGATGGAATTGCAGCTCGAATCGATTAATATCGGTGATGTTATCAATAGTTCGATCACCAATGCCGCGGGTCTTGTAAAAGACAAGCCGATCAAGATCGTTCAAAACATCGAACCCAACCTGCCTCCTGTTAAAATGGATGAGATACGAATCAGTCAGGTGATCACCAACCTCATTTCCAACGCTGTCAAATTTACCGAGTCGGGTACCATCACGATCTCTGCCAAACGTGCGCAGAGTCCAGAAATGAAACCTGAAGTAATGGTCACTGTTGCTGATACAGGTATCGGTATCGCTCCTGAAGATCAGGCAAAACTGTTCCAACGCTTCTCTCAGGTGGATGATTCCCCGACCCGAAAGACCGGCGGAACCGGATTAGGCCTTTCAATTTGTCGTTCATTGATAGAAATGCACGGTGGTCGTATCGATCTGTTATCCAGCGAGGTTGGTAAAGGAAGCGTATTCTTCTTTACTTTACCGCTGGAAGAGCCCAAACCTGAGATCAGTATTGACCAATTGGCTCATGAAAACAACGTGATCCTTTCAATTGACGATGACGCGCAGGTAATTGAACTCTATGAGCGTTATTTGCAACCCGGTGGTTATCAGGTGATCGCTGAGATCAACCCTGATAATGCGGTTGCCCGCGCGCGAGAACTAAAACCTTTGGCGATCACTCTTGATATCATGATGCCAGGTAAGGATGGTTGGCAGATCATGCGTGCTCTCAAACAGGATCCTGAAACCAAGGATATCCCCATCCTCATCTGTTCGATCCTGGAAGAAGAGGAAAAAGGAATCAGCATGGGTGCGGCGGATTATCTTGTTAAACCATTTGTCCAGGATGATCTTCTAAAAGCAATCAAACGCATGAACAGTGATGGTCAATTGCACGAGATCCTTTTAGTCGATGACGATATCGATGATCTACGCCTGACCCAAAAAATGATCGAAAATGGCGGCAACTTTGTGGTTTCAACCGCTGAAAATGGTAAAGAAGCACTTGAAGTATTGACCAACTCCGTTCCAGATATGATCATCCTTGATTTGTTCATGCCAGGTCTCAACGGCTTTGATCTGCTGGAGATTTTACGTGCAGATCCACGTTTGAATCATATTCCCATTCTCATTTTGACTGGCGCTGATCTGACCGCTGAACAACAAACTCAACTTTCCGAATTTGGTCAACACCTGTTCACCAAGGGTATTGTCAAAGAAAAGGAATTGTTGGAATACATTAAAGATTCACTTGAAAAAATTAAATCTCAAGCAAACGGAACAAAGAAATAACCATGTCGTCACATTTTATTACTGAGTGTTTGGATTGCGGCAATAAAAGTCCTTTTTTAGCCGGTTCGCCGGCTTGTCCTAATTGTGGAAGCCTTTGGCGCGAAGCAACATATGATTACGCGTCATTAGCCTTCAGTCTCCCCATCCTCCTACCGAGTCGTCCTTTTGATTTGTGGCGATATCGTGAGCTTTTACCAATTCGCGATCCAAATCCTGATTATTCGCTTGGTGAAGGTGGTACTCCCCTCATTCATGCTAAAAACCTGGGAATGATGTTGGGTTTGCCAAACCTTTACATCAAGGATGAACGCCAGGGACCTACTGCCTCTTTTAAAGATCGCCAGGCAGCTCTGATGATCGCTTCTTTGAAAGAAGCGGGAATTAATGAAATGGTCTGTGCGTCCACTGGGAATGTTGCCATCTCCTACTCAGCCTATGCAGCTCGTGCTGGGATAAAACTATGGGCCTTTCTTACCTCACTCGTCCCAGCTGCGAAGATGCGCGAAGTAGCTATTTATGGAACGCAGGTTGTGAAGATTACTGGCACTTACGATGAAGCTAAACAACTGGCAGCTGATTTCGCGAAACAGAGGCATTTATTTTTGGACCTGGGTGCTCGTAGCATCCCCTGTGTCGAAGCCATGAAAACGATCTCGTTTGAGATCGCTGAACAATTGACGAACCATCTAACCAGTTCTTCTACTGCTTCAGTGCCTGAAGGTGCGCTTTGGATCCATCCGGATTGGTATATTCAATCCGTCAGTGGCGGTCTTGGCCCTCTCGGTGTAATGAAAGGATTCAAAGAACTCCAACAGATGGGTTTCACCAAAGGACAACCTAAAATTGGCATCATCCAAGCTGAAGGTTGTGCTCCGATGGTCCACGCCTGGCATCAAAAGTTGGAAGTTGCTCCTCCAGTAAAATCTCCTCGAACACTAATTGCAACGCTTGCTACAGGCGATCCAGGTCGAACATATACAATGATCCAGCAAAAGATGAAGATCGCCAACGGTGGTGCGATTGAAAGCACTACTGACGAAGAAGCCTTTCGAGCGATGCATTTCCTGGCAAAGATGGAAGGAATTTCTATTGAGCCAGCTGCTGCAGTTGCATTTGCCGGTTTAGTAAAGATGGTTCGCGCCGGTACGATCAAACCAGAAGAAGTGGTTGTGGTTAACTGTACTGGTCATACAATGCCTATTGAGCGTAACATTCTGGGTGAAGGTTGGGAACGAAATATCAATCTTGCTGCTGATAACATGACTGAAGAAGGCCGAGAAGAAGGCTTACTATCCGCTTTGAGCAATGTTGGTATCGACAGATTCCCGCGTATCGCTATCATTGATGATGAACCCAATGTGCGTGTCTTGATTCGTCGAATTTTACAGAGTCAGGGCAATTATCAACTCTTTGAAGCAGCAGACGGTAAATCCGCAGTAGATATGATCACCCGCGAAAGGCCGGATCTAATCATCCTTGACTTGATGATGCCAGATATGGATGGCTTCCAAGTGATGGACGCTTTACAAAAGCGAAACGAGACTAAAGATATCCCCATAATCGTAGTTACCGCAAAGGAATTAACCCCTGCTGAAAAGGAACGTCTAAAAGGTCACATCCAAACTCTCATGCAAAAAGGGGATTTCATGAGTGATGAATTGCTGGATGAAGTAAGAGCACTACTCAAATAGGCGCATCTCATGAATGACCGCAGAAAAGGGATCGTTGCTTCCCTCGCTTCAGCCCTTCTTTTGGGTTTGACGCCAATATTCGGTAAGCAATCCATCCTGCAAGGATTTTCTCCCCTTGCTGTGGTTGCAGTGCGCTCATCGCTAGCGGTCGTGCTACTCTTTTTTTTCATTGTCATTTTTAGACGGGGTTTCTTCTACATTCACCCCCTTGGGTTTTTGGGTTGTTTTATTGCTGGATTTATCAATGGTGTTGGTTCTATCTTTTACTATACAGCATTAACCACCCTGGATGCCAGTGTCGGGCAATTGCTCTACTCCTTCTATCCATTGTTTGTCGCTCTCTGGTTACTCGCTGATCGTCAATCCCTTAGTCGGGTGACAATTTTACGTTTGATTCTCGCACTGGCCGGTGCGTATCTCCTCATAGCCAACTCTACCAAGAGCGTCAACCTAGTTGGTGCAGCGATGATGGTTGGCGCCGCATTGCTATACGCATTACATTTACTGATCAACCAGCGCGTTCTATATGAAGCGCCTGCTCCTACAGTTACTTTTTATACCTTGCTTTCCATGGCGGTGACTGTGACAGGCGCATTTCTCCTCTTCCATCCCAGCTTGCCGCCATCTGGAATCAACTGGTGTCCGCTAGTCGTCCTTGGTTTGATCACGTTTCTCTCCCGGCTTACCCTGTTTCTCGGTGTCAAACATCTTGGAGGGCTCCAAACCTCACTGCTTGGACTGGGTGAGTTGTTAGTAACAATCATGATGGCTCAGATTTTACTTGGCGAAAGACTCACAATCGATCAATGGATCGGGACTCTGCTGATTGCCATCAATTTGCTTCTCGTGGCTTATGACCAGCCCGGTTCAACAAAACGCTACAGCAAGGGATTTTTACATTGGCTCAATCCCACCGATGTATCTCCAACTGATTTCCCATTTAAAGACCAATAAGAATTAATTTTTTACATCATGGTAAACTTGAAGGCGAAAGGGATATGAGTTTTAATGACTACTTCGTCCGCCACTGCAGTCGCGCATCCAAATATCGCATTCATTAAGTATTGGGGGAATCGAGACAATGAACTTCGCTTACCTATGAATGGTTCGATCTCGATGAACCTAAAAGGCTTAAGTACTCGCACCAGGGTCACTTTTGATTCAAGTTTTCCAACAGATATATTCGACCTTAATAGTAAGAGACAGACAGGTTCCAGCTTGGACAGAGTGGTCAAGCATCTAAATTTCATCCGGGGTTTGCGCGGGATATCAACTCACGCCCATGTGTTTAGTGAGAACGATTTTCCTACCAGCGCTGGGATTGCTTCATCCGCCTCAGCGTTTGCCGCATTGACCTTGGCTACCGTAGCGGCGCTTGGCCTGGATATTCCAGAAGCAAATCTTTCCCGTCTTGCCCGCCGGGGCTCGGGGTCGGCTTGCCGTTCTGTTCCTTCGGGGTTCACCGAATGGCGTAAGGGTCATTCAGACCTTGATTCCTTTGCGGTTACCATTGCTGATCCTTCATACTGGAGCCTTACTGATTGTATCGCAATTGTAGAAGAGAACCAAAAGAAAGTCGGTTCGACTGAAGGACATGCCACCGCGTATACCAGCCCACTTCAAGCAGCAAGAGTAGCAGATAGCGACAGACGTCTGGATATTTGTCGCAACGCCATTTTGAAGAAAGACTTTCAAGCATTGGCAGAAATCGTCGAACTTGACACTAATATGATGCATGCAGTGATGATGACCTCGAATCCTCCCCTCCTTTACTGGCAGCCCATCACTCTTGAAATCATGACCTCTGTAAGTGCCTGGCGAAAAACAGGATTGCCAGCTGCCTATACACTGGATGCAGGAGCGAATGTGCATGTCCTGTGTGAAGCAGAGAAGGCAGAGATAATTCAACGTCGACTTTCATCACTACCAGGAGTTAAGCAGGTGATTATTTCAAACGTCGGTGGTGCAGCTCATTTGCTTTAAACTTTTGATTGATTTTTAATGGAAACTTCATATTTCACCAGCTATAATAGCAATAACCGTGCGTCATTGCCGTATCAAAGGATAAAATGTCAACAATTCTTAATACCGCTCTAAATATACTTGAATTTGTTCTCGCCTTTGGCGTTCTTGTCTTTATCCATGAACTTGGCCATTATATTGTTGCCCGATTAAGTGGCATCAATGTCGAGGAATTTGGATTTGGTTTTCCGCCAAAGATGGTCAAACTCTTCCGTTGGAAAGGCACAGATTTTACCCTCAACTGGATTCCCTTTGGAGGTTTCTGCCGCATGAAGGGCGAGAACGCTGGAGATCTGCAGCCAGGAAGTTTTGCTGCCGCCAAGCCCTCACGTCGCCTGCTCACCCTGCTTGGCGGACCAGTAATGAATTTATTGCTCGGTTTCATCCTTGTGATTATCCTGTTCATGAAAGCTGGCGCATCCGACACAACCAAAGTGCTAGTTACCGATGTAGCAGCTGGATCACCTGCGGCTGCCGCCAATATTCAGGTCAACGATATCATTACCAAAATCGGTGGCGAAGATGTCACCAGCATGGATTCTCTCTCAGCGTTGGTCAAGAAGAACCTTGATATGACCACTGAAGTCACCTTACAACGCGGTGATCAAATTCTTACTGTTGAATTGGTCCCACGATCTAGACCACCCGAAGGTCAGGGCGCTATGGGTGTGACGATCAGCAATCCCACAATTCCAGTGACGTTTTTCCAGGCAGTACCACAAGCAGCCTTTTCAACACTTGATCAAGGCGCGCAATTGATCATGCTGCCTGTTAAACTGATTACCGGTCAAGTCGAAGCTTCCAGTACTCGTATGGTAAGCGTTGTTGGTCTGTACGACATGTATCGGCAGGTGAAAACAGAAGATGCTGAGGCATCTGCCTCTTATCCTCAAGCGAAGAACCTTTATGTTTTATCTTACCTGGCTACATTATCAATCGCTCTCGGATACACCAACCTTCTTCCCATCCCTGCCATTGACGGTGGAAGGATTCTTTTTCTTCTTCCTGACCTTCTTTTCAAGAAAAAAATGCGGCCTGAGCTGGAAAATAATATTAATTTAATCGCATTCTCTCTTTTAATTTTGTTGATGGTAGTCCTTGTGATCAATGATGTCGTTAACCCCATCTCACTCCCATAATATTGAGTGAACATGCCTGACGAAAATTTGAAATTCGATTCAATTATTGCAGCCCTGAAGGATTTAACCCAACCGTTTCCTTCAAGGATGTTACGGAGCTTTTCCGATTTATCGCGAAAAGATTTACGTACCCTTGAAGGTTTATGGTCAGAAATCGATCCCATAAGAAAACTTTCTCTCTTTGAAGACCTGGAATCAATTGCAGAAAAAGATACTCTGGTCAACTTCGACGAGTTCGCCAAATTAGGTCTTGCGGATGAAGATCCCGCGATTCGGGTCATGGCAATCCGCCTTCTTTGGGAATGCGAGGAACCTATCCTTATCCCAATTTTTGTAGAAATGCTTCTCTCAGATGGAGTGGAGGATGTCCGGGCTGCGGCAGCTTCAGCGCTTGGAAAGTATGTTTACCTGGGTGAATTGGATTCCATTGCCGATCATCTAAAAATATCAGTAGTCCAAAATCTTTTGGATGTTGTTTCGGGCGACGATCTGCCACTGGTTCGCCGCAACGCGCTTGAATCACTGGGATATTCAAGTAATGCGAAAGTTCCCCGATTGATTCTCCAAGCGCTGGAATCGGAAGATAATCTTTGGAAACAATCCGCACTTTGTGCGATCAGTCGATCGGCCGATGAGCAATGGTCGGATACTGTGATTCACTATCTTTCGAATTCTGAAAGCGAGCTGAAATTCGAAGCTGTTCGCGCAGCGGGGGAGCTTGAACTTTCAGAAGCTCGCGATATCTTGCTTCAGATTCTTGAAGAAAATGAAGACGATCTCGAATTACGTTATGCCTCCATCTGGGCTCTCTCCCAAATTGGTGGAGAAGGGATCAAAGAGATCTTTGAAGAGATGATCAAGAAATCTGATGATGAGGAGGAGATCAATTGGCTTGAAAAAGGCCTCGAAAACCTTGATCTTGGCGGTGATCTCGATAAGATGGGTTTATTTAACTTCGATGGTTCACCGGTTACTTACGACGATGATTCAGAGGATGACTCTGAAGATGAAGAATATGAGGATGAAGGCGAAGGCTTTGACGATATCGAACGCGATCTCGAAGAGATTGATGAACTAGACGAAGATAACGAAGAAGAGAACTATTAAGCGGTTTTTGCATGTCTTGGATCTTTACGTTTGCCTTTTTATTTCAGATTAATACACAATCCATTTCTCTCCCCCTCCTCCAGTCAGAATTGATCGAGGGGGTGAATGTTTCATACCAATTTGCCAAATCAATCGACTTGACAGCAAAACTTATAGAATTCTCTGATGTCTCGCTTGTCCAAGTTTATTATCAAACCGAAACTGGCGCTAAGTTGGAATCCCAGGTATCAATTACCCCTGAAGGCAATTTATTCTGTCATATTGATTTAACAAACAGTCCCTACAAAGTCTTTGATCGAATCTTTTACTGGTTCGATATCACCTATACGAATGGTGAAAAAGTATCCACACCATCATACTGGTTTGATTATCTTGATAACCGTTTTGATTGGCAAAAGAGTGAATCCAAATGGTTCACTGTGTACACCATTCCCACCTCATCCATCTCAGCTGATGAGATCCAGTCCATAGCATTGGCTGGCTTGAAACAGGCAACGGGAATACTGCCCGTCTCTCCTGACCTTCCTATGATTCTTTACGTATATCCTGACGTGGACTCCTTATCTAGCGCGCTGGGATTGACCCACTCAGAATGGGCAGCCGGTGAAGCCCGTCCTGAAATCAGTGTGATCATGGTCTCAGAGTCAGAAAATGGCGATTCGAGAGAGGAACTACAACGCCAAATCCCGCACGAGCTTATGCACATTCTTGAATTCGCGATCGCTGGCGATGGCTACTCTACCGCTCCAAAATGGCTTTTGGAAGGATTGGCTACTTTGGCTGAAAACAATCAGACTGCATCCGATCTAAGAACACTGCAAAAAGCTGATTTGGAGGGTAGTTTGCTGTTCATGAATGAAATCTGTACAACCTTTCCTCCACAATATTCACAATCATCTCTCGCTTATCTTGAATCGGCTTCTTTTGTTAATTATCTTCAAAAAGAATATGGAAAAGACAGTTTGATCGAATTGCTCCAAAACAGCGCAAGTTACACAGATTGTGATCAGTTAATTCAATCAACCTATGGAAAAGATCTTTCCTACCTTGAAACGGATTGGTTGACCACAATCGTCTCTCCTCAGATGCTAAATCGATCAAAAAAAGAATACTGGTTTTTGCTGCTGATCGTTCCACTGGTCTTTTTTAGCCTTGCGGTAATCAAACGACATGGCTCTAACGATAATGAAAGGAAACACAAAGTTGAGTGAAATGAATCATGTATCTTCCTTGCATGTGATCGTCGAAGGTCACGTTCAGGGCGTGGGCTTTCGTTACTTCGTCAAAGAGAACGCGGATTTGCTTCATTTGAATGGCTGGGTTCGTAATCTCTTAAATGGCACAGTTGAACTAACGGCTGAAGGAAGCCGCGAAGCTCTGGAACGTTTGCTTTCGGCTATTAGAGTTGGTCCGGGGTATGGATATGTGAGCAACATAAGATTTGACTGGTCCACCGGACCCGCAAAATATATCCAATTCAGTATTTTGCCTACTGAGTGACACTTTATTAGAATTAAATAATCGACTTAAAATAAATTGGTTTTCGATTACTCGATCTCACCAGCCATCAATCTGGCTTTTTGCCAGGGTGGTAGATCAGATTCCTCAGCCAGTAAGTTGCGCAGATCTAAGATCTGATCGCGAAAAACAGCAGCTTTCTCGAATTCAAGATCTTTGGCAGCCTGGCGCATTTGGCTTTCCAGCTCTGTAATAAGACGTTTTATTTCTTTCTCTGGGATCGCAGGAGCTTTCTTTCCGGCTTGATAGTCTCCACGGCGCTCCGCAGCCATTGAGCCAGCTCCAGATAGCTGCTCCGTCAGATCGTGGACAGCTTTGACAATGGTAAAAGGTTCGATTCCGTGTTTGGTATTGTAATCCCTCTGTTTTTTCCGCCTTCTGTTGGTTTCATCGATGGCGTTCTTCATGGAATCGGTCATGTTATCGGCATACATGATCACTTTACCATTCACGTTACGTGCCGCGCGGCCGATCGTTTGAATTAATGCAGTCTGAGAGCGTAAAAATCCTTCCTTGTCAGCGTCCAAAATCGCCACCATCGAAACTTCTGGTAAATCCAGGCCCTCACGCAGCAAGTTAATTCCCACGATTACATCAAAGACGCCCATTCGCAGATCGCGTAGAATTCCAATCCGTTCGATCGTTTCCACTTCAGAATGCAAATAGTGAACTTTGACACCCAGTTCAAGTAGATAGTCGGCTAAATCTTCTGCCATGCGTTTTGTTAATGTGGTAACTAGAACACGCTCCCCCTGTTCGGTACGTTTCTTGATTTCCGCGTAAAGATCGTCCACCTGACCTTTCGTTGGACGGATTTCTACCTCAGGATCAAGTAGACCAGTGGGACGGATGATCTGTTCCACCACCTGGCTGCATCGTTTTAGCTCAAACTCGGCAGGTGTGGCCGAAGTGTAGATGGTATATCCCATGTGTTTTTGGAATTCCTCAAAGGTCAGCGGCCGGTTATCCATAGCCGAAGGAAGCCGAAAACCATACTCAACCAGCGTGGATTTTCGCGATTGGTCACCGTGGTACATCCCCCTTATCTGCGGTACAGTCATGTGTGATTCATCCAACACCAACAAATAATCACTTGGAAGATAGTCCATCAATGTCCAGGGTGGAGATCCTGAAGGTCTCTGATCAAGATGCCGTGAATAATTCTCAATGCCTGAGCAATATCCAACCTCTTTGAGCATTTCGAGGTCATATCGGCAGCGCTGTTCGATACGCTGTGCTTCAAGCAGTTTGCCGTTATTTTTAAAATATCTTAATTGATCTTCCAATTCCTGTTCGATATCAATGATTGCTTGTTTCAAACGATCTTCTGATGCAATATAATGTTTGGCAGGATAGATTTCCACGTGCTCAGGTTGAGAGAACACTTCGCCTGTCAAAGGGTTAAATTCAAGCATTTTCTCAACTTCATCGCCAAAGAAACTGATACGATAAGCCCTTTTTTCTTCATATGCAGGGAAGATCTCGATTGTATCTCCCCTGACCCGAAAAACACCCGGCCGCAATTCCAAGTCATTTCGTTGATACTGACTTTCAATCAACCGCCGCAGGAGAGCATTCCGCCGATAGATTTCACCAACGTCAAAGCGGATGACTACGCCTGCATAATTCTCAGGATTCCCCAGTCCATAAATACAGGAAACAGAAGCTACAATGATGACGTCTTTCCGCGACATTAATGCTGTTGTCGCTGCCAACCTCATCCGGTCGATTTCCTCATTTATATCTGTCTCTTTTTCGATATAAAGATCCTGCCGTGGAACGTAAGCTTCTGGTTGGTAATAATCGTAGTATGACACAAAGTATTCAACAGCATTATCAGGGAAGAATTCTTTAAATTCTGAATAAAGCTGTGCAGCTAGAGTTTTATTATGCGCCATGATCAGAGCTGGCATTTGTACCTGTTGAATGATATTCGCAATCGTAAACGTCTTCCCGGTACCAGTAGCTCCAAGCAGTACCTGATCACGGTAGCCCTTTCGTAAGCCTTTTACCAGTTGGTCAATAGCATCCGGTTGATCTCCGGTTGGTTTGTAGGGTGCGTGAAGCTTAAAATCCATCCATCAACTCCGATCATTGGTAAGTTGATTAGAATTATAGCACATTTGTTCAGATTGCGTTTATTTACTTAATGCCAGTGGAATGGTAAAAATGAACCTCGCGCCACCATCAGGATTGTTCTGCGCGGACAAATCTCCACCGTGCACGCGAGCCAAATGACGGGCGATGGATAATCCCAATCCAGTGCTTCCTGAATTCTCACGGTTTCGAGATTTATCACCTCTAAAGAAACGCTCAAAAAGGTGCGGTAGATCAGCGTCAGGGATTCCACAACCGTTGTCTTTGACGATGACGACGGCATTTTTCTGTTCTGTTGTGATTTCTACTGCGATTTCACCATCTGCGCTGGTATGATGTAACGCATTCGTGATCAGATTTCCCAGAATCTGCATGATTCGATCAGTATCCGCGTTGATCATTACATTATTAACCGAGATATTTTTTTGAAGAGTCAAATGGATACACTGTTGTTTCGCTTGAGATTGGAATCTTCCGACAGCCTGTTCGCAAATTTTTACCAGATCGATATCCTCGAGGTGAAGTGGTAATTCACCTGTATCCACCAGAGCAAGAGTCCTCAGGTCATCCACCAACCGAGTCAAGAAATTCGTCTGATCAACGATAATTTGGAGACTCTCTTGATTCATTGGAACAATTCCATCTTGCATGGCTTCAAGTTGGGCCTTTTGAACAGCCAATGGAGAACGTAGCTCATGGGCAATATCTGCTGTAAGCGCTTTCTTCCTATTTTCCGCGGATTCCAGGCTCTTAGCCATGAAATTAAATGAATCTCCCAGTTGAGCAACCTCGTCATTCCCTTTGATTGTCACACGAGCAGATAAGTTACCATGAGCCAAAGAATCTGCGGCCTGAGTTAGCAATTTTAAAGGCTTTATAAGACTGTTCGAAATGATTATTGCGATAATAAAAGCCAGAATACCAGCAATTAAACCGGAACGTAAAACAGCTATTCGTAAAGTGCTGATCAGTGGAGATACTTCCTGCGATTGAAATGATCGTTGACCTTTGACAATCAGGTAACCAATAATTGTGTTTGAATCTGACTTAAGTGTCACGGCATTTGTTTTTGCTTCATTCCCGAGAGTTGTACCCACTACTTCACCGGCGGAACTCCAGACTACTGTAAGATCAGAGTCAGTGATAGTGAATTGCGCTTTTGGTGCCTGGCTTGCTCCTCTGGGTCCAGCAGTTCCCATCACCCCCATATTTTCATTTCTACCCATCATCCCCGGTTGCAAAGTACTGGCAAACGTCTCGATTCCATTCCAACTTCCATTTTTCTTATAGTAGTCTTCTACCTGACGAACAATATTGTCATACCCAAACATTCCCCCTCGCGTCATAAAGTTCTGAACCTGTTTTGAATTATCTTGATTGATAAAGAAAACCAGGAAAAAGACCAGACCGGCGACTATGGCAGAAAACGCCAGGATAATTTTTGCTCGTAAAGACATATCCACTCACTTCTTATTGATAATACGATATCCCACACCAAACACGGTCTCTATATTGAATGAGATCGGCGCATGCTTTTTCAACTTATTTCGCAAATTTTTTACGTGCACATCAATACTGCGTTCAGAAGAATTGACCAAATCACCCGGTATCATCTCCATCAATTGAAGGCGTGTAAAAACTCTTCCCGGATTCGAAGCCATTTTTAACAACATATTGAATTCGGTCGGTGTTAATTCCACTTCATTACCAGCCACTGTCACCTGATGACGATCATTATCTATCACCAGTTCCTCAATTGACACAATTGCCTTTTCAGTATCGTCTTTATGAACCCTGTGAAGCACCGCTTTAACTCGCGCCACCAATTCCCGTGGTGAAAATGGTTTGCTGATGTAATCATCCGCACCTGTATTGAACCCTGTCAACCGGTCTGTCTCTTCTACTCTCGCAGTCACCATTATGATGGGAATATCTTTATGCCGCCGCAATTCCGAAGCGACATCCAGTCCATCCAATCCAGGTAAATTAAGATCAAGTAGAACTAAATCCGGATTCTGAGCTAACGCGACTTCCAACCCTGTATCTCCACGTTGTGCGGTTAGAACTTCAAATCGTTCCCGTTCCAGATAAGAGCGAATAATTTTTAATAGAAAGGGGTCGTCTTCAACAACCAGTATTCGACTCATGTTTGGATTATATCAGAGATGACTTGGAGTAATTTTGATTTCCATTCTTCGTCATTGTGATCAAATTGGAACCAGTAGGCGTTCTTTCCGGGTCTGAGGTAAGCATTGATCGTTTTTAAGTCTCTCGCACTCACTTCCGCGGGTAAGGGCGGATAACGTAGAACGATCTGATCACCTTCAGCACTTACTGAAGCTAGATGGGCTTTTTCAGCTCTCAATTTCACTCGGATTTGGAAGAACAGGTTTTTTGTTTCCTCACCGTAAGGGCCAAACCTATCTAAAAACTCTTCTTCCAGTGCGTCCAGTTCGCTCTCATCATGCAATCCTGCCATGCGACGGTAGATTTGTAATCTGAGCGTTTGATCTGGAATGTAATCCATTGGTATTCCGATTGCCAGCGGTAGATCAACTGTGATTGGGATGTGAGCTGCGCCAATACCAAACGCCTTCTCAATTTGATCCTGATTATCACCCTGCGATTTCTTAAGCTCAGAAACCGCCTGAGCTAACATTCTCGCGTAAAGATGGAAGCCAACCGATGCAATATATCCACTCTGCCTCACTCCAAGCATCTCCCCCGCACCACGCATTTCCAGGTCACGCATGGCAATGGAGTAACCAGCGCCAAGTTGGGTATTCTCTGCAATTGTCTCCAACCTCTCCTGACCTTCAGGCGTAGGTGGTCGTTTGTTGTGCCTAAAGAAATAAGCGTAAGCTCGTTGTGCTCCGCGCCCCACCCTGCCTCGCAATTGATATAGCTGTGCCAGACCAAAAGTATCACCGCGGTCAACGATGAGTGTATTAGCGTTTGGAATATCCAAACCGGATTCGATAATCGAAGTACAGAGCAGCACGTCGATCTCACCGCGGGTGAATTGAGACATCACCTGAGATAATTCCTCTTCCCGCATTTGTCCGTGAGCAATTCCGATGCGTGCGTCCGGAACCAGCGTCTGCAAGTGATGCTGCATTCCATAGATAGTTTGCACTCGATTATGTACAAAAAATACCTGACCACCCCTTTCCATCTCTCGTAAAAGTGCTTGTTTCACCAGTTTCGGAGAGTATGGGCCAACATGAGTAACAATTGGTAATCGTTCCGCTGGAGGAGTATTGATGATTGAAATGTCCCGCACACCTGTCAAAGCCATATAAAGAGTCCTTGGTATCGGTGTGGCTGTCAATGTAAGCACATCCACTTCGGTGCGGAGCTTTTTGAAATGCTCCTTATGGGTAACGCCAAAGCGCTGCTCCTCGTCGATAATCACCAGACCAATATCCTTGAAAACTACATCCGGGGTAAGTAGCCTATGCGTGCCTATGACAATATCAATCTCGCCCAAAAGCAACTTTGTGATAATTTCATCTTGCTCCTTGGGGTTCCTGAAACGCGAAAGCATTTCCACGGTTACCGGATAAGCTGATAGTCGCTGTTTGAATGTTTCGTAATGCTGTTGTGCCAGGACTGTCGTCGGTACCAACACGGCAACTTGTTTCCCATCCATTACCGCTTTGAAAGCCGCCCGGAGGGCAACCTCGGTTTTGCCGTAACCAACATCGCCGCACAACAACCGGTCCATTGGTTTGGATTTCTCCATATCTTTTTTTACATCTTTGATGGCTCGGAGTTGGTCATCTGTTTCAACATACGGGAAACTGGCCTCAAGCTCTTCCTGCCAGGTGGTATCTGTTTTGAAGGCATATCCCTTCGCTGTCTCACGCTGAGCGTAAAGCTCCAATAGATCTTGAGCAACACGGATGACGGCTTCCCGCACGGTTTGCTTGGTTTGTGACCATTCAGCGCTGCCTAGCCGTGATGCCTGCGGCGTCGATCCTTCCGGGCCGACGTAACGGCTGAGACGATCCGCCTGGTGGATGGGCACAAATAACTGATCGCCATTTTCGTATTCAACGCAAAGGAACTCCCTCTCGATTCCTTCGAGAGAGCGCCTCACCAAACCGGTGAACTTGCCCACGCCATAATCAACGTGCACGACCCAATCCCCTGCGTTCAGGTCGGCATAAGAAGCCTCTGGAGCCTCATGGGTGGCTTTTAGCCGCGGTCTGGGTTGCGGGCGTTCCCATCCAAAAATTTCACTATCGGTGATGAACTTGAGACTGATATTTCCATCTTTGATCAAATCCCACCCATCACTAATCGTTCCCTCAAGGAAAACCGGTTGGTTTCCTCCATCACTATCACAAGAATCTTCCCGCCATAATTCCTTTAGCCTGGATAGTTGCCGGGTGACCACGTAAGTTGAGATGTCATTCTCACAATCCCCTTTCAGAGAATCTATAAAAGTCTTTATCCGCCCACCGTATCTTTCTCCAGGGGTGAAAATGCCTGACAAAGGTCCTTCTTCTTCATTTGCGGAGCGGCTTAACTCCAGCCAGCGTGAAGATTCGATCGTATCGGCCAGTTCCGACCAGCTAATATATGGAGTGGGAAAATCATCGGTCAGAATGCCTTCGTCGATGCTCTCCTGGCGGAGTTTGACTGCTTGTTCCTCAATCTCATCGGCAAAGGTTTCGATGTTCATCTTGTTATCAACCAGAATAATCGCGTTCTTTGGAAGATAATCTAATATTGAAGCCGGCACTCTATGGACCAATGGCAGGTAAAACTCATCGATGGCGATTCCCTCTCCGATAATCCCTTCTGCCTTTACTGGGAGAATCTCTCTGGCCGGTGTAATCGTTAATTCATCCAGGTTGCGTACGGTTCTCTGGGTGGCAGGGTCGAATTCCCGCAGGGTATCCAGTTCATTTCCAAAGAATTCAAGTCTTGCGGGATGCAGTTCAGATGGAGCCCAAATGTCCAGAATGCCTCCCCGTCTGGAGAATTGCCCGAAGTCAAGTACCGTTTCGACGGACTCGTATCCAATATTGACCCAAGTTCGTTGCAGTTCGCCAGGGTCCATCGATTGGTTCAAACGGATTGTTTTACTGTTCACCAGGAATTCACGTCTGGGTAGGGTACGCGTCATCAATGCTCTGAGAGGAGCAACAATCACAGGTGGAATGAGATCCTTGTTTTTTCCAGGCAGATGGTACATCGCCAGCGCAGTCAACGCTTGTAAGCGATCGCGACGGGTGACGGCTCCCCAGGCAGCTTGCTCATAGAACAACGGTGTTGGCTCAGGGAAATGGAAATGCGGACGATCCGGTAACCAAAAACTAAGTTCATCAAAAAGCGTAAACGCCCGGTCGGCCCGGTCTGTGATCATTAAGACCGGGACATGTAGGTCTTCACTCAGCGCAGCTAGTACAGGCAGCCTTGCAGCCCGGATCAACCCCAGACCGGGAAGAGCCTTTCCCACCTTGAATTGGTCCAGAACACGAATGTATTCGGGGGCTTCCCGCACAAAATTAACTATTTTTTTCATTTACACTGTGCCGTTATACCGGTTCATAGCAGCGTCCAAGCCATTGACCACAAACTCTCTCACCGCTTCGCAACTCTTGCTCAGGAACAATTTCAAGAACTCTGCTTCATCCTTTGAAAATCGCTGTAAGACATAATCCCTTGCTTCCATCTGACCAGGCGGCCTTCCTACTCCCAAACGCATTCGCGCAAAATCCTGGTTGCCTAATTTTTCGATAGTGGATCCAACACCGCGTTGGCCAGCGGAACCACCCTTTGGTCGGATGCGAATGGTCCCGAATGGTAGATCGATATCATCATGTATAACCAATAAATTCGCTTGAGGAATTTTATAAAAATTTAATAAACCAACGATTGCCTGTCCGGATAGGTTCATATATGTCTGAGGTTTTGCCAGTACAACCCCCCGACCTTCAAGTTTTCCCAAACCAATTAACGCTTTGTTTTGCACTTTGAGCAGTTTAGTCTCAATCGAGCTGGCAAAAGCGTCAACTGCCATGAAGCCAATATTGTGGCGAGTGTTACTATATTCTCGTCCTGGATTGCCCAACCCAACAATAAGGTATGAGTAGCCCTCTTCTATTGGCTCCACTTTTAAACTTTTCAATCTGGCAAATAACGCATCCATCTGGTCTTTTTATCTTCCTCGTAATATGCCGCAAAATGCTGCGTAAATTCCCAATCCGATGATACAGATGATTCCCAAAAACAAACCTTCTTTGAAACTTTTTTCGACACTTGTCACAGATAAGGAAGCTTCGTTCATGGGATAGGCAGTCGATTTGGTGATCGCAGGAACAGATGTGGCTGTTTGTGTGATTACCGTCTCTGTGATAACTGGTGTTGGAGTGATTTCCACTGGAGTATAGTTGCGGACAAGAACCCTGTTGATTTTTGATTCAACAACCGTCCCATCTTCATAATGCACTGTCAACCTGAGTTGATAATCTCCATCACTTATGGTCGTGGTATCCCAGACTGCAAGTAACGCAATACTTACCGGTGTTGTAATTGTTCCAATGACAAACCAAGTAGGATTTCCAGATTCGGCGTATGCGTATGCCAATTCTGCTGATTCAAATCCATCTCCGGTTGCTGTACCTTTTATCTCAATACTGCCCTGAACTACCTGACCCTCCTTGGGTGAGGTAATTTCCACGTTCAGGTCTGAGAGTGGGCTCAGTAATTGTATTAAAACCAATAAACTTGAGAAAAATATGCTTTTATACATAGCAACCTGTAAGTTTAACACGAACGTATATTTGGCGCAAATAATATTTCACTTTGACGGTGTAGATATCAAAGTTCTTTATCAACCGTAAACGCGTTTTTTCCTCCTACCGTAATTATCTGCTTGACAGAATCTTGTATGTTATAATTTTATTAATGTCTGAAGAAGAGAAGATTGTTCCGACTGAACAAGATACCTCACAGCTGAGTGATAAACCTGAAACTCAGGCTATAAAACCATGGGTGATCGTCGTTATCACTGTATTGATTCTGGCTGCCATTACCACAGCAGTGTATTTCCTGATGAACGCTTCACCCACAACCACCTCCAAAATTCGTGATATCTTCATAATTTTTATGGCTCTCGAATTTGGCATTTTAGGTATAGCCCTGGTTGTTTTGTTGGTTCAACTGGCGAAATTGGTGAATCTGCTCGAAAATGAAGTAAAACCAATCATCGCTTCGACATCTGAGACGATCAATACCCTGAAAGGCACAACTGAGTTTTTGAGCGAGAATCTGGTCAATCCGGTGATCAAACTGAACAGCTATATGGCTGGTTTTAAAAAAGTATTTGATTTGTTGAAGATCATCCGTAAATAGGTCGTTCCGGTTTTCCACCAAAGTCTCGAAAGGAGTAAGGCTATGTCAGAACGTGATAATTTTGGAACATTTTTGGTCGGTTTCCTCGTAGGGGGATTGACTGGTGCTGTAGTGGCTCTTCTCTACGCCCCTCAATCTGGTGATAAAACACGTGCTGTGATTAAGGAAAAGGCTATCGAGCTGGTAGATACCTTGGAAGATACTACCAAGAAAATTGAACCTGCCGCGACTGATGCATTCGCGAAGATTCAAACTGAGATCAAAAAAGTGACTACCAAAAAGACCGATGTGAGTGACAAAGGTAACGTGGTACTGGAAGAAGTAAAAGAAAAACCGAAGAAAAGCTGAATTCGAAATCATTATACAAAAATGCCCTGGCAAATGTCAGGGCATTCTTTTATCTCAATCCGCTGAAAACATGGGGAATAGCATCAATAATATCCGTGGCAATGATGGACACATCCCCACCCAATTTCCCAGATGCCGAAAGGCCCGCGTTCGCATGGATCCATGCACCAACGCAGGCTGCATCAAATAGCTCCAGGCCTTGGCCGACAAAGCTTGCTATCATCCCGCTAAGCACATCGCCGCTGCCAGCCTTGGCCAAAGAGGAACTTGCCACAGGAACAATTGCGGTCCGTCCATCCGGAGCAGCAATCACCGTCAATGCGCCTTTCAATACCAAGACCTGTTTCCATTTCTTGGCGAATACTTCAGCCACTTCAATTCGGTTTTGTTGGATTTCATCAATCGATAATCCTGTGAGTGAAGCCATTTCACCCGGATGTGGAGTCAGTATTATATTGGCATTAATTTTTTCGTGCCAGTCATCATGCGTTGCCAACCAACGTAATCCATCCGCATCGATCAATAACTTTGGTAATCCTTTTTTCTGAATCTTCTCATTCTCTGGCTCCACGAGGAAACCAACCCGACGAATTTTTCCATTGCCATTCCTGGGGAAGAACAACTCATCTAGAAAACGCTGGGTGGTTGCTTCTCGTCCAATCCCGGGGCCAACCACCATGACGTCAATCTTCGATAGGTGGTTCGTGACAGTATCTGCAGCCAACTCCGAGATTACCCCACCTTCGTCACTCAGGATCAACCATACTGCTTCGGGGAAGTATCCCGCCAAAATCGGGTGAATGGATTGTGGAACAGCCAGCGTCACAAGTCCCGACCCGCTGCGGTAAGCTGCCTTTCCAGAAAGAAGAGGAGCGCCAACATAGTTCGCGCATCCACCGACCACCATGACCGTCCCAAAGGTTCCTTTATGAGCCGTCATCGGTCGTTTGGGTAAATGACCTTTCACCCAATCACGGTCAAGCATATTTCTTTTTATGTTTTGTTCTCTGATAGCATCCTCCAAACCTATGGAGACTGCCATGACTTCACCGCAAAATTCAAACGCGGGGAACTTCAGTAAACCTGTCTTGATCGCCTCCATGCAGACAGTCAATTCAGCATGGATCGTCTCAGGTGCTGTATCGCCGCTATCGCAGTCCACCCCTGACGGACAATCCACCGCCACCACGGTTTGACCTGCCAACTCTTTATTGATTAAAGACAAAAATTTTCGAGCATCCTCTTTTAATGGCAATTTGACTCCGGTACCCAGCACCCCATCCAATAAAACACCTGTGGCTTGCAACACAGTTTTCGTACTCCCCGCAAAACCATGGTCTGTTGAAGTCAGCATTCTTCCCCCACTGTCCAGATAATTTTTCACCAGAGAATCATTTGGACGTTCTTTCAGCAGCAGAGCAGCGGTATTCCAGCCACTCTTTTGCAGCGAAATCAGCGCGATCAGTGTATCTCCCCCGTTGTTTCCGCTTCCCACCAGACCGGTCACAAGCATCAGACGCTTTTTGGTATAACGCGCTTCGATTACTTGAGCAAGCTTTTTTCCCGCATTGGCCATCATTGTTTCATAAGGCATTCCCTTTTCGCATGCTGATTTTTCAATACTACGCATTTCTTCAACTGTAACCAGGTACATTTTCAGCTCCTGAAATTATTCACTAATGATTGATCTTGTTAATTAGATTATAGACCCTACCTGGATTTTCTTCCTGTTCATGATACAATTCAGCCCTAATCTTTTAAGAAAGAGGTACACGTTGAGCGCAAACACTGATTTTTCAAAGGTTGAAAAAGACCTGGTCGTCAGCATGGAATATAACCTCACTGTTGATGGTGAGATTGTGGATTCTTCAACCGAGGATGGCCCGATCGAGTTCATCCAGGGTAAAGGTAACATCATCCCTGGCCTAGAAAAAGAGCTCTATGGTATGAAGATCGGGGACTCCAAGAAAGTTAAAGTCGTCGCTAAAGAAGCTTATGGTGAATACGATGCGGAAGCCGTTGAAGAAGTTCCCCTCGAGGATTTCCCGAAGGATATTCCCCTTGAAGAAGGCGTGGAACTGGCTGTTGAAAATGAAGAAGGCGAAGCCATGTCAGCTGTGATCGTTGAAGTCGGCAAAGACACCGTCACCCTCGATTTCAATCACCCTCTCGCTGGCAAAGATTTGGATTTCGAGGTTACGATCGCCTCGATCCGCGCGGCTACGGAAGAAGAGCTCAAACATGGCCACATTCACGATGATGAGTGCATTTGCGATTGCGAAGATGGCTGCGACGAAGAGGGTTGCTGCTGCGGTAAATAAGTGATAAAAAACCACCCGAATGGGTGGTTTTTTATAATTCCATTTGATTTCCAGCGGTAAGCCAGCAAATCTTCAGCTCACCTTTATGTTTTTCTGCCAAGTCATTCAAAATGGCAGGATCCTCACTATTGAATGTAAACAAATCATTATGAATTGGAATGAGTACCTTGCTCTTCAAACGAGCAGCCAGAGAGTATGCTTCTACGCTGTTCAGATTTCCCACAATTCCCATCTCTTCCCGTTTTACGTCCCGTCCATTCACCGGTAGACAGGCAATATCCACCGCGGAGACGAATTTTAATATATTGCCGACAAAATCTGGATAATCGATGGTATCGCCTGAATGAACCAACCATTGACTGCCCATTTTAATGACAAAACTGAAGTACGCATATTCTCCGGTCAGCGGATTCATATCAAAACCGTAATGAGCAGCCGGAACAGCATAGAATTCCATCGCTCCATACTGTTGCTTTTCGAGGATTTGAGGGACTAACACCAAGTCACTCGGGATACCCACTTTTTGAAGATGCTCAGCCACTGGCCGTGGGCAGACGAAACGAGCTGATGGATTTGCTAAATGCATGGGTAAAACCGTTTGGGGGTCACAATGATCCGCGTGGTCGTGGGTCAGGAAGATCCACTTGACACCTGTCACCTCACCTGCGCGAAAGGGTGGAGGGAACGCCCTCGAGAACAGTTCAGGTGATCCAATCCCTCCATCCACAACGTAATTAGAAAGGTATGGATCGATTACAATTCGGACACCATCCCATTCGAGGATGAACCCCGCCTGTCCAAGATAGGTAATTTTGACCGATCCAGCTTCCAGATTTCTTTTCATTCCCCTGTGTTTTCCTTCTTTGCCTTCTTGTTTTTTTCTTTGATCTTTTTTAATATATGGCTGCCGTTATTTCCTGAAGTCGAAAGAGCGACTTTCAAGACTTCATCCATGTTTTTGACAAAGATGATCTGAATGTCTTCTCGGACCTTCTTTGGTACCTCGATGAGATCCTTTGCATTTTTTTCCGGAAGAATCACAATCTTCAATCCAGCACGGTGCGCTGCCAGTACCTTTTCCCGCACTCCGCCGATCGGAAGCACGTTACCACGCAACGTAATCTCGCCGGTCATTCCGATTTCTTTTCGAATTGGGCGCTCGGTGAATGCCGAGATTAACGCTGAAGCAATAGTGATCCCCGCGCTCGGGCCATCTTTCGGAATGGCACCCTCTGGGACATGGATATGGATATCGATTTGCTCATAAATCTCAGGGTCGATGTTGAGTGTATCCGACCGCGATTTCAGGTAGGAGAGCGCTGCCTGCGCAGATTCCTGCATCACGTCGCCTATCTGCCCGGTGATCTGCAGATTTCCCTTCCCCTCCATAATCAATACTTCAACTGGCATGATATCGCCGCCGTTCTCCGTCCAGGCAATGGCAGTGGCCACACCCACTTCATCCCTGCGTTCCGCTTCGGTGAAGAAGAATTGTGGAGGTCCCAGATACTTTTCGACCACCGCCCGTGTCAGCGTGGTTGAGAATTTTTTCTTTTCTGATTTCAAACGCGCCGTTTTACGACAGATTCTACCTATCTCCCTTTCAAGGTTACGCACACCAGCTTCATAGGTGTATTCGCGGATGACCTTTCGAAGAGCATCGTCATCGAAGGATAATTCGGTTGGCTCGAGACCACTCTCTTCCAGTTGTCTTGGGACTAAATAGCGCTTGCAGATTTCCAGCTTTTCTTCCTCGATGTAACCTGGAAATTCGATGACCTCCATCCTATCAAGCAGTGCCGGGGGAATCGAATTCAAGTTGTTGGCAGTGGTAATGAACATTACTTTAGAAAGGTCATAGGGTAATTCCAGATAGTGATCCGAAAAGGCAAAGTTTTGCTCCGGATCAAGCACTTCGAGCAATGCTGAAGCTGGGTCGCCGCGGAAATCAGCTCCCAATTTATCGATCTCGTCAAGCATGAATAGCGGATTGATCGTTCCCGCGCGTTTCATTGTCTGCAAAATTCGTCCGGGGAGAGCGCCAATATAGGTCCGTCTATGTCCGCGAATTTCGGCTTCATCACGCACCCCTCCTAATGAGAGCCTTACGAACTTACTCCCTAGTGCGGCTGCTATGGATTTGCCCAGTGAGGTCTTGCCAGTTCCAGGAGGGCCAACGAAACACAGGATCGGCTGGCGTTCCTTCTTCGGTTTTAGACTCTTGACAGCAATGTATTCAAGTATGCGATCCTTTGCCTTCCCAAGGCCAAAGTGGTTTTCTTCCAAGACCTTAGCAGCGTGGCGCACGTCGAGGTTGTCTGTGGTCGTCTCCACCCAGGGCAGGTCGAGTAACCAATCCAGATATGTACGCAAAATAGCCACTTCAGGTGACATTGCCGGCATTTGTGTAAGCCGTTCGATCTCTTTGAATGCCTGAGTTTTGGCTTCCTCTGGCATTTTCTTTTCTTCGATTTTTGTCTTAAGCTCAAGCAATTCACGAGTCCAGACATCACCCTCGCCTAATTCATTCTGGATTGCTTTTAACTGTTCACGTAAATAGAATTCTCGTTGCGATCGATCCACCTCACCTTGCACGCGGGTTTGGATTTCATCTTCCAGTTGCAGCACGTCCAGTTCCTGAGCAAGCAGCCAGTTTACCTTTTTCAGCCGTTCCTTAGGTTCCAGTATCTCCAACAATTCTATCCGGTTGTCGTATGGCAACGAGATAGCGGTTGTGATCATATCGGAGAGCCAACCGGGTTCAGTAATATTTATTGAAAACAGATGTGCTTCATCCGGTAAACTGCGGTCAAGCTGAATGCAACGTTCAAACAGGTCACGAGAAGTACGCATTAGCGCTTCAGTTTGACGGTCTGTGTGAGTGTCTTCTTCGACCACCTGACCACGTACAGTCCAAAAAGGCTCGTTCTCGATAATCTCTACAACTTTAATACGATGTCTGCCTTGAACCAATGCGGAATTATTACCATCCTGTAAAGTAAGTAGACGTCCAACCGCTACTTCCACCCCGATCTCAACAAAATCATCGGGAGTCGGTTTTTCAATCTCGCTGTCTTTGAGCATCAGCGCGATCATCGTTCCGGATTCTTTTTGCACATAATTAATTGCATCCAGATTCGCACCGGGAACAATGAATATTGGCGAGACCATTCGTGGAAACACAACAATATCGCGCATGATTAGCGCCGGGCATGTGATATAGCCGTATTTGTCCGGAATGGCATCCGGTACCTGGTAAAGCTCATCCGTTCGCTGGTAAAGCGCTGCGGTATATTCTTCAGGATTTTCTATCCTGTTTTTCCAATCGTCGTTCTTCATTAATGTCCTCAGTTCTGTTTTGTCACGGCAAGTCTTTGTTTCACTCTCGGCCACTCTTCACGGGCAGCTCCAGCGACGAAAACGCTTCCAGCCACCACGATAGCGGAATTCTCTCCTGCTATCTGAAAGGCGGCTTCGAGCGCGCCAGGCAAATCCCCTGTGGCAATGGCCGGGCAACCCGATTGTTGCGCTAATTCTACCAGTTTCTCAGATTGCATGGCTCTCGGATGTGAACTCTGGGTCGCTACCATGAATTTCACCCGGGGTAATAATTGTGAAAAGATACCCCTTACATCCTTGTCTTCTGACACGCCGAAAACCAGCACAATCTCTTTGTCGGTTAAATAATCATCCATGGCTAGACGTAATTTGAGCGCTGAATCGGGATTATGCGCGGAATCTATCATGATAATAGGGTCATCATTGATCATCTCAAACCGCCCTGGCCATTGCACCGAAGCAAATCCTTTTTCTACTGCTTGGTCGCTCACCTGGAGCCCCGATTTTCGAACCTCTTCGATGACGGCATACGCTGTTGCGGTGTTTTGCGCCTGGTGGTAACCAAGCAGCGGGATCTTGATCCGTAAAGGTTCCCATTCTGAGTTTTGTGCGTCATGCAGGTAGCGGTTCATCTTGTCTTGGTCTTCACGCTTCCACAGGAGCACCGTCTGGTCTTCCAGCGTATGAGGTCCTGCACAGAACAACAAGTCTCGTCCCACTTCATAAATGGGGGCGGATCGTTCATTCGCTATCATTTCAACGACTTTACGAGGAGTTTCATCCTGTGGTGCTAAAACCACCGGTCGTCCTTGTTTGATAATTCCAGCTTTTTCTGTAGCGATCTGACTGATGGTATCGCCCAGCACATTCATGTGATCGAAAGACAGTGAAGTGATCACCGAAACCAGCGGATGGACGATATTGGTTGAATCCAGTCGGCCACCCAGACCCACTTCCAACACCGCAATATCGACTTTGGCATCCGCGAAAGCCTGCATTGCAATTGCTGTAGTGATTTCAAAGGTGGTTAATTCCGGAATCTTCGCGATCGCCGGTTTCAACTTTTCGGTAATATGCACCAGGCATTCATGGCTAATGTTTTTATGATTGATCTGGATACGTTCAACAAAATCGATCATGTGCGGCGAAGTGTACAAACCCACCCGGTACCCTTGATATTCAAGCACACTCGCGATCATTGCTGACGTGGAACCTTTTCCCTTTGTCCCAGCTACGTGGATCACCGGGTACGTTTCCTGCGGGTTGCCTAGCGTTTCCATAAGTTGTACCATACGGGTCAGGTTAAAATTCGCTGCCGCCAGTCTGTCTTGCCGGGTAAGGCTGTAATCAACAAAAGAGTATAAAAAATCCAATGTAGTTTGGTATTGCGATTCGTCAAAAGACATTTTTCTTTTTTCCGATTCTCGATTATATTAATGGAAGCATTGTAATCTTGCGTCAATCGAAAATCAAGGATTTGCCTTCAGATCGGAGTGCCCATGCTTTCATTATTAACACTCAAATTGTACTTCCCAGGTTGTGAATCATTAAAGGAAAAACGCAGTCGATTGCTCCCCATCCTCAAGCGTCTTCATAAGGAGTTCAACATTTCGGTTTCAGAGATCGGATTACAGGACGTATGGCAATCTGCCTGGATCGGTTGCGCTGCGTTATCCAACGATAAGGTTCACAACGAACAAGTTCTGCAGAAAGTAGTTGATTTCATCAACGCCAACTGGCCAGATGAGCAAATTATGGAATCACACATAGAAAACAGGTAGCCTATGGATCTTAAGTTAAAAGGTAAAGTCGCCCTGGTTACTGGTTCATCCAAGGGATTAGGAGCAGCCATCGCTCGTTTACTTTCTCTTGAAGGCGCGAGTGTTGTTGTAAATGGAAGAGACATCTCTCGTTTGGAGAAAACTGTTTCTGAAATTTCGGAGCTCACCAACAATCCAGTAATGGCCGTCAGCGGAGACGTATCTACCCCGGACACACCCAAAAAGATTGTGGATGCTGTAATAGCGAAATTTGGCCAACTCGATATATTAGTGACCAACGCCGGTGGCCCACCTCGAGGACAATTCTCCGATATTGATGACATTGCCTGGCAAAATGCCTTTGACTCTCTCTTCATGAGCCCGGTACGTCTCATCCGCGCGGCGCTTCCTTTCCTGGAAAAAAGCGAAACAGCATCAGTTCTCACCATCACCTCCTATGCGGTAAAACAACCGATTCCCAATCTGGTGCTATCTAATAGTATCCGCGCTGCCACAGTCGGTTTGACAAAAACCCTGGCACTGGAATTAGCCGGAAAAGGCATCCGTTTCAATTCGATTCTCCCCGGTTGGACCACCACCGAGCGCGTCGAGGAACTGATGCGATCCCGCTCTTCTCAAAACCAGACAACAATTGATGAGGAGTATCAGAAGGAAGCGGAGGCGTGCGCGCTTAAGCGTATGGCCACTCCTGAAGAATTTGCCGCAGTAGCTGTCTTTCTTGTCTCACCGGTAGCTTCCTATATGACCGGTGCCATGATTCCCGTGGATGGCGGCACTATCAAAGGATTGCTCTGATCCATTCTGGATAAATGGTTAAACTAAAGTAAAATCAAGCTTCTGAAACGCAATCAGGAGTGATTAATTGGTGTCTCAATCAGAAATACGTAAACAACTTCGCAGGATTCTCCCCAAGGTTCAAAAACCTGGTCGCTATGTAGGCGGTGAACTCAACCAGGTGGTTAAGGATTGGGATACGGTCAATACCCACCTTGCCCTGGTTTTTCCTGATATTTATGATATCAGCGTCCCCAACCTGGGTGTGATGATCCTTTACGAACTACTCAATAAACGACCCGACACATTATGTGAACGCGCCTATCTCCCCTGGCTCGACATGGAAGCTGAAATGCGCCAGGCGGGAATACCTCTTTACTCACTCGAATCTTTCCGACCATTGAAAGATTTCGATATTGTCGGGCTCTCCTTACCCTATGAAACCTTGTATACCAATGCCTTGAACGTTCTTGACCTGGCAGGTATTCCTCTACACGCATGCGATCGCACGGATAAAGATCCCTTGGTGATCGCTGGTGGTCATGCCACCTTCAACCCTGAGCCAATGGCGGCTTTCATCGATGCCTTTGTTATTGGTGAGGGAGAGGACATAATTCAAGAATTGGTCACCACGTACCAAAAATGGCATAAATCAGACGATAAGCGAAATAGTCTTTTATTTGCTCTCAGCCAGATCAGTGGTATTTACGTCCCCTCTTTCTACGCGTCTGAATATCGCCAGGACGGTACCCTGGCTGCTACCACCCCTGCGCGAGAGGGTGTCCCTGCTCAGGTGACAAAACGCATCACTGCGGTCCTGCCCCCACCCCCTACACACTTTATTGTTCCATCAATCGATGTCGTCCACAATCGTATCGCGGTTGAAATCATGCGTGGATGCACTCGTGGTTGCCGCTTCTGCCATGCTGGCATGGTCAACAGACCAGTTCGGGAACGCACCATTGAAAGTATCGTCAATGGAATCGGAGAAGCTCTCGACAATACTGGCTATGAGGAAATTGCCCTGCTTTCACTTTCCTCAAGTGACTATACGCATATCAATGAACTAATTGATGCCATTACCACCCGCTTCGCCGGCAAGCACCTGACCATTTCGCTGCCATCCTTGCGTATCGAGTCTTTCAGTGTGGACCTCATGGAAAAGTTACGCGGATCACGTCAGGGTGGCTTCACTCTCGCCCCCGAGGCAGCCACCGACCGCATGCGTAATCGCATCAATAAACCCATTCAGTCGGAACAACTGCTCGAAACCGTTCGCGCCATCTACAGCCGCAACTGGACCACGATCAAACTCTATTTCATGATCGGTCATCCTGATGAAACTCTCGAAGACGTCCAGGCGATCATTGATCTCTGTAGAACTGTCCTTAATGAAGGCCGTAAAGTTATCGGTAAAAAAGCCAACCTGCATGCCGGAGTCAGCACCTTCGTCCCCAAACCCCATACGCCATTCCAATGGGTTTCTTGCGACAGCATGGAATCCGTTCTGGCAAAACAGAAACTACTCAGAGAGGGTCTGCGTACTCCCGGCATGAAATTGACCTGGTCGAATCCAAAAGAAACCATCCTCGAAGCAGCCCTCTCCCGTGGAGATCGTCGTCTCGGTGATGTCATCGAAACCGCCTGGCGCAACGGCGCCAAATTCGATGCCTGGCAGGACCAATACCACTATCAAACCTGGATGGATGCCTTTACTTCCTGCGGCCTCGATCCGCAATTCTATGCTTCTCGTCCTCGCGCCCTGGATGAGGTCTTCCCGTGGGATCACATCAACGCTGGTGTCAGCCGCAAGTATCTTGAAGGAGAGTACCAGCGCTCCCTTGAGGGGATTACCACGGCTGATTGCCGCGGTAATTGTTACGCCTGCGGGATTCTTCCGGCTTTCAACGCTCAACGCCGTGAGAATCCCGGTGAACTCTGGCTCTGTCCGGAGGTCAAATGACTCAACGTATACGAATCGCTTACGAAAAAGGGCGCGAACTACAATACACTGGCAACCTGGACATGCATAAAGTATGGGAACGCACCTTTCGCCGCGCGCACCTGGCATTGGCTTATTCACAAGGTTTTCACCCCCAACCAAAAATTCAGCAGGCTGCCCCACTGCCGCTGGGGTTTACCAGTCGCTCCGAAATGTTGGACGTCTGGTTGGACGAAGACGAACCAATCGAAGCCATTACCCGTAAACTGTTGGAGACAATTCAACCAGGTATTACCATCCGCCAGATCACGTTCATTCCCCAATATGATGAAGCCCTACCCAATCTGGTTACAGCTGCCATTTATCTCATCACTCCAGACGATACTCTGGATCATCATCAACTTCAAGCGAAAATCGATCACCTCCTTGCGGTAGACACGATCAATCGCGTGCGTCGAGGGAAACCATACAATCTGCGTCCATTGATCCGTGCTCTTTCAATCATTGAAGAAGATCCCCTCTCTATCTCGATGGAGCTTTCCTCATTGCCCTCTGCTACCGGTCGTCCGGAGGAAGTGCTGGAAGAGTTGGGGATTGATCCATATAAGGTGGACATCGAGCGCTCCAAATTAGTGTTTAAGCAATAGCATTTCATTATGAAAACACCTGAATTCCAGATCTACCAATGTCAGAATCCCGATTGCCATTTTCGCTGCCCTAATGATTTGACGCTGCGCGAGATTAAGCGATGTCCGGTGTGCGGTGGAGCCTTTTTACCTCAGGGTGAACCTTTTACGAATTTCCAACCATCACCTTCGCAAGTCGCTAAACGAAAGGTTGAGATCGAGGTGGTTTTGGATAACCTACGTTCAACCTTGAATGTCGGTTCGATTTTTCGCACCGCGGATGGCGCAGGTGTGAAGCACATTCATTGTTGTGGTACCTGTCCCACTCCTGAACATCCGAAGATCAAAAAATCAGGGCTTGGCGCTGAAGAGTTAATAGCATGGACCTACCACCCTAACGCACTCGATTTGGTCTCGCGATTAAAAGACGATGGAAAACAAATTGTGTGTCTGGAAGCAACACCTTCATCAAAGCCACTCTTTTCAACCTCGATTGGTGGCTTACAGAAGATCATTCTTGTGATGGGCAATGAGATCAGCGGCATTGATCCAGCCATTCTGTCCATCGCCGATACCGTACTTGATATCCCAATGGCTGGCCGAAAGACCTCGATCAATGTCGCAGTTGCATTTGGTGTCGCGGTTTACACATTGTTGAACAACTGATTTGGGATTAATATTGACAAAAATCATTATTACGAGGAAACCATGCCAACGTATGAATACAAATGTCAGGATTGTGGCGCTGTCTTCGAAGCATTACGCTCGATGAAAGATTCAGACAAACCAATTTCCTGCAAACAATGCAACTCATCCAACACGGTGAGAAAATTGACTACCTTTCGCGTGATCGGCGTCGCCGATCATTCGCATTCACATTCCAGCTCCTCGAGCTGTGGCGGTTGTCAGGGGGGATCCTGCAGTTCCTGCGGTCATTGATCCCATATTCCCGGAGGATACATGGAATCGTTCTACGAAAACAAACTTGCATTGGTTACCGGTGGATCAAGTGGCATCGGTTTGGCCTTGGCAAAGGGAATTGCTTCCCAGGGGGGGAATGTGGCGATCCTTGCACGGCATAAGGATCTGTTAAAGGCTGCAGAAACCGAGATCCTGAGTGCTCGCAAGGATGTTTCGCAGCAAGTCTTTACGATCGCTGCCGATATCACCGATGCAGATAAACTATCAGTATCACTCACCAAATTTAAGATCGATATTGGCATTCCTGATATCGTCATCAACTCGGCTGGAGTGGCTCATCCCGGAAAGTTCACTACACTTGACCCCGAAATATTCCATTGGATGATGAACGTTAATTACTTCGGCACCGTGAATGTGTTGAAAGCCCTTTTACCTGAAATCCAGCAGCGCCATAGCGGCAACATCGTTAACATATCATCCATTGCCGGCTTTATTGGTGTGTATGGCTACTCTGCATATGGCGCGTCAAAATACGCCGTGCGTGGTCTTTCAGACGTGCTGCGCTCTGAACTGAAACCCTACGGTGTTAAAGTATCTGTTGTATTTCCCCCAGATACTCAAACTCCCCAACTTGAATATGAAAGCAAGATAAAGCCATTTATCACGAAAGAGGTAGCTGGTTCAGCTAATTTGATGACCGCCGAGGCAGTAGCTAATGAAACCCTCAAGAAAGTCGCCCAGGGGAAGTACATTATCCTCCCTGGTTCTGAAGGAAAGTTGCTCTTCACGGCCCAAAATTTGCTGGGGCGAGGTCTTTACCCCGTGATGGATATAATGGTCAATTCAGCCATTGCCAAGATCAAATTTGGCAAATAATCAAAGGATATAGGTTTAGAAACCAATCGTTTTTGAGCCTTATGTTATACTGAACCTGTGATAAATTCCAAGAAGAGAGAGGATTGAATGAAAAAAGATTTCCTGGCTATTTCCGACTATTCCCCCGCCGAGCTTCAAGATATGCTTGATCTCGCTGTGAAATTGAAGAAAGAGCATTTTGATCATGGGAATAAACCCCTGTTCAAAGGAAAAGTCCTGGCAATGGTCTTCCAGAAGCCCAGCCTTCGCACCCGCATGAGTTTTGACATGGCGATGCGCCACATGGAAGGCGACGCGTTGTACATCTCTCCAGACGAGATCGGCCTTGGCAAACGGGAATCCATCGCCGATGTCTCCCGCGTCCTTTCGGGTTACGTGGATGCGATAATGGCGCGCGTTTTCGCTCATAACGACGTCCTCGAATTGGCCAAATGGGCCTCCATCCCAGTGATCAATGGCCTGAGCGATTACAATCATCCGTGCCAGGCCATGGCTGACGCGCTGACCATCATCGAAAAATTCGGTTCTCTTAAAGGACTCAATGTCGCCTATGTCGGCGATGGCAACAACGTGGCTGTTTCATTGATGCACATCTGTTCCAAACTGGGAGCCAACTTCACCATTGCCAACCCTGAAGATTACGATATCGTCCCCAAAGCCATTGAGGATGCCAAGGTCTTCGCTAAAACTTCCGGCTCTACTTTGAGATTCCTGCGTGATCCTCATGAAGCTGTTAAAAATGCGCAAGTAATCTATACCGACACCTGGACCAGTATGGGACAGGAAGCTGAGACAGAAAAGCGCAAGAGAGTTTTCCCGCCGTACCAGGTCAACGCTCAACTGGTCAGCGAAGCCGATAAGGACGTGATTGTGATGCATTGCCTCCCCGCCCACCGTGGTCAGGAATTGACTGATGAGGTCGCCGATGGTCCGCACTCAGCCATCTTCCCGCAGGCTCACAACCGCCTCCATGCACAAAAAGCAGTCCTGGTCAAACTACTGGCTTAATCCAGATCTTGAATAGTCAAAAGTGCCCTGGGTTTAACCGGGGCACTTTTTATTGCCCATTTTACAAGGTTAGGTTATGATTCTTAAATCGACAAATAAAAAAAGGACGAATTATGAACCGATTTGCAAAAATCGTTTGTACTCTGGGCCCGAGCTCTTCTAGCGAGGAGACAATTAGAAAGATGATCCAGGCGGGAATGAATGTTGCCCGCTTGAATTTTTCTCACGGCACTCATGAAAGCCATGCCAACCTGATCAAACTCATCCGCAAATGTGCCAGCGAACTCCAGATGCCAGTCGCTATCCTGCAAGACCTGCAAGGCCCAAAATTGCGTGTCGGAATCCTTCCAGACACGGGTATCGCTCTTAATGTCGATGACTTTGTTAACTTATATGCCATTGAGAGCGGTGAACCGCAGATAATGGCAGATCAGATCTATCTGCCATTAGATGTACCCAACCTGGCGCGCGCTGTGAAACCGGGCAATCGTATTTTGCTTGACGATGGTCACATGGAATTGAAGGTGCTCGAAGTTGTCGGTGATACTGTCAGAACAAAAGTTGTCCTTGGTGGTATCCTGACATCGCACAAGGGTGTGAATCTCCCCGGTGCAGACCTGCAGATTCCCATTCCAACTGATAAGGACATAAACGATCTCAAATTTGGCCTATCACAGGGTGTGGACTATATTGCCATCTCTTTTGTTCATAAAGCCTCTGAGATCACCACAGTTCGTGAGTTGATCAAGGAATTCCAACCCGGCAAGGCTGCACCCGGCATCATTGCCAAGCTTGAACGTCCCGAAGCCATCAAGAACCTGCACGAGATAATTCACGAAGCCGATGGTGTGATGGTTGCCCGTGGAGACCTGGGTGTGGAAACTTCTCCGCAGGAAGTTCCGATAATGCAGAAACTGATCATCCAAAGAGCCAACCAGCACGCCAAGATCGTCATCACTGCCACCCAGATGCTGGAATCCATGATCCACAGTCCCCGTCCCACCCGCGCAGAAGCTTCCGATGTAGCCAACGCCGTTTTCGATGGTACCGACGCAGTCATGCTCTCCGGTGAGACCGCTTCAGGCAATTACCCTGTCGAAGCCGTACACATGATGGATTGTATTGTGCGCGAAGCCGAGGAACACATCGATGAATGGGGTCGTTCATCAGATTTCCCGAATAAAGTCACTCTAGACGATGCCATCGCGATGACGGCCGCCGCTCGTGAACTGGCCAACGACCGCAAAGTAGCCAATGTGGCTGTCCTCACCCAAACCGGTCGTACCGCCTTATTAATGTCCAAAGCCCGCCCGCGGGTACCCATAATGGCTTTCACTCCCAAAGAGGCGGTTTTTAATCTCTGCAGCCTATACTGGGGTGTAATTCCCGCCGTGATCCCGTTTGTCGACTCGCTTGAAAAAGTGGTTCAAACGGTGGACGAGTACATGCAAAATGAGCTGAAAATGAAACAGGGACAGCAAATCGTTCTTATTACTGGCTTTCCCCTGCCTGCCGTTCATCTGCCAAATCTGGCGCTGCTTCATGTCATTGGTGAAAAAGTAGCCTGAATTCTCTCTGGAGTCCCTTATGAACATCCAGATGATCAATACAGACAAAAGAGAAGATCGTAAATTATTCAGCCAATTCCCTTTTGACCTGTACCATGGCAATCCATTTTGGACGCCCCCTTTCCCAGGTGAAATTCGGTTGGCGATGAACCGTCAATCTCATCCGTTTTATAAACACTCTACAGCTGATTTCTTCATTGCCCATTCAGGGAATGATGTCCTTGGGCGTCTCGCTGTATTGAAAAATGAAAATTATTGCCACTTTCACAATCAACAAATCGCATTTGTCTACTATCTGGAGATGATCGATGACAGCCTTGTTGCCCGTTCTTTGCTGGCTACCGCAGCAGAGTGGGCAAAAGCACACAACGCAGATACATTACTGATCGGTAAAGGGCTGTTGCGTTCAAATGGGCAGGGTATTCATGTGAAAGGGTTTGATTTGCCGCCGGCCATGGGAATTGCGTATCAATTCCCCTATTACGACCATCTGATCAAAGAGAATGGTTTCGAAAAAGAAACCGATTATTTCTCTGGAATTTTAGAACACCGTATCGATCCAAAGGTTCACCAGGTGGCTGAAAAGGTCAAACAACGCAGTCACTTCTGGATCAAAAATTTCTCAAGTACCAAAGAAATGGAAAAATGGATTCCACTGGTGGATAAGGTTCACCACGAAGCCTTTGCGAATAATCCCGGTTTTTATCCCTCCACTCCCGAGGAATTTACGCTCCTCTGCAAGAACATCATCTCCGTTGCCGTACCAGCTTATACAAAGCTCATTATGTATGAGGAGGAAGTTGCCGGATTCATACTGGCTTACCCCAATCTCGGACGTGCTTTACGGGCAACGAGAGGAAGCGGATCGCTACCATCGATGCTACAGTTGTTGTATGAAAAGAAACACAGCCATTGGATTGACATGAACGGTGTCGGACTGCTGCCCAAATATCAGGGGTTGGGAGCTAACGCTCTGCTTTACTCAGAGGTCGAAAAGACCATCGTCGCTGCCGGGATAACGCACGCCGAGATCATCCAGGTGGATGAGCGTAATTTCCGCAGCTATTCAGACATGAACACCATGGGGGTTGAGTGGAAAAAGACCCACCGCACCTACCAGAAGAAAATTTGAGGTCAAAGTGGCATTCGAAACGATCCTCTCCTGCACTGAGCTTAACCTCAACCTTAGCCGCAAAGATTGGGTGATCGTGGACTGCCGTTTCGATCTTGCTGCACCTGATTGGGGTTACGCAGAATACCAGCAGCTCCACATCCCCGGTGCAGTCTATGCCGACCTGGACAAGGACCTTTCCGGTAAAAAAACACCTCACACCGGCCGCCATCCCCTCCCCGAACCCGTGGATTTCTGTGCCGCCATGTCACGTCTGGGCATCAGCAACGACACGCAGGTGATCGTCTACGACGCCACTTCCGGTAGTTTTGCCGCCCGGTTATGGTTCATGCTCAAACTCTACGGCCATTCTGCGGTCGCGCTGCTTGACGGAGGCTTCCCGGCCTGGTACAAGGCTGGTCTTCTCATTGAATCGGGCAGCAATGTCAATGTTCCCAGGAACTTCTCTGGACAACCTGATCAGAATATGATCGTCACCACCACTGAAATGGAGAAATTCTATACGAATCCCGATTGGCTGATGATCGATGCCCGCTCGGCGGAACGCTTCCGCGGCGAACAGGAAGTGATCGATCCGGTGGCTGGGCACATCCCCAACGCGGTCAATCGTTTCCACGGACTCAATGTTGACGCCAACGGCCTTTTCCTGCCCAAAGAACAGCTCCAGAAAGCATTTTCGGAGCTAACCCAGGGGTTCGCAACAGAGCGGACAGTCGTATACTGCGGCTCGGGCGTCACTTCCTGCCACCACCTGGTCTCAATGGCTTACGCAGGTCTGCCGCTGCCCAGGCTCTACGCCGGCTCCTGGAGCGAGTGGATCAGCGATCCAAAACGCCCGATCGGGTAGATCAGTAATTCGAAATAATTTAGCCAATCAAACCGAATGCTGCCAGAGTTGGGAGATTCTTCATTATGGAAATAAAAATCATTCCATATACAACGTATCTCGAAAAGGAGGTACTTCCACTCTACCAAAGCGTCGGCTGGGAAAATTACACTAACGACCCGGAAAAGCTGCATCAATCATTCGAGCATTCGCTTATCATCCTGGGTGCATATTCACAGGATCGGTTGATTGGCATCCTTCGTGCCGTTGGGGATGGTTATTCCATTCTTTATATACAAGACATCCTCGTAATTCCGGAGTTCCAGCACCAGGGGGTTGGCAGCGCGCTGTATGAGGAATTATTCAAACGGTATCCGCAAGTCTATCAAACAGCGCTGATGACTGATGCTGAAATGCGAAACAAAGCTTTCTATGAGAAGCTTGGATTTAAAGAAGTGCCCACAATTTCCTGCACTGCATTCGTGAAATTTAAAAAGTGAAAGATCAAAAAACTGCCGGGGAGAAAATTCCTGTCGGCAGTATTCATTCGTTTTCTGTTCGAGAAATTGAACTAGAACATCATGTCGTTCACTTGCTGCATTGTGTCCTTTGGTGGACGAATTTGCTTCTCTGTCATCCGGTTCAGGGGTATATCTGGCAAATTATACATGTCGTACATTGTAGGTTGATTTGGATTGACGTAAATCAACCCGGTTACCAGCCAGTTGTTCTCCTGTGCCTGTTCCAACATCCGTAGCGCGTCCCACCGGCTGGTGGGATCGTAATCCTTTTCCAACTTCTTCAACACCACCTGGCTGCCGTCGTGCAGTGTTACGTCGCGCGTAGTTCCTTCCTCGAAATCTTCCACGGTGATTTCATCCCTGGCCGGTACGAATGAGATTTCATGCAGCGGTTCTTCGTGTTCTTTGCCAAAGGTGTACGAGTGCATCGATTCCTCGTGGTTACCAAAGGTGACGCACGGACTGATGATATCGATCACGGCAATTCCTGTATGCGCAATGGCTGCCTTGATTAGTTCCTTCACCTGTTTGGGATCTCCAGCGAATGACCTTGCCACGAACGAGGCATTCGCTACCAGTGCTTCCATTGCGATGTCCACCGGCAAATACGGGTTGGTTCCCTGTTTCTTGAGCGAAAGACCTTTGTCAGCTGTAGCTGAGAATTGTCCCTTGGTCAGACCGTAGACACCATTGTTTTCAACAATATAGACCATCGGTAAATTCCGCCGCACCAAATGCTTGAATTGACCCAAACCAATGCTAGCCGAATCGCCGTCGCCACTCAGACCGATGCCTTTGAGGGTATGATCGGCAAAGAGAGCGCCTAATGCCAATGACGGCATGCGTCCGTGCAATCCATTGAAGCTGAATGAGCGACCTAGAAAATAGGTCGGGCTTTTACTAGAACAGCCGATGCCGCTAAACTTTACTACTTTTTCTGGTACCAGGTTCATTTCATAACAGGCAGCTACAATTTGGGCAGCAATACCGTTATGCCCGCATCCCTGGCACAATGTGGAGGATGCGCCGCGGTAATCATTACGGGTCAGACCAACTTTATTAACAGCGTTCTGTACCTGGTTTAATAGAGACTGATCCATGGTTACACCTCCTCTACCCTTGTGATATGGTCAACAACCCATTGTGCTGAAAGCGGGAGTCCGTCCAGATGTGCGGCTTTGACCAATCTCGAGCCGTATTCCGGGAAGTAGACATTAAGCAACTGTCGCAATTGGCCGTCGCGATTGACCTCGACCACGTAGATCCGCTCGTGACTGGCAAGGAATTCTTTTACGTCATTAAAGAAAGGTAAGCTACGAATACGCAGGTAATCTGATCTGATACCTTTTTCAGCCAGGATATCTCTGGCTTCGACCACCGCCGGATCAGCCGAACCAGAGGAGATGATGCCGATGGTAGCGCCGTCCATCTTGTTTAATACCTGCTCAGGGAGGAACGGTTGTGCTTTCTTGAACTTTTTATCGATCCGGTCAAATACTCGCTCCCAGATTTCTGGTGCCTCGGTGTAGCGTGCGTATTCATCATGGCTGGTTCCACGGGTGAAATATCCTGCGTGAATATCCTGGTTGCCCGGCAGGGTGCGGTATGGGATGCCATCTCCATCAACATCCAGATAACGTCCCCATTTACCGTTCCATTCTTCCATTTTCTTCTTAAGATCTTCTTCCCATAGAACCTTCCCGCGATCGATCGGCCGGTCGGGATATTCAAATTTCTTAGTGATCCACGGGTTCATCCCAAAATCGAGATCGGACAAAACGACCACTGGTGTTTGTAAGCGTTCGGCAATATCGAATGCTTTCCAACCGAACTCGAAATGCTCGTTGATCGATCCAGGGATCAGGATGACCATCTGCTTATCACCGTGGCTGATAAAGTTGACCATGGTCAAGTCACCCTGTGCCGTGCGAGTGGGCATGCCTGTACTTGGGCCCACCCGTTGCACATCCCAGATCACCACGGGGACTTCTGCGAAATATGCCAGGCCAATATATTCCGACATCAAAGAAAGACCTGGACCCGAAGTCGATGTCATCGATCTCAGCCCTCCCCAGCCAGCGCCAATGGCCATTCCAATCGCCGCCAGCTCGTCTTCAGATTGAACAATTACGCAGGTATCCTTTCCAGTATCCGGGTCTTTACGCAGCATCGGCACATACTCGTTTAATGATTCAGCCAGGCTGGTGGCCGGGGTGATCGGATACCAAGCCACAAATTGAACACCACCATAAATCGATCCGAGTGCAGCGGCTGTGTTCCCATCAGCCATGATATATCCATCCACGCCATTCATTTTTTCTGCAGTATAGGGATCTCGTTTTTCCAAATTTTCATGCGCCCAGTTGAATGCCGCTACCACTACGTTGAAATTGGATTCGACCGCCTTTTGCTTCCCCTTGAAATGGAAATTAAGTGCTTGCCTTATCAACTCGATATCGATCCCTAGTACCCAGGCTAACACGCCTACGTAAACCATGTTTGATATGTAATCGCGTAGGCTGGGTAATACTTCCGCCTCACGCACCAATTTTTTCACTGGCATCTTGTAAACCACGATGTCTTCACGAATCTCATCTGTTTTGAAATCATCGGGTAATAAAAGTACGCCACCACTATTGAGAAATTTGATCTCATGCGCTAGCGTAGTTGGATTCATGGCTACAACAATGTCGTCCTTTTCTACCCTCGCCAGGTACCCATTCTTGTTAGCACGCAGAGTAAACCATGTCGGTTGCCCCTGGATGTTCGAAGGGAAAATATTCTTAGCCGAAACTGGAATACCCATGCGGAATAGCGCACGCATGATTGTGGTATTTGCCGTAGCACTACCCGAGCCATTTACAGTGCTGAAAGTGATGCAAAAATCATTGACGATCGATTTTTGGTTGCCCATTCAAATGATCTCCAATTGCTTGATTTTCCTAGCTATTCGAAAGACTGCCTGGGGACTTTTTTCTCTCGTAAAGTGATCAATTCCATGTGTTCCAACATGTTTTGATAAGCCTGTTCATAATTCCGTGACTTAATCAGTTCCACCATTTTGCGATGGTACTGCCAGATATTTTTGACGTAGTTTAGATCTGGATAAATTTCAAAGCCAACCGCCTTGTACATATCCCAATAAGCTTCAAGTAGTCCCTGAACAAATTTATTATTGATCCGCTTGTAAATGGTCATATGCAATTCGCGATGCTCGTTGGTTGGCATCACCGGGGGTGTACGGCGCAGTTTTTCTTCAGCGCGGTCAACGATATACTCAAGCTCATCCTTGTCTTCCGTTGTTAACGATCTCGTTGCTTCCAAAAAATAAGAAGCTTCAAGATGACGTCTTAAATTTGCATATTGATCAAATGGCGCAGATTCAGAAGCCAGGGCATAACTCAAACTGGTCACTACAGCTGGTTTAAAAGAATAAGCTGTTTTCCGGATTCCCGCCTTTGGTTTTACTTCAACAAAACCCATGATGCGCGCGATTTCAAGCTGTTCACGCAATGTCGCCACACTGATACCGAGTTTTTGACTCAATTCACTTAAGGGGGGTATCCTTTCCTCACCCTTATCAGAGGTTGCAGCAATGTATTTCAGGAAACAGGATAGGTTTGAAAACTCAAGTTGATCGTGATCCATCACATGCTCCATTATTTAATCTGATTATTCAGATGTTATAATTATATCAGAATTGAAAAATGGATACAACTGTGAATTTAATCACGTTTTTATTGTTTTAATCTGATTATTTAGGATTTCTGCTACTAATTGAATTTCAATCTGTGGAAACGTTCTTCAAATACATCCCTTCCGGTCCGGGGATCCACCGTAATGCGTCGGCGCATCCAATTGTCAAATTCTTCCAAGTTATGGTTGATTTGTGAGATATGGCAATGAATGGCCTTTAGCTTATCTTCAAAATGATCAATGACATTGATGGTCAAATTCCATTGGGCTGTCGCTGAAAGCCAGATCTCATCTACTGAATGTGGTTCGAGACCTTCCTCGCGGATCAATTCCGGAAAGAACATCGGGTTGCCGGCCGCAGGGAAAGCTGCGTCGATCACTGCCTGTCCCGCTGCCCGGTGGTCTGGATGGTTGATACGATTGTCTGTAGGAAATAAATTGAGTGGGTCACTTGTGAGGAGAATGTCAGGTTTCCACTTTCGGATCACCCGCACGATTTTCTTCCGCATATCCAAGTCGGGCAGTACTTCACCATCAATATAATCCATATACTCCACGCTTTTTACCCCCAGTGAATCGGCTGCAGCCTGTTGCTCGATTACCCGTTTTGCTGCCAGCTCGGTCTCGCTCAGGGTCAGGTCAGGTGCCCCTTTTTGTCCCTTCGTTAAAAGACAGTAATGCACCTCATGACCGGCGGCACACCAACGCGCGATGGTCGCGCCGCAAAAAAATTCCGGGTCATCCGGATGAGCCAGAATCGCCAGAATTGTTTTTTTGCTCGTCCAGCCTTCAGGTTCGATGGTCAACTTTTCCTTTGTTTGCATAACATGCACGCTCCACCACCGCCGGAAGAACCTCCACAACTTGGATTTTCCGCCTTCTTGACAAAAGCTTCGTATTCTTCAGCGGGTTTGATTTCACTGATATGAAATTCGCGTCTTCCCTGTTCCGGCAAATCCACGACTACGTAATCTCGCAGGGGTTGTAGATCGACAACTTTACCTTCTCCATTGGGGGTAATGACGCGTTTATTCTTCTTGGGCAAATGCGACTTGGCTTCGACATAGGTCTCGTACTCATAGATCAGGCAGCAACGTAGCCTTCCGCACATTCCGGTGATCTCGGTTGGGGTCAAGGAAATCCCCTGCTCTTTTGCCATGCGGATCGAGATCGAACTGAACTCGGTAATGAACATGGCGCAACAGCGAGTTTCCAGACCGCATGCCCCCATGCCACCCATGAATTTGGCAACATCTCGAGGCCCGATCTGGCGTACGTCCACCTGGGCAGGCCCAAAAGCACGTTGCATATCTGATCGCAGTGATTTGAGATCTACTTTATCCTCTGAATCGGTGCTGAAGAAGATCGTCAATCGCGATCCATCGTAGCTGTATTCAGCTGAAACAATTTTAATTGCAGAAAGCCTTAATTCCTCTGCTCGTTTGCGACTCGCGGTTACGACTTCGGGCTCTTTTTCCTGCCAGCTTTGACGTTGCAACAGATCACGTGGCGTGGCAAGTCGATCAATCGCTTTCCAGGTACCCTCGGGAGGTGGGGTCGGGTTCGTTACCCGGTTGACCACTTCGCCAATCTGCATACCACGGCTGGTTTCAACGATCACGACATCACCGGATTGCAAATTCTCGAATTTATTCGCGTCGAAATGATACACCTTCCCGACTTTGGTAAAACGCACACCCACAATATTTGGCGTGGAATTTTCTGTCATTTTTTTCGCTCTTCCCTATAACGCTTAAATAATGATTCGCTACAGATCAGATAATTTTACCCTGTAAACACGATCTGCCCAGTTAATCTATTCTTTGCGTTTTCTTAAGAACTCAATCACTTCCGCTTTTGATTGCTCATATTGATTCAGCAAATCAGCATCAGATCCTTTAAATCTTTTCAACACCATTCGAGCGCATTGAGTGCATCCTCGCATGGCTCGGAATGAATCGGCATCACAGCCAGTACAGCCAGCCAGTTTTACCACCAGCGCTGTGAAAGCAATTTGCTCAACTTCTTCTGCCTTAGGGTCGCTTAGACGGTCGATCAGGTTTTCCCATTCTTTTCCACGGATTGAACGGAGAGTGGGTATGACTCTGATCGGAAAGAATAACTCGGTGTCTGAATTGAACATAAAGAAGTCCTTGCATGAGCTCTGATCATCTGGCTCGGCGCAGCAGAAATTTTAACATAGTATTGAACAATTTACCTTTGTTAAGAACGGCAAATATATCGCTTTAAAAATCAACCCTGGTCACCATGTTGGCTTGCTGTGTTTTCTCTCTGAGAAGTGTTTAGCATTGGAGTTTGAGTGGCAATGGCATATCTACGTCCTTCAACTTCTCGAATCAATGCCTGTGGATTTTGCCTCCATACATTAGCCAATTCTTCCGAGAAGCCTTTATAAGCGAATGGAATATGAGGCATTAATAAGTTCATTGCAGTGTCAAGTTGACCATTTTTTAGAGGAAGGTAAATCGATCTCTCAAAGCAATCATTGATTACAAGAGCCTCGACATTTGGGAATTTAATCCCGAAATTCTTGTTGGTCACACTCTGCTTGTACACCCAAACGATATCTTCATACCTCACCGCCGTGAAACCGGAAGCATTCTCGATCACCAGCCAACTTGCCAACAGATGTGTCTTACCGAGCGTTTGATGCGACGCTTGCATCTCACTCTCGATCCGGCTAATCGTGAAATCGATAGGCCCCAGTTTATAAAGCTCCGTCAGACTGTGACTCAGCTCTGGATGCAGTACTCCACGAATGCCATTGACAAGTATTAGTACGGATAAAAGCGCCATCAAACCGGCAGTCACAAGACCAACATAACCACGATAGGTATAATTCTCATCAATCAAAGCAAACGGGACAAAAACTAGAGTTGCTGAACTGGATGCGGAATTCCTGGCAATCTTTTCAAATTGGTCATCATAACCATTTGATAGCCAGTAGAGTTGCCCAGTCAGTGTCTTTTCGCCATTGTATGAAGCTGAGATGTAGACAAATTGCAGATCATCCACGGTAACGATATAACGACGATCCTCGATCATTGCTGTACCGTCCTTATTGGTGGATATGGCATACACCCCCGAATCAAAGATTTGGTCAACATTGACTGTGACATATCTTTTAAAGATATTTCCCGAATCCATGAACTGCCCAAGATCTTTTCCAGTAATCTGATAAGGTCCATTAAAGAATTGAATGTAATAATCTAAGCTAAAAAACAGCGCCCCCAGAACAATGACCAATCCGATTAAACCTATAATGATCAATTTTTTATTCGTTTTCTTGATTTTTTCATCGATGTAACCGCCGGTCATTTTTCCTCCAGGTTTCTAATTCCGGGGGTAATTTTACTTTACTTTCAACGAACCACCCCTCATCGTGAAGGGGTGGTTCGTTACTTTTACTCTACTGTTACCGATTTTGCCAGATTGCGTGGTTGATCAACATCCAATCCGCGCAGACACGCGATATGATAAGCCAGTAACTGTAAGGGAATCACGTTGACGACTGGGCTTAACATCCACGGGGTCTCAGGTACCCAGATTACCCTATCCACAAGTTTGCCAACGCGTTCGTCACCTTCGGTCGCCACAGCGACCACGATTCCGCCACGCGCCTTTGCTTGCTCGATCTGGCTGATCATTTTCTCATACCAGATATCTTTTGTGGCTAAAGCGAGAACTGGCATATCCTTATCTACCAGCGCGATCGGTCCATGTTTCATCTCACCGGCTGGATAGGCTTCAGCGTGAATGTAGGAGATTTCCTTCAGTTTCAACGCACCTTCGTAGGCGATCGGCATATTGATCCCCCTCCCCAGGTAAAGCATATCGCGAACATCTTTCAACATTTGCGCGATTTCCTCGATCTCTTTTTCCCGGTCCAAACATCGACCCACCAACTCCGGAACCAGCCTCAGGTCATTCACCATACACTGGCGTTCTTCCAAACTGATCGTTCCTCGCAGGTCAGCTAGATGAATGGCAAGCATATACAGATCAATCAACGGCGCGGTGAAAGCCTTCGTTGAAGCGACTCCGATTTCTGGTCCAGTTTGCATGGAAATATATCCATCGGCTATCCGCATTGCCTGCGAGCCGATCGCGTTAACGATTGACCAGAGGCGCGCGCCTCGTTTCTTGGCTTCATCCATGGCTGCCAGTGTATCCGCTGTTTCACCCGACTGGCTGATCGCCAACGCGATGGTATGTTCATCAACGATCGGATCAGCATAACGAAACTCAGATGCAATTTCCACAGTCGTTGGAATGCGTGCGATCCGTTCTAAAAGGATCCTCCCGACCATCCCCGCGTGCCAGGCTGTACCGCAAGCAGTGATGACAATCTTTGTAAATGATTTTGCCTTTTCAGCATCCAGGTTGAGCTGTGGCAATCGAATGGTTCCTGTCTCAAAATCAACCCGACCAGCCAACGTATCGTTCAGCGATCGCACCTGTTCGTGGATCTCTTTTTGCATGAAATGTCGATATTCGCCTTTCTCAGCAGCGATCGGATCCCAGGCAATGGTTGAGACCTTCGCGGTTACCGGGGTTCCCTCGATGGTAGAGATAGTCACTCCATCGCGCGTGACGACTGCCATTTGTCTTGATTCCAGAAATGCCAACCGGCGGGTATGTTCCATGATAGCGGGTATGTCTGAGGCGATGAAATTCTCACCCTCTCCGAATCCAAGCACAACTCCCCCCGCGTTCCCAATTCGCGCCGCAATGATCTTGTCGGGTTCACGGGAAGAAAAAGCAACCACTCCATGCGCCCCTTTTAGCCTGGCCAGCGTTTTTCTTGTCGCGCTTTCCAGGTTCATACCGGTCTTTATGTATTTCTCAATCAACAGTACGATCGTCTCTGTATCCGTATCCGACTGGAAGGTTATGCCATCTTTTATCAATTCTTCTTTTAATTCGATGAAGTTTTCCACGATGCCGTTGTGGACAACCACCACTTCACCCGTACTTCCCATATGTGGATGGGCATTACGCGCTGAGGGTTCGCCATGAGTAGCCCATCGCGTGTGACCGATTCCCATTCTTCCTTTAATTGGGTTTTCACTTACTAGTTTTTCGAGATTTGCAAGTTTCCCCGCGTCCCTTCTGACTTCGATATGCCCATTGGTTAATACCGCAATCCCTGCGGAATCATAGCCACGATATTCCAGTTTTTTCAAGCCTTTTAAGATGATCGGCGTCGCGTCCTGCTCACCGATATAGCCAACGATTCCACACATGTGTCCTCCATAGTGTTATGTACTTCACGTCAGAACGCGAAGTAGAAGTGTGCTGCCAGCACAAGGTTTAATTGATGTTAGTTCTCATCTGGAAAGTTCGGAGGTGATCTACCGTCCGGAGGGCATCCGCTGATCTTTCGATTTTCCCGGTTTCCCGGTTAACTCCACCTCGCGGTGGAGAACCCTCATCCTCGTCACCCGCAATCATCCGCGGGCCATGCGCTACTCTTTCCATTCTTGCTTTTTGGTTCGTTTCACCTCCTGTATAATAATTATGAGCAACCGTAATTATAACCGAAATCTCTTCACCTTAATACGCGGGAACTTTGATGAACACCAAACCCGAAACAAGAAAAACCTACCTTTCCCTGATCTGGACTCCGATCATCACCCTTTGTGCCGTAATCATTGTATTTGTCGGTGCTTACTACATACAATCGCAGCATACCATCGCACCGTTGGAAAATTTCGACGAAATGATCGTTACACAGGGATTTCATCGCATCGATTTGAAATCAGGGCAATACTTTATCATCTCATATGAAAAAGAACGCGATAGTGTGTTTGATGGGAAGGTCAGTCACACATCAATGGACCACGAAGAAAAATTTCCTATCATCTCGTTTGATATTCTCGTGACAACGGGCGAATACTCGGATCCAACAAAGGTAAAAACCAGGGTTGAAGACCACCATTTTATGTGGAAGTTCCTCGACGGCACCGAAGCCACAGGTTCTATTAACCTGTTGCATACAGTTCCTATGAACCAATCCATCGAAGAAAAATTGATGCAAATCAAAGAAGGAGATCACGTGATTATTATTGGTCGCGAAATCCTCAAGATCGAAGCATACTCTAAAAACGGCAATTACCTCGGATACTGGCAGGATTCAGGTTGCAACACAACCTTGATCACAGAAGTTTATATCAATCCATAATTGAGCATGGAAATCAAGAATCGTATTGTTAAAAATGTAAGAATCCTTCTCCCTGTAATTTGACCATAAGTAAAAAATAATCATCCTCCTTGACTTTTCGTTCACCTGTCGTAGAATGAGGTTACAAAAAAGAATAGTAAAAGATGAGGAAGAGACCTGATTTATTTCAGGCGCCGAAGGGGCAAACCATACAGTGGTGAATCTCTCAGGCAAAAAGGACCTTATCTTTGAAAACTCTGGAAAGTGAACTTTCACCGAAGGGGCAAACCGGCATCTGCCGGTGAATCTCTCAGGTTTAGTACAGAGGCGCGCTGTTTTCAGCGCGCCTTTTTCTTTCAAATTCTCCTGGAGGTAGAAAGATGAAAATTCAACCAAATCTTAAATACGCAAGTTCGGATGAATGGCTACTCGTCGAAGGCAATATCGCCACATTGGGTATCTCTGATTATGCCCAGGAACAATTATCGGATGTAGTCTATGTAGAAATGAACGTTTCTGTTGGCGATATTGTTAAGAAGAACAGCACAGTAGGTACCGTTGAATCTGTAAAGGCAGCCTCTGATGTCAACACTCCAGTGACCGGTAAGATTATTGAAGTGAATGAAGCTCTCTCGAGTACTCCTGAAATGGTAAACTCCGATCCATTCGGTGCTGCGTGGATGTTAAAGATCGAACTCTCCAATCCTGAGGAAATCAACGACCTCATGGATGCCAAGGCTTACGAGAAGTATTGTGGAGACCGGAGCCATTAATGTTCATTCCCCATTCAACCAAAGAAACGGAGGAAATGCTCAAGAGCATCGGGGTCAAAAAGATCGAAGACCTCTTTGATGCGGTTCCAAAAGAGCATCGTTTTCCAAATTTAAACCTGCCTGCGGGTGTTAGCGAGATGGAAGCACTAGGTGAACTGCAGGAATATGCCAACTCGAACGAGACCGTCCACGAACTGGCATGTTTCTTGGGTGCCGGCGCTTACAATCATTACACCCCAGCGGCTGTGGATAACTTGCTGCGTCGTGGTGAATTCTATACCGCTTACACTCCATATCAACCGGAAGTCTCACAGGGTACACTGCAAGCGATCTTTGAATTCCAATCACTCATCAGTAATCTTACAGGTATGGAAGTTGCCAACGCGTCGCATTATGATGGCGCTACTGCCACTGCCGAGGCTGGCGTGATGGCTTATCACAACTTCCGCGGCAAACGCAGTAAAATTCTGTTCTCTGAAGCAATCAATCCCCAATATCACGACGTGCTTTGCTCTTACCTCTGCGGTTATGAAAACATCCAGATCGTCTCAGGTAGTAACAAGCAAGATCCATTTGCAAAACCGGATAGTTTGATTCCTCAGATCGATGAAGATACCGCGCTGGTTCTTGTCCAGTACCCCGATTTTTTCGGCAGAATTTTTGACCTAACCGACTTGGCTGCGAAGGTACACGAACATGGTGCCTTATTGGGCGTGATCGCGAACCCCACCGCCTTGGGGTTGCTCAAGACACCAGGTGAAATGGGAGCCGATATTGTGGTCGGCGAGGGCCAACCTTTAGGAATTCCCCTTTCTTTTGGTGGTCCATATCTTGGCTTTTTCGCCACCCGCAAGGAATACGCGCGTAAGATCGCTGGTCGCCTGGTTGGTGAAACAGTTGACGGAAAAGGCCGAAAAGGTTACGTCCTCACCCTTACCGCCCGCGAACAGCATATTCGACGTGAAAAAGCAACATCCAATATCTGCACGAACCAGGGGCTGATCGCCCTCGCCGCAACAATTTATCTTAGCCTGGTGGGTAAATCTGGATTTAAACAAGTTGCCAACCTGTGTTATCAAAAAGCGCATTATGCGGCAGAAAAGCTTTCTGCGCTTCCTGGATATAAACTGGTCAATTCGGATCCCTTCTTCCACGAGTTCGTACTCAAATGTCCCAAACCCGTTTCCGAGATCAACGAATTCTTGCTCGATCAAGGCATTCTTGGCGGTTACGACCTCGGCAAAGATTTTCCTGGGCTCAAGGATCACATGTTGATCGCCTGTACTGAGATGAACCACCGTGAGGAGATAGACGCGTTGGTGGAATGTCTTGCAGAGGTGGCTCATGACTGAACCTACCATCTACGAACTTTCTTCGGAAGGACGCCAGGGAGTACGTTTCCCTGAATGCGATGTTCCGGTAACGCCGTTACCAGTTGGATTGACTCGTGACAACCTGCCCCTACCTGAACTTTCAGAAACCGATGTGGTGCGTCACTTCATCCACCTATCTACTTTTAACTATGGAATCGACAGCGGTATGTACCCGTTGGGTTCTTGTACTATGAAATACAACCCCAAAATCAACGAAGAGACTGCCCGTCTGTCCGGTTTTGCCTTCACCCATCCGCATCAGCCTGAGATCACCGTTCAGGGTAACCTGGCATTGATGTACAATTTGCAGGAATTCTTAAAAGAAATCAGTGGTTTCGCTGGAGTATCGTTACAACCATCCGCGGGTGCCCAGGGTGAATTGGTCGGCGTGATGATCATCCGCGCTTATCACCGCTCACGCGGTGATAGCAAACGTATCAAAATGCTCATTCCCGATTCCGCCCACGGTACCAACCCCGCCAGCTCAGCCATGAGTGGATTCGAGGTTATTCCCGTTCCTTCTGACGCACGTGGCAACGTCGATATACAAGCGTTGAAAGCAGTTTGCGATGACACAGTCGCCGGTTTGATGCTGACCAACCCAAATACCCTAGGATTGTTCGACGAAAACGTTTTGGAAGTAATCAAGACGGTTCATGCAGCTGGCGGTCTTGTTTACGGAGACGGTGCTAACTTGAACGCATTGTTGGGCATTGCCCGTCCGGGTGACCTGGGCATAGACGTTATGCACTTTAACCTGCACAAGACCTTCTCCACCCCTCACGGTGGCGGTGGCCCTGGTAGTGGCCCGGTGGGTGTAGCTAAGCATCTTGTCGATTTCCTGCCCGCCCCCGTTGTCGATATCGTGGAAGAAGGCGACAGTGAGATTCCGCCATTGTATGGCTTCGTCACTCCCAAGCAGACCATCGGTCGTGTCAAAGCATTCTACGGCCAATTTGGTGTAATGGTTCGCGCGTTTACCTACATCCGTATGCTCGGACCTGAAGGCTTGCGGCGTGTGGCTGAGTATGCCGTACTCAACGCGAATTACCTGCTATCACTCCTGAAAGATTCCTATACGCTTCCATACAAACGTATCTGCATGCATGAATTTGTTCTCGAAGGTTGCTGGGCAGACGCACCCGAAGTCCATGCCCTGGACATTGCCAAACGCTTGATGGACTATAAATTCCATCCACCCACAAACTACTTTCCACTTATCGTTCATGAAGCGCTAATGATCGAGCCCACTGAAACAGAAAGCAAACAAACCCTCGATCAGTTCGCCGAAGTGATGATCAAGATTGCCGCGGAAGCTCATTCCACACCTGACTTGCTACACGAGGCTCCTCATGAGACTCCTGTTGGCCGGTTGGACGAGGTCAAGGCTGCCAAAGAGTTGGTTCTTTGCTGCTGGCTGCCGGAACAAAATTGATCTGACGAACACAATACCGCCATGCGCATGCGCATGGCGGTATTAATCAAAATATGATACGTTCACGGAACATATCACCGAAAGATTTCAGTAATACTCATTCCTACCCAGGAACCGCTGGCAATCCTTTTGATGTGATTCTGCAATCCACCGGGTTTTTCAACCGTGTTCCCGATATTGCGATTCTCGCCATTATTACCGCGCTGGCTTTCCTGGGGGGAAAATTTGATTGGTGTATTTCCCTGATTTGGCTGACCTTTTTCACCTTCGACTGGCTGCTTATCAGCCTTCTTCCCAACCTTGGATTGTCATATGGGCCGGTGAAACCTGTTGTGTTGACCCTGGCCATCCTGCGCACCCCCTTCGCGCTCCTGCCGTTCTGGTGGGCGCTCGGTTTCCAGATCATGGGCACTCTTTTAGTTCTCTATGGTTTCTTCATTGAACCATTCCAGCTTGATATCCACACTGAAGTGTTGACGACAAATAAACTTGCCCTGGAGGACTCGATCAAAATTGTCCATCTGGGTGACCTGCATATCGAACGGATCACATGGCGCGAGCAACAGATCTTACGGGAATTGGAGAAGATAAAACCAGACCTGATCCTTTTTTCTGGGGATATTCTCAATTTATCCTTTGTTCATAACCCTGCCTCACAGGAAGCAGCCAGAGAGTTCTTGAAGTCTCTTCACGCTCCCCTTGGTGTATTTGGTGTCACAGGTAGTCCTCCAGTGGATCCTCCAGAAGTTTATTACGAAATGGTAAAAGATACGCCTCTTCAATGGTTGAACAACAAGCAAATGGTTATTACATTTGGTCACTCATCCGTTTCGATCAATGGAATCGCATGCAGTCATCATCCTGAAGAAGATTTGACTGTACTCCAACAGTATGGACTTGACAAGCAAACGCAGGATTCTCTCAATATACTTCTCTACCACTCCCCTGATCTGGCACCACTGGTTCAGGATTGTGGCTTTGATTTGCAGTTATCCGGGCACACCCACGGCGGTCAGGTTTGCCTGCCCTTTTATGGAGCAATCTTCGCTGCATCGCTCTATCACAAAGCTTTCGAATCCGGACGTTATCTGCTCGGTAAAATGACCCTCTACGTCACCCGCGGTTTGGGCATGGAGGGCGGTATTGCGCCCAGGGTGCGCTTTTTATGCCGTCCTGAATTGATTACCTGGGAAATCAGCGGAAGATAATCTATTGTTGAGTCGGTGTTATTAAAAGTGTTGGAGTCAATGTAGGCGCTGTGGTTTTCGATTTGAGTACCGTGGGTGTAACCGTTGGAAATGGGGTGGAGAAAACAGTGATCATTTTGGTATCTCCCCCAGTGACATCAACAACGTATTTGACGCCACCCTGGCAAGCTGGAGTAAGATTGGCGGCGACATGTTCCCAATCAATGGGATCCTTGGCGGCGTTCGTCCTGTAGAAGGCGTAACTTAAGCATCCCGACCCAGCGTTGTAGTTCAACAGAGTAAACCGCCAAAGGTCTTCATAGCTACTGACGTCTCTAGCTGACTTATTCGTTGTGTTCCAAATCTCCTGGGCCACCTGTCTGCAATTGGCTTTTATCGTCTCAGCAAAGAAATGGATACTAAAATTTGCTTTCGTTAGGTCGATACCTTCTTCACAATCCGGACAGGTGGCATCAATCCGGTTCAACAATGCACCCTTGAGAATGTTTTGTTGCTCACTTCCCAAATGAGCAAATCCGATCTCACAATACCGTTGGTTTAGTACCAGGGGGCAGAAACTGTTATAGAACTCTGAGTTCCAAAGAAGCGCAGTGTCAGCTCCGTTTGTGGTCATATGGCCAAATCCCACTTCTTGAGTATCTGAATATACACCCGGCCAAAATTGACTTTCACGTAGAAAAATATTCTTCATCAGGTTGGCAGGAATGCTGTCCATCTTTGCCACCTTGATGATTTCCTGGTCAAATTGATTTTGCCAATACTGGATGACCGGTTTCGCAGCCTTGACGCCGCATTCGGTGGCCGCCAAGGATTCTTCCACACCCCCATTTTCGCAATCGCTTGCATCCACGATGCCATTCGTGATCAACGCGCCAGCCAACGAGTAAAGGGTTTGCGAGCTTTTCAGTTCGATCGGGTTATCCGGGGTTTTCAGCCAATCTGGTATTTCACCCTCCTCAGGAAACACCTGCCAAACATCCGAGCAACTTGGAGGATTCCTGCCAAGCCACTGATTGCTGACGATATCAATCGTATAAGCGTTATCTAATCCAACAACTGGTATCACTTTAGCGAACGCAGTAAATACTGCTGTTTTATCTCCAAAACTGGATTCAGCTTGGAAGGTGATTTTCTCTCCTTCCGCGCTCGTTTCGATCAAACCAATTGCGCAACTCGCGCCATTACAGGCAAAACTCTGATTGCCGATCTTGCCAGTGATTTTTATGATCTGTTCATTTGGTAAGGATTCTTCGCCTGAAAACACCAATACCGGTTTTCCCGTGCAATATCGGTTTATCCCTGAATACCTACACCCTCGCATCGATATCCACACCTTCGGTGGAGGCAATTTTACATACACGTTTTTATAAACGGGACTTGAACTAGGGTTATAAAGATATACACCTTTGCATTTTTGAGTGCTTTCCCCTTTTGATAGATCACAGGCCGGGAAATTCTTCCAGGCGATATATTGTTGGGAGGTACATTTCGATTGAATTTCGGTCTCCGTGGGTCTTCCTTCGTGTTCGATAGAAAAATTACAAGTCACTGAATTATCGGAGAATAGTCGCAATTGCCATTGATATTGCACCTCAGTGATCAGGATGATCATTGAGCGGCTTGGTGGGTTCGAACCATCGTCGGCATCTGCTGAACGAAGCAACAACAACAGACTCAATGCCACGCAAAGAGAGACAAAAGCCAGCAAGCGCTGGATGGGTGTTCTTTTTATCCCCATTAATATTTCCTTCGTCGATAGATTAATTGTAGCAAACCCCTTAAAGTTATTCAACTTATTTACTTGTAATCATTCAGTTTTTACCACTGTTAATTCTTCCTTGGAAATCATTTCGACTCCATACGAGAATCTCATATTTGGGGTAGCCAATGAGTGTCGAACCCATACCATGCCCGTAGAGTACGACATCTTGATGCTTAAACCAAAAGACTCCTTTTTGAGAGCCTTTACTTGGGTGAACGAAGAGGTTGAAACCACGAGCGCAGATTGGCGCGAAGTACCCGTATGGTACAACATCGAGATACTTAAACTAAAAGACTCCCTTGTGAGAGTCTTTACTTGGGTGGGCGATGGGGGTCGAACCCACAACATCGTGATCCACAGTCACGCACTCTGCCATTGAGCTACGCCCACCATGAACAGGGGACATTCTATCACAGCCCTGCCCTCAGGGCAAGGAATCATATAACTTACCAATAAGAGAATTCCTACTTCGCGCTTGCCTTGATCTCTTCCACCAACCTGTTTACCGCGATCGTTTTCTGTTCCCGTCCTGCCAAATCCTTTACCGTGACGTTACCGGCTGCAGCTTCATCCGGTCCAATGACCACAGCCGTCTTGATGCCCATGCGGTCAGCGTACTTAAATTGCTTGGGTAACTTGGCTGCCTCCGGATAGCATACAGTTTTAATCCCTGCCTCGCGCAGCAATCTGGCAATCTCAAGTGATTTTTCGATTAAGGTATCGTCAAACACAGTCACCAGTACCGTATCTCCCAAAAGCACGTTTGTTGGTAACAAGCCATACTTTTCAAGTAACACAGAGATCATCACATCGCCCATCGCGAAACCCACACCGGGCAGTGGCTCTCCACCGACATCCGATACCAGATTGTCATAATGTCCGCCGCCCAATACAGCACGACCATCACCACTTAAATCCCAGGCTTCAAAAACAATGCCTGTGTAATAATCCAGACCGCGGATAATTTGTGGGTTGTAAGTCACATACTCTCGTACACCCATCTTCTCGAGGGAGGCAAATATCCGTATCAATTCGGACGATTTCTTCCACAAATCTTTGTCTATCAAAATTTGGTCCAATCCGTCGATTTGCGCGTCGTTTAAGCCAATCTCGTGCGCAAAATTTTTCCAGGCATCTCTGCTTAACTTGTCACGTCGATCAATCAAACGGAAAACCGCCTTCAACCCTTCTGGGCTTACTCCAAGGTCGAACAACTCTTTTTCCATCAACTTGCGATGATTAATTGTGATCTGCACCTGGTCGGTTTTCAATCCGACCGCTCGCAGAAAAGAAGCTGCGATGGCAACCAGCTCTGCGTCCGCGTTTTCGGAATTGACTCCGATCAAATCAATGTTCCATTGAAAGAATTCGCGAGTTCGCCCTTTTTGCGGTTTCTCGTAACGCCAGAACGGGCCGAATGACCACCAACGCACAGGAAATACAAGCTCACCTTGCTTTTGAGCGATCAACCTTGCCAGTGAAGGCGTCAATTCAGGGCGTAGTGTGATCAAATCACCCCCGCGATCCGGGAATACGAATGCCTGCTCCTTTACCAACTCTTCTCCCGATTTTGCAGCATAAAGGTCGATTTTCTCAAGGAATGGACCATCCCACTCCTGATATCCAAACGACTCGGAGACCTGCCTGATCTTGCCATAGAGCCACTGGCGTACGGCCATGTCTTCGGGATAGAATTCACGTGTTCCTTTAACAGATTGGATCATTGATTTCATTTCACACTTCCTGTTTCGGATAATGGTTAAAATTTTAACATATTATTCTCATCAGATTCTGATTTATAACAATAGATCGAATATCCAATAAGATAAGGATACAACACTTTATGTTTATACCCATTTATCCATTATAATTATTGAAATTACGAATTTTAGGAAAGCTCATGATAGTTTCAGAATTGATTGACCTAATAAAAGGTAAGCTTATCAATAAAAACGCTGATCTCGCTCGTGAGGTAAAAGGTGGGTGTGGCGCTGATTTGATGAGCGATGTCCTTGCCTCCATCCAACCAGAAGCCGTTCTTCTCACAGGCTTATGTAATCCACAGGTAGTTCGCACCGCGCAAATGGCTGATGTAGCTGCGATTATCCTTGTGCGCGGGAAAGTCCCGCCCCAAGAAACGATCGACCTGGCTGAATCGGAAAGGATTGCGTTAATTTCCTCTCCCTTCGGCATGTTCGAATTGTGCGGCAGATTATATCAGGCCGGTCTTCATAGCCTGGAAATGCCGGTAAGCGATCCTGATTGTTCTTGCGAGAAATGACCGTTTACCGAGGCTGAATGAGTAATTCCGCGACCAACCAAGGGAAGAACATAACAGACCAGCAGGCAGAAAACATAACTCGTGTTGAAGAGTTGTCGTACGAATTAAAAGTTGATCAAGTGATGACGAAAGAATTGATCACCGTCACCCCTGAAACTGAGATGAAAGAGGCGCTCGAAATTTTCCGTAAGAATCGAATTTCGGGCGCTCCTGTTGTTAAAAATGATGAATTGGTCGGTATTGTCAGTATTGAAGATTTGATCCATTGTCTGCAACACAACGATCTGGATTCACGTGTCGCGAAGTACATGAGTACAAAATTGCTAACTGTACGTAATACCGACCCGATTATCGAGGCATTGAAATTGTTCGTCAATTCCCATTTTGGTCGCTTGCCTGTGGTGGATGAAAACAGCAAATTGTTGGGCATCATTACCAAGGGCAATATCACTCGTGGGTTGTTGGCAGCTCTGCAACATGATTACCAGGAAGAAGAAGTTCGTCGCTATCGCGCTAGCCATCTCTTTGAAGACATCGAATCCGACCGCTCCAGTCTCATTCTACGGTATACAATCAAACAGGGTGACTTCACCCACGGTGGCGCGGCTTCATCGGCGATCAAACGCGCGTTACTGCGTTTGGGGGCTTCACCACAAATTGCAAGACGTGCCGGAATCGCCGTTTACGAAGCCGAGATGAACCTTATCATTCACACAACCCACGGTGGCATTATCCGCGTTGAGATTGAACCTCATCAAATCTCGATTAATGTATTCGACGACGGTCCAGGTATTGCCGATATAGACCAGGCGCTGCGCCCTGGTTATTCCACTGCTACCGAGACCGTACGCGAGTTGGGTTTTGGCGCAGGTATGGGGTTGGTGAACATACAACGCTGCGTAGATTCAATGCGTTTGGAATCTATCGTTGGTAAAGGAACGTCTTTAAAGCTCAAGATCCTGCTCCACGACCAGGAAGTCGTTGGTGAAGGGATAACAACCTCCAAGGAGTAGCGTATGAATCTGAAAGAGATCATCGATAATTTGCATCTAGAACCTGTTACCGTCCCTAGAAATTTCGCCGAAATCACACCAACATGCGGATACACATCCGATCTTTTAAGTTGTGTGATGTCCGGAGCAGCCCATCAATCGATCTGGGTGACCCTGCAGGCACATATAAATATTGTTGCTGTTGCCACTTTGCTCGATCTTTCAGCGATCATAATCACCGAAGATGCTAAACCAGATGAAGCCACAATTGCCAAAGCTAACGAGGAAGGCATCAATATATTCCTATCAAAAGAACCCACGTTCACTGTGGTTGGCAAGCTTTGGGAAATGGGTTTGCGCTGTCAATAATCACCCTGCAGGGGTCATTAATGCCTTCTTTAATGCAATTTCGTGCGGAACTCCACGTGCATACTGTTGTCTCACCTTGCGCAGAAGTAGAAATGATCCCGCCACTCATCATTCAACAAGCCATTGAAAATCATATCGACTTGATTGCGATCACCGATCACAATTCGACAGCCAACGCAGGTGCAGTCATGAAAGCTGCCGAGGGAACCGGTTTGACGGTCTTGCCAGGTATGGAATTGCAAACTGTTGAAGAAGTTCATTCTCTTTGCATCTTTGAGACATTGGAAAAGGCCCTTGAATTTCAAAAAGTAGTGGATTTAGCTTTGCCTTCATTGAAAAACTCACCTGAACATTTTGGGGAGCAATTTGTGGTGGATGAAACCGGTGAATTTATCCGTCGAGAAGAACGATTGTTGATCGTATCCACCAACCTTACCCTCACTAAAGCCTGGTTAACAGTCAACGCGATAGGTGGTCTGTTCATCCCTGCCCATGTTGATCGCAAAGCCTTTGGTCTGATCGAAAACCTTGGCTTTGTCCCACAGGATATCCATTTATCCGCCGTGGAAATTTCACGCCATTTGAATTCGCGTTTTGCGGTCAATAAATATCCCCAATTGAAAGGCTTTACGCTAATTAAAGGTGGAGACGCTCACCGCCTGGATGAATTAACCGGTGCGAACCAATTTATGGTAGAATCTCGATCAGTTGATGAAATAAAACTTGCACTTCTTCATGAAAGTGAAAGAAAAGTCGTCATTATTGACTAAACATAAATGATTAAACTGCTGGTTAAGCAGTGTAATGATGTAAAATCAAATCGAGAGAAGTATGTCCCTGGCTATTTACGAGAAAGCCTTCTATCCTTTTAGTGACATTCGATAATTGTGTTATCTTGTTGAACAATGTAAACTATAAAGGTTTATAAGGCCAAAGTAAACGGGACCAATGATCACTGTTTTGGAGAGGTTATGGTTACAGACGAAATCGCAGTAAAGACAAATCTGAAAGACCCATTGAAAAATCCCGAAATCAAAGCGCAGATCGATACGATCATCGCTGAGAACAAAGATAAACCGGGAGCCACAATGGTTGTCCTGAACGAACTGCAGGCAAAAGTCGGGTTTGTTTCCGAGTCAATGCAGCAGTACGTTGCCGATGAGTTACAGGTACCGGTTTCGAGAGTGCACGGTGTGGTTTCCTTCTATTCATTCTTCACTACCACTCCACGCGGAAAGCATACCATCAAGTTCTGCTTGGGAACCGCGTGTTATGTAGGCGGAACTCCCATGCTCATCGAAAAAGCCAAACAGATTCTTGGTATCGAACCAGGCTCCACCACCCCCGATGGCAACATCACCATGGAAGTTTGTCGCTGCGTTGGCGCATGCTCACAGGCACCCGTGATCGTCGTGGATGAGGACGTGATGGGGCGCATGAGACCAAACAAGCTTCCCGCAACCATTAAACCGTTGCAGGATGACGCGGGTTAATCGCCTTGCGTGAGCTTTCTCTGCACTTGCTCGATATCGCTGAGAACAGCATTGCTGCAAGCGCAAGTGAAGTACGGATTACCGTACTGGAGAATTCTGAAACAGATCTTTTACAAATGAGTGTTCAGGACAACGGCAAAGGAATGGATGCCGAGACTATCGCCAGGGTGATCGATCCCTTCTATACATCCAGGACCACCCGTAAAGTAGGTTTAGGAATCCCCCTTTTGAAGGAAGCTGCGGAAGCCTGTAATGGTTTTCTCAAGATCGACTCGACACCCGGAAAAGGGACGCTGCTCACTGTGCAATTTCAACGTAGCAACATCGACCGCATGCCCCTGGGTAACCTGGCAGACACCTTCCTTCAACTACTTATTATGAACCCAACCATCCACTGGATTTTCACTTATCGTGTGGATGATAGGGAGTTCGCCCTCGATAATGATCAGATCATGCAAACCCTCGATGGCATTCCTCTAACAGAGCCACCGATCCTGAACTACTTACGAGAATTGGTTGAGACCGGGATTCGCGAAGTCGCGAATCCTGGATAAATTATTCGAGTCTGCAGGAGATTAATATGTCAACAATCAAGAGCCTTGAAGACTTAAAGAAAGCCCGCGAAGAAGCGTTGCAAAAACGTGAAATGAAGACGGCAGCAGGAACCGCCCAGGTAGTGGTTGCGATGGGTACTTGTGGCATCGCCGCAGGCGCCCGTGACACTATGAAAGCCATCCTGGATACAATCGAGAAAGAGTCCTTGAACGGCATTATCGTCACTCAGACCGGCTGCATCGGTCTGTGCGAAAAAGAACCCATCGTCATGGTAACCATTGGTGACCAGCCTAAGGTGACCTATGGCAAGGTCAATCCTGAAGTAGCCAAGAAGATTTTGAATGAACATGTTGTCAACGGCAAGCCCGTTGCTGATCATGTGATCCCGATGTAGTAACATCGGCGATCAAAAAAATTTACTCATAAGGTTTACAAATGAAGTATTATCGCTCGCATGTACTTTTTTGTGTCGATCCTGAGTGCCTGAAAAAAGGTGCCCATGAAGTAATGGACGCTTTTCAGGATGAATTGGTTGCCCAGGGTTTGATCGACGAAGTTCAGGTTTTAGAGACATCACGAATTGGCGGCTGTGCCAATGGCCCAGAAATGATGGTCTACCCTGAAGGTGTGCATTATACTGGCCTTACCACAAATGATATCCCTTACCTGGTTGAAGAACATTTCCTGAAGGGACGCATTGCATCCAAGTTTGTCGAAGAAGAAAAGACTTTCGTCGATGAAGAATTAAGCGCTCCCACCGCCAAGGAAGTCCGTGTAGTGCTGCGTAATTGTGGCAAGATTGACCCTGAGAACATCGAAGATTACATCGCAGAAGATGGTTACCAGGCTCTCGGTAAAGTCCTCGCTGAATATACCCCTGAAAAAGTTATCGATACAATCCTGGCTTCAGGTCTGCGCGGACGTGGCGGCGCGGGCTTCCCCACTGGAAAAAAATGGCAGTTCTGCCGTGCCTCCGCCGAAACCCCAAAGTTCGTCATTTGCAACGCCGATGAAGGCGATCCCGGCGCGTTTATGAACCGCCGTGTGCTCGAAGGCGACCCGCACTCGGTACTTGAAGGCATGATGATCGCAGCTTATGCCATCGGTTCCAGCCAGGGTTACATCTATTGTCGTGCCGAATATCCCATCGCTGTCCGCACTTTGAACATCGCCATTGAACAAGCCAGAGCTATGGGGCTGCTCGGTAAGAACATCCTGGGATCCGGCTTCGATTTCGATCTGGAAGTCCGTATGGGTGCCGGTGCGTTTGTCTGTGGTGAGGAGACTGCTCTTATGGCTTCCATCGAAGGCAGCCGTGGTGAACCTCGACCTCGACCTCCCTTCCCTGCTGTCAAAGGTCTTTTTGCTAAACCTTCGAATATCAATAATGTGGAGACCTATTCAAACGTTCCGCAAATTATTCTCAAAGGCGCTGAATGGTACTCTTCATTTGGAACTGAAAAATCAAAAGGCACCAAAACCTTCGCTCTCGCCGGCGACGTGAAACACACCGGACTTATCGAAGTTCCCTTCGGGCTCACCCTGCGCGAGGTGGTTTATGACGTTGGTGGTGGTATCATCGACGATAAGGATTTCAAAGCCATCCAAACTGGCGGCCCGATGGGTGGTTGTCTCCCCAAGGAATACCTTGATCTGCCACTGGATTATGAAGCTCTCACCCAGGCTGGATCCATGATGGGTTCCGGCGGTCTAGTGGTGATGGACGAAGGTACCTGCATGGTGGATATCGCCCGCTTTTTCATGGAATTCATCCAGGATGAAAGCTGCGGCAAATGCACTCCTTGCCGTGTGGGAACCCGTCGTATGCTCGAAATTCTAGAACGCATCTGCGCCGGAAAAGGCCAGGCTGGTGATATCGAAACCCTCGAATACCTGTGCGATGAAATCCGCCAGGATAGTTTGTGCGGTCTCGGTCAGGGTGCGCCGAACCCCGTAGTCAGCACGCTCAAACATTTCCGCGCTGAATACGAAGCTCACATCAACGAAAAACGCTGCCCGGCCAAGGTCTGCAAAGCCTTGATTCGTTACGAGATTACAGATGGTGTCTGCACCGGTTGTACCGTCTGCGCTCGCAACTGCCCTGTTTCAGCCATTAGTGGTGAACGCCGTCAAACTCACGTGATCGATCCTGATGTTTGTATCCGTTGTGGTATTTGTATGCAAGTTTGCAATTTCAACGCTATCGTCATCAAATAGGGCTGTGCAAACAGCCCTAGATTCCAATTCACGTTAATCAACGTCGCGAGGAGGATGTTTATGGCAATAGAGCAAAAAGATGGCAAACAGGTCAAGGAAGCAGTCAATACTGCCATCCAACGGTACGGTGCAACGAGTGATGAATTGATCCCCATCCTGAACGAAGTCAATCGGGCGGTTGGTTATTTACCCGCCGAAGCCCTGGATGAGATCAGCCGGCAACTCAAGCTGCCCAAGAGTCAACTCTTCTCGGTGGCAAGTTTCTATCGTATGCTCTCCACAAAACCCCGGGGACGTCATGTCATCCAGTTTTGTGAGAACGCCCCCTGTCACGTGGCCGGTGGCCGCGAAGTTTGGCAGGCGTTGACTGACGAGCTTCATCTCAAAGATGAAGAAACGAGTGCTGATGGCAAATGGTCGCTGGTTACCACCAGTTGCCTGGGCATCTGCGGTGTGGGTCCCGTTATGGTAATCGATGATGATATCTATGGAAACGTCGATCCCAAGCAGGTTCCGTCCATCCTCGCGCGTTATCACTAAAGGAGACTGACATGAAAGCGATTCGTTCAATGGTATTGGTTTCCAGTGATCCCGTCAGCATCGAAAGAGGTGCCAATGATATCTATAAATCCCTCCAACGTGAGATCAAATCTTTTGGATTGGAAGATGAAATCTCTTTGACCATGGTGGGAGACGTCGGTCGAAATGATGCCGCTCCCCTCGTGATCGTTTATCCTGACGCTGTTATCTACGGTCCTGTTGATGAGAAGGATGTCCACTTCCTGGTAGAAGAACATCTCTATAAGGGTCGTATCGCTGCCGGGTTGCAAGCTCCTGTACGCGAGCTTTCCGGCAAGATTGCCTGGTTATCGTCTCGCAAGGGAACATTACCGGCTGAACAGCGTATCGTTCTCGAGCGAGCCGGGTTGATTGACCCGGACTCGATCGATGAGTATTTTATTCACGACGGTTACCAGGCGCTTGCCAAAGCCGTCACGGAGATGAAACCAGCTGAGATCTGCGATTTACTCGAGAAATCCGGACTTCGTGGACGTGGTGGCGCTGGTTTCCCAACCGGAACCAAGTGGCGCTTCGTTAACAAAACTCCTGGCTCCAAGAAATACGTGGTCTGTAACGCCGATGAAAGCGAGCCCGGAACCTTCAAAGATCGTTTGATCCTCGAAGGCGATCCACACTCGATCGTTGAAGCCCTGGCTATCGCAGCCTACGCTGTAGGCGCTGATGAAGGATATATTTACATTCGTGGCGAGTACACTCTCGCCCAGCAGCGTTTACATCGCGCCATCGAACAGGCTCGTGAACTGGGTTTGCTCGGCAAGAACATTTTCGGCACCGATTTCAGTTTCGACCTTCATGTTCACTCTGGCGCGGGTGCCTATATCTGCGGCGAAGAGACGGCTTTGATCGAGTCAATCGAAGGCAAACGCGGTGAACCCCGTGCGCGCCCTCCCTATCCAACTACTAATGGTCTTTGGGGTAAACCCACACTCGTCAACAATGTCGAGACTTTGGCGAATGTTCCCCCAATTTTGCGCCACGGTCCTGAATGGTATCGAAAGTTTGGTACCCCTTCCAGCCCTGGCACCAAGGTGTACACTATTCTCGGTAACGTCAATACCACCGGACTCATCGAAGTACCGATGGGGATTACCCTGCGCGAGGTAATTGCCATATACGCCAAGGGAATGAAACATAACAAATCCTTTAAATTGGCGCAGACCGGTGGCTCCTCTGGTTCCATCATCCCGGCCAGCCTGCAGGATACTCCGATGGATTTCGACTCATTTGCTAAAGCTGGCGTCGCCCTCGGTTCGGGCGCTCTTCTGATCTGCGATGAGGATACCTGCGTGGTTGACCTGGCACGAAATCTCTTAAACTTCTTCCGTAAAGAAAGCTGCGGTAAATGCACGCCATGCCGTGTTGGTAATCAGCGCGCATTCGAAATCTTAACGAATATTTCGGAAGGTACAGGCTCTTTGAAAGACCTCGATGATCTCATGAGTCTGAGCAATCAGTTGTATCAGCTCTCCAATTGCGGTCTGGGTCAAACCGCAGGAGCCCCCATCCGCGATATTTTGACTTATTTCCGCGCGGAAGTTGAAGCGCATATCCGTCTCAAGGTTTGTCCCACCGGCGTCTGCCCCATGAGCGGGAAGAAGATATAGAAATAAGAAATGAATTTTGATAGGAGAAATTGACTAATGGTTACTGTCACGATCGATGGAAAACAAATACAGGTCCCCGAAGGGACGACAGTATTACGCGCAGCCCAGTCTGCCGGGATCGAAATTCCAACCCTATGCGATCATCCTCACTTGACCCCTTACGGCGGCTGTCGCCTGTGCCTGGTTGAGGTTGAAGGCGCCCGCACGTTGCAGCCCTCCTGCACCCTGCCGGTGAACAACAACATGGTCGTTCATACCGACACCAAAAAGGTCAAGGATGCTCGTTCCTTTGTATTGACTCTCATCTTCAGCGAACGTAATCACTTCTGCCCTTATTGCCAGGTCAGCGGTGGCGATTGCGAGCTGCAGAACGCAGCTTACAATGAAGGAATGACCCACTGGACGTTGCAGCCAAATTGGCAGCCCTATCCCATGGATGCCTCACATCCCTACCTCATCATGGAAAACAATCGCTGCATCCTGTGCCGCCGCTGCGTCCGCGCTTGCGGTGAACTGGTCGGCAATTACACCCTCGGTTTTGAAGAACGCGGCGCACGGAGCATTCTCGTCGCGGATACCGGTGTTCCCCTGGGTGAAAGCTCCTGCATCTCCTGCGGCGTTTGTGCCCAGGTTTGCCCCACCGGTGCCATTATTGACCGCTGGAGCGCTTACCGCGGTCATGACGAACAGATCGATAAAACCCAGACCATTTGCGTTGGCTGCTCGGTTGGCTGTGGCATCGAAGTCTTCACTCGCAACAACAACCTGGTTCGTATCGATGGTAATTGGGATGCCGAAGTGAACGAAGGCATTCTGTGTGAAACCGGTCGCTTCGAACCCATGTCCAATACCTGCGATCGCATCGTCACGCCACTGTTGCGTAAGAATGGTTCCCTCAAGGCTGCCACTTGGGATGAAGCTCTCGCGTTTGCTGCAGACCAGATCAAACCTCTCAAGGGTAAAGGGAAAGATGGTGTTGCCGCGATCATATCCACTCGCCAACCCATCGAGACCATTTATCACTTCAAGAAACTCTTCGCCGATGAACTGGGCAGTGATCTCGTGACCACTACCGAAGAAGGAGCATTCACCCAGGCGACCGCTGCTTTCGCGGATGAGCTCGGAAAATCCTTCGAGGGTAAATTGGCCGATGTGACCGCTGCGGATGCCTTCATGGTGCTCGGTACCGACCTGGTAAAAGAACATCAGGTGATCGGCTTCTTTGTCAAGCGTGTGCTGGCGAAAGGCACCAAATTGCTTGTCGTTGATTCCAAAGACACACCACTGGCTGACCTTGCCAACAAGGCCATGAAGTACACAAAGGGAACTGCTGAAGATTATCTGTTAGCCCTCAGTGCCGCTGTCGTCAAGCTCGGTCTAGCTAAGGGCAAAGCTTCAGTCAAAGCTGAAGACCTTGATAACCTGGCAAACAAGACCGGCCTGAAATCAGAAGATTATCTGGATGCGGCGTTCGTGATCGCTTCAAATGAAAAACCCGTCATCCTCTATGAAAAATCTGTTTCTCCCGCCGCTTTAAAAGCATTCGCTGAATTAATCGGCGCAACACTCGTAAGTGTCAAGGGTGAAGCCAACAGCCTCGCCGCGGCTCAATTGAAACTCGAAAAATCTGCAAAGGTCGATGGCCACAAGGTTGTTGTTTTCGCCATCGGTGACGATGAAATCACCCAGAAGATGTTGAAAGATTTCGAAAAAGTTGCCTGCAAGGTTGTTATTTCCACTTATGCGTCTGCTCTCACTGCTATGGCTGATGTGGTCTTCCCCGCTACCAACTGGCTGGAGCAGGAAGGTCATTATTTGAACCTGGAAGGCAGACTGCAAAAAGCTGTCCGCGTGATCACTCCCGCGGATGAGATCAAGACTACAGACGCCACCCTCAAAGCTCTGGCTGAGAAAACCGGCGCCAAGTTGGATGACGACTGGACCAAAGAAATCCATAAGCGGACCGCGATCACCGCTCTGGCTGAATAACGATCGTATTACGATTAAGGAGAGAAAATGGCAAAACCAAAAGTCTCATCAGATTGGTTGGCTGGCTGCGCCGGTTGTCACATGTCGCTCCTCGACATGGACGAACGGATCGCGAAAGTGCTCGAACTGGCCGATTTGAGATCATCACCCATCACTGACTTGAAGGAACCTGACGCGACAGGTGTCGATGTTGGCGTTCTGGAAGGCGGAATCAATAACTCATACAACGTGGAAGTTGCCGAACGTATGCGAAAACGCTGCAAAATATTGGTAGCTCTAGGCGATTGCGCTGTGTTTGGTGGCGTTCCGGCCATGCGCAACTTCTTCACCATCGAAGAATCGCTCAAACGCGCATACGTCGAGACAGAAAGTACTGATGATAGCGGTAAGATCCCCAGCGATCCCGAACTGGCTTCTCCACAAAAAGTACAGGCAGTGAGTGAAGTTGTCCCCGTGGATGTTTTCGTTCCGGGTTGCCCGCCCGATGCTGACACAATCTTCTATGTGCTTGCCGAATTGGCTCAGGGTCGTATTCCTGAGATCAAAGATGACAAACTGCACTGGCATTAGGCGAGGAGGTTAATAATGGTTGCACAAAAAATTACGATTGAACCCGTGACCCGTATCGAGGGTCACGCCAAGGTCACCATCCGCATGAACGATGCCGGTAAAGTCGATCATGCTTACCTGCATGTCAACGAGTTTCGTGGATTTGAAAAATTCTGCGAAGGACGCATGGTCTTTGAAATGCCGCTCATCACCCCGCGTATTTGCGGCATTTGCCCGGTCAGCCACCATCTGGCTTCTGCCAAAGCTGGCGACGCCATTATGGGCGCCAAACCGCCGCGTCCGGCTGCTTTGCTGCGCGAGTTGATGCACATGGGTCAGATCGTCCAATCTCATGGCATGCATTTCTTCGAACTTGCCGGCCCCGACCTGCTGCTCGGTTTTGACTGCGATCCTGCCACCCGCAACGTAGCCGGGTTGCTGGCTGCCAATGCTGACCTTACTGTCAAGGCAGTCATGCTGCGCAAATGGGGTCAGGAGATCATTCACACCGTCGGCGGGCGTCGCATTCACCCGGTCTTCGCAGTTCCCGGCGGTGTCAACAAAGCGCTCTCCAAAGAAGAACGCGCCAGTATACTCGCTGGTTATGACGAATCCATCAAGACCATCCAGCTCGGTCTCTCAATTATGAAGGATTGGGCTGAAAAGAACATGGAAGACATTAATAAATTCGCAGTCTTCCCCACCGGCTACTTCGGTCTGGTCAAAGATGGTAACACTCTCGAATTGTATGATGGAATGATCCGTCTGATCGGACGTGATGGCAAGGAACTCGAGAAATTTGAGCCCAGCCATTACCTTGATTACATCGCAGAACACGTAGAGGACTGGTCCTATCTAAAGTTCCCCTATTATAAGAAACTTGGCTATCCGCAAGGCGTCTATCGTGTCGGTCCGCTCGGGCGTTGCAATAACTCTGACCGCATTTCCACCCCACTCGCCAACGAGGAATTGAAGAAATTCAAAGCGCTCAATGGTGGCAAACCAGTAGAAAATACTCTTTATTACCACTATGCTCGTCTCATCGAAACACTCTACGCAGCCGAGCAAGTAAAAATCCTGTTGGATGATCCCGATATCCTCAGCACTGACATCCTCAACACCTGCCACAATCCGCAACCCGAAGGTGTGGGAGTGATCGAAGCCCCACGCGGTACCCTTATTCATCACTATTGGGCCAAAGAGACAGGTCAAATCGAGAAAGTCAACCTTATCGTTTCCACAGGCCATAATAACTGGGCCATGAGTGAAGCTGTCGATAGTGTCGCCAAGACCTACATCACAAGCTCAGATGTCACAGAAGGCCAACTGAATCGCGTTGAAGCCGCCATCCGTGCCCACGATCCCTGCCTCTCCTGCTCGACCCATGCTGTCGGTCAAATGCCGATCGCCCTCGAATTTGAAGATTCTGATGGTAAACTCATCAAGACGGTGACTCGCAACTAGGTAAAGGTAAACACACTGATTAAAAAGCGATGCCGAGTCAATATGGCATCGCTTTTTTTGAAAGGATCATGTTTGAAAACTTTGATCATTGGCTATGGAAATATCGACCGCCAAGATGACGGTGTGGCTTGGCATGTTTTGCTGCAGGTCATGCAGCAATCTGGAATCTACACTCCAGGAATGATCGAGGATGATTTCCCGATGGTTTTTGGTGACCTTGAATTCCAATTTCAGCTTCAATTACTACCTGAGATGGCTGACGATCTTGGAAAATACGAGCGAGTGGTTTTTATTGATGCTCACACCGGTAATGTGCCTGAAGAAATCCATCGAGAGGTTGTTTCATCAGAGTATCAGTCTTCGCCATTCACCCATCACCTTACTCCCTCAACACTGCTATCATTATGTGATGTGATTAATAAAAGACACCCCGACTCGCTTCTGGTCTCGATTCGAGGATATGAGTTCAAATTCACCCGCGAACTCTCACAACGTACTCAAGAATTGGTTCCGGAGGCCGCACAGCAGATCATAGACTGGTTAGGAGATTAGCTATTTTATTTAAGGAGGTAAAAAACCATGTCACAGGATGATCAGATAAAAATTGATTTGCTTTCTCCTCAAGAGATCGCTGTCAAAGCTTGCGAAATAGGCGAAAAGAAAGCATCGTTAGGTTTAGGTTCCACAATTCTTTTGTCTATCCTCGCAGGGTCATATATCGCCTTCGGAGCTGTCTTTGCAACGATTTCAATCACGGGTATGGTCGGCTCATGGCCATATGGTTTCATGAAGGTTATGGCTGGGCTTACCTTCTCACTCGGTTTGATCCTGGTTGTGATAGGTGGCGCTGAATTGTTCACCGGAAATAACTTGATGTTCATTTCTTGGGTAAATCGTAAGATTACTTTTGGAAAGATGATGCGTAATTGGGTGATCGTTTACTTTGGAAACTTTATCGGTTCATTGCTGATCGCCATTCTGGTATTCTTAACCCATACTTACACAGCTTCGAGTGGTGAGTTGGGAAAGACGATGCTTAACCTGGCAAATGTGAAAGTACATTATTCATTCATCCAGGCACTTGTGTTGGGAATTCTCTGCAATATTCTTGTTTGTCTGGCTGTCTGGTTAGCATATAGCTCACGAACCACGAGTGGGAAAATCCTTTCAATCATCTTTCCCATCACTGCGTTCATCGCTGCCGGTTTCGAACACAGTGTGGCCAATATGTATATACTACCAGTGGCATTGTTTATTAAAGCATTCGATCCATCATTTGCGGAGAGTACCGGATTAGATCTGACATCTCTCTCCTGGACAAGTTTCTTTATAAAGAACTTGATCCCTGTGACAATTGGCAATATACTTGGCGGTGCTGGTTTTGTCGGGGGGATATATGCTCTCTTATTCCCTGTTACGAAAAGAGAAAAAAAGTAACCAGAACATTGTGACACGCACATATATCTGGGTGATGATAAGCACTAATCAACTTGGACGAAATCTGTTATTCTCTTGTCTAAACAACTATCAGGAAAATTTATATTGATGACTAAAAATCAGGACATTATCTCAATACTAAAAAACGTACCCATCTTTTTGGATCTGAAACCCTTCCAGCTTGCCAGGTTGGCGACGGCAGCATCGATCATCGACGTCGAAGCCGGCGTGGAACTAATCACCGAAGGAAACTCTCTTGACTATACTTACATCCTTCTCGAAGGGGACATGCGTGTTGAGGTTTATGTCCCCTCTTATGGTCAGGTTGAAACCAGCCATCTGGCTCCCCTGGATATATGCGGTTGGTCAGCGCTGACCCCAATTGTGCGTCAACGCACAGGCACGGTTACCACAGTCACCTTCTGTCGCCTTATTCGCTTGGATTCACGCATCCTGATTCCTCTTTGTGATGAAGACCACGACATCGGTTTTTTTATTTACCGTCGGATTGCCAACGTGGCTGCGAGGTCATTTCTCACTACGCGATTGCAACTGATGAATCTGATCGTCAAAGAAAATCACCCTAATCTCAACTAAAAAGTTGAGATTTTTTCTCTCTTATTCACCCATAATTTGTCCGAATAAGTTTATAATACATGCCATGCATGAACTATCAGTTACTGAAGGTATTCTGGATATAGCCCTGGAGAACGCCAAAAAGGCTGGCGCGTCAAAAGTGACTTCGATCAATCTCATGATCGGGAAACTCTCCAGTATTGTTGACGACTCGGTTCAATTCTACTGGGATACAATCAGCGAAAACACCATATGCGAAGGCGCGAAACTTGTGTTTACCCGCATTCCAGCTACTCTCAAATGCCAGGATTGTCAAACTGAGTACGACATCGAACAGGAATTACGTCCCTGCCCCAATTGCAAAGGCTACAATGTGATCATTACCCGGGGAGAAGAATTCTATTTGGACAGCATCGAAATCGAAAAAGAGGATACTAAATGAGCCCTATCAAAGTCCCGGTCGTTGAAAAGATCTTGAGCGCCAATGATCGTATGGCCAACCTTAACCGTGCGCTGTTGGATGCCAACCAGGTCTTTTCGATCAATATCATGGCGTCGCCTGGCGCCGGGAAAACCAGCTTCATCCTGCAAACTATCAACCATCTTCAAAAAGACCTGACTCTGGGCGTGATCGAAGGCGACACCGCTCCGGTGACCATCGACGCCGATAAGATCATCAAAACAGGCATGCCCGCCATCCAGATTAATACCGGCGGGGATTGTCACCTCGAGGCTTCCATGCTTAGTGATGGTCTGCAGCAGATGCCACTCAAAGATATCGACGTGTTGATCGTGGAAAACGTCGGCAATCTTATCTGCCCGGCAGCCTGGTACTTGGGAACCCATATTAACCTGCTCATTGCCAGTGTTCCCGAAGGCGACGATAAGCCCTATAAATATCCCAACATCTACCGCGGTTTGGATGTATTGATCATCAACAAGACCGATCTTATGCCCTACGTAGAATACAACATCGACTATTTCCGCAAGGGTGTAGAGATGTTAAATCCTGGCTTGACAACCTTTCCGGTCTCCTGTCGCACCGGAGAAGGTTTCGATGCCTGGATCGCCTGGTTAAAAGGGACTGTATCCAACTACAAGCAGGGGAAATGACCGAAGGATTCACAGGCCAGTTCATAAAAATAAAGGGGATAGTCCAGGGAGTCGGTTTCCGTCCATTCATATTCAATCTGGCAGAGAATCATCACCTCACCGGCTGGGTACGCAATTCATCCAGCGGTGTGGAAATTACCGTTAATGGCGACAAATCAGACATTGATAAATTCATTGCCGAGATACGCCTTAACGCCCCTCCCCTGGCCAGAATTGACTCTGTGATAACTGAGATCATTCCAGTCGATCACTTTGACTCGTTTACCATCCTTACAAGCCTGGAAGAATCAGGCAACTTCGTGCCCATTTCCCCAGATATGAGTATTTGCCCCGATTGCCAGCGCGAAATGTTCGACCAGCAAGACCGCCGTTACCGATACCCGTTCATCAACTGCACTAACTGTGGCCCCCGCTTCTCGATCATCCGTGACATTCCCTACGATCGCCCAAAAACAACCATGGCCGGATTTTCGTTATGCAAGAATTGCTGTCGTGAATACGAGGATCCCCGCGACCGACGTTTCCACGCGCAGCCGGTTGCCTGCCCTGATTGTGGACCTCAAGTTTGGCTCGAATCCGGCGGAAAACATCTCGCTGAAAAGGAGACGGCTATTCAACAATCTCGCGCGTGGCTACACGCAGGCAAGATCCTTGCGGTTAAGGGTCTTGGCGGTTTCCACCTGGCATGCGATGCCTCAAATTCCATCGCTGTGGATAACCTGCGCTCACGCAAAAAACGCAGCGACAAACCATTTGCTCTGATGGCGTTTTCGCTCGAGATCATCCGCAAATATTGCGAAATCTCAGCCGCTGAGGAAAATCTACTGACCTCACCCCAGCATCCGATCGTGTTGCTGCGAAAAAAAGCCGGGATTACCCTGGCTGAAGGCGTCGCTCCGGGTCAGTCATCTTTAGGGTTCATGCTCCCCTATACTCCTCTTCACTTCTTGTTGCTCGAACCCGAGCCGGGGTTCCCTGAGGTCTTCGTCATGACAAGCGGAAATTTGAGTGAAGAACCAGTCGCCTTTGTCGACAATGAGGCAATTCAACGTCTATCCGGGATCGCTGATGGTTTCTTGATGAACAATCGCCCCATCCACATGCGCGTGGACGATTCGGTGACCCGGGTTTTTGAAGGTCAACTCTACCCCATCCGCCGTTCGCGCGGTTACGCGCCTCAGAGTATTCCTCTCCCTACGTCGCTACACCAGATTCTCGCCTGCGGCGCTGAGTTAAAGAACACTTTCTGCCTGACCCGTGAATCGCAAGCCTTCCTCAGCCATCACATTGGCGATCTCGAGAATTACGAAACCCTGAATTCATTTGAAACCGGTATCGAGCATTTCAAGAATCTCTTCCGAATCACCCCTGAATTAATCGCTGCCGACTTACATCCTGATTACCTCTCCTCAAAATACGCGGTCAAGCGATCTGAAGCTCTTGCCCTGCCACTTATCCGAGTGCAACACCATCACGCGCACCTGGCAGCTTGCCTGGTCGATAATGGGTGGGATTCAGATGAGTCAGTCATTGGTCTCACCTTTGATGGTACCGGTCTAGGACTAGACAACGTCATCTGGGGGGGCGAGGTATTGATCGGCAATTATCGCGCGTTCTCACGTCGCTTCCACTTGAGCGAATTACCCTTGCCCGGTGGAGACTCAGCCATCCGTCATCCATCCAAGATCGCGTTGGCATATCTACTGGCTTCCGGGTTGGATTATCCTGGAACTCTGGCGCCAGCCACTTTTCTATGCTACGAAGAACGAACCGTTCTTCGCTCGCAAATTGAGCACAAGATCAATACACCGTTGACCACAAGCATGGGCCGCCTGTTCGACGCGGTTTCCGCCATGATCGGTATTCGTCAAGCTGCTACCTATGAAGGTCAGGCAGCCATTGAATTGGAGGCTATCTGTGATCCTTCCGAACCAGACGCATACACGATCCCATTCGATGGCGATACCATCCTCATCAAACCCTTACTTGAACAAATCCTTCAGGATTGGTCAAGTAGCATTCCCCAAACGGCCATTTCTACCCGATTCCACAACGGTTTGGCTCGACTCTCTGTTGAACTTTGTAAACAGATTCGCAGTGAAACCTCGCTCGAGACAGTTGCGCTCTCTGGCGGGGTGTGGCAAAATATGACACTACTGACTAAAACCCTGGCGCTGTTGCGTCAGGAAGGCTTTCATCCACTCATCCACAGACAGGTGCCTACCAATGATGGTGGTATCAGTCTGGGTCAGGTGATGATCGCGAATAAACAAATATCATATTAGAGGTAGATATGTGCCTTGCAGTTCCTGGAAAGATCATTGAGATCACTCCCACTCCCGGTAGTTTGATGGGGAAAGTGGATTTTGGCGGCGTCATTCGCGAAGTCTGTCTGGAAGCCATTCCAGAAGCGCAATTAGGGAACTATGTCATCGTCCATGCCGGATTTGCCCTTAATATCCTCAGCGAAGAAGAGGCCGCTGAGACGCTTGAAGCCTTGCGAGCGCTCGGAGATGTCGAAGCCGAACTGGCAGCCGACGACGAGGAATCCAGGTGACACATTCATGAAATACCTGGATGAATTCCGCGATTCGGAATTAACCCACAATCTCCTTAGGGAGATCGAACGAATCACCACTCGCCCTTGGGTGATCATGGAAATTTGCGGTGGTCAAACCCATTCGATCATGCAGAATGGTATTGACCGCATGCTTCCCCAAGAGATCGAGTTGGTACATGGCCCCGGTTGCCCGGTCTGCGTCACCTCGCTTGAGTTGGTCGATAAAGCACTTGCAATCGCTTCGCAACCGAATGTGATCTTCTGCTCCTTTGGGGATATGCTGCGAGTTCCGGGGTCTGGTCGAGACCTGTTCTCTGTTCGCGCTTCCGGGGGGCAGATACGTGTGGTCTACTCGCCCATGGACGCTGTCAAGATCGCACAGCAAAATCCCGATAAGCAGGTTGTCTTCTTTGCCATTGGCTTTGAAACCACTGGACCGGCCAATGCCATGAGTGTAATCCAGGCAAAAGCCCTTGGGCTGAAGAACTTTTCCATCCTTGTCTCCCAGGTTACCGTTCCCCCCGCCATGCATGCTATCTTGGGTTCTCCCACCAATCGTGTACAGGGATTTCTGGCAGCTGGTCATGTCTGCTCGGTCATGGGATACTGGGAATATCCTCCAATTGCCGAAAAATACAGAATTCCTATCACTGTGACTGGTTTTGAACCGATCGATTTGTTGAACGGTGTTTATTTGACTGTCAAACAACTTGAAGCGGGCACTCATGAAGTCCAGAACGGGTATAAACGCGTCGTTTCCTACGAGGGAAATAAACCCGCTCAAGCCATTTTGTCAAAGACATTCGAGGTCTGTGATCGCAATTGGCGTGGGATTGGGCTTATCCCTGACAGTGGCTGGCGTTTACGCCCCGAATTTGCTGATTTCGATGCGGAGAAGCGTTTCGACGTTGGCTCGATCCAGACCCAGGAATCCGAAATTTGTATCGCTGGTAAAGTACTGCAAGGAATCACCAAGCCGCCGCAATGTCCAGCTTTTGGAACTCTTTGTACACCAGAAAACCCCTTAGGTGCCACCATGGTCTCCTCGGAAGGCGCCTGCTCAGCTTACTATCGCTATTCAAGGAATGAGGGCTGATCCATGAGCAATCTAACCATCGAAGGTCCAGTCTGCCCGGTTCCGCTACGTCACACCACTCACATCGTGATGGGGCACGGTTCGGGCGGCAAGATGACCCAGGACTTGGTCGACAAGGTTTTCAAGCCCCATTTCTCCAACCCGGCCTTGACCGCGGGGAATGATTTTGCCTGCATTCCATCTCCTGCAGCATCCCCCGTGGGAATACGCCTGGCCGTGAGTACGGATTCGCACATCGTTGCCCCTCTTTTCTTTCCTGGTGGCGACATCGGCAGGTTGGCAGTCTGCGGCACCGTGAATGACGTGGTAATGTCAGGCGCAGTACCCGTTGGGCTAACTGCTGGTTTCATCCTGGAAGAAGGTCTCGAGATCTCGATTTTGGAGAAAGTGGTTGAATCGATGAGTCTTTCCGCCCAAGAAGCCGGTGTTCCGATTGTCGCCGGCGACACTAAGGTGGTCGAAAAAGGTAAAGCGGATGGTTTGTTCATTAACACCTCTGGTTACGGTTGGGTTGACGATAAATACCATATTGGCGGAGAACTCGCAAAACCTGGTGATGCCGTGATCGTCTCCGGCACCATTGGTGATCATGGTATTGCTGTACTGGCTGCCCGTGGTGATCTGGGTTTTGAAACCACCATCTCCTCCGATGTGGCTCCTTTGAACCATATGATCCAAACCCTCCTTGCCGAGGTACCCGATGTTCACGTGCTTCGTGATCCCACGCGTGGGGGTCTCGCCACTACTTTGAATGAGATTGCCGTACAAAGCAATGTGAATATCACCATCGACGAAACCGCCATCCCGTATCAACCAGCTGTGCTCACCGCTTGCGAAATGCTTGGTTTTGATCCACTTTATGTGGCAAACGAGGGCAAGGTGATCGTCATCATGCCTTCGCAATATGCCAGGAAAGCTCTGAAAATCCTTCAGAGCCAAAAATATGGCCAAAATGCTGCAATTATCGGCTGCGTCGAGAAAACGCCTGAAAAACGCGTTCTGCTCAATACCCGCATCGGAAGCACCCGAATTTTGGATGTTCTTTCCGGTGAAATGCTGCCGAGAATCTGCTAAATGCCATCCTTGACAATGAAGCTTCTCCTTTTATACTTACTCAATATCAAATTTTGCTGAGGGATTATGAAAATCAATTTTCAAGAAACGACCAAAGACCTGGCCACACGCATCGACATTCACTCCAAGTTCGGCGCCCGTGATATCGATGCCTGGATGATTGACCTGATTAAATTGCAGCCCAATGACGTCATTCTCGATGTTGGTTGCGGTTCAGGCAAACAATGCTTCTCCTACCACAAATACCTCAACGGCAAAGCTGAGATCACAGGTGGCGACGTCTCTGAAGACCTGCTCAACCAGGCTCGTGAAGCCGATGCGAAACAAAAAACAGGAATGAAATTTGTTTACCTTGACTTTAACAAGGAATTTCCCTTTGAAGGGAACAAATTTGATTTCGTCTCCTGCTGCTTCGCCATTTATTACGCGGAAAATGTCCCCTTCACCATAAAAGAAATGCACAGGGTAACGAAATCAGGTGGTCGCCTCTTCACCACCGGTCCCATGCCCGAAAACAAGAAAGTGTTCTACGATATCATCCGCGAAGCCACCGGAAAACCCATTCCCCCTATGCCCGGTAGCTCACGCTATGCTTCTGAATTCCTGAGTACGATTAAATCACTCTACAGTAAAGTGGACGTCCATGTATTTGAGAACCCCCTGACTTTCACATCCGTGGAACCATATATGGCTTACACTCGCGCTTCGATGTCTGAAGACCGCCGCCTTTGGGGCAGCCTTTTCACCGGAAAAGATGACTTCGAAAAGACGATGGATGCCATCGAAAAAGTTGCCACAAAACGGATACAGGCTGAAGGTAAGATTATTATGACCAAGGTGGTTGGCGGATTCCTTGCCACCAAGTAAGGTGTCTATGAATCACGATATGTCATTTTTCGGTAAACGGGTTTGCTTTATCGGCGCCCATCCTGACGATATCGAGATCGGTTGTGGTGCTCTCCTTGCCCATATAGCTTCGATGACCGAGGTCAAATGTATCACGCTGAGCGATAACCAGAAGAATCCCTCACTTAAAAATGTAGTCCAGGAACATTACGCAAGCATGGCTACACTCGGTATCTCCAAAGAGAATGTCGTTGTAGGGCAGTTCGAAACAAGGCGATTCCCCCAGGCTCGGCAGGAGATTCTTGAATACCTTATCAATATTAATAAGTCGTTTCATCCGGAAATCGTTTTTGTCCACTCGAAAGCAGACATCCACCAGGATCATGCCACAGTCACCGAAGAAAGCCTCCGTGCGTTTCGCGGTACCACCGTCCTTGGTTTCGACGTGATACGTAGCACTTATGGTTTCTTCCCCAATTTCTTGGTGGAAGTAACCGAATCAGACGTGGAGCGCAAGATCGCTGCTCTCAGCCAATATCATACTTATGATACGAAATACTATTTCGATCCGAATATCACCAGGGCAACACTTATCCGTCATGGCGCTCTCGCGGAGCGTCCATACGCGGAAGGGTTTGACATTTTAAGAATGATTGGTCACTTCGGGATAGATTAACAGACAAGGCGCTCGATTGAGCGCCTTGTTTTATTATCCAGTAACTTGCAGAAATTGTTCCACCGCCATACGGAGATTAGCCTCTGGTGCCGATCCTACCTGCCGGTTCAGGACCTTTCCTTTCGCGATGAACAACAGGGTTGGAATGCTCTGTACGCCGTATTTCATAGTAGTTTCCGGATTTGAGTCGATGTCCAGTTTGGCAATGATCAATTTGCCAGCATATTCTGTCGCGAGTTTTTCAAGGATGGGAGCAATGGCCTTGCAGGGGTTGCACCAGGTGGCCCAAAAATCGACAATCACGGGAATTGGTGATTGCAAGACGGCTTTCTCAAAAACTGCATCAGACACATGCACTGGTTCGTTGATCATGGTTCTCTCCAAAAAAGATTTCTTCCCATAACTAAGGTATAAATTTACTTTTTCTCTTCACGTTTGTAATCGACGAATCGGTAACCCACACCGCGTTCTGTCAAAATATACTTTGGATTAGCCGGGTCATTCTCAAGCTTCTGGCGCAGGTAATTCACATAAAGTCGAACATAATGCGGCTCATCGCGGTACTCATATCCCCAAACTTTCGAGAGGATCTGGTCATAGGTCAATACCCAACCTGCATTCTGGACGAGATGATAAAGCAACCGATATTCCGTTGGTCGTAATTTGACCAGTCTTCCATCCAACCAAACCTCGCGGCGGCTAAAGTCGAGTTTCAAATGTTCATCCACATCGATGACTTCTTTACTGCCAAGGCTGGCTGTTTCGGTACGGCGTAAAACCGCGCGCACACGACTCACCAACTCCCTCGGACTGAAAGGTTTGGTCACGTAATCGTCCGCGCCTAATTCCAACCCTTTTACCCGATCGTCTTCTTCCCCCTTGGCGGTGAGCATAATCACAGGAACAGAGCTTACCTCGCGGATGAGCTGCAATACTTCAAAACCGTCAACGTCAGGTAACATCACGTCTAAAAGCACAACATCCGGCATCTGGTCCCGAAGCACCTGCACGGCTTGCATGCCTTTATACGCTTCAACTACCTGGAAACCATCATGCTCCAGGTTCAAACGGATGAACCTGGCCATCCTTTCTTCATCGTCAACAACCAAAATTTTCTTGTTGCGAAATGACTCATCGGGCATTCGATCACTCCCTCACGAAGCTGATGATTTCATCCTCCTCCGCTCCAGGGAGGATCTCCAACAACGTGATTCGGTGAAGCGGAATGATAATCTGTGTTACGTTTTGTTCTAGGTAGATGATGTCTTTGCCATCTTTACGTCTTGGATTCTTTATCGGTAAAATGCTGTCGGTGCGTTGTGGCAATTCATCCACTTCGCCGACGATCGGATCCTCACCTACCATGTGCACATAAACAGTTGGCATAATTCCTCTACGCGATAATCACTTGGATTTTTAGTTTTCCCAAGGCCACAATATCTCCATGATTGATCGGATAATCCACATGGGGAACGATCTTTTGCCCATTTACCCTGGTTCCATTGGATGATCCAAGGTCAGTCACCACCACCTCACCGTTTATGATACGCAACGCGGCGTGCAGCCGTGAGACGCCCAGCGTGAAAGCATCGAATGGTGAAAGATCTACATCAGGTAAGATTGGTTGACCTTCAACAGTTCTGCCAAGCGTGAATTCCTTCCGATCAGTCAGGTGCAGAACCTGCCCGCTTTCAACAACATGCAAAGAGATGGAAGGCTCACCTATGTGAGCTGGTTTTGGTTTTGGCGTTACCTCTGGAAGCTCAGTCGATGAATCCAGGGTATCAGACGGCGTCCGTTTGATGGAACGCGTATTCAAAATATCAACGGTAACCAACTGCGCTCCGCATTCACTGCAGAACAATGCTCCGGGTAACTCTTTATGTTGGCAATTAGGACAAATGATCATTTTATTTTCCTTGGTCAAGAATTTGACATCCCAAGAAGTCTTTTTGTTCCATATTTCAAATCTTTTTCACCAGTAAGGGTAAAATGATGGTCTTTTTGTATCGATTCGGATTCCGATAAAACTCTACTTGCTAATTGTAACTCACCTGCAGAAATCAATCGAGTCGCCAGATAGTTCAATCTCCTCGTTGCGTTCACAAAATTGCCTACATTTACATCTGATCTACTTCTTTCTTGCATCATATAGAAATTCAACATTGAAAGAGCTCTGATGATCTCAATTGGAGGTTTGTCTTTTACTTTTTCATCGCAAACAGGTAGCGAGAAACTGGGAAAAATTCGAGCTCGCATCCCGTTTTCTTCAGGCAACTCCATTTTCATAGGTCCACTAAGTAATTCTACGTTTTTATCTTTAATAATCAAGGGGTGAATCAGGAATTCAAATAAAAAGATTGATTTTTTCTTATACAGTAAATCCCCGAGAGCCATTTGATTATCCAGGTTCGAAAACTCAACGATATCTGGTTCCAAACGGAAAAGGGATTTTATTTCATATCGTGGATCAGATTCGAGGAATAATGTCAAATTACGTGCGTAAATAATATCCAGAGATTCAAAAATCTTTTGCAGATGAGAAACAAGATCATCTTTTGAATTGACTAGTGCTGCAGTGCCTCCCGTGATCGAAGTTAATTTTTCCAAAAAACGATCATTCCAATCATTTCCAATACCCAGGGAGTTGATAATAATTCCCCGCTTTGACGCTTTCTTTGCCAGGGCGATACAGGCTTCTTCATCACCATAAGTATGACCATCGGTTAATAATATCAGATAACTGGCTGAATTCTTTTCTTTACCTTGCCATAGCAAATCGATCCCTGCCTGCAACCCTTTCTTTATCTCGGTTCCACCCGAAGGAGATATTTGGCTGATCTTTGAATCGATCAAACTGATATTGGTGATTGATGTCGGAGGTAAGATAACCTGGGCATCATCGCTGAAGGTAACGATCGAAATCAGGTCGCGGCCGTTTAACACTTTTAGCAACCGGCTGATGTTTGCCTTAACCATGTCGATCCGTTTTCCTTTCATTGATGTGGATTGATCTACAACCAGACATACATGGGATTGTGGTTCGTGGATTTCTTCCGGCTGTTTCAAGCATTCAATTTCTAGCAAAGCATAAATTAATTGGTCTTCATTGATACGTGATAATTTATCCCGGCTGCTAACCACTTTGTATCGAATTAAAGGAACGCTGAATTCTTCACTTTCCAGTTTTTCATCATAGGCCTTACGCTTTTCCGTATTGCTCAGTACTTCGAATGCTTCTTGTACAGCCAGGAACGATTCGTTCGCCGAGTCCGAGGGATTTATATCCGGATGAAATTTACGCGCTTTTTCATGATACGCGCGTTTGATTTCTTCTGGTGACGCGTTCTGTTTAACTCCTAAAATTTCGTACAAATCACCAAACATGAGTTTAGCGTTTATCCCAGGAACTTAACTAAAATCACACTAATATTATCAGGGCCACCATACCGATTTGCAGCTTCGATCATACTCTTGCAAGCAAGAGCAGGATCTGCCTCAGAGGAAACAATTCTATAGATCTCGGTTTCACTTACCACACCCCATAAGCCATCGGAACAAAGCATTAAATGCCCCGATCTGGGAATTTGATGCGTGGTTAAATCGGGTCGGATCATATCCGTTTGGCCGATCGCCTTCAGTAACACATTTCGCTGAGGATGATTCTGAGCTTCCGCTTCAGTGATCTCTTCGAGATCGATCATCCTCTGAACAAGTGAATGATCCTTTGTCAATCGTTGGATTCGGCCATCGGGGTAGATGAAATACGCCCGGCTATCGCCAACATGAGCAATAGTAACCTGTTCTCCCATCATGAGAGCCAAAGTTAGTGTTGTTCCACCTCCAGGGGCATAACGGATCACGGTCTTTTGCACATCGTTGACCGTTTTCTCAATACTCTCCTGCAGACTCTCTTCCATTGGGTCGGGATTGACCTCAAGTAAATGAGCGTAAATTTTCGTAATCAAAGTTCTGGCTGCGGTCCGGGCGGCAACTCCCGAAGCGACTTCTCCATTTTTATGCCCACCCATCCCATCCGCAATAACACAAAGCCCAAAGGGGACGTCGTTGACGCCATCAGCCAAAATTGAGCTCAGGTAAAAAAGAGTATCTTCATTATGATCTCTCTGTATTCCTACAGATTGACCACATCCAATTAAGAATTGCGGAGGGCTCAACTGTACAATCTCGCCAGATACAGCTTTCAGTTGATCGTCTGTTAATGGAGTTGTTTGGACAAGAGGAACACTCGGAGTTTTTTTTGTTTCTACAGCGACTTCTTTTTTACCAAAAATTTTCTTGAAAATTTTTTCCACGACACACCCTCCAAATAATCGAATCGATCATGCAATAAACGCGTATACTTTATGGTCTGTAGAACCGATATAGATCACATCATTATTTACCACTGCTGTTCCGGTGATCGGGCCGCCAGTGACAAACTTCCACCGTTCCCGGCCATTCTTGCAATCAATGCAATAGAAACTGCCATTTGCTGTTCCGCAATACACCGAATCCTTGTAGATTAGAGGCGATCCGCTTACCTGATGATCACATTTGAAGCGCCAATACTCCCGTGAGCTGGATTTATCTACGCAATAGAGGTAATTATCAGCGGATCCAAAGAATAGTTGGTTTTCTGACAGACTTGGTGATGAGATCGAACCCTTTCCCATCCTGAAGCGCCAGATCACCCACCCCGATTTTGCGTCAAGGGCATAGAAATTGGCATCCTGCGAAGCAAAATAGACGATTCCATCTACCTCCACCGGTGATGAAGTCACTCCACGTTTGGTGAAGTAACGCCATTTGACGGTACCGCGAAAATCAGCACAGATAAATTCATTCGCTTCAGAGCCAAAATAGAGCAAATCGTTTGTCAAAAATGGCGATGACCTGACCGGCCCTTCGGTCTTAATCGCCCAACTACGCTGGTAGGTGGTCATGTTTATAGCGTACAGACAGCCATCATCTGAACCCACAAATACATGCCCTTCTGCTGTCCGAGGAGAGCAACGGATTGGGCCGCTGGTCGCATAATCCCACATCATCTTCCCTGTTTTTGCCTGGACTGCGTAAAGGCGGTTATCCTCGCTTCCAAAAAAGACTGTCCCGCTCACCACTTGTGGTTTGGTGACGATACCGCCCTTGGTAGCGAACTTCCAGAGAAAATTCCCTTTGGTAGCATCCAGTGTGTAGATGTTATTATCATACGATCCAACGTAAAGTAAACCGCCATCCACGGTGGGTGCCCCGCGAATTTCGTCTTCGCATTCAAATGTCCATAATGGTTTTACATCTTGTTGTTCGATGACAAGGCTCGCAGATGCGGCTCTTGGTAACGCGCCTGTTCTTTTAGCTAACGTTAAAAGTGCCATTTTCATGTCCGTGGCACTGGCGAAGCGATCAGCCGGGTTGTATTGCAAAGCTGTATTTACGATCTTTTCCAAATCAGCTGAGATGGATGGATTGATCTGGTGGATCGGACGATCCGCGAATGAAAACGGCGCCTCAAGGCGGGGGTCGCGATGAGTTAATAAATGATGCATTGTCGCGCCCAACGCATAAATATCGGTTTGTAAAGTAGCTTCGCCGCGATATTGCTCAGGGGGTGAATATCCCTCCGTGCCGATCATGGTTCCCTTTTGACCCGTTTTAAAGATTTTGGCGATGCCAAAATCAACCAGGATGACATGGTTCTGCTGATTGATCATGATATTGGAGGGCTTAATATCCCTGAAAATAATCGGTTCGGGTTTGTGCGTATGTAAAAACTCCAGCACGTCGCAGAGCTCGATTGCCCACAAGATCACCTGGTCTTCACGTATGGGCTCCGGTGAGGCTTTCAGGATGGCTTCAAGGTCGCGTCCATTGATGAACTCTTCAACCAGGTATGATTTCTCACCCTGCGTGAAAAAGTCATAGATCTTGGGGATCGAAGGGTGATTGAGTGTCACCAGAATGTTGGCTTCGCGCTCGAAATTTTGAACAATCGTCTGTCTGACCACCGGATCGGGCGCCTGGTTGATCATTTCCTTTACAGCTACCAGTTTAATTACATTTGGAAAATGCAAGTCGCGCGCGCGGTATACTGATCCCATCCCGCCAATACCGATTACATCTTGAACTTGATATCGTTCATCGAGGATCGTTCCGGTCACCAATTGTAGAAACGCCCCTGTGTTGCCCTCCAAAGCCTGGGTAATCTGCCGCGTCTCTTGTTTATTCTTTGACGAATCCATAAATCCTCTGGATTAATGATAATTAATGAATAAAGAAATTATAAACGCCATTCAATTCTGGTGCAACTTTCAATCAATTTACAGTATTTTCGTCATTAGACTCGCGTACGGGATTCATGTACAATCAATTGGCGGTAAATCATTTCCAAGGAGATTTTATGTTCAAATCCTTTGCTGAAGCTGATGAATTCATCAAGAAGCATTCAGTAAGAATGGTTGACCTCAAATTCACGGATCTTTGGGGTCGTTGGCATCATGTGACGCTTTCCGCGTCACAATTTTCGCAAGACACCCTTGATAATGGTGTCGGTTTTGATGGTTCAAGCGTTGGCTTGAAATCAGTAAAATCGGGTGATATGGCGCTGATTCCCGATCTGTCAACAGGTTTTGTTGATCCATTTTCCGCAATTCCCACAGTAAGTTTTATTTGCAGCACCGTCGAAGCGGATACGAAGAAACCCTTTAACAAAGACCCAAGGCAGATCGCCAGACATGCTGAGGACTCATTAAAACAATTGAACATCGCTGACGAGAGCAAATGGGGACCTGAATTTGAGTTCTATGTTTTTGAATCCGCTTCCTTTGAAAACAGCTTGAACACCTCTTCTTATCACTTTGAGGCTGCGGAGATGCCCAAGAACGACCGTCTGATCAATTACAGCGGCGATGCCATTCCGCATCACGGCGGTTATCATGTCATCCCCCCAAAAGATAAACTGTATGCGTTGCGGACAAGAATGGTCATCGCCCTTGAAGACGCTGGTATTCCCGTGAAATATCACCACCATGAAGTGGGCTCTGCCGGGCAATGTGAGATCGAAACCCCACTGCTTGGGTTGATGAAAGCCGCCGACACGTCAATGATGATCAAGTATTTCACCCGTATGGTTGCCTCAAGTGAAGGGAAAACCGTCACCTTTCTCCCCAAACCTCTTTACGGTGAAGCCGGCAGCGGAATGCATTTTCACCAGCAATTATTCTCTGGAGGAAAGAATCTGTTTTACGATCCTTCCGCCAGCAACCTGCTCAGCCAGACGGCGCTTTACTACATCGGCGGCCTTCTGAAACATTCGCCAGCCATCCTGGCTTTTACCAACCCAACCACCAACTCTTATCGCCGTTTAATCCCAGGTTTTGAAGCGCCAGTGAATTGCTTCTTCTCGTCTGGGAACCGTAGTGCTGCCATTCGTGTACCAAAATATGCCACCCAACCCGAAAAAGTACGTTTTGAATTCCGCCCACCTGATGCCACCTGCAATCCCTATCTGGCCACGGCAGCTATGTTGATGGCAGGCATCGACGGTATCCGAAACAAGATCGATCCGACCGCAGCCGGCTTTGGACCGTTTGATGAGGATATCTTCTCTTGGTCACCAGAAAAACGCGCGACAATTAAAAGCCTTCCAACCTCACTAGGTGAAGCAGCTAACGCGCTTGAAAACGATTTTCAGTTCCTGCTCTTCAACGATGTCTTCATGGAAGAGTTGGTCAGAGAATGGATCAAAACCAAACGTGGTGAAGCGGAAGAGATCGCTAAAAGACCTCACCCCTTTGAGCTCGAAAAGTATTTTGACTTCTAAACAGAAGGTCCGGAAATCCTCCGGACCTTTTTACTCCTCAATAAGAGAAAGGTAGTCTGCTGCAGCCCAACCCTGCCGCGAATCATCGTATGGCGTCGTGATCTGCCACCAGATAATATCATCTTTCTGTATTGGCCCACCGATCACCTTGAACACTTCCGATTCCGCTGCGATAAAATTGACTGGCGTATTCTTTCCGGCATCACTGTGAATTTTCAACCCAAGGTTATCAGTCCCGTCGATCTGAACGTAGGCTCCAATAGTGATTCCAGCGAGATCACCGATCGCTGGATCAATCGTTACCGTCGGCGTGATAAAGTATGAAGAGGCATTGGTGGTTGGGATTGTGCTGGCCGGAATGACGGTCATAAACGCGGTAGCCTGTCCTCGAGTCGATTTTTGATAAGTATAGCCATTTAGTCCAAGGATGCCATAGAACGCCAATATCATGGCGATTAATGCCGCACCAATTACAACTCGTTTGTTTATGACCATATTCGCTCCATCACAACGAATTATAGCCGAAAGCCAATGAAACTGGCTGTGATATAATCCGAAAAGAATGACCACGACTGAACAAACGAACCTTTTATTGGGGAATCGCTACCGGTTGCTGCACCAGGCTGGCAAGGGTGGAATGGCTCTTGTTTATGAAGCTTATGACACCATGCTTGAACGACCGGTCGCGATCAAGCTTCTTAAACAGGATTTTGTTGACAATCAGGCCTTTCGTGAGCGATTCCGGCAGGAAGCCAAATCGGCTGCCAACCTCTCGCATCCAAACATTGTCACTGTCCATGATTTCGGTTTCGATGACAACGGGGTCTACATCGTCATGGAATTTGTCCCCGGAACCGACCTGAAATCAAGGATCAATGAAAATGGTGTTTTTTCTTTAGTTGAAGGTCTGCCGCTCATCATGCAAGCCTGCGCCGGCCTAGGCTACGCACACCGGGCTGGTATCGTTCATTGCGATGTCAAACCACAGAATATGCTGGTCACCCGCGATAATCGCTTGAAGATCACCGATTTTGGTATTGCCAGAGCTTTATCCACGATAAACTCACAGGAAAAATATGATGTTGTCTGGGGCTCGCCCCAATACATCGCTCCTGAGCAGGCAGCTGGTTCACCCCCAACCCCCGCTTCGGATGTTTATTCACTGGGTGTAGTCATTTATGAGCTATTCAGCGGTCATCTTCCCTTTGTGGCAGACGACAGCGAAGAATTGGCCAGACTGCGAATTGAAAAGGATCCGCCCTCTCCTCGAGTTTTTAATCCTGAAATACCAGAATCCTTAGAAAAGGTAATTCTGAAGGTCCTATCGAAGGAACCTGCCCAGCGCTACCGCACTGCTGACCAGTTGGGTCAGGTACTCTCAACACTGTATAACCAAGCAATCAACCTCGATCATCCCATCCCCCCGGTTCCTGGGATTATTCCTGACCGGATGATAAATCCACCTGCGACTCCTTTACCGGTGATAACGGAAAGGCAGGAAGAAAAAAACAAGATTGACTGGAAGACGATATGGCTCGAACTCGCCTGTGTCCTTTTCGTAGGCGGCTTGATTCCCTTCTGGCTCTATATTTGGCTGTTCATTCGAAACCTGATACACTAGGTGATTATGAAACCTGATTTGATTTCCGCATCGATCTTATCCGCTGATTTCAGCAAACTCAAGGAATCCATCGCGCAATGTGAAGAAGCAGGCTGCGATTGGATCCACATCGACGTGATGGATGGACATTTCGTTCCTAATATCACCATGGGGCCCTTCATCGTCGAAGCAGTTAAGAAAATGACAAAGCTACCCCTCGATGTCCATTTAATGATCGAAAAACCTGAGCTATTTACCGAATCATTTATTAGCAGCGGCGCGGACAATCTCACGATCCACATCGAGAATAATCCCAATGCTTATCGTACGCTGATACAAATCAAGAATCTCGGCGCGAAACCAGGTATCGCGCTTAACCCTGCCACACCAGTATCCGCGCTTGAATCTATATTGGAATTCGCTGAAATGGTGTTGGTGATGACAGTAAATCCCGGCTATTCTGGCCAGGTTTTCATTCCTCAAATGACGCGAAAGATTAGACTAGTGGCTGAGATGGCTCAAAAGCTCAACCCGGCATTATTGATTGAAGTGGATGGCGGTATTACAAGCGAAACCCTGCCTTCATGCCATACTGCTGGCGCGAACGCGTTTGTGGCAGCCACAGCAATTTTTAAACACCCGGCAGGTATACAAACCGGTGTAAAAGAATTACGTAATTCAATGCTTAAATAAAAATACGGCGTTTGCCGTATTCTTATCTCTCACTTAGTGATAATACTAGCCCTTTACCATCGTGCGGATGCACTTGGCACAAAGCGTCTTCTGGACTTTCTTTCCATTTTCGACAACAGTGATCTTCTGCAAATTCGGTTTGAAAGCACGGTTGGTAGCTCTCAAAGAAAAACTGCGGTTATGACCAAAGGTCGTCGTTTTTCCACAGACATCGCACTTTGCCATTTCAATTTCCTTTCCTTACAAACAATGCAATTTAGGTTAAAATCTAGGGTATAGTTAACCCACTAACAGAACGCGATTGTAACATAAACCGTATCTTTTTTCAAGAAAAGCTGTTATAAACAGAAGGACATAATCATGAGTACAGCGAATAATCCACTAGGAAGTGTTTTCATTTCTCATCGAGCCATCGCCTCGATAGCTTACCATTCCGCCTTGGAATCTTACGGCGTGGTCGGTCTGGCTGCCAAGAACCTTGCTGAAGGCTTATCTCAGGTTTTAGTAAAAGATCCTGTGTTGGGTGTCGACGTGAGCTTTCAAGACGCAGCTGTATCGATCGACCTATATCCTATAGTGGAATACGGTGTTCGCATAAAATCTGTAGCCTCCATGATTTCAGAGAACGTCAAGTATCGTATCGAAAAGATCACCGGTCTGGTGGTTGACAAAGTCGATATCCACATCCGTGGTTTACGTATTAGTAATAACGATTGATCTAAATTCACAGCCTTTTGGAGAGCCATGAGTATCGAATCCAACCAGACTGGTGTATTAGAAACCAGTAAAACAGTTCAAGTCACGTCTGTCAATGGCCAGACGATGAAAAAGTTAACCGAAGCGGCGTTATTATGGCTTAAGTCAAATCAACAAATCGTCAACTCCCTGAACGTATTCCCTGTCCCAGATGGGGATACAGGCACCAACATGCTTCTGACCATGCAAGCAGCATATAACGAAGTTTTAAATTCAAAAGAAGAAAATATCGGTAAGATCACAAAAGACATTGCTCAAGGCGCGTTAATGGGTGCCCGGGGAAACTCTGGCGTGATCCTTTCTCAAATTTGGCGTGGTTTCTCCCGCGGCCTCGATAGCCTGCCCGAAATGGATGCCACCGCCTTTGTTAACGCGCTCGTAGAAAGCCGCAATACGGCTTACAAGGGGGTCGTGCGTCCGGTTGAAGGCACGATCCTTACAGTCATCAACGATATCGCCGTCGCTGCCCGTGATTCAGCCGCCCAGACCAATGATCTCGTCAAGATTCTCGAAGATATCGTAGATGCGGCAGACGTCTCGGTCAAAAACACACCCGAATTATTACCCATTCTAAAGACCGCCGGCGTGGTGGATTCAGGCGGTAAGGGTTTGTATTACTTGTTTGAAGGAATGCTGCGTTTCGCAAAAAAGATGCCCCTGGAAGGTGCCGCTGCGACCATCCAGGATATCTCGTCCATGACCCTTCAGGAAACGATGGAAGAAGTAGAAGAAGGCCAGGACATTGAAGTGGTCGTCGATTTTCGTCCAAAAGGCGATTTCAACCTTGAATTGTTCTATCAAGAACTTGAAAAAATGGGTACGTCCATCCAGGTGGGGGAAGGTGACGGCATGTATCGCATGCATATCCACGTGGAAGACGGTCGCCAACAGGAACCGGTGAATTATATAGCCTCGATCGGTACATGGTCGAAAGTCGCCATGGAAAATCTGCGCTCCCAGATGGAAGATAAAAAGATCAACCAACCTCCCTATGAATTAATGCCTCTGGAACCAGGTCAAATTGCCGTTGTTGCAGTTTCACCTGGCGATGGAATTTCGCGCATCTTTGCCAGCCTGGGCGCAGCCGCCATCATCAGTGGTGGCCAGACGATGAACCCGAGCACCGAGGAAATCTTAAAATCTTTCGAAGATCTTCCGACAGACAGGATCATTATCCTGCCCAATAATAAGAACATCATACTGGCAGCGGATACTGCTAAGAATTTGAGTGTAAAAGAAGTCAAGGTCGTTCAAAGCAAGAATATTGCTCAGGGATTGTCCGCGTTACTTCAGTTGGAACCAGACGGTGATATCAACTCGGTGTTTGAAGATATGTCCGGCGCGATCAATGACGTCGATTGCGGTGAGGTGACCATTGCCACCCGCAGCGTTGAAATCGACGGTGTCAACGTAGAAGAAGGAAAATACATCGGTTTATTCAATGGCAAACTTGTGGTTTCATCTGAAGAAATTGAATCAACGGCAGTCAATCTCTTAAAGAAAATGGCAGCTGAAAATCGCGAACACATCACCATTTTCTACGGCGCCACCATGACCGCACCCGATATTGAGAAAATTTCCGTGAAGATTCAGGAAGTATTCCCCTCACTTGAGATCGAAATTCACGAAGGCGGTCAACCCCATTACTTCATGATCATCAGCGTTGAGTAAACATGGGATCCACGTGCATCATCACTGACGACTCTGCGCAATTCACCAACCCTGGTTTTCTAAAGAATCCGGGGTTGGAATTTTTGTCTCACCAAATAACTTTTAACACAAATCAGGAACCACCAAGGTCTCAAATCAAAGTTACTGATTTTCCCAAGCAGATCACACCTGATTTTTTACCACGAATTACTCCGCCCTCAATGGAGGTGATCAGCTTTTGTGTGGAGAAAAACCTTTCAGCTTATGATGATATTTTTATCATCCTGCTTTCAAAAGAGATCAGTCCATTGTTTGAAAGAACAGAAAAGCTTTGCGCCTCTCTGCACGGGCACGCCAATATCCATCTCATTGATTCACTGAATACCTCGCTGGGGCTGGGTTTGATCGTCCAGTACGCCTTTGAATTAATTGAAAAGGGTTTTCCCCCCGCGGATGTGGAAAAATCTCTTCGTTTGATCATCCCTCACGTTTACACCCTTCTTTCCACCCCCAACCTGTCATACCTGCAAGCCACCGGACTGTTGGATGTCGGTCAGGCAACCGTGGGGGAAATGCTTTCACTCTCTCCCCTCTTCCTCATTGAAGAGGGCGTCTTAAATCCGCTACAAAAAGTGAAAAATCAACATGCCGCGATGGAATACTTTACCGAATTCATCGACGAATTCGATAATTTGCGCCATGTGGCATTGATCCAACCCGCCCACGCAAGTTTGTCAGAATCACGATTCTTGCGGCAGCATATCGATGAAAATTTTCCAACAGCGGCGTATTCCGAATATCCGATCAATCCTTTTCTCGCATCCATGATTGGACCGCGCGGGTTTGGCATTGTCGTGATGGAACAGCTCTGATCTTTCCAGGTTTCACTCATGAGAATATTGTGCGATTCTTTGGTGTAAAATAAGATATGCCTGCATCCATTAATAAACTTTTAAAGATCATCCAACTTGAAGGTAAGCAATTTAGTTTTAGCAACCACGCAGTGATTGGCGGTTTTCAGAAATACATTCCCTCCTGGTTTCAGGAAGCCGAATCTGAAGCGCTCCCCGAGGAAGTGACCGCCGTTATCCGCGAGGCTTTTGTGAATTATGAAACGGCATCCGATCAGGAGCGATCACAATCTATTTCAGTGATGCTCAAAAAATTAAAAGCCCTCTATCCAGGCGACGCGAATATTGCGCAGACGCTACAAATGATGCTCCCCTACTTTCACTACGCTAAAAGTGATGAGGTGGAAGCAAAGATTGTAAAGAGCAGACCTGTACCAACACTAGTAGATACGGATAAAGCGGTACCTCAGGAACCTGCTCCCGCTACAGATACCAAACCCGCGCAACCGGCACCAGCACCTTCACCCGCAGCGGCGTATGCCGCTCCTGCGCCAACTAATTCAGCCGGGCCGAACGTTGGTATTAACGCCCCATTGACCGTGTTATCTGGCGTTGGCAAAGCCATGTCTGAAAAATACGAGTCGGTCGGCGTTAAAACGCTTGGCGACCTGCTCTATTACTTCCCGCGTCGATACGACGATTACAGCCAGTTAAAACCTATCAACCGCCTGCAATACGGGGATGAATTAACCATAATCGCCACCGTGCAGAGCTCAATGACCACCCAATTGAAGGGCCGCAACATGACGCGCATGGAAGTGGTGGTCAGCGACGGCACCGGTTTTCTACGCCTCGTTTTCTTCAGGCGCGGAGAAGCAGCCCAATACCTCGAAAACCGCTTCAAGCGCGGCACCCAACTGGTGATCTCCGGAAAAGTGGATATGTATCTCGGCCGTCTACAGATGGCTAACCCCGATTTCGAACCCTTGGAAAAAGCTCATCTTAGCACGAACGGTATCATCCCGGTTTACCCATTGACCGCAGGACTTTCACAGAACGAGATACGCCGTGATATCCATCAGGTAATCAATTTTTATTGCAACCGTGTCGTCGATTTCATGCCAACCGAGATCAAACGCGCGGCCAACATTATCGACCTGCCAGTCGCGCTGCACCAGGTACACTATCCTTCCAGCCATGAATTGCTAAATTCTGCGCGTGAACGTCTCTCTTTTGACGAGATCTTCCTCCTGCAATTGGGTGTGTTACAACAAAAACAAACCTGGCAATCCGCCACAGCTCGAAAATATTCCATCGGCGACGATGATCTGGCCGCACTTACCAGCAATTTACCTTTCGCTCTGACCGGTGCCCAGCAAAAGGTGCTTGGTGAGATTCGCCAGGACCTCGATTCGGGCAGCCCGATGAACCGCCTGCTCCAGGGCGATGTCGGTTCCGGCAAGACGGTGATCGCAGCGCTCACGGCCAATATCATCGCGAAAGCTGGCGCGCAATGCGCCATCATGGCGCCTACCAGCATCCTTGCTGAACAGCATTACCAGACAATGCAAAAATTGAGCACCGCCATGGGCGATGCCACACCCCTGACCCCTGAATCTATCCGCCTGCTGACCGGCGATAGCTCGCAGTCCGACCGCGAAACCATCCGTGCCGGGCTCGAAGACGGCTCGATCAAACTACTCATCGGCACCCACGCGCTCATCGAAGACCCCGTCAAGTTCAAAGACCTGCAGCTCGTGGTGATCGACGAACAGCACCGCTTCGGCATTGCCCAACGCGCTGCTCTGCGCCAGAAGGGCGAAGCTCCTCACCTGCTGGTGATGACCGCCACGCCCATCCCGCGTTCGCTGGCGCTCACGCTCTATGGCGACCTTGATTTGTCGATCATCGACGAAATGCCTGCAGGCCGCCAACCGGTCGAGACGCACGTGCTACCCCCTGTCGAACGAGAACGCGCCTACCAGATGATCCAATCCCAGGTCGAAGCGGGCCGCCAGGCTTTCCTCGTCTATCCCCTGATCGAAGCCGACGAAGACAACGACGAAGTTAAAGCCGCGGTGGATGAACACGAAAAACTCCAGCGCGACGTCTTCCCCAACCTCAAACTCGGTCTGCTGCACGGCCGCATGAAACCGGACGAAAAGGAAGCCGTGATGAAACGCTTCCGCGACCGCGAATTCCAGATCCTGGTCTCGACCACGGTCATCGAGGTGGGCGTGGACGTTCCTAACGCCACCGTCATGCTCATCGAAGGCGCCAATCGCTTTGGTCTGGCGCAGTTACACCAGTTGCGTGGGCGCGTCGGCCGCGGCTCCGACCAGGCCTTCTGCCTGCTCATCCCCGACCGTGAAGACGCCGTCGAAAACGAACGCCTCATGGTGATGACCCAGACCAATGACGGTTTCGTCCTCGCCGAAAAAGATCTGCAGCAGCGCGGTCCCGGCGACTTCATCGGCTATCGCCAATCCGGCTTTAGCGAACTCAAACTGGCCAACATCATGGACCTCAAGATCATCGAAAAATCACGCAATTTGGCGCAAGACCTTTTCAAGAAGGATCCCGACCTTTCAGCCCCCGAAAACCAGATGCTGAAAAGTAAACTTACTGAATTCTGGGCAACTACCAATTCTGATCTGAGTTAAGGATAAATGATGATTCGCGCTGTATTTCCCGGTTCGTTTGATCCCATCCATAACGGCCACATTGATATTGCCATCCGTGCCTCCAAACTGGTCGATGAATTGATCATCGCCGTCTATGACAAACCTTTAAAGAGCTTCCTGTTCTCCCCGGAAGAACGCCTTAACCTGGCACGTGATGTTTTTGCGGAAAACGACAAGATCAAGGTCATGGGTTATTCCGGCCTCACTGTGAATTTTTGCAAAAAGGTCGATGCCCAGGTGATGGTGCGCGGCCTGCGGGTCTTTTCCGATTTCGAATACGAGTTCAGGATGGCCCTGGCCAACCACCGCCTCGTCCCTGAGGTGGAGGTGTTGGCGCTCATCACCAGTGAGGAACATACCTTCCTTTCCTCATCGACAGTGAAGGAAATTGCCGCCCTCAACGGTGACGTCACCTCCATGGTGCCGCCGGCTGTGGCAAAGGCGCTGAAACAAAAGTTTAAAGACCTTGGCGACGATCATCCGATCGTACCGAGCCAATCGACAAGGGACTGAGTCATTTCGGTCTGAAAAATGCACCGAAATAGTTGCAAATAAATGTATAATTTGTTTGCAGGAGATTTGCTATGGATATACTACACTTGGTCGATCGCCTTGAGGAGCTCTTCAACGAGAGCCGCCCGATCTGGTTCACCCACAGCGTCATCATGGATGAGGACCGGCTGTTGGACATTATCGACCAGATGCGCGTGTCCATCCCTGAAGAGATCAAGAAGTCCCAACAGATGATGGCGCAGAAAGACCGCGTCATGGCACAGGCACAGGAAGAAGCCGCCCGTACCCTGTCGCTCGCCCGTGAAAAAGCTGATAAGGTCGTCGAGAAAGACCAGATCGTCGTGGCCGCCCAGGCGCGCGCCGAGCAGATTCTGGCGCAGACCCGCCAGGAGTGCGATCAGATCAAACGTGACGCCGATGAATATGTGCTTCAGACCCTACAAGCGCTTAAGGCTGAAATGGAGAAGACGCTCAACCAGGTCAACAACGGCATTCTCACCATCGAAAGCAGCAAGAAGCCCCGTGAAAATCAATCCGGGGAATGAAATAGAAAATGCAAATATGACTTCTCCCAATGACCGATGTATCTTCGGTCATTTTTATTTAACCTTGTACAGTGCTATTATTGAGAGAGATAAAATTATATAATCAGGATAGAATTAGTTCAATTTTCAGGATAAACAATACTATGACCATAAAAATTGTCACCGACAGCACCTGCGACCTGCCACCGGAAGTGATCGAAGAGCTTGATATCTCCGTGGTCCCCTGCTACATAAACTTTCCTGAAAAATCCTACCTCGATGGGGTGGAAATCTCCCGTCAGGAGTTTTACGAGAAATTACCAAATTATGATCCCCCGCCAACTACTTCAGCTCCGGCGATCGGTACGTTCATCAAGGTATATAACGATCTGATCGAAAAAGGTGCTTCCGGCATTCTTTCTATTCACATCTCTACCGTACTCAGCGGTATCTACAACGTAGCTTTTTTGGCTTCCGAGGCGATTGAAAAAGCGGTGGTGAAAACCTTCGATGCCGGTCAGCTCTCACTCGGCACAGGTCTGGTCGTCGAATCTGTCGCGCGCGCCGCGAAAGCTGGCGGCTCGCTGGAAAGTCTTCTGCGACTGGCTAAAGACATCTCTTCGCGAACTTTTACCTTTGCCGCGGTGGACACGCTGAAATACCTGCAACGCAGCGGCAGAGTTTCTCACGTCAAAGCCACACTCGGTAGCCTGCTTCAGATCAAGCCAATCCTGCAGATGCACGAATCGAAGATCGAGATGGGAGCTGCCCGTACGCTTAAAGGTTCGATGGAACATTTATTAAAAATTTTCAAATCACACGGCCCATTCGAAAAGATCGGTTTAGTCCACACGAACGCGGTTGAACGAACCGAAGAGCTTCTAAAGATGGTTGCTCCACTGTTGCCTGAAAGCATCGACCATTACACAGTAGATGTAACCCCGGTTCTTGGATCTCATCTTGGCCCGGGCATGTTTGGTTTTGTCGTCGTTCAACAATAACCATTTGGAGAAAAAATGAATTTCTTCAGTCTTTTCCTGACCGGTGGCACGTTGATCCTGAGCATCATGATCGTATTGTGGCTGATCAGCCTCCTTTTGAAGAATTCCAGTATAGTCGACATTTTTTGGGGGTTTGGTTTTGTTGTTTCTGTCTGGCTATATTTCTTCCTGACTCCGGATGGCTGGATCGCGCGCAAATGGATCCTGGTTTCTCTGACCACCATTTGGGGGCTTCGTCTGACCTTGCATGTGCTCATCCGTAACATCGGCAAACCTGAAGATTTTCGTTATCAAAAATGGCGCAATGAAGCTCCGCGGACATGGTGGATCAAGAGCCTGTTCAAGGTGTTCCTGCTACAGGGGCTGCTCATGTGGATCATCTCGTCCCCGCTGCTGGCAGCGCAGCTCTATTCCACAGCTAATCACCTGACCATTTTCGATATCTTCGGTATTCTCTTATGGAGTATTGGCTTCTTCTTCGAAGCAGTTGGCGATGCCCAATTGGTTCGTTTTAGAGCCAACCCTGAAAACAAAGGAAAGCTGCTGAACACAGGGGTGTGGCGATATACCCGTCATCCCAATTATTTTGGTGATTCCGCCCAATGGTGGGGATATTATGCCCTTGCTCTGGCTGCCAGCGGTTGGTGGACTTTCTTCAGTCCCATCCTGATGACGCTTTTCCTGGTAAAAGTCTCCGGTGTGGTACTGCTCGAAAAAACGCTCTCCACCAGCAAACCCGGTTACGCCGAATATATCCGAACCACCAGCGCCTTCATTCCGTGGTTTCCCAAAAAGTAGACACGAGGAAAAATGAAAATCGTAAAAATACTCTCTACCATCGGAGTGATTTCGATGGCATCCATCATCATCTATGCATTCACAAACGGCAATTTTTCCAGCGAGGGTGCAAAATTGTTGGCTATGCCCTGGGGCATTGTCTCGATGGTCGACCTCTACGTCGGTTTCATCCTGTTCTCCATCTGGATTTTTTACCGTGAGAAATCGATCGTATCAGCTATAATCTGGACTGTTTTGATGCTTACCCTTGGATTCTTCACCGGAAGTCTCTACACCTTCGTCGCGTCTGTCAAGAGCAATGGCGATTGGAAAAAGTTTTGGTTGGGACGCCACGCGGAGCCTACGCAGCCAGCCAAATAATCCAGACCCTTTGCATAAATGGTAGAATTGACGGCAATGAAACCGACCTTTTCACGCCGCGATTTCCTCAAGCTCGGAGCCATCAGCCTGGCTGCTCTGGCCTTTCGTCCCGTATACAATTATGGCGAATTACTTGATGACGAGAACCTGGCTCGTGTCGCCATCAGTTCTATCAGTGTTTACTCAAAACCAGATGAAGAGAGCACGATCAAGTTCCAGCGCTACAGAGATGAGGTTTTACACATTTACGAGGAAGTGATATCCGACAAGAAACCCTTTTTCAACCCGCTTTGGTACAAGGTTTGGGGAGGTTATATCAACTCAGCCCACACCCAACGGGTTACCGCGAGTCTCAACCCCATTAACCAAAACCTGACCGAGGGTTTACACCCCGCCGAAATCACGGTGCCATACTCACAAAGTTATTACAAGAAAGACAACGTCTGGACGCCGCTTTACCGTCTTTACTACGAAACCAACCATTGGGTCGTAGGTCTCGAGGAAGGTCCCGATGGTTTTCCCTGGTACCGGATAAAAGACGAAATGTTTGCTTCCTTCGATTCACTCGATTACTATGTACCAGCCCAGCACGTCCGTCTGATCCCGTCTGAGGAATTGGCGCCAATATCACCGGATGTTCCCGTTGGACAGAAATACGTTGTAGTATCACTGAGTCAACAGAACCTGAAAGCTTACGAAAACGGTCAGGTGGTGATGAATACCAAGATTTCCTCTGGATTGAACTACCATCCTGAAGGGGAAACCAGCTACAACACCCCCACTGGCACTTTCTTTGTACAAAACAAGATGTTTTCCAAGCACATGGGTGACAGTACTCTCACCGATAGCATCGATGACAGTGTTTACATCCTCCCAGGAGTTCCCTGGGTTTCGTTCTTTGACCCTAAAAATGGCTGGGGGAACGTTCCCGAACCAAAAGATGGCGTAGCCTTCCACGGTACCTACTGGCATACCAATTTTGGCACACAGATGAGCCATGGCTGCGTGAACATGCGTACCAATGAAGCAAAATGGCTTTTCAGATGGTTGACACCCGCGATGAAATCCGGTGAGATGAGCACAATCGGTCTGGGAACACAGGTGTTTGTGTATTGACCTCAATCAAGGAACGTAGGCTTTTCGTTCCCTACAAATTCAGTAAACACTCTGTTTCCAAGCATAATTCCACGCTTCGATAATCGAATCGATTCCCCTCGATCTTCTAACAATCCTTGCTTCTCGAGCCTTTCGATTTGTGGCGCGAATACAGTACTTATTGACTGCCCAAACCGGCTCTCGAAGTCATTTTTAACCACCCCCTCTTCGACCTTTCTGAGTCCGACCATCATCCACTCCTGCATCTCATCCCACACAGATAAATGATCCACTGTGTCAGCGGCAGGCCAATCGCCAACTGATTTGCTGATCCTATCCAGATACGTGTGGATTTGACTCACATTCTGTGTCCTTATGTTTTCAACAAATCCATGGGCTCCTGCACCCATCCCAAAATAGGGCTGATAGCGCCATGTATTCAGGTTGTGCCTGCATCGGGCGTCAAGTCCATCCGGACGAACCTTTGCCCAGTTGGAAATTTCGTACTGGACAAATCCGCGCTCCGCTAAAATATCCATGGCAGTTTCATACATATCCGCCGTCAGGTCATCGTCGATCCAATCCACCAAACCGCGTTTATACCAACGATCAAGCGGCGTCCCCTCCTCCAGAATCAGCGAGTACAATGAGAGATGATCTACGGGTAATTGCGTTACCAGGTAGAGATTAGTCTTCCAGTGTTCAAGGGTCTGACCCGGAATGCCAAAGATAAGGTCCAAATTAATATGCTCAAATCCCACTTGCCTGCTCCATGCAACTGCATTCACCACATCCACATATTGGTGTCGCCGATCGAGAACCTTCAAATCCTGCGAATGTGCTGACTGCATCCCAAAACTGACACGCGTAAATCCCATAGCTTTTAAATCCTTCAGTGATTTAGCGCTGACCGTGCCAGGGTTTGCCTCAATTGTTACTTCACAATCATCATCGACCTCAAAGGTCTGTCGGAGTTGCCTCAAGATTACCTCGAATTGCGAGGGTTCGAGCATGGTGGGGGTTCCCCCACCAAAGAAGATGGAATCTATACTCGTCTGTGTGGCGTATCGTTTCCTCACCCAGGCAAGCTCTTGACAAAGCGCGCTCACGTATTGTGGAATCAAATGGGATTGCCCAGCAAATGTGTTAAAATCACAGTAACCGCATCTGCGGTTACAAAAAGGAATATGCACATACAAGCCTGATTTGATCATCAGGTTGGAAGAATAACATAATCCAATCCGAAAGAAAAGGACACAAAGTCAAAAATTCCGCTATGGTATAATGCGGCATTCAAGCGAGAAAAATCTATGAGCCCTGAAAAAACGAATCCGACGATGAAAGTCTGCCCGACCTGCGGTACCCGCTTAAGTGAGAATGCGACGCGCTGCCTGGTCTGTGGACGCAACTTTTCAGTCACATCAAAACCTGTTAAAGAAAATTCGGTGGAAAGCCCCAAATTGCCTGAGCTCAAATTGAGTCTCCCAGCCGCTTTGGGATTGATCCTGCTGGTTCTGGCGGTTGGCGCTGGTCTTGTGTACATGATCTTAAATCTGACCGGCCATGTTACCTCCCCAACGCCTGAAGCGACAATTACCCTCACGCCTACCGGTACAGCCACTCTCATGCCATCCTCTTCACCCACGCTGGAACCCACCTTTACCGCTCTACCCCCTACACCTTACGTTGTTAAAGCGAACGACCAGTGTATCAGCATTGCAGTTTATTATGATGTATCAGTTCAGAGTATCATAGATCTTAACGGTCTGGATACCAATTGCACCCTAACTGAGGGACAAACGATCATGATTCCGCAGCCCACGCCGACGCCGACTCCATTACCAACCGCTACTCTGAGTGAAGAACAAGCGACCAGCGCGGCCTGCCAGACAATCGATTACGTAGTCAAAGCAGACGATACACTGAGCGGGATTGCAGCGAACTATAATGTATCTGTCCAATCCCTCAAGGACTACAATGGTTTGACCTCTGATTTTGTTTGGTCAGGACAAAAAATCAAGATCCCCTTGTGCGCGCGCCTGCCAACCGAAGGACCTACGCCTACTCCAACCACACCACCACCCTACCCGGCTCCCAGCCTGCTGTTACCAGAAGACGGCATCGTCTTCGCCAATAACACGGATACCATCACACTTCAGTGGTCTTCAGTTGGGACGCTACGCGAAAATGAGTATTACCAGGTGACCATCGAAGATGTGACCTCCAATGGCGTGAATAGAGTTGTGCTCTACGTTACCGATACCAAAGTCATCGTTCCTATGACATTGAGACCTACCGACAATATCAGCCACATTTTCCGCTGGTGGGTGGTTGTCGCCCGCCAGGCTGGTTCAAACAGCGATGGCACTCCAATTTATGAAACAAACGGAGCCACCAGCGAAGCCCGCGTCTTTGGATGGTCGGGAACCAGCTCGCCAACTTCGGCTCCATAACCAACTTTGGGATGATAAAACAACCGCGGCCTTTTGCAAGTCCGCGGTTGTGTTTTTAACTCTTATTTGAGAGGTACCTTGTTGCCTGTATGGCAGCGGCTGCTCCCATTCCCGCTGATGTTATCACCTGCTTATACTCCGAATCAGCGATCTCACCGGCAACAAACACACCGGCAACGGATGTCTGCATTTTCTCATCCCGTTTGAGAAATCCTTTTTCATCCATTTCCAATTGACCCTTGAAAAGCGCGGTATTTGGGGTGTGCCCGATAAACACAAATACACCATCGGTAGGGAATTCTCTGGTCTCATTTGTCTTGACATTCTTTAGAACTACTCCCTCGACTTTTTCACTCCCAAGCACTTTTTCAACGATAGTATCCAGTATCAAATCAATCTTCTCATTGTCCATGACCCGCTTTTGCAGTAATGCTCCAGCGCGGAACTCGTTGCGGCGGTGAACGATCGACACCTTGGAAGCATATCGTGTGAGGAAAAGAGCCTCTTCAAGAGCACTGTCACCACCACCTACTACAACAACGTTCTTTTCTTTAAAAAACCAGCCATCGCACGTGGCGCAATATGAAACGCCCTTACCGATGAGTTCACTCTCTCCCGGCACGTTCAAGTGTACCGAACTGGCACCAGTCGCGAGGATCAGGGCTTCCGCGCTATAGTCCTTATTGTATGTCTTCACTATAAAGGGGTGAACAGAAAGGTTCACTTCAATCGCGGAATCGTATTCCACTTTCGCGCCGAACTTTTCTGCCTGCTTTTGGAATAATTCTCCCAATTCCGACCCACCGACCCCATCGGGAAAGCCAGGATAGTTTTCAATGGTATTGGTTAATGCAACCTGGCCACCCAATTCCATTCCTGTCAGAACCAACGGCCGAAGCTCAGCCCTGGCAGCGTATAACGCAGCAGACATACCTGCAGGGCCTCCTCCGATTACGATCACTTTTTCAGTCTGTGTCATTTATCCTCCATACCATTAACTTTGTACTTTTCTATCTGTGATCTCCAAAGCCTGATCAATCACCGCAAAACCTTCAGCCAATTCTTCAGGGGTAATGATCAAGGGTGGGATCAGCAGGATCGTGTGCCAGTGAGTATAGACAAATACGCCTCTATCCAGCAGGAATTTTCTTAATTCGAGCATCTCAGGGCTGTTTTTTCCAAATGGTGCCACTGGTTCCTTTGTCTGCCGGTTCGTGACAAGCTCGATCACGCCAAACAAACCAATCGAGCGCACATCCCCAACCGAAGGGTGCCGTTCCACCAACTCTTCAAGCATATCGCTCATAACCATGCCAGTTTTCATGGCATTTTCAACCATGTTATCCTGCCTCATAGCCTGGATATTTGCAATAGCCGCCGCCAGAGAGATGGGATGGGCGTTATAGGTCAACCCGCCCTCGAATGCTTTCTCGTTGAATGTGGCGGCGATTTCCGGACGCATGGCCACACATCCAAGCGGCGCGTAGGCGGAGGTCAACCCCTTGGCCATCGTCATGATATCGGGTTTCACATGCCAGTGATCTACGGCAAACCACTCACCGGTACGTCCAAATCCACTCATCACCTCATCGGCAATGTATACAATCTTATACTTATCACAAAGTTCACGTACACCCTGCAGGTAACCTTCTGGAGGGATAATAATGCCATTTGTCCCAGTCACTGATTCCAATAAAATAGCCGCGATGGTGTCCGCGCCTTCGTACTGGATGATTTCTTCCAAATGGTTAAGGTAATCCTGGGTGAATTCGCTTTCGCTGATATCCGGGTTGGTTCGGTGGAAGGTTGAGCGGTAGCGATACGGGTCGAGGAAATGTACCACTCCTGGCATCACGGTCGGTTCCCACATATTGCGCCGTGGATCTCCCGTGGCAGCAATGGCTCCATATGTAGCGCCGTGGTAAGAGCGGTAGCGCGTCAGGATCTTGTGTTTACCAGTATATGCACGTGCCAATTTGATGGCGTTCTCGTTGGCGTCCGCTCCACCCAATGTAAACAGAAATTTCGTCAAACCTTCGGGAACGATCTCTTTCAACAACTTCCCAAGCATCGCTCGGGGTTTGGTCGCCATTCCTGGTGCCGCGTAAGGTAATTCGCGCGCCTGGTCTGCGATCGCCTGGATAACGCGCTCGTCGCCGTGACCAATATTCACACACATGGTCATTGAATTTAAATCGAGGTAACGTTTACCGTTAACATCCCAGAAATACACCCCTTTTGCCTTCTTCACAGCGATAGGAGAGACGTGCGCCTGTGCCGACCACGTCCAAAAACTGGTGTCCAGGCAATTCGATAGAATCTCATTATCCGGCAGATCGACCATATACCCTCTCAATAGAGTTTTGATTTCATTACTGGTTAAATCCTATCATAAAACTACATTTGAGATTCTTTTAGCCTTCCACAAGAATGACCCGTGCCGGAGCACCGTCAGCGCCTTTTAGTTTCAAAGGCAGGCAGTAAAGCATGTATTTACCCACGCTGACATTGGCAAGATTCAACCCTTCGATGATGATCACACCTGCGCCCAACAGAACGTCATGAGTCGGCTGGCTCTTCTTGAACGGTGACACCGACAGATAATCGATACCAACCAGTTTCATTTTCTTTTCCACCAGCGCTTGCGCCCCACTTTCATCCACCCCGATGAAATGCTGGTTGAATGGATCTTCAGGCCGTCGCCAAAAATCGGAATTGGTCGTCTTGAATAGAATTCGCTCAACGATAGGTTCTATCCTCAGGGATTCGATCACTTCGCGGTTGATAACGATCGCGTTGCTTGGCACCTGCACCACCTGGACTGCCCCCACAAGCACATCCAGCGGAAGTTTTTCAACGGTATCGCCATCAGGTAAAAAATGAAATGGCGCATCCACATGAGTGCCAGTATGAACGCTCGCGCCGAAGAATGACACATTGGCATGGGCACCATCTTCGATCTTTTGATGGCGTTCCAGAGTCACATTCTCCTGCCCAGGCCAGACGGGCATGCCCGGTGTCATATCCAGAGTAACATCGATAATCTTCATCATTCCTCACTTCCAGTCGCCGTGCCCCAGCATATCGGTCAAAAAGTCATTTCGTTGCTCATCTGTCATCGGATTGGGTTGCGACCAATCCACCAGGATGGCGGTGAGTAACTCGGTATTGATATATTTTCCATCATAAATAACATGGCGATCTATGAACTCACGGCGAATCTTCTCACCAATGACCGCATAAGTCATGTTATCAAACAAAAAGTTGCCCAGCCCATAATGTTCCAGACTATTGTTAACAAAGTGGAAGCTCATTGGTGTGTGCGATTGGGAGCCACTGACAATATCTGCGCCAGCAAGAGCAGACTTATCGAAATCCTCGGCTACATATCCTTGATAAGTGTAATTGGTATACACCTCGGCAGTCTGGAAAGTGGCGATGACCACATACCCTTCCGATTTCAACGCCTTAATCTGATCGGTGAAATATGTCATATCGCATTTGGCCGCGCCAGCACGGTCAGGCAAAGCCCAAGCCTGAGTTGGCCCTTCTGTATTACAGCCAATGAAAGCGATTTTGTTGCCATTACTCTCGAGCTTGATCGGTTGTCGTGCCATTTCATCATTAATCCCACCACCATAGTAATTCCACCCTAACCCCTCGTAGGTATTGATCGTATCCACAAAGTATTCTGGACCATAATCGTTGACGTGGTTCCCAGTCAGTTCTACCACATTCACACCCAAATCTTGTAGTGTTTGGATGTATTTGGGGTTCGAGCAGAATTGCAGCCCTGCCTGGAAGGGATCCGGGTACGGGCAATCCGGGTTGAATGAAATCTCATTGCTCACATGGATCAGATCTGCATTCTTGAACCAATCTTTGATTGCCTTAATCGGGTAATCGACGCCGTTAAGTTCCATTTTGTAGGCTGTGGTGCGCACCATGGCGGTGGTTCCGGTCATCATCAACACAGTCATCTTCGCTTCATCGCGATTGGTGACAGGTAATCTCCCTAATAACATCAGGCCATCATTCTTTAAAGAAGGATCATCCTTTTCCATCGACATGCTGAAATAAACCGTCAAGGCATAATTGTCTACATCCATCGGTTTATCCAGCGGGCTGATTCCATCAACCTTGATTACCTTCCAACGCGGGGCGACTTGATCAAATGAGACAATTGCCCAGGTTTGCATTTGCGTGAAATCATTGGTAGCCAATTGCGTTTCATCCACCACACTTACCCTACCTTCGGCGGCGCTACCCCACAATTTTTCGAACACAGCCTTGGTTTCTTGACTGACTTCAATCATTGTAAATGGCAAATCGCCAACGTCCTCACCCTTCCAGAAATGAATTAGCTGGGACGCGCTTATCTGATCGGTTACCGTCGGGAACGGTGCCTCGAGCGCGTAAACCCAGGTGATTTCTCCATCCTGCAAAATATCCGTTTTAATAGATGCATTTGGCTCAAAAAAGAGACTTGCCTCATCACGGTTGTCAACAGTCTGGATGGCGCTTTGAGCCATTAATTTCCCAGAGAGGGCTGCTGGAATTGCCGGATCGATCCATAACTTTGCAGGCATAGTAAATGGGGTGAATGTGGCTGTCGGAGCCGGTTGGTTTTTTCCATTGGCTTGCGCACCAGTAGCACAAGCGGAAAGGGCAAATGAAAAAACCAAAATAATGAAAATGAACCGAGAAAATTTATTATTCAAGAGACTCTCCAATGAGGCGGTTTTCCGAATTATAAACCTCAAACCTTTTCCAGCGGTAATTGATAGATGTTGATAGCCTTTCACCATATAATTTAGTAAGCAAACGAAAGGATGAAACATGCGCGAAGTAGCTGTCATTGGAATTGGACAAACAAGGGTGGAAGAACAATGGAATAAATCACTGCGCGAATTAGCTGGAGACGCCGCTCTGGCTGCGTTGCAGAACTCAGGTCTTGACCGTGTAGACGCAGTTTACGTTGGTAACATGATGTCAGGTTCTGCCAACAAGCAGCAGCACTTAGGTGCCTATATCGCAGATTGGATCGGCATGCGATTTGCTGAAGGACTGCGTCTGGAAGCCGCATGTTCCTCCGGTGCCGCCAGTTTCCGCAGTGCGGTGATGGCAGTGGCATCGGGTCAGGTCGACAGTGTGCTTGCTGTAGGTGTTGAAAAGATGACTGACAGCCCAACCGCTGAAATCACCTCCGAGCTGGCGACCGCTGCCGATGCTGATTGGGAAGTCGCGCAAGGTATCTCGTTTGTCGCTCTTAACGCGTTGATCATGCGTCGCTATATGCACGAATATGGTTGGAAAAAAGAAGATTTCGCTGCTTTTTCGATCAATGCCCACGCCAATGCCGTCCATAATCCCTACGCGCGCTTTCACGAACCCATCACCGCCGAAGTTTATGCCAAAGCTGGAATGGTAGCCGAACCTATCAACCTGATGGACGCCTCCGCCATCGGTGATGGTTCCGCCGCAGCCGTTCTCGTACCTCTTGAGTGGGTGAAGTCGACACAAGGAATGCCCATCATCAAAGTAGCCGCTTCTGCAGCCGCCACGGATAGCATTGCGATCGATCAACGTTTTGACCCGCTTTGGTTAAAAGCCGCTGAGATCTCCGGTAAGAGAGCCTACGACCAGGCTGGCATTGGGCCTAACGATATTAACGTATTCGAACTTCATGATGCATTCTCCATCATGGCTGCCCTTTCTCTCGAAGCCAACGGCTTCGCTGAACGCGGTAAAGGTCCACGCCTGGCTAATGACGGTGCCATCCTCCCCACTGGTAAGATCCCTGTCGCTACCCGGGGTGGACTCAAGGCACGTGGGCATCCGGTTGGTGCCACCGGCATGTACCAGATCGTCGAGGTGGTGCAGCAGTTGCGCGGAGAAGCTGAAGGAACACAGATTTCCAATCCACGCTACGGCATGACGCAAAATATCGGCGGCAGCGGTTCAAATATCATCACGCATATACTTCAAGCCCTTTGATTAATCCAAAGAAAAACAAACAAAAAAGGCGTTTCAGATTTACTGAAATGCCTTTCTTGATTAACTCACCTATTACACAAAATCATTATTCGAACCATGCAGTTTTAATTTCATCAGGTGTTTTTGCGGGAATTCTGTAATTACTGCCTCTTAACTCAAATATACCTGACTTATTCATCCATTCATTCAAATTATCATTTGTAACAAATGAGAATTCATATTGCAGGGTATTACCATAAATTCCCCCCAATTTTTCAGGGTTGATCTGCATTCCCGATGCCAAATAGTATGCGATATAAATCCCTTCATACCCAAAACCGCCTGGGGCAACGATGGAGACACACTGCAGCGGAGAACCCATATCCATGCCGCTCTTCCATGCCTCCCATATTTCTTGCTTTGCTTCGCAAGGGATTATCGGGAGATGATCAGCCTCGATTCCAGAGATTGCCCAAAATAAATTTGGGACAAATTCATCAGCCCATATGGCTCCCAGCTCGGGGTTAGCGCTAATAAGAGCTTTGATTTGATCATCTGTCATCGCTAAACCATCGTATCCGGCGGGAATCGCTTTGGCTTGAATGTCAGGATACTTTTTGAGAATCCCATCGATTAACTCCTGATGGAAACTACTGCCCCCAACATTGAAGTATGCGAAATCTCCATTACCATTCATTTTTTTGAACATCCAATCCAGCATTGCATCCGTCGCGACAGAATCAATGGAGAGATTGTAGACTCCGGGTTCATTGGGTTTATTAGTTTCGCTGGATTCCGCATTCACCACCACGACAGAAATTCGATTCATGACAGCATCATGGATTTTCATCGAGTCTCCGAGAACATTCCATCGATTTGAGAAGTAAACGATCACATCCACACCCTGATCGATCAACTCAGTGATGTCTCTCCCCTCTTTGCATTCAACGCCGAGTTCGCTGCATGCCTTTTGTCTATTTGCCTCATCAAAATCGTCCCGATCTCCCGTATATCCAATGACAATTTCCTTTTGAGACTCTGTTTCCTGGCTTTCGGTCATTTCAATGGCTGCCGCGCCATAATAAGGACCACAGTTGGCTGGCCAATCAGGGTTGTAATCGTCTGCCGCATTATTGGTAATGTTTTTGAAAATATCAGGATATACCTCACCCACCAGGTAAATTTCATTGTCTGTAGATAGCATGTTTCCGGCGACGAGTTCGACGCGATACCCTTCCAAAGTGAAGTAGGGAATATATTTCTGGATCTCACCCTTTCCACCTGCGTCACTCACATTTGATCCATCGTTATTCATCAAACAATTAAAACAGATACCCTCCGGGCTTTCATAATGAGTAAATATTTGCCCTTGGATCGTCCATGCTACATCATATGCTTTACCATTGTCAGTGATCTGCCGAATATTGCTTCCATCTGTGTTCATAACGAAGATATTCCATTGGCCATCTTTTCCTGAAAGCCAAGCAATTTGGCTGCCATCCGGTGAAAATACAGGGGCAATATCTTGTTCAGTACTGTTTGTCAAATTTACTGCTGGAGCACTTCCATCCGCTTTGATGATAAAAACATCGCCACTTGAGGAATACGTCACCACGTTGCCATCATTCGACCAATCAGGAGTCTGGCTATCGTTCTCCTGGGTTAATTGATGAACATTTCCTCCATCAGCATCCATAATATAAATATGTCGTCCTCCGGATGGATCATTGATCCTATCAGAGACAAATGCTATCTGTTTTCCATCTGGAGACCAGGCAGGATCAGAATCATTTCCTTCATCCAACGTGAGATTTTGCAAATTATTGCCATCGGAATCCATTGAATAAATCTCACGATTGCCATCACGATCAGTATCGAATGCGATTGTGCAGGCAATCGGTTCAGGGGTAGGTTCAGGGGTAGGCTCGGGTGCAATTGTCATAGAAGCCACTGGATCAAGAATTGTTGGAACCACTGTTGGAATCGTTTCTGTGTGAGTTGCGGTACAGCTACTTAGTAATAAGGAACATACGAGAATTATTGCCGTTCCTACTTTATGAAGTCTCTTCATTGTTTTCCTCCTGATTTGCTTCAAAAATTGATTACATTTCTCTGATTAAATAATTACTAAAAAAATTATAACATTCGAAATTATCATTTAATTCAAGTTTGAAGATTTACCCGTAAATATCGTCTAAAATCTTCCTAGAACACATTTTCAGGACGTGGTAAAATCTCCCGCATGGTCGAGATTACCGAACAACGGCTTCTGGAATACCGGGCATCTATTTACAGGTATCCCCCAGAGAAACGCCTTAAGCACGTAAAGGAAGCTATCGAATATGTCAACCAGCGTGGATTCATCTTCTTCTGGCCCAAGAAAGGTGTAGAGCTCCCCTCACTTTGGACAGCGGTAGCCGGTAACCGCCCCGTCCCCGATGAACACGATGATCCAGGTAACATCTCGTGGGAGTGGAAAGACAGCATGCTAGACAAAAAGGTCTGGTACTACGCCCGCGTGATCAAACATACGAATACATTCATCTCTCTTGAAACAGCTCCGTACTTCTATGCACTTACCCCCAACTTTGGTTCTCCTGAAGAGGATTTTGAGGAGCAGTACCGTAGTGGTACCCTTCCACTTGAATCCAAACTGGTTTTCGAAGCGCTTCTCCATGAAGGACCTCTCGATACTATTTCCCTTCGAAAAGCCGCTCACCTTACTCGCCGTACATCAGACTCCGGTTTCAATCGTGCTTTAGATCAGTTACAATCAGACATGCGTATCCTCCCCGTCTCCATCGCTGAAGCTGGCCGCTGGCGTTACGCTTTCGTATACGAACTAGTTCACCGTTACCATCCTGATATTGTCGATAAAGCACGCTTCATAACCGAAAATCAAGCGCGGCAGCAAATCGTGCTGAAATACCTGTCCTCAGTAGGGCTTTCTTCATTAAAAACAATCAACTCTGTATTCCGCTGGACGCCCGAAAAAACAGAAACAACACTGAATGGGTTGCTTGAAAAAAGTGGTCAGATCACGCAAGTCACCCTTTCGGGTGAAACTGGCGTTTTTTACGCGCATAAAAACCTTCTATAACAACAACCCCTCCGTTTCAAGTATATAATTCAATCAATCAAGATTTCTTCACCCAGGGAGCAAAGTATGGAATTCCATATCTCTCGTCAGGTCCGTGATAAATATCAGTTTGACCAAACCCTCTTTGCCCTGGATGGCAATGTGCTGTTTGCCGACCTGTACGCTGTTCGGCAATTTGTCAGAAAAGTGAATCAGCAGCGCGACCTTTTACATTTTCCCGAGCTGACTTTGAAATCCGGCCAGGTTAACGCGCTTGGTTTGATCGATGAGATTTTTCACTACGTGCTCTTCCTTTACCGCCAACAGGTAGACAAGAGAGCGATCGAAAACGCTCTGAACGAACTGAACACATCTCTGGGCAGCAACGCGACAGATGAAGTACTTTCTCTGTTTCTCAAGGAGTTTCCCCCTGTTGCGGTTTATAACAAAAAAATGACCATCGAGGAGTACCTCGCTGGGAATACCAAAGGAATGCCTAACCGCCAGCTTGTTCTGGAAGAGCTGATTATTTATTGTGTCACTATCCACAACCCAGCTCTGGATCAAACTGCCGAGTTCTTTGAAAGCCCTCAACTTGATCAGAGCCGTGTGTTTCATCGTGCTTACGAAGAACTCAAAGGATATTTCGAAAAGAGTCCCGGATTTGGACCCCAGAGCCAACCCCTGATCGATTTGTTGCTCAGTCCGGCGCGTGTTGTTCCCCATTCGCTCACTGGCCAACTCGAATATATCCGTGAGCATTGGGCCAGTTTCCTGGGTGAATACCTGTATCGGATTCTTACCAGCCTGGACCTGATAAAAGAGGAAGAGAAACTTACCTTTGGCGGTCCCGGACCTGTACCAATCCCCGTTTATGATCAGGCCTCACTCTTGGCCATGAGCGGCGCGGCTGGTGATCGGGTGGCTTTCAGTCCCGACCGTGAATGGATGCCTGGACTGGTGTTGATTGCCAAGAATACCTACGTCTGGCTAGATCAGTTAAGTAAAAAATATCAACAGTCTATTACCCACCTTGACCAAATTCCTGAAGCCGAGTTGGAATTTTTAGCGGAGGCGGGCGTTACCGGTCTGTGGCTAATAGGCCTTTGGGAACGCAGCCGGGCTTCAGCGTTGATCAAACAGCTATGCGGCAACCCGGAAGCCATTGCGTCTGCTTATTCACTATCATCCTACTCCATTGCTGTTGACCTGGGTGGCGACGCCGCCTACGCGAGTCTGCGTGACCTGGCCTGGCGGCATGGGATTCGCCTCGCCAGTGACATGGTACCCAACCACATGGGTATCGATTCAGATTGGGTCATTCATCATCCTGAATGGTTCCTTGGTCTGGATCGTTGCCCATATCCTTCTTACACCTTCACCGGTCCAGATCTCTCAAACGATCCTGGGGTTATCATCCAGATAGAAGACCACTATTTCGATAAGACTGATGCTGCCGTCGTTTTCCGCCGTATCGACCGCACAAACGGACAGACCCGTTACATATATCACGGCAACGATGGCACCTCCATGCCCTGGAACGATACCGCCCAACTCGATTATCTTAAAGCTGAAGTTCGCGAACAGGTCTACCAGACCATCCTGTCTGTCGCCAAAAAATTTCCCATCATCCGTTTTGATGCCGCCATGACTCTGGCTAAAAAACAGGTGAAACGATTGTGGTTCCCCGAGCCCGGACAAGGCGGCGCCATTCCCTCGCGCTCGGAACACGCCCTCACCCATGAACAATTCGAATCCGCCATGCCCGAAGAATTCTGGCGCAACGTGGTTGACCGCATTGCTGTGGAAGCGCCAGACACGCTGTTGCTCGCTGAAGCCTTTTGGATGATGGAAGGCTACTTTGTGCGTACCCTTGGAATGCACCGAGTTTACAACAGCGCCTTCATGCACATGCTGCGTGACGAGAACAATTCCGGCTATAAGCAACTGCTCAAGAACACCCTTGAATTTGAACCAGAGATCCTCAAGCGATATGTCAACTTCATGAACAACCCGGACGAAAAGACCGCCATTGACCAGTTTGGCGACAGCGATAAATACTTTGGTGTGTGCACGCTCATGGCTACCTTTCCTGGTCTGCCCATGTTGGGGCACGGACAGATCGAAGGATTCGCCGAGAAATATGGCATGGAATACCGACGCGCTTATTTGGACGAGAAGGTCAATCAAAACCTGGTCGAACGCCACCGCCGTGAGATTTTCCCACTACTTCAAAAACGCAGCCTTTTCTCAGGAGTTGAGGACTTTTGGCTTTTTGACTTTATCGCGGAGGATGGAAAATCTAACGATAACGTATACGCATTTACCAACGGGCAGGGTAACGATCACAACCTGGTTCTGTATAACAATAGTTACACATCTACCGGTGGGTACATAAAAACCTCGTCGCGAAAACTTGCGGGTACGGGTAAATCAAGACAAACCGCGCACATCGAGCTCACCGCCGCGCTCGGTCTCTCCCGCAACAGCAAAGCGTTTGTGATTTTCCGCGATTTCTCATCAGGTCTACAGTTTATTCGCCCACTTAAACAACTCTTCGATGAAGGATTTCGTATTCACCTCAATGGTTATGAGTACCATGTCTTCCATGAATTTCGCGTGGTGCTTCCTGATGCCAATCATGACTACGCTCGTCTATACGATTTTCTGGGTTACCGCGGTGTCCCTGATGTACAGACAGCGCTAAAAGAGCTCTTCCTCCAACCTGTCCTGCAGCCATTCCGTGAAATCGTCAATCCTGGATATTTCGATTACCTGTTCAAGTTGAATTCGCCTGTATCTCCAGAAGTTATTAAAGAAGCAGAGAACAAGTTTTCTTCCCTGTTTGATGGTATTGAAAAGAGCATCGGACCGCTCCCTACCCGCAAACTTGCGATTGACGAATTCCGTCGTTCTTTTAAAGCAGTAATGAATTTATCAAAGAATTGTTGTCTTCATGATCCTTCGATGACCGCGAAAACCCAGGCAGCCCTCAAATTTATTGATTCAGGTCTTTCACGCGCCAATTTTTACACCTTGATTACCTGGGCATTCATCGGTCAGATAGGACATTACCAGGATACCGATTTAGATGGAATGCGTTCGCAAACCAGAGCGGACGAATGGCAATTCTACAAGGGATTTGCTCAGACTCTTAAGGATCTGGAGATTTCAGAGGAGGATAGCCTGCGTTCCGTACAGCTTTTAAAGATGATTACCACTCAACAGGATTGGTATAACAACGCGTCGCGCTTATCGATCCTGGAAATTGCGTCAGGTTGGTTCTCAACTCCCGAAATCCAATCCTTCCTGCAGTTCAACCGATTTGAAGGCATACTCTGGTATAACCGGGATGCCTTTGCCGCTCTGATCTGGTCTATGATGACGATTGCTTTCCTGCGGACCCATACGAAGCCGAACTTCACCGAAAACGAAGCTCTGGAAACCCTGCTTGGCAGTTATGAGGTGATGAAAACCTTGCAAAAGGCTGATAAGAATTCCGCTTATCAGGTGGAAAATTTGATCGCTTATATAAAAAAGCAAGAGAAAAATTACAGTGACTGAATTTTTGATCGAAATTGATCCACCAGCGTCGAGAAATATCCCATGGCGCTGGTTTGTTGAATCGATCCAGAAATGGCATGGAAAGATGGCAATAATTCCTCAGTAATACATTGGCCGGTGGCTGCTTCAGTCAGCACAACCGCCTGGGCGGCATATTTTAAATTATTGGCAGGCTCGATGCGATCGAACTCTTCAAAAAACCAGCCGCACGAGGTGAACATACGCTGGCGTTCAAACTGCGCCTGCATGAGTCGCCTCAAGGCGAGCGAATTCAAATCATCAAATCCCGTGGTAGCATGGGTTGATTGCCACTTTGGGTAATCCATTTCCCCGAGTACCACATGAATGAAATCTTCGAGAGCTTCATCGGGATCTTTCAGCCAGGTCCTGGCACGGTCGATATATGCACCATCAACGCGGTTTGCCAGCAAGTCCAGCGCATTGTGCAGCCCCTTCTTCCAAAGTGCGGATGGTGTACATCCACATACATCCGACCAGCGCGTAACGCCGTGGAAACAACTCCATGAGGTCTTTTCTCGAATCTCGATTTCTTGCTCAACAGCATGTTCCTGCAACCAGCGCGCGGGGTAAGTAGTCTGGATACCTGTTTCTGAAAGAGCCCCATCCAGTAAATATGCCAAGAATTTGTCCCGGAAAGGTTGGTGATGCCCATAAAGTTCACCATCCGATGCGGCAATGACCAACTCATCGCTCCCGTCCCCATTAAATCGGTCTTTGAGGTAAATATCGATGAACTGGTCGGCATTGGTCGTTGCATTTGGGCTAAAGCTGATACTGCTGCTGATCGCGTCGTTATAAAAGAATATTGTGATCTTCTTTCCACCGGGCAACCGGACATTGTAAGGATGGTTCCAATTAAGGCCTCTGGTCTGTGCCTGCCACGGTGCCAAAATTGTGAAAGCGATACCATTCTCCGCCAACACGGTCAACGTCTCCAAGTCTACGGCTGTTTCCGGCAACCACATCCCCTTTGGGGTATGCCCAAAAGTGTGGATGAAATCGGCAATTCCCCACTTGACCTGGATTTCCTTGTCACGTCGATTGGCCAACGGCAAGATGGTGTGGTGATAGGGTTGCGCCATGGCGTTCCCAACACCGTGTCGAATCAGGTTGATTCGATCAGCATCAACAATCTTCTTGATTGTGTCAGTTGCATAGACATCCATCCACCGGGTCAGGGTGGGACCAATGTTGAAACTGATTTTTCCGAAGTTGCCAATTTCAGCATTGGGACGGTAACATCGATCATTCACCCGCTCATTCCAGTTGCTGTAGGGTTCGGATCCGATCTCGTTTGGGATACGTCCGGTTAACGGGTCTTCCCGTGAAGGTTGATAAAAATGACCATGAACACAGAAGGATCGGGAAGGCATTTGGTTATATCCGTTAGTTATTGAGATAGGCAAGCTTTTGTTGCAATCGGGCGGGCATGATACCAAATTCGCGTGGAAGAATATCGATGGTACAGGTTCGATTTTCAGCCAGGGTATCCAACCAAAATATCGAAATCGGGAAATTCCTGTCAAGCTGATTGACCCACAATGTCAGGCGGCGCATGTTTCCCAGCGAAATGGGTAGGTAGATTCGCTTGAGACCCACCTGACGCGCGATCATTCGTACAATTTCGCGGTAGCTGAGGAACTCCACCCCGCCAATCGAATATACGCGGTTGATGGTCTTTTCATCGTCAAGTGCCAGCACCATGCAGGTAACCAGGTCCTCCACAAAAAGTGGTTGAAGCAGGATCTCTTCCTGACCGGGCAGCAGGAAAATACCGGGAGAACGTCTAAGCAGTTGAAGGATGGGTTCAGTGAATTGATCGCCCGGTCCATAGATGGCGTCGGTGCGGAAGATGGTATACGGAACACCGCTGTCGATGATCCATTTTTCTGCGATGGCCTTGGCTTTGAGGATGGGGAATGCGGAGGAACGGTTGGCTCCCAGGTGGCTGGGAAAGACAATACGTTTGACGCCAGCCTCTTTGGCCGCGTTGACCACCTGCTTGGTGCCCTCCACATCCACCAAGTTTAAATTGCTTTGATGGCTGTGCCGTTCCGCTCCTGCCAGGTGATAAACCACCTCCACGTCGCGCATGGCAGCCCGCAGCCCCCTGAAATCATTGAGGCTGCTCACGGCCACTTCCACGGGGGTACCCTTGGGGATACGCGGCGACTCCGCCGAGGGGCGGAGTAAAATGCGCACCTGCCGCCCCGAATCCACCAGGTTGCGGATCAGGCTGCGGCCGATAAAACCGGTACCACCAGTTACAAGGATCATCAACGCCAAATTATAGCAGAGGTTCAGGTCTTAATCGCGCGGCTTTCGTGGCATGGTTCTTGCTACATAATGCATATCGGTAAATGGCGAGGACCTCATGAGCGCAGAATTCGAATCCCAGAAAAACAACCGCATCGGATTTCATTATTTTCCAGATACCCAGCATTTCACCCAGCAGAATCTTGATAAATGGCTGCCTGAACTGCAACGATTGAATGCTTCCTGGCTGGTCATTCAGGGGGAAGCTACTCGTGCCATTCCAGAAGCTTTCATCACCGGTCTGGTTGCTTCCGCCATCGAACCGATCGTTCATCTTCCTCTTTCTCTGCCCGATAGCCCCTCTGTAGTTGATCTCAAGGCGATGCTGCATGCGTATGCCTCCTGGGGTGTCAAATACATCATCCTTTTCGACCGCCCCAACCGTCACGACGTGTGGACTCATTCCGGCTGGGCGCAGGCCAACCTGGTGGAGAGTTTTCTGGATTATTTCCTGCCCTTAGCAAATGAATGCTTGAACGCTGGCTTGACTGTGATCTTCCCACCGCTGGAACCCGGCGGCAATTACTGGGACACCTCCTTTTTACATAATTGCCTGCTTTCAATGCAACGCCGCAATCAAAAGAACCTGCTCAATCATCTGCAACTCTCTGCCTATGCCCGCACCTACGGACAATCACTGGATTGGGGCAAGGGTGGCTTTGAGCGCTGGTCGGGCAACAAACCCTACGCCACCCCGGCTGACAGCCAGGACCAAATTGGTTTTAACAATTACGAGTGGTTGGAGGAAACAACCAGGAACGCCCTGGGACGCAGCCTGCCGGTCTTCCTTTTGGGCCTTGGACAAAAAGATGGTAATCCTTCCAACCCGCTGACTACGGATGAATACAAAGGCGTGATCAAGCAGACAGACTCCCTCCTGACCAATCCTGATATCGTCTCTGCCAGTTACTGGCTGTTGAGCGCAAATGAAACCGATCCATCCTACCCCTCCGTCTGGGTCAAAGCTGATGGAACCACTGCGGCGTTCGCGCCAAAACTGCAAAAGATTGACATTCACAAAGATGATTCGAATCAACAGACACACTCAGAAAAACAAGCGGCGCCTGCGGCGCCTTTCCCGATCAAACATTATCTGTTGTTACCCGCCTACGAGTGGGGCGTTTCCGATTGGCATCTGGACGTGATCAAGCCCTTCGTTCGCAAATATCAACCTACCATCGGCTTTTCGATCGATGAGGCTGCATTAGCTGAAAAAATTACCGTCATTGGCGGGGAACAGTCCTTCTCCGAAGAAGCCCTTGCGGAATTGCGCAGCAAGGGCTGCCTGGTCGAGCGGATTTCAGGAGATGGTACAAGTATTGCAACACAGTTATCCGAGAGGTGAAAAATGAATCTGACAATGCCCGCATCCCCCATCCAGCATACCCCCATCGACGCCAAGACACCGGTCGTAAAAGTGATCGGCCTCGGTGGCGGCGGTCAGAACGCCGTCGATCGCATGATCGAACTCGGATTGGAAGGCGTCGAATTTATCGCCGCCAACACGGATGCGCAGGTGTTGAAAACCTCCCTTGCTCCCACCAGGATCCAGCTTGGTCCCAAACTCACCCGCGGACTCGGCGCCGGTGGCAATCCTCAAATTGGCGAAGCCGCTGCTGAAGAAAGCTACAAAGAACTCAACCAGGCCATGGCCGGGGCGGATATGGTCTTCCTCACCGCCGGGATGGGCGGTGGCACCGGTACTGGCGCCATTTCCATTGCCGCCCGTGTAGCTCGCAGCCTCGGTGCCGTCGTCATTGCCATCGTCACCATGCCCTTCACCTTTGAAATGGGCCGCCGCACCAAGAACGCCCGCGAAGGCCTTGCCAAGTTGCAGCCATTTACCGACACTCTCATCAGCGTCCCCAATGACCGCCTGCTTCAGGTGGCTCCGGTGGACCTGCCCATCGAAATGGCCTTCCGTCTGGCTGATGACATCCTGCGCCAGGGTGTGCAGGGTATCTCCGAACTGGTCACCCAACCCGGCCTGATCAATGTTGATTTCTCCCACGTCCGCAACATGATGAAGAACGGCGGCGGATCGCTCCTGGCCATTGGCAATGGTGAAGGCGAAAATCAAGCCGTGGAAGCGGTCGAGCGCGCCCTGCACCACCCCATGCTCGAGGCCATCAACCTGGAGAACGCCAGCGGCATCATCGCCAACTTCACCGGCGGCGACGAACTCTCCTTTGGCGAAGTCACGGATGCTCTGACCTACTTGCAGCAAAAAACCGGCAACCGCGTCGACATCATCCCCGGTGTGGTCAACGACAAGCGCATGCAGAACCGCACCCAGGTAACCCTGGTGATCACCGGCATCGGCGGTCAGGCCATGGATAGCTCCTTCAAATACGAACCGGTCCGCAAAACGGTCTCCGAACCGGTTTCACAATCGGAAGCAGCCAGTTTCTTCGAGCAACCCGTTCCGCAGCCCATGTCGCTTCCGCAATTTGAAATGGCCGGCACGCCCAACGATCTCGACATCCCCGCTTTCATGCGCCGGCGCCCGAGAGAATAGGCAGGCAATAATGGAATCCAGCGCAATCAACCACGTTTGTTCTTCTGTCTACCGTCAGTTCCCCGAACTGCACGGAGTGCATCCCACCGTCCACAGCCAGCCCGGTGGCAAATTTCTGCTCACCTTCAACGGCAAGGTGCGCACGGCTGACGGCAAGACCCTGCCCCGCACCGTCCGCGTCACTGCGGATGAAAAGGGCAGCATCCTCAAACTTTCAACTTCCCGATAGAGGCAGCCATGACCACAATGAACCCCACCATGAATACCGTTGAAAAAGTCTCCTTCGCGCACAAACTGGAGTTGCGTTTCTGGGATTTCATGCTCCCCGTCCTTACCCGATCCGAGTTCGCCCGCAAGGTGATGCGCAATGCCATTACCTTCTATCACAACGAGAACCTGGTGCGCCGAGTCGCTTTCGTAGCGATGGTGGCCTGCGCCGGTTTCGCCTTCGGTATCCTCCTGTTCACCCTCAAGAGTATGATCAGATAGAAACCCAACAATCGAAATTTATAGGCAGCGGAAAACTCCGCTGCCTTTTTGTTCGTCCGTTGTTTGTATTTTGGTAAAATGCAAGTATAGTTAATGAGTAGCGGTTGGAACATCGGGAAATTTGGCGTTGCTGACGGATCTATGAAAAAACCCACCCTGATCTTTATCCTTCTTCTTTTTGCGGCCTGCGCGGTGGGTGGATATATGCTGGCATCCAAATCGCACCTCGGTTCTTCCAACACTTCCATCAGCGGTTCGATCAACGCAGCCACGTCATTGGCCTCCCAGCAGCAGAATTTTCTGCTGGTGCGGGTGGACGATCTCACCGCGGCTGACCCGAAGATCGTGGAAGCCTGGATGGTGTTCACCCTTTACTCCGACCCGCCGCAGATCATGTTCCTCCCCATCTATCCCCGCTATGACGAGGCGCAAAACAGCGATCTGACCGCCGCGTTCGCGCTCGACAGCCAGGGCAACCTGAGTAGCAAACTCGTTTCAGAAGTATCCGAAATGTTCAAGGTGACCATCAACGGCTACATCCTCACCGATGCCGCCGGTATGAACGCCATCGCCAGTTGGTTCGGCATCGACGGAATCGCCGCCGGAACATACCAACCCCAGTCCGACCAGGATAAACACACGGTGCTGTTGAATGGACAGACCTTCTTGCAAAAGGTTTGTTCCCAGATCAAGAACGGCAAGGCGCTGCAGCAGTACGCCAGCATCTACTGGTCGCAGCTCATCCCCAATCACTTCCAGACCGACATGTCCTTCGAGCAGCTCACCGCCTCCTGGGAACGCGTCACCCACGCCTCCCCGCCCCAGCAATGCGATGTACTGTCAAGCGAATGACAATCCCGGATTATTCCACAAGTCAGGCAATAATTGGAGAACAATCAAGTTGAAAAATAAACTGGATCATTTCGGTTTGCTCGCACCTTTCTATGAGACCTTCATCCACCCCGGCGATCCACAGAAACTTAAATCGCTGGTTCCCAATATGCCCCAAGGAATTCTTTTGGATGCCGGGGGCGGGACCGGACGTGTTTCGCAATTTTTACATGAAAAGGCAGCACAAATTATCATTGCCGATGAATCCTTTGATATGCTTCGTCAAGCAAAGAAAAAAGAGGGGATCCAGCCTGTCCGTTCGCGGACAGAGCATCTGCCTTTCAGGGATGGACTTTTTGATTGCATCATCATGGTAGATGCTCTACATCACGTGGTTAATCAACTGGCAACCGCATCTGAACTCTGGCGCGTTCTGAAACCTGGAGGTCGGCTGTTGATTGAAGAACCCAATTTTGACTCATTACGCGGAAAATTCATCGCATTCGCTGAGAAACTGGCTCTGATGCGCAGCCATTTCCTATCCCCCGAACAAATCATTGCTCTGTTCGATAATAAAAGTGGCAATAGACGTTTTGAGATGGAAGATACCTTGGCATGGATCATAGTAGATAAATAATCTCTTTTAGTTGAAAACGCACCATTTTTATGGATTTGGATAGAAGAATTCTACTTGCCAAAAAATCACCACAACATCAATTAATATTAACCATTAACCCTTTGACACATACATTTTCCCATAGGGTGCGTTGAAAACGTACCAAATCTCCTCTTTTGGATATAAAATTAACCCATGCTGGAATATCGCCGCAACAGGGTGGGAGGTGGAATCTATTTCTTTACCGTCGTGACATACAAACGTCAGCCAATTCTTACCTCTGAAGCTGCATGAGAAATATTGCATTCATCGTGGATGGATGTTTCTCATCGTTTCCCGTTTACAACGGTTGCAATATGCCTTTTATCTGATCATCTTCATTGCATTTGGAAATTACCTGAGGACGATTCAAATTACTCCGTCCGATGGAAGAAAATCAAACGTCTGATCTCAAGACTGTACAATTTGGAGATCGTTGCGTCGGAAGAACAAATCGCGCCACGGATCAAACGACAGGAAGCCACGATTTGGCAAAAAGCGATTTTGGGAACATACAATCCAGAATGAAAGCGATTACGATTTTCACCTGGATTACAACCATCCGAACCCGGTAAAGTACGGATATGGTACACGCCCGGCAGATTGGCAATGGTCGACTTTTAAACGATTTGTACAGAAAGGGATTTATGATCATGAATGGGTTTGCGGCAATGAAGGCCGTTTGCTTGGTTCCATAGAGGGAATTGAGTAATGGAGTTTACTGGTTGGTGCGTTTTCAACGCACCCTACTCACTGATAGCGTACCAGCGGGTGTAAAAGAAGGAGCACATTAAGTAGAAAGGTAGACTAATGGAAAATATATATGATCATATCGATAATCTTCTTGAAGAAAGAAAATATTTACGAGCTAGAAGAATTATTCAAAAGTTGTTAAAAAGCAATCCGAACGACATTGAGGCTTTACGCGTTTATGCAAAAAGCCTATGTTTTCAAAGCAAGTCGCATGAATCGCTGGAAATATGTAAGAAATTGCTTGACTGTCAACGAAAAGATCAGTACGTAATGAAGATTATGGTAAGGTGTTATTTACAAAACAAGCAATTTAGTGATGCTATTAGTTTAATTTCTGAGATAGAGGAAAAAGGTTCGGATGATCGCGAAGTGGCTTTTCTTCATTCAACGTATTTAATGTTAATAAAGGACTACGTGGAAGCAGAAATATATGCAACAAACGAAATATCTCGCAAACCAGAGTATTATTTGCTTCTTGGCGTCAGGAATTTATTTACTTTCCGGAAAGAATAAAAAGGGGCTCATTGAGAGCATTGAGACATTCAGACTACACAAATCGTTTACAAATTTTATATTTTTTGTAAATGCATTTTCGCTGACATACAAATTATCGATAGCCCTATTGTTTCTTTTTTTATTTTTTAGTTCAATATTGTTACCTTTTCCTTTATACCTGATTCCGATAATCCTTTGTGATTTGATTTTGGTATTTAAAATGAGCATATCTTTCATGGACAATAACACGATAAGAATAATTTTAGGTATTGTTTCGCTAGTTGGAACACCATATCTAGTTTTAATACTTAGAATGATTGTCACGGGCTAAAATGCAAATTATAATAGTTGTTCGGAAAGCGGAGGTTTTGATTCTGAGCAGCCTCAACAACCCGTATTAGGGTGGGTTTTCAACGCACCCGACATCTGATCGCATTTATTTCCCAACCATTTCATGGTCGTGTATAATCCCTTCATGCGTAAATACCTTTACGTGACCGTCTTCTTTTCCGGACTCGCGTCGCTGGCGGTGGAATTCGCCGCCTCGCGCCTGCTGGGAAACTACTTCGGCACATCCAACCTGGTCTGGGCCAGCATCGTCGGACTCATCCTCGTCTACCTCACCGCCGGCTACTTCATCGGCGGTGCCTGGGCGGATCGCTCCCCCAAATACGAGACGCTTTTCGAGATCCTTTCCTGGGGATCGCTTGCCATCGGGCTTATTCCCATCATCGCCCGCCCCATTTTGCGCATCGCAGCCAACGCCTTTGACCAGTTGCAGCTCGGCGTCCTCTTCGGCTCCTTCACCGCCGTGATGGTGCTGATGATCATCCCCGTCACCCTCATCGGTACGGCTTCGCCTTTCGCCATCCGCCTGGCCATCACTGACACCGCTCAAGCCGGCAAGGTTTCCGGGCGCATCTACGCCATTTCCACCCTCGGTTCATTTATCGGCACCTTCCTGCCCGTGCTGGTGCTCATCCCCACCATTGGCACCTACCGCACCTTTCTGGTCATCAGCGCGCTGCTGATGGTCGTTTCGCTGATCGGTCTGTACCTGGTCGGTGGCATCAAACGCTTGTGGTGGCACCTGTGGATGCCAATTGTCATCCTCGTGCTCTTCATTTTTGGCGTGAACGGCTTCAACAAGACCAGCGATGGCATCATCTACGAGACCGAATCCGCCTACAACTACATCCAGGTCATCGAGCAGGGTGGATACACCATGCTGCGCCTCAATGAGGGACAGGGCATCCATTCGATCTACCAACCCGGCCAGTACAACTTCAACGGCACCTGGGAACAAGTGCTTTCCGCGCCCTTTTTCAACAAGGGTCCAGTGGCGCTCACCGACGTCAAGGATATCGCCATTGTCGGCCTGGCCGCCGGGACCACCGCCCGCGAAGCCGCAGCTGCTTTCCCGGAGGTGCAGATCGATGGCATCGAGATCGATCCGGTGATCGTTGAAGTAGGTCGCGACTACTTCGACATGAACGAACCCAATCTCAACGTGATCGTTCAGGACGGTCGCTGGGCACTCGAAAACAGCGAGAAGAAGTACGACGTCATCAGCATCGACGCTTATCGCCCCCCCTACATTCCCTACTCGCTGACCACGCAGGAATTCTTCGAAATCGTACGCGACCATCTCAAGCCGGACGGTGTGGTAGTCATCAATATCGGCCGATCGCCGGGTGATCGCCGCCTCATTGATTCACTATGCGCAACTATTTCCACCATTTTCCCCACACTTTACGTCACCGATCTGTCCGACTCATACAACTCGATCCTCTTTGCCACCCTGCAGCCCACCACCGTCCAAAATTTCATGGATAATTACATGTATCTCTATGGTGATCCATCCACGCCGCAATTCGTGCTACAGATCATGGCGCAGACCTACGCCGGACTCCAGCCTGCTCCAACTGGTGGGATGGTCTTCACCGACGATCTGGCACCTATCGAGCAGATCACCAACTCCATGGTCCTCAACTTCCTGCTCTCCGGAAAGGTTAATGATCTGAAATGAAAAAAGTTTATATCGCTTTGTCTGTTTTGATCACGATTCTCATCCCCTTTTTCCTGATAATGGGGTCAATTCGTGTTTTGTTGAATCCGTTCTTTCTCGACTACGAATACAACCTGCCGAATTTTCCCAGGGACGATTTCGGATTTTCCACCGCCGACCGCCTTTACTGGGGTAAGATCTCGTTGAATTACCTCACCAACAACGCAGGCATTGAATACCTGGCCGACTTGAAATTTGACGACGGCACCTCCTTTTACAACGACCGCGAAATCAGTCACATGCTCGACGTGAAGAACCTCATCCAAAAAGCGCTGATAGTCTGGTACATTTCGATCGCAGTTTTGATTGGGCTGTTCATTTGGAGTCGCTTGAAAAAATGGACGGATATTTTCATGCGCGGAGTCTCCCGAGGCAGTCTGTTGACCTTCGGGGTGATCGCTGCCGTTCTGGTCGGGGTCGCACTCAATTTTGACGAACTATTCACCCAGTTCCATCACCTGTTCTTCACCGGTGATACCTGGTTATTTTACGTGAACGATTCCTTGATCCGCCTCTTCCCCGAAAAACTCTGGTCGGATGCATTCCTTTTCATGGGCGTCTTCACCCTGGTGGGAGCGGTACTCCTCCTTTTGCTCGGAATGCGGTTCCTCAAACGCAGGAAATCAAACTGAAAAATCGACCGGTTCAGATGAGCCGGTCTTTTCAAATGGATTAATATATCTTCCAACTACAAGAATTTTTTCAATAAATTGTAGAATCCCCCCAATAACAATAACCTCACCCCTGCCCCTCTCCATCCGCGGGATGGAGAGGGGTTTGGGGTGAGGAAAAAATGATCGTAACTATATATATAAGTTGTAATGATTTTTACTGCTAAAGACTACTTCGCTTTGCCCTGGTTGGCAACCGCTTCGGCTGCCTTCTTGATGGCATCCTGGTCGCCCAGATAGTAGTGCTTGATGGGCTTGAAGTTGTCATCCAGTTCGTACACAAGCGGAACACCGGTGGGGATGTTCAGCTCGACGATCTCTTCCTCTGAAACGTTGTCGAGGTATTTGACAAGTGAGCGCAGGCTGTTGCCGTGGGCAACGATGAGGACACGCTTGCCAGATTTGATCGTGGGAACGACGGTTTCATGCCAGAAAGGCAGGAAGCGTGCCACGGTGTCTTTGAGGCACTCGGTCAGGGGCAGTTCGGCCTTGGTCAGGTCCTTGTAGCGGCGGTCATGACCCGGGAATCGCTCGTCATCCGGGGTCAAAGCAGGCGGCTGGGTATCATAGCTGCGCCGCCAGATGTGCACTTGTTCGTCGCCGTATTTCTGGGCAGTCTCGGCTTTGTTCAATCCTTGCAGCGCGCCGTAGTGACGTTCATTCAAGCGCCAGTTGTTAACCACCGGGATCCACATCAGGTTCATGGCATCCAGAGCCAGCCACAAGGTGCGGATGGCGCGTTTCAATACAGAGGTATAAGCGATATCGAAATCGAAACCCGACTGTTTCATCAAGGCGCCGGCGGCTTTGGCCTCACCAACACCCTTTTCGGAAAGGTCGACGTCCGTCCAACCCGTGAAGCGGTTTTCCTTGTTCCATTCGCTTTCACCATGTCGCAGCAGAACGATTTTATACATGGTCTCTCCTTGTCAAGAAATTTTTATAAGAATAGCGCAAGAGTTGCTCTTGCGCTACCTCATTTAAGTTGAAATTACAATCTAGCGAACTGCAGGAGGATTCTCTGCGTTCACAGATGGATCGAAGATGTGGATGTTGTCCATATTGAACAGCATGCTCACCTTCTCGCCAATCTTATAGCGGCTGCGAGGATCGACACGTGCACAGAAGTTGACACCGCCACTGACAAGATAAACGTAGATCTCGTTACCCATCAACTCGGTCACATCAACGGTAGCCTCGACTCTCTCGCCGTGAATGTTGGCGGGAGAGAAATCGGGATTATGGATGTCGTCCGGGCGAATACCAAAAATGACGTCTTTGCCAACCATTTTGGCGTAAGTACCAGTTGCTTCCTTGGGAAGTTTAATATTCATCGTTTCATTTTCGACAAACAGGTTCTCACCTGATTTACGAACTTTCATCGGGAAGAAGTTCATGGCCGGAGAACCGATGAAACCGGCAACGAAGAGGTTGGCGGGTTTATCATAAAGATTCTGCGGGGTATCGAGTTGCTGCAGGATGCCTTTATTCATGACAGCGATACGAGTGGCCATGGTCATGGCTTCGGTCTGATCGTGGGTCACGTAAATGAATGTTGTCTGCAGGCGGTTGTGGATCTTGCTGATCTCAGCACGGGTCTGCACGCGCAGCTTGGCATCCAGGTTCGACAGCGGTTCGTCGAAGAGGAAAACTTTCGGCTCGCGGACGATTGCGCGCCCAACAGCCACACGCTGGCGCTGACCACCAGAGAGTTCGCGGGGTTTGCGCTTAAGCAGGGCTTCGATGCCAAGCATTTTCGCGGCTTCGTTCACACGGCGCTCGATCTGATCCTTCGGGACGTGGCGGAGTTTCAAACCAAAAGCCATGTTATCGAAAACCGTCATGTGGGGATACAGAGCGTACGACTGGAACACCATTGCGATATCGCGGTCTTTCGGTGCAATATCATTGACGACGCGGTCACCAATCATTATGTTACCGCTTGACACTTCTTCCAGACCTGCCAGGCAGCGCAGGGCTGTTGTTTTGCCGCAGCCAGAGGGTCCCACCAACACGAGAAATTCCTTGTCCTCGATCTTGATGTTCAAATCATTGATTGCGGTAAAATCGCCGAACTTCTTTACAACGTGATCATATGTTACACCAGCCATTGTTTCCTCCTCTCGGAAAGAGTATAGTGGTTTAATTATATGCCCGATCAATCAAATCCACAACAAAAAGTCAAGGCAGAATTGTGCAGATTCTTCTCCGAATTCATCGAATAATGATATGAAATTATTCAATTAATGATAGAATATTTGTACGATAATAAGTGAGGAAATATGCCAGAAATCCCAGAGATTGCTTCCCGTGCCAGTGAGATGAATAGAGTTTTACCCGGAAAGAATATTCTTCAAATTGAAGCCAAACAACCGAAATGTTTGAACATTCCATTGGATGAGATGAATAAGCACCTCGACGGTGCTCAGATCCAATCCGTGGTACATCACGGAAAATGGCTTAAGTTACTGACTACCGCAGGCTGGATTCTGATAAACATGGGAATGGGAGGAGAAATCCTCCTGGCCGACCGCGACCACCTTCCCGACAAACATCGCGTTATCGTTGATTTTTCTGATTCGACCTGCCTGGTTGTCAACTTCTGGTGGTTCGGCTATTTCCATTTTATCGAGGTGGATAAACTTCACGAACATGCGCTTACCGCGAAACTTGGCCCAAATGTTTTGGATCTTTCTGAAACTGAGTTTGTCGAATTGATCCGAAACCAGAAGGGAAAATTGAAGGCTGTGCTTCTCGATCAATCGAAAATAGCCGGTATCGGCAATGCCTACATCCACGACATCCTCTTCCTCGCTAAATTGCATCCGCTGCGTCCGATCGCGTCGTTATCTGACAACGATCTTCACAATCTATACAAGGGAGTCCATGGCGGGTTGGAACCCGCGCTCGCTAAACGCGGCGCCTTTTACGAAGTGGATCTCTTTGGCAACAAAGGTGATTTCCAGATGGAAGATATCCTGGTAGGTTATCGAGAAGGGCAAGCCTGCCCGGTTTGCGGAACGACGATCATCAAGATTAAGACAGGCGGTACAAGTAGTTTCATCTGTCCCACCTGCCAACCGAATCATATTCTCTAAAGAGAAACCAACCAAGTTTCGCAATTAAATCAAAAATGACTGCTCGGTATTTTGAGTAGTCAATTTTTGAAATAGTTTAATCCGTTAATCTCCAGAGCTGGAGATTTCCCGCAATTCACCGGTGACAACAAAAATCGTACGTTCGCAAATATTGGTCACACGATCAGCCATGCGTTCCAAATTGTGAGCGACCCACAAAAGCCAGTTAGCTCGTTGGATCAATTTCGGATCGCCAATGATTAAGACCATCAACTCGCGATAAACCTGATCGTACAGGTTATCGACAAAATCGTCTTCTGTCGGTATTATTTCCGCATCAGGGACATTTTCTTCAATAAACGCCTTTATTGCCCGGTGCAACATATCGGCACCCTTTTCAGCCATGCGGGGAATATCCACCAGAGGTTTGATCAATGGCTCATCCGCTATCCTCAGACTGATTCTGGCGATGCCTTTAGCATAATCGCCGATCCGTTCCAGTTCTCCAGCTATTTCGAGCATGGATGCCAGCAACCGTAGATCATGCGCCATGGGTTGCTGAGTGGCGATCACGACCATTACCTTTTCTTCGATGGAATAGCGTTTCTTATTCACCTGAATGTCGGTTTGGATGATCTGTTCAGAAGCGGCCAGATCACGTCGCTTTAGCGAATCGACGGATCCCAGAATTTGCTGCTCCACCATTGAACCCAGGTAGATCAGATCATTTCTCAAATCCTGAATTTCAGTCTCAAGGGTTCTACGTACAGATTGTGAGGTATTCGTTCTATCACTCATTTCATCTCCATTATCCAAATCGGCCGGTAACGTAATCTTCAGTTCGTTTATCTTGAGGGCGTGTAAAGATTGTATTCGTTTGATTATATTCGATAAGTTGCCCAGACCTGGCTTCATCGATCATCATCATCGCGGTGAAATCCGAAACCCGTGCTGCCTGTTGCATATTATGCGTGACGATAATTATTGTATAGTCCTTTGCCAGATCGTGCATTAATTCTTCAATTCGCAGTGTTGAGATCGGGTCGAGTGCAGAAGCTGGTTCATCCATCAAGATCACTTCAGGCTGGACAGCCAACGCTCTGGCGATACACAAGCGTTGCTGCTGCCCGCCAGAGATCGACATTCCCGATTGACCAAGCTTGTCCTTGACTTCGTCCCACAACGCTGCCTGAACCAAACTTTTCTCAACAATGGCGTCCAAATCCTCACGGCGGGTGACACCATATAATCTCGGTCCGTAAGCCACGTTGTCATAGATACTCTTTGGAAATGGATTTGGCCGCTGGAATACCATTCCGATACGGCGCCGGATATCCACAACATCGATTCCATTTCCATAGATATCTTCTCCCTGGAGATAGATACGCCCTTCGATCCGTGCGTTAGGTGTTAAGTCATTCATCCGGTTGAAAGATCGGAGAAGAGTCGACTTCCCACATCCAGATGGACCAATGATTGCAGTGATTTTCTTCTCTTGTATTTCCATGTTGATATCGGTCAACGCGCGAAATTTACCATAAAATACATTCAACTTCTGCACTGAGATCATACTCTGTGTTTTAGAATTTTCCTGCAAACTCTTTTCAAAGAATTGAATATTGATCATCGGCTTTATCCTCGTACTTTCTTTTTGCGGATCTCAATCCACACTCGCGCCAGGATGTTTGTTGCCAACACAAGCACCATCAAGACTAATGCGACTGCCCACGATTGCTCCACCCGTTCAGGGTAAGGTTGTTGGGCATATTTCCATAGGGTCAATGGCAGCGAATCGATCGGCTGGTCAAAGATTCTATCCAGAATTGCAAGGAAACCTTGATGGTTGGCGACACCACTTGAAACGATCGAACCGATTTCGAAACGCTCATTTCCGAGCGCAGTGAAGAGTAACGGCGCGGTTTCTCCAGCCGCCCTGGCGATGGCGAGTAAAATACCGGTGATCACTCCATCCATTGCTGCCGGAAGTAGCACATTTAGACTGGTCTTCCATTCTGGTGCGCCCAATGCCAGCGAACCCTCCCGCAAATTGGAGGGTACCAAACGTAGCATTTCTTCGGTGGTACGGATAATGGTTGGCAACATCAGGATTGCCAGCGCTATACTCCCAGCTAGAGCGGAGTAATGCCCTTGAGGTTTGACGATCAGAGCATACCCGAAAAGGCCGATCACGATCGATGGCACTCCCGAAAGCACATCTGTACTGAATCGTAATATCGTACCTAAAATACTATTTGGATATCGAGAGGAATAGAAAGCCGCCAACAGTCCAGGAGGCACGGCAAACAAGGTCGCCAATAACGTTATTACCAGGGTCCCCTCGATGGCACTGAGCACTCCCCCGCCGCTCACCCCCATGGGGGTGGGCATCTTGATGAAGAAATCGAGGTTGATCGCCTTTCCTCCGCGTAAGATGACGTATCCAATGATCCAAAACAAAGGGATTAATGCCAGTACAGTAAGCAATACCGTCAAACCAAGCATTAGGGCATTGGTTGCCTTACGTCTGGCTTTGCGCCGGTGCATTCCAACTTCGATGAGCAAACCGAACTCGCTCATGCGCGTACCTCCATTCTCGTCTTTCGGGCTACGTTCCAAACTAATAGCCGGGCAAGCGAATTTAGCAATAAAGTCAGGAAAAAAAGGACGAGTCCGATCTCGATCAGACTGGAAGAATGTAGTTTTGAGACAGCTTCGGCAAATTCATTGGCGATGATACTGGCCATGGTATAACCCGGTCGTAGCAGTGATACCGAACTTTCGATACTGTTGCCAATTACCATCGTCACTGCCATGGTTTCACCAAGCGCCCGGCCAAGCCCCAGAATCAACGCGCCAAGAATACCCGACAACCCGTATGGGATCAGCACCTGATAGATCATCTCCCAGCGGGTGGCACCGAGTGCTAATGCAGCTTCACGCTGTGATGCTGGGATAGCCAGGAAAACGTCTCGGCTGATCGCTGAAATGGTTGGGATGATCATAATGGTCAGGATCAGACTGGCCGCCAGTCGGGATGATCCGCTTGCTGGCATTGGACCTTTGAACAATTGGTCAAGGATGGGAATATTTGCAAAAGTCGTGGCAAGACCAGCTCCCACTGGCGCGACCACTTTGGGTAAAAAGACAAAAATTCCCCAAAGACCATAGATCACTGATGGAATGGCTGCTAGTAATTCCACCAACCAGTTTAATGGTGTCCGTAACCAATGAGGACACAACTCAGCCAGGAAGATTCCGATTCCCAGGCTGATCGGTAGCGCAATCACGATCGCTGCCAGCGAGGTAAGTAATGTCCCGAAGATGAATGGCCAAGCTTGAAAATCATCATTCACCGGATCCCAGCTTGGATCGCTGGTAGGAAGCAGAAACCTGATCCCGAATAACACCCGTGATTGACTTGAATCCTTCCAAAGCATATAACCGATAGCAGCCATCAACAAAATGACCGATATTGCAATAATGATGAGCAACCCTTGCCAGGGTCGATCGCCATGTTCGATCATTTTTTCAAGTCTTTTGAATTTTTGTTTATTGGTCTTCAATGATTTCTCCATACTCACCCTCGAATTACAGAGTTTTCTGGAGACGCCGTAAATCAGGCGTCTCCAGAACGAACAGGAAGGAGAGCATTCCAAGTTACTTGAGTACAGGTGTTCCACTGCAGGTGACTTCACCTAGTTTGGCGAGAACCTGGTCACGAATGGCAGCGGGGAGTACGGAGTAACCAAGTCCAGCAGCCTGTTTACCAGCAGCCTCATCAGTCAGAGCCCATTTGAGGAATTCCACGATCTTTTGAGCCTTGACGCAATCGGTCATGCTAGTAGTATGAAGAATGATATAGGTATATCCGGTGATGGGCCAGGAATTCGTTCCACCACCGTCAACAATTGTCGCGGTTAGTTTTGCATCAAAGGCGTTGGCGAAATCGCTCATATCTGAGGCTACTGAATCAGCATTGGCAACTACAGTGGTACCCGCTTTGTTTACCAGAGAAACCATCGACATCTTGTTCGAAATCGCGTACGACAGTTCAACATAGCCAATCGAGTTCGGGGTGCTGATGACTGCTGCGGCCACACCCTGGTTGCCCTTACCGCCCATGCCGTTACCGGCTTTATCCACCGGCCATTCCACAGAGGATGCTCCACCAGCGGTCCAATCCGGGCTGAAGGAAGTCAAAGCCTTGGTGAAGATTTCAGTCGTTCCTGAGCCATCAGAGCGGTGTACCGCGGTGATGGTGGCATCGGGGAGATATCCGTCGAGACCAGGGTTCAAAGCGACGATTTTAGCGTCATTCCACTTGTTTACGACACCATTATAGATATCTACCAGAGTCTGACGATCAAGCACCAGCGCCGGCAGTGTGGTTCCATCTGGGGCAGCCTTGGCAAAGGAAATGTTGTAAACGGGAACAACCGCGCCAGCAAGCATTGGGTACATCTGCAAATCACCACCGTTGGTGTAATCCTCTTCACTCAGCAGCGAATCCGATCCGGCAAAGTCGATGGTGTTATCAATGATGCCCTTTTTACCGCCACCTGAGCCGATGCCCTGGTAGTTGATTGCAACAGAGGGATCGACATACTGGTAAGCGTATGTCCACGCGGTGTAAACCGGCAACGGGAAGGTAGCGCCGGCACCATTTATCTGCACCGATCCGGGAGCCAGGCTGGCAGTCGCGGCAGGCGCATCCGGTTCAACAGTGGCAGGCGCGGCTTCTGTAGTCGCAGATGCCTGACCACACGCGCTCAAAGCCATCGCGGCGATGAGCAAAACAAAAATAGTTACGATCAAATTCTTACGCATTTTCTTCTCCTAGTTTTTGATTAACCAGGAGTTTACTCGTGCGCCTTTAAGGTCTAAGGAATTCTGGGTTAAAAGATTGAGAAGAGATTGTTAACAGAAGGTTAATCCGTTTTCGGCTTTATGGGGATCGAAAAAGAAAAGGCCGATCCCTGGCCGGGTTCGCTATCCACCCACACCTTACCACCGTGGTTTTCGATGACGTGTTTCACGATCGAAAGTCCAAGCCCCGTTCCCCGCGTAGCTCTGGAACGATCGGATTTGTAAAACCGCTCAAAGATTCTCGGTAGATCCTCTCTGGCTATACCAACACCAGTATCTCTTACCTCAAACACAACGGTACCATCAACCATACAAGCCGTTACAGTGATCGATCCCCCTGGTGGTGTGAATTTGATCGCATTGTGGATTAGGTTAATTAGCACTTGTTCGATTTGTTCGCAGTCAACCCAGACTTCTGGTGCGTTTTCGTCACACACCCCGGTCAACGTCAGACCTGACCGTTTTGCTTGAAGTTCCATCCGGGATAAAGTAGAACGGATCATTTCGCATGGATCAGTTGCCTTTAGGTTCAGCTTTACTGTTCCGGATTCGATACGCGAGAGTTCAAGCAGTTCATCCACCATCTGCGTTAGTTTCGCAATTTCTACATCCATCAATTCCACAAAACGTCTGGCTGCTGGTAAATCTTCCAAAGCGCCATTTTCAAGTGTGTCAGAGAGCGCTCGCAGTGAAGCCAAAGGAGTACGCAGTTCGTGCGAAACATTACTGACAAAATCCTTACGCATGGCCTCTAATTGCCGTTGCCTGGAAGTATCCTGGAAAAGCAATAAAACTGATCGACCATCGGGATCTTGTAGCACGGAACCGATCGCCTGCAAATACAATGATCGTTGTGAAATATCGATGGCAGATGAGTTTTGCGTGCCACTTTCCAGCGTCTGTCGGAAAAGCTCACTGACCTGATAGTGTTGCAGAACCTGTATCAATGGTTCTCCGACTGCCTTCACCCCCACCACATCAAACATCTTTTCAGCGGCAGGATTAATCGACTGGATGATTCCCTTCTCGCTAACAATCACTACGCCGTCTTGCATCTGATTTAATATATTGCTCAGGCGTTCCGTTTGCTCATGTAGGTCCTGCATCTGATCATTGATCTTCACCGCCATTTGATTGAACGCTGATGCCAAACCATCAAGCTCATTCCCATGTTTCCGTACACGCACCTGCTTGAGATTCCCGAACGAAAAATCACGGGTAGCATCGATCAACCTGTCCAAGGGCTCAGTGGTCTTTCTGAATATCAGGAAGGTGATCCCGAGCAATAATAACAATGAGATAATCCCAGAGATTAGAATCGTTCGGTTCAACCCTCTGACGTCATTCTCGATCGACTCAAGGGATCGCGCCAGCCGCACAATCAAAACTACTTGATCACCATGGATCACAGGGACTGCCACGTAGAGCATCTGCTCCTTCAATGTCGTACTATAACGCACCTCATACCCTGCATTTCCCATCAGTGCTTGCTGAACTTCAGGTCGAGAGAGGTGATTCTCCATTGTCGCAGCATCTACCAGAGAATCAGCCAGTACCACTCCGTCCGGACGGATCACAGTTACTCTGGCACCGAGCGTTTCTCCATAGCGATTCACCTTCGTTTGCAGGTGATTTATCGTGTCAGGGAAACCCACTGATTCAAATAATTCATTGATGATCAGGCTTGCTTCAACGGAAAGATTATCTTTTAAATGGTTCTGATAAATTGTAAGAAATGCCTTTGATAGATAAAGGTCGATACCGGCAAAAGCGATTGTGAAGAAAACCAGTAACGGAAGGAGAAATTGCCAGCGTAATGTCCTTTTCATCGGTTAGCCTTCAAACCGGTACCCTGCCCCACGTACAGTGACGATCCGAGTTGGCTCTTCGGGGTTCTTCTCGATCTTGCTGCGAAGCCAGCGGATGTGAACATCCACGGTGCGGCTGTCACCCACAAAATCCCATCCCCATACCTTGTCAAGGATTAATTCACGGGTGAGTGCCCTGCCACGGTTTTCCACCAGGTAAGCAAGCAGTTCAAATTCTTTGGGTTTAAGTTGTAATGGTTTCCCATTAAGGATGACTTCATGGCGTGCCAGATCGACTGTCAAATTATCGAAAGCAAGCTTATCCCCAGGCCCGCCAGTTTCGTCTTTTTCTTTCAGTTCGTGCAATTGATGGTAAGTTTTCAGTCTTGCCTTCACGCGCACCAGCAGTTCGCGCATACTGAACGGCTTGATGATGTAATCGTCAGCCCCGATTTCTAATCCGACAACGCGGTCGATCTCATCCGATTTTGCTGAGAGAAACAGGATCGGGATATCCATTTCAGCGCGCAGGATTTTACAGACTTCAAACCCGTCCATCACCGGTAGCATTATATCCAGCAGAATCAAGTCGGGGTGCCATGACCGCGCAGTCTCAAGCGCTTTTGCGCCGTCGCCGGCCATCTCTACCTGGAATCCCTCCCGTTTCAGATTATACGAGAGGGTTTCCTGCAACCCAACTTCATCTTCAACAATCAATACTTTATCGGTCATATCAATATTCTATCATTCCAGCCTCACAATAGCCATTTTTCGCCCCAATGGATTGCGATCGTCCCGGCCATGTACCGTTTAAAACCAACCTCTCTGAACCCGGCCTTCTCCATCTTCCCAGCCAGATCTTCAGCCAGTAAGAAGCTTTCTGAGGAACTCTGTAGATATTGATACGCTTCAGGGTTACGTGAAACAATTCTTCCCAGCAACGGAATGACTATGTGCATGTGCAGCCAAACAAACGGCGTCAGGAGGTTTCGAGTCGGGCGGGTTGTATCCAGAATGATAATCCTTCCCCCAGGCTTGAGCAAACGGTATTGCTCGGCCAATACACCATCCAGGTTGACCACGTTGCGCACAAGCCAGCCAGAAATCACTACATCAAAATAACCACTTGAAAAAGGAGTCTGCCCGGCATCAGCAGCCACGAAGGGCAGATTGCCTTTTCGCCTGCCGGTTAGCATCATCTCCATCGAAATATCCGCAGCAACAATCTCGATACGCGGTTCAGCCTTCACTGCCATCCTCGCCAGGTCACCGGTACCGCTGCCCAGGTCGAGCACACGCATTCCCCCCTGCAGACCGGCCATCTTGATCACTTCACTGCGCCAAAACCTGTCCTGCCCGACAGTCATTAAGGTATTCATTCGATCGTAATTTGCAGCTACTTTTTGGAAAATTGCGCGAACGTAGGTTGCTTTGCGTTGGTCGATCGAGTGGGTATCCATAATTTGAATTATAGTCTGATGGTGTTGTTCCCATCGGTTTTTGAGACTTCATTTCAAAAGTTCATGTTAGAATCGCTTCAGAGAAACATTTCACAGAATAGGAAAAGTTGTCTTCTCCTGATATTCGAATGAAAGAAAAATTGTCCCTTACATCCAGCTGTAACCTTTTTCGCGCCAGCCTGATTTACCTGATTCTACCCTTCGTAGTATTTTGCCTGGGATTTCTGCATTGGTACATCGGCTTCCCTATCGGATTTCTTCTGGCTTTCTTCACCTGGAAACTGTGGAAAACTGAAGCTGGCAGTGAATTAAAGCATTCCACCCGTAAAGAGTGGATCTGGTTGCTTGTTCTGGCAGCTGTCTGGGTGATTCTTTCCGGCATTGGCGGATACGCTTTTCAGAATTTCGATTTTAATAGTAGGAATGCCATTTTCCGCGATCTCATCAACTACCGCTGGCCTGTCTATTACACCACGCTTGGAACTGTCACCTTCCCGTCAGGCTCCCAGAGTATGGTGTATTATTTTGGCTACTGGCTTATCCCGGCCCTGATTGGCAAACTACTTGGTTGGCAGGCAGCCAATTTCATACTCTATCTCTACACTTTGATAGGCGTGATCCTGACGGTATTGCTAATCTCTAAAAAGGTGCGGGCAGGATTAATCCCCTCACTGTTCCTTTTAGTTTTCTTCAGCGGCATGGATTCGGTCGGAGCGCTCATTTCTAGCTCGGTTTTTACTTCCCCCTACCCCACTCTCTGGCCACCGATAACGCACCTGGAATGGTGGCAATCCTTCCAGTTTTCCTCGTTCACCACCCAGTTGTTCTGGGTTTTCAACCAGAGTTTGCCCGTTTGGATCTGCGCAGGTTTAATTCTCAATCTGCAAGAGAACCGCTCAACCTTCCTTGTCTGGAGCCTGTGCTTCTTCTACGCTCCAATCCCCGCGCTTGGGTTGGCAGTGCTGGTGATTGGCCGCTTCCTGAACGGCTTCATTTTTCCAACCGATTCTATGACATCGCCCCGTGAACGTTGGATTTCACAGCTTCGCGACTGGTTAAGCCTGGAGAACCTTCTTGGCGGCGGCTTGATCACCATCCTTTGCTACCTTTTTTACCGCAGCAACGCGGCTGTCTCAACCACCCGTTTGGTAAGCATCACCCCGGTCTTCATCTTCCAGATAGTATTGTTCTCTCTGTTGGAATGGACCCTTATTTGGCTATGCGCATCTCGATTCAGAAAACAGGACATCACATGGTATCTAATGGCACCCACTCTTCTTATCTCGCTATTATTCACCGTCTCTGATGTGTACATCATCAGCCGGCGAGCGCCCATCGCTATGCTATTTCTGCTTCTGGTCTGGTCTGGAGAGATCATTTTTCACGAAAGATCCAAGATCAGTATCGCTCTAATCTTAATGCTGGCTGTCGGTGCGCTCACCCCACTTTTCGAGATCGATCGTTCGATCTACCGCACTGTCAGTTATTACCTATCTTCCACCAACGAATTAACTGTTGATCGCTGCTCAGCGCCGCAGGAGACTAGACGCAGCTTCCCCTCTAAACCTGAACAGGCCCATCCCGGCACCCTGACAGCGGATGACTGGTGCTCCTTATCCACTTTTGATCCAGATATGGTCAGCGATTATGTATCCGATATTTCAAATTCATTTTTCTTCAGGTATATCGCTAAACCATGAGACACCCCAACGTAGATGATCATTCGGGAAACAATTGCACGAAAACCTTCACAATAATAAGTCAATTCATTTCTAGTTGTTTGATATGAACAAGGGTTCCCCATCATTGATCCCCCCTATGATGATCCCATTATGAACAGTCGCACCGCTGACGATTTGCGATTCCTGGGTTATCGGGGATATTTTTAAATTAAGGAATCCTTCATCCTTGTATATATATGCGAATACTACTGGGAAAATATCCTGAAGCACTGTGATCTTGTCATATCCCTGGTAGCTCCCATCCGGCCAGCGAATGGCGAGAAATGTTCCATAGCGGTCCTGAATATCCAGACGATTAATCTGAGAAAGGGGATATTTCCCACCCGTACCTGTACAATTCTTGGTCAGGTAAGGACTATGGTCTCCAGCAATGATTAGAATTGCAGAAGGATCATTCTTAAGAATGATTTCAATATCTTGCTGCATTTCTAAATTAGTACGCTTTAGTCTTTGGGCATATTGATCCACTTCATTAACAAGACAGACTCCTGAGTTTTGGCTGTGGGATGGCAAATTGGTGTGCATGTAGATAAAGCGATTCACCGGTTCATTGGCAAAAACACCCTGCTTAAATTTGACAAATTCGATATGCTTTTGTTCTGTAAAACTGAAATCAAAGCGAAATTCTCCAATCAATATTGCCGGAATGATTTTTTTATATGCGCTTGATTCTTGCTCAGGATAAGAATGGTAATAACTTGAATCGATACTCACAAAGAAATAATCGATTGCAAACAATCCATATGTTTCATACCCATTTTCCTTCAAAATTTTTTGGACAATGCCATCCCCCGAAACAGCGCGTCGATTATTTCCATAAAATTCCATGGAAATATTGAGAACACGGGCCATGGAGTCCAGAGAAGTGGCCCCTACAGAGTAGACACCCTGATAGAAGACAAAACCATTTTGCTCCAGGAAATCGTACTGCGGCTGATTGTCGATGCCGTATGCATTGATGGTTTCCATACTTGCATAAGCATCATAGATGAGCAAATAAATATTTGGTTTTATGGCAGGCTTCCTTACTTGCGCATATTGGAGTGCGGCATTTTGATAAAACATGTCTTCTGAAGTCTTCTCTTCAGTCATGGACGAGGTAATTATCACCGCGCTGTTAAAGACAAACAGACAGGATATCAGAGCGCTGAGAAAAAATTTGAACTTGACATCGTAAAAAACCATGGCGATGATGAGAACAAACAGGAAAATGAAAAACTGGATCAGGAAACTTCCCCTCAAATACCAGGAAAAAGAGTCGCTGATCAGCGCCATGCTGTTTATTGTGAATATGAATGCCAATCCCATCAGCATTAAAATTCGCTTCGAATCAGCTCTACCGCAAAACATCGGCAGGATATAGATTATCACCCCTGAGAGCAATATAAATCCTCCCAGGATAACGGCCGCGTCTTTCACGGTCATACTGTCAATATTGCTAAAAATGTATTGGATGATCGGCGTCATCGGCAACAGGATCAGCAGCAGGTCCTTTTTTTCAAAACGCTGAATTGAGTAGTTGGATCGGAATTGGTGAACGAGTTGTTTCGCCGCGTCTTTTTGGATGATCAACAAACTCACAAAGGCGAGGATCAGACCAGCACTGATATAAAACAACCCGTTTACAAAATAAAAGTTCACTCCTTTTTCGAATGCGCGTGACAGCAGAATTTTGAAAAACAGGCAATAGAATTCAAGCCCTGTCATTGGGAGGATGATCGAATAAAGGATGAAAGCAGGCGTGAAGAAATGTTTTTTCAAGGTGCACCCTAATATTCAGAAGAACTTAATTCCTATCATATCATCGAATAATCTTAGCACCAATCGGAATGAACTACCTTCATCACTTTGTCAGCCGCTCACCTGTCTGCGCCAGGACCGGTTCCTTTCAACAATCAGTAGAGGATTTCTCCTGCTGCTGGTTCATGAGCATGAATTCAATTTTCCTAAATCTCAGTCATGATAGAATCAAAAGCATCAACCCAGTTCACAGAAAGAACACCTCATGATTTCAATCTTTTCCGACCTGATCGCTTCTGCGCAAGCACAGAACCTACACATCCTCAACGTGATCGTACGCCAGCACGGCGAGATCATCGCGCGCCACGATTTCGCCCCCGAAAAACCCGTGTTGCTCTGGTCAGCCAGTAAGACCTTCGTTTCGATGGCGGTAGGCATTGCCCAGGCGGAAGGCTTGTTCTCGATCAACGACCCGTTGCTGGAGTATTTCCACCCAGAAGGTGAAGTCAATGACAATTTGCAGCATTTACGGGTGCGCGACCTGCTTTGCATGGGTGCCGGCCATCGCGTTGACCCCGTGTCCGCAGCCCTCGAAAAAGGTGAATCCGTGGATGACATCGAATCGCTCTTCTTCGCCGAGCCCTTCGTAGACGCTCCGGGAACGCGCTTCAAATATGATAATAGCGCCACCTACATGCTCTCCAAGCTCATCACCAAACTCAGCGGTCTGAACCTGCGCGATTATCTGCTGCCGCGTCTCTTCAACCCGCTCGGCATCGAGACCCCGCGCTGGGAGTCGGACCCCGCCGGCATCGCGTTTGGCTGTTCAGGGCTTTACCTCAACGCCACGGACCTTTCAAAGTTCGGGCAGCTCCTACTCAACCTGGGTGAATGGCAGAGTAAACAGCTCATCCCCCGCGAATATGTGGTCCAGGCGACGAAACAGCAGATTATCACTGCTGACTTCAACGAGCCCTTCGCCACCGCCGATTACCGTAGCGGCTACGGCTACCAGATGTGGATGAACCGTATCCCTGGCACCTGGCGTGTGGACGGGCTATACGGCCAATACATCATCGGTCTGCCCGAACAGGACGCGACCGTCACTTACATCTCCAACGAGCCGCAGAAGATGACGTCCATTATTGAGTTGACGTGGAACAATTTACTTCATTCGCTATGATGAATCCTTTACCTCGGATTAGTAAGCAATGAAATCACCACGCATAGAATGATTACTCCCACAACAAAAACAATTGTCCTGATCAAAGCCAGTCTTTGATCCTTCTTTGCTTTCTCATTGATCTGAGTCATTGTCACATTGATATCTGCTGGAACCGCGAGGTGGATGTTCGTGATCCGCGCATGAGGGTGCAGCACACAATGTGACTTCACATCCAATTGGACGGCCATCTTGCATTTCGTGCAGTAACCAAGCGCGATAGCGCTATGTGCCTGCAAAAGTGCTTTTTGATCATTCTCTCTCATCCCCTGGACAACCGAGTCTTTATCCAAACCGGTCAAGGCGGCAAACCCCTCCGCCCCCGAATAAGCGTTTGAGTTTTCCAGGGTGGCGATTTTATCACGAGTCGCCTGTTCCGTTTGCCCCATCGATTCCAGCAATTTGGCGCGTTCTTTCAGGATTGGTGCGCGTTCCTTCTCTGGAGCCAACTCCAGCGCCTTCGAGAAATCAGCCAGTGCCTGATCTTTATCCAAATTGACATGCCGTTTTCCTCGATCCAGATATCGCTCGAAAAGAGGTGTGGGTTTTAAAGCATAAACCAGACCGCTGATCGGCATGACGACGACCACAATTCCCCAAAGAATGGGTGAGGTCAAGGCACATCCCAGCCCTTTGTAATCCGGATTGTTCATCATCCGGCTCAAAATAAACACCCCCAATCCAGCTATCGCGATGGAAAACAGCAGGACAAAAATCCTTACCAGTACCCCGGTACCTGGCAGCAGCGACCTTCCGCAATTTTGACATCTTTGTTGTTCAGGCGGGTTTAAAGAGCTGCACTTCTCACAGTGTATCATCTTGACCTCCAAAACAAATAAAGGGAAATTTCGCTTAATCCATTCTACAGGTCAAACCACACTGATTGCAATACAGTCAAAGATGTTGGTGAACCGCGCCTCTACCCTCCGGCGCGTGGACGGACTCTACAGTCAGCACATCGTTTACCTACCAGAACAGGACGTAACCATCACATACATCTTCGACGAACCGGAGAAGTTTTTATCCAATGTTAAGCCAACTGGTAGACATAACCTTAAAGCATTCGAGGCTCCATATAGAGCCTCATCTTGAAGGTGTAAACTAAACAATAGTGGCGAGGGTGGGATTTGAACCCACATCCAATGGCTTATGAGTCCACTGCTCCACCATTGAGCTACCTCGCCAACGAATTGCAATTTTACCGGATACGTTGCCAATTGTCAACGGAATTGACCTAGGCGAAGCCCAGGCCTTTCTCTTTCATCGACACGTACCTGCCGTAACCGATCACCAGGTGATCGAGAACCTCAATGTCAAGCAGCTTTCCCGCCTGCACCACGGAACGCGTTAGCGCCACGTCTTCGGGGCTGGGGGTCGGGTCGCCACTGGGATGGTTGTGCGCCAGGATCAGCGAAGCCGCGCTCTTCTGGATGGCCGGTTTGAACAGTTCTCCCACCCGTACCAGCGACAGGTTGAGCGAGCCCTTGTAAATCCGTTCAGGCTGATTGAGCAGACGGTTGCGCGTGTCCAGCAGCAACACCCACAGTTCCTCTTGCACCAGGCCCTGCATCTCCAACTGGATCACTGCCGCCGCGTCCGCCGGAGAACTCAACGGGCCGCGTTCATCGCTCTGTTCGCGCGCCAGGCGAGTGCCCAGCTCGATGGCTGCCTTGATCTGTGCGGCTTTGGCCTCGCCCAATCCGTGGATCTTGCACATGTCGCTCACGCTGGCGCGCTGGATGCCAGCCAATCCGCCCAGTTCATCCAGAATGCGCTGCGCCAGTTGCACCGCGTTCTCGCCACTCACCCCCACCCGCAGCAAGATCGCCAGCAGTTCTGCTTTGCTCAACCCGCCCGGACCGGTCGCAATCAGCCGCTCGCGCGGGCGTTCGTCTTCCGCCAGATCGGTGATTCGGTAATTTCCTTGAGATTCTCTCACCATAATGATTTCCCTCCAACTGAACTTCGACTTCCTTTATAGCGCTGACGGCCAAATCCAGCAAGCGAATTTTCGCCCAATTTGGCTGCGCTCCCGACCATCCATGCTATAATTTCTGCGTGGGAGCATCCAACCTATGACAATAGACGCTGGCATTCTCAAGCAAATTTCCACCTTCGGTGTTGGCTTCGCGGCAGCCTTCCTGGCCGCGCTTTGGCTCAGCCTTATCTTCTGGACCTTCCGTGACATCCGCTCGCGCAGTCGCGATCCTTTTATGCGCATTCTAGCCGTGATCATCGTGGCGCTGCTATCGCTGCCCGGCGTACTGGTTTACCTCATTCTGCGTCCAACCCGCACCCTTGAAGAAGATTACCAGCATACTCTGGAAGAAGAAGCTCTCCTTCAAAGCCTTGAAGACGCCTCCCTCTGCCCGGGCTGCAGCCGCCACGTTCAAAACGATTGGGTCGCCTGCCCGAACTGCCATGTCAAACTCAAGAAAACCTGTTCTCACTGCGGCAAAGCCATTGAGCTGCCCTGGGAGCTATGCCCCTATTGCGGTAACCCCGTTCCAGGCGTCAACCTGGATGAAGACGAGAAATACGCAAAATCCTTTTCCCTCGGCGACGAGGATGAGACAAAACTTTAGTTGAGCGGGGAAAGTGGGATGAACTCGCTTGCTGTCGTAGAGCCGGTGGATTATTTACTCATTGGTCATGTCACCCAGGACGTCACCTCCTCGGGGTTCCGCCTGGGAGGGACGGCTTCTTACGGTTCGCTCACCGCCAAAGCCTTTGGCTTGCGCGTCGGGATTGTAACTTCGTGCCGCGATGACCTGGCCCTCCCCGAATTGGACGGGATCAAGCTCATCCGCAAGACCTCCACGGTCAATTCCACTTTCGAGAATATTGCCACGCCTAGCGGACGCGTCCAGTACTGCCGCGCACGTGCCGAAACCCTCACCTACGACGATATCCCAATTGCCTGGCGTGACACGCCCATTGTCCACTTTGGACCTATTGCCGGTGAGATCGACCCTGAGATGTTGGAACGTTTTCCGCTCTCCCTGCGTGGGGTCACTCCACAGGGTTGGCTGCGTCAGTGGGACGAGAACGGTCTGGTCTCGTTTTTCGATTGGAAAGGCATCGACCGTATTCTAAAAAACGCAAACATCGCTATACTTAGTATCGAAGACATCCTTGGCGACGAGGATATCATTCAGGAGTATGCCGCGACAGTACCGGTTTTCGTCGTCACCGAAGGCGCCAGCGGAGCCCGCATTTATTGGAACAACGACGTACGCTATATACGTCCTCCACAGGAAAACGAGATCGATTCGGTCGGTGCCGGTGATATCTTCGCGGCTTCATTCTTTATCCGTTACCAGCAAACCCGCGATCCGTGGGAGGCGGCCCGTGTGGCCACCCAGCTCGCGGCCCGCTCGGTCACCCGCGTTACCATGGACGGTATCCCAACTGCCGTGGAAGTTCGGCAGACCTTACAGGAAGTATTGAATTGACACAACTATGACGAAAATTCACACTCTGGTAAACCAAAAAGGCGGCGTCGGCAAGACGACCACAGCGATCAACCTGGGAGCCTATCTGGCGCTCTACGGTCAGCGAGTGCTTCTGGTTGATATCGATCCCCAGGCCAACGCTACCTCCTCTCTCGGTATCGACAAATATGAGGTAAAAAAGGGCACGTACGAAGTTCTACTTGGTCAAGATCCAATTGCCCCGCAAATTCTCTACAACCCCAAGTTGAAAATCAACCTCCTTCCCGCTTCCCCTTCTCTGGCCGGCGCCGAGGTGGAACTCATTGACGTGCAGCAGCGCGAATTTCGCCTGCGCGAGGCCATTAAACCGGTTATCGATCGATTCGACTACATCCTGGTGGATTGCCCTCCCTCGCTCAGCCTGCTCACGGTCAACGGCCTCATGGCTGCCCGCGACGGCGTGATTATCCCTGTCCAGTGTGAATACCTGGCCCTCGAAGGCATTGGCCAGTTGACCCAGACGCTCAACCGCATCCGTAATTCACTTTTCCACGAAATGAAGATACGCGGTGTGATCCTCACCATGTTTGACGGCCGTACCAACCTCGCCATGGACGTGGTCAACGAGGTCAAGAAGCACTTCCCCACCCAGGTGATGAACGCCGTCATTCCGCGCAGCATCCGTCTCGCCGAAGCACCATCCTATGGGCTGCCGATCGCCTACTATGCTCCTGAAACGACAGCAGCCAAAGCCTACGACTTGCTGGCGCGCGAGATTCTCACCCAGGATGGCGTCAAATTCGATGAAATTCAGGTTCAGGCAGGTGAAAATGGCTCGTAAAGGTGGACTTGGAAGAGGTTTGGATGCGCTGATCCCTGGTAATGATTTTGAAAGTTCCGCCCCCCAGGGTACAACGCTAGTTCAGACCGCGCTCATTGTTCCTAATCCGCGTCAACCTCGCGAATCGATGAACGGCGACGATCTGGAAGAACTGGCAAACTCGATCCGCAAACATGGCATTTTGCAGCCACTGGTTGTCACATTCGATCCTTTATCCGGTATGTACACACTTATCGCTGGTGAACGCCGTCTGCGCGCATCTAAAATTGCCGGATTAGACGAAGTCCCGGTGATCGTACGCGAAGCCGACGACCTGCAGCGCCTCGAACTCGCCCTCATCGAGAACGTTCAACGCTCCGATCTCTCCCCGCTCGAAACCGCCGAAGCCTACCGCGAACTGATGGACGATTTTGGTCTTTCTCACGAAGAGATCAGTGAGAAGGTATCCAAGAGCCGGGTCGCAGTCACCAATACCCTGCGCCTGTTGAAATTACCGGATATCGTACAGAAAGCCCTGGCCGACGGTCAGATCAGTGAGGGACATGCCCGAGCGCTGCTTGGACTCGCTACACCACAGTCACAGATAGCTGCGTTGCAATCGATCATTACACATGACCTCAATGTCCGTCAGACAGAAGAATTGGTACGCAAACTCACCGGTCACAAACCAGAACCCGTCCACGAAACCATTCCCGACCCCGAAATTCAAGAGATCGAAGAGCGTCTGCGCAGCAAACTCTCAACACGCGTCACCCTCCACCATGGAAAAAAAGGCGGGACGATCACAATCCATTATTTTTCCGACGAAGAACTTGATGGATTGTTGAGACAATTGCTGGGAGATTGATCCTTCCAATTCTTGTCCAGTGATCGCTGAAAGTAACAGCGAATTCTTGAAATCGCTCCCAGCGCATTGATTGTCTGCGCTTTGATATATATAATCATTGATATAGTGAAACATCCTTCAATCACGAAGACTTTAACCGCCTGATTTTTGCTTTTTCGAGCCAATGCGTGATCATGATTATGAATAAAGAAGAGGATTAATGGCGCTTACTCCTGAAGTTCTGATTCCTCGTCTGGGAGATGTCCTGGTTGACCAGGGGTTAATTACGCAGGAACAACTCATCGCCGCCCTCGAATACCAAAAACAACAACGCACAGAAGGAAAGAATCCCCTGTTGGGTCAAGTCATACGCGAAATGGGCTTGATTGATCAACAAACTTTGGATCAGGCGATCACCCAGCAAATCCTCAAATTACAGAATAGCCTAAAAGAAGCCAACGAAACCCTCGAGAAACGCGTCCAACAAAGAACGGCCGAGCTGGAAGCAGCCTATAAGAAACTTTCCGAACTTAATGATCTGAAAGCAAACTTTATTTCAAACATTTCTCACGAATTGCGCACTCCCCTAACTCACATCCTGGGATATCTGGATTTGATGTATGGGGATGGACTCGACAACCTCCATCCCGATCAGAAGGAATCGTTGGATATCATCCATAAGGCCAGCGAGCGGTTAGGGCATCTTATAGAAGACCTGATTCTCTTTTCCACGTCCGAGGTTGGTGGTATCTCCATTGAAAGGGATACTTTCGATATCCGTGCCGTAATTAATGAAGTTGTCGCTAAATCTGAATCATCGATAAAGAAAAAGAAAGCCATTATCACAAAATCGGTTCCTGAAGAATCAATAGTTGTCAGCGCAGACCGTTCCAAAATCTTCTGGGTGATCAACCAGTTGCTCGATAACGCCATAAAATTCAATCAGATCGGTGGAAGGATTGATATTATGGTCAAACCTGAAGGAGAAAAAACAAAAATCTCGATTGAGGATTCAGGAATCGGCATTGAACCAGACAAACTCAATGAGATATTTGAACCCTTTCATCAAATTGATGGTTCGTCTACACGAAAACAGGGCGGTACAGGCATTGGACTGACCTTGGCGCAAAAGATCATCGAAGCTCACGGAGAACAGTTGATCGTGACCTCCAAATTGGGAGAAGGTAGTGCTTTTTCGTTTTTGCTTGACCGCGTCTAGTTTTCTGAATCATGTATAATGATTTTAGATGCAGGCCATACAAGCGATGACTGATCTATCTATTGAAACCTTATACCAACTCTGTGACATCTGTACGGGAGAAAAAGAATGGAAGCTCCTGCTAGATGATTTATTATCTTTCTCCAGAAAATTTTTCATCGTTGATAACCTCGCCATTTACCTTACAGATACGAATTCCCAACGTCTTGAGGTGGTTTACGCCCGTTCATTTGGTCGTGGTAAATCCAGTGAAGCGGATGTTTCCTGGGGAGAAGCCGTGGCTTCACGTGTGGTATCCTCAAAAAAGATGATCATAGAAAAACCTGAGAAGATCATCAAGGAAGAACGATTGACCAACCCCTTCATAATGGGAGTACCATTCCAGCCCTTCATCTGCAACCCAGGCGCACTGGTGATCATTCGTTTTGGGGGACCAGATTTTTCAGAGGAAGACACTCGATACGTCAGTTTTTTAAGAACGCAGGTGGCGAATATCCTCGCAAAGAAATTACTGTCAGAATTTGAAGAAAAGGTCAAAACCCAATCCAGTGTTAGGCAACTGCAGGAGAATTTCATCAATACAATCTCTCATGAGCTGCGTAATCCGTTGGGGTTCATCAAAGGCTATACCACCACCCTGCTCCGTGAAGACACCAAATGGGATGCTACAACTCAGATGGATTTTTTGCGGATTATTGACCGCGAAACCAACCACCTGCAGGAATTGATTGACAATCTACTAGATTCATCGAGACTGCAAAGCGGTCAGATGAAATTTGACACTCAACTGGTGAGGATGGACGCACTGATCCGCGATGAGGTAAGCCGTGCGTTGGTAAATCACCCGGATCTGATCGTCCACATGGATTTCGACTCCGGTATTCAAAATATCAAAGGCGACCCTAATCGGTTGGCTCAGGTGATCGATAATCTGTTGGGGAACTCGATCAAGTATGCTCCCGGCGCAGAAATCTATATCACTGTTAAGCAAACCCGCGACCAGGTTGTGATCGATTATCGTGACACCGGTCCGGGAATTTCGGAGAAATATCTCCCCAACCTCTTCACCCGTTTCTTCCGCGATCCAGAGCAATCGATCAAGGTACACGGTTCTGGACTGGGTTTATCGATCTGTAAGGAGATCATCGAACGCCAATCGGGAGAGATCACCGCGTCGGTTCCGCAAGGCTGGGGATTGACTTTCACTATCCATCTTCCGGCTTTACCTACCGCAAAAGAATCGACTATTGGAGAAAAAATAAAATGACTACAAAAATCCTCGTCGTCGATGATGAACCGCTATATGTGCGTTTGTTGAAAGTGAACCTCGAAGCCGAGGGATACAACGTAGTATCCGGGACGAATGGTGAAGAAGCACTGGATATGCTCTCTCACGAATCGCCTGACCTGATCATTCTTGATGTGATCATGCCGAAATTGGATGGGATCAAGACCTGTGAACGTATCAGACAATTTTCGAATATCCCTATCATTTTACTCACAGCTCTAGGCGAGGAGCACGACCGAGTGAATGGCTTGAATATCGGAGCGGATGATTATATCGTTAAACCTTTCTCGGCTACCGAATTGGTGGCACGTGTTCGCGCGGTGCTGCGGCGTACCGCCAACCAGCCTGAATCTTCCGAAGCCCGCGTGTTCATCCACGGCGATCTACGTATCGACATCGCCAAAGCAGAGGTCTGGAAAAATGACCACCAGGTATATCTTTCCGCCACCGAATATAAACTTCTAATCTTCTTCGCTCACCATCTTGGCCAGGTTCTGACTGCCGAGGAACTGCTCGAGGCCACCTGGGGAGAGAGTTACCGTGCTGAAAAAGAGATCCTGTGGGTCAGTATCGCCCGATTACGCCAGAAACTGGAAGACAACCCTCATTCCCCCGTGCATATCGTCACCCGCACTGGGTTGGGATACCAGATGCCTGCTCTAGAAGTTTGAGAAAGTTGAGTGAGAGATGATCACCCATTTCGACGACAAAGGCAAGATCTTCACGGACGTGGTTCAAAAGATCCCCGTCGGGGTGACTATCCAACTGCCGTCACAACGTTTACATGGCATGATTCACCTTCGCGTCGAAAGAAGGATCAAGGAAGAGATGAACAACCCTGAACCTTTTCTCGCGCTAACGAGGGTAGAAGTATATGATGTTGAAGGGATACACCTGCTTTTTTCAGCGGATTTCATGGCAGTCAACAAATCACAAATCATCTGGATCGTCGCCGATTCAGATCGAAAAGAGGACGTATGAGTGTCGGAGATACCCGCCCTCTTCAAGAAATCTCATCCAAAGACCTGCAGAAATTAAAAATACATCTGTTGGAACAGATCGTTCGTGAAGTGGATGGCATTACAGGAACCATGGAACAGCGATCGGCTGTTTTCAGTGAAACCTTATTGAAAAAATACCAGGGGTTGGGAATCACGATCCCTGAAGCTGACCGCGAAATCATCTTTAAAGAGATCGAGGATGAAGTCCTGGGTTTTGGTAAATTACAACCTTTATTGGATAACCCCGAAATATCAGAGGTAATGGTCAACGGAAAAAATCAGGTTTTCATCGAAAAATTTGGTGTACTTGAAGAAACCGATATCCATTTTGATTCGGATGACGAGATCGTCCGTATTATCGATAAAATCATCCTGCCATTGGGTCGGCGTATCGACGCGGACAGTCCCACCGTGGATGCCCGTTTGCCGGATGGATCACGCGTGAACGCGGTCATTCCCCCGGTTGCCATTGACGGTCCATTGGTGACGATAAGGAAGTTCGCCAAGAACAAGTATTCGATGGAACAGCTCATCCAAATGGGTACGCTCACTGAAAATATGGCCTCTTTCATCAAAGCCTGCGTAATCTCGCGCTTGAATATCATCATCTCTGGAGGGACGGGGTCCGGAAAAACCACCCTTTTAAATGCCATCTCCAGCTATATTCCCAACGGTGACAGGATCGTTACCATCGAGGATGCCGCTGAGCTGAAACTCCAACAAACCCATATTGCCCGCATGGAATCCAAGATGCCGAATTCAGAAGGAAAAAACGCTGTCACCATTCGAGACTTGGTTCGGAATTCTTTACGCATGCGACCCGACCGGATTGTTGTCGGCGAGGTGCGCGGTGCTGAGTGTCTCGATATGCTTCAGGCAATGAACACCGGGCACGATGGATCTCTCACCACGCTGCATGCCAATTCGCCTCGGGATGTGATCTCGCGGATGGAAACGATGACTCTCATGGCTGGGGTAGATCTTCCAGTCAAGGCCATCCGTTCTCAGATTGCCTCTGCGATCGATCTGATCATCCATCTCTCACGATTGAAAGGCGGTCAACGATGCATCACCTACATTACCGAGATCTCTGGAATGGAAAGCGATGTGGTCGTGATGACCGATATCTTTAAATTTGAACAAACTGGTGTAGACGCGGAAGGCCGGGTCACTGGTGAATTAAAACCGACCGGTATCCGTCCTTTGTTTAGCCCACGTCTTGAAATCAATGGTTTTAAATTGAGCCCCGAGATTTTCGGAATCAATCTCGCGGAAATCCTTCGCGACCAGAATCGCTAAAATAACAAACCAACGAAAATGCTATAATTACTAAGTTGGATTCGTAGAACCACAACCAACAGAGGAAAAGCCATGAATAACGAGTTGATCGAAATACGTTCCAAAAAAATTGGGGTCCTGATCAAACAAATGAGAGAAAATCGCGGAATCACTGAGCAGGATTGCGCCGATTGGCTGGGCATTAGCCTAGGCGATTATCAGGCAATGGAAAAAGGGGGCAAATGCGCCTCGCTTCCCCAAATTGAATCCTTGTCGCGTTATTTGAGTTTTCCTCTCGAAGCCTTCGCCAGTATGTCTGCGTCTGTGCTTCCCCAAAACAATCTACCCAAGAATGTAAACCTGGATTTGCTAGCCGTACGCGAAAAGAAGATAGCCATTTTACTCAAGCAGGAACTTGAAAAAAAGGGACTAACACTGCAAGAACTTGCCGCAGAATCGACCATTTCGCTTGATGAACTCACCGGGTATTTCCGAAATAGCAAACCCATCCCATTCAGTCAATTGCTCTCAATTTTATCAGTGCTGCAGATTCCTTTGGATCAGCTATTTATCCATGAATCTTCCCCTGCTCAGCAATCAGATACACCGGTAGCTGGAAATGATGCGCTCCCTGCCCATCTTTCTGATACGATTGTTGATTTCATTTCAAAACCTGCCAATCTCCCTTACCTGGAGTTGGCGATGCGTTTCAGTAAGATGGACGCTGAAAAGATACGCTCGATTGCATCCAGCCTTTTGGAGATCACCTACTGATTATCATGGACGCTCAAATAAAAAAACTTTCAGAAGAATCGATTCAGATGTTTCAGAAGAAAAAATTCGCCGAAGCTGCGGATGGGTTTAGAACATGCATTGCGGCTCTCGAAAAAGCCAGCGAACCTCTCGATTTGGCCGAGATGAAGAACAACCTATGCGTTGTTCTAATCCAAATGGGAGAATATCAACAAGCACTTGATACTGCGATCAGAACCGATCAACCTTTCGCGGAGGCTGGCGATACGCGCCGTCAAGGCATTGCGCTGGCAAACCAGGGTAATGCCCTTGAAATGCTCAAGAGATATGATGAGGCAATTTCCTGCTACGAGAAGGCTCGTGATTGTTTGCGTGCCAGTGGCGAAAAACAGATGCTGGCGATCACCCTGAAGTCATTATCTGACCTGCAACTGAAGACTGGTCGCAAATTCGAAGCTGTTAACTCCCTTCAGGATTCCTATGAACAAAACCCTGATGGAAAGATCAAGAACAAATTTTTTGCTAAAACGATAAAAGAGTTATTTAAAAAATTAACCGGCAGATAATTTACTACACCCATGACAGTAATCAATTCAGTTAAACAAGCCCGAAAAGAGGACATCTCTTCGATTGCCTCGTTCCTTGAGCACGCCGCGCTCATCCATCGCCATCTGGACTGGCGATCAACGTTGGACTGGTTGGGATCGCAGCCTTTCCTGCTCTGGCAGGAACAGGGCGAGATCCAGGGTATTCTTGTGGCAGTTCCAGATACTCCTAGAATTGCGTGGCTTCATTGTTTCGCAGTCAAGTCGTCATCATTGGTAGACGAAGGCTGGCAGAAGTTATATCATGAAGCCTCCGCAATATTGAAACCATCGGATATTTCCATGTATAGCATTGGGCTCGAAGATTGGTTCCACAGCTTATTGGTCAGGCAGGGTTTTAACTCAAGCCAAGATATTGTTGTTCTGGATTGGAACCACCACATAAGCCCTTACATTGAACCTGCTCCTGGGGTGACGATCCGGCCGATGATTGCCTCTGACCTGGATGAAGTGGCCATTGTTGACGAAAAATCTTTCGAAGAACAATGGGGCAACAATCGGGAAACCATCGAGCTTTCATATGAGCAGTCGCAGCATTCAACCGTCGCAGAGATTAACGACAGAATTGTCGGGTATGAGTTAACTACCGGTACTCAATATTCTGCGCATCTCGCACGTTTGGCAGTCCATCCTGAATTCCGGCAAATGGGAATCGCTCGTTCTCTGGTCACCAACATGCTTCGTTATTTTGCGAATATGGGGGTTCTTCAGGTCACTGTGAATACACAAAGCGATAATGAAGCTTCTCTTCACCTCTATAATCGGTTGGGGTTTTCGTTTAGCGGAGAATCTTATCCGGTATTTGCTCTGTGAATGGTTCCAAAGAAATCTAGACAAAGTTTTTTATTTATGAGACAATCGAAACAATATTTGGAGGATGATATGGCAAAAAAAACCGCCAGCAAGAAGAATGCAAAACAACAAAAAGGGAATGATCCTTTTATCATCGCAATAATCTGTATTTTTGCTGTGGTAATTGTTGGATTGATTGTAATTTCAAAATTACCAAAAAAGACTGTGGCTCAACCTACTTCATCCATCACAGTTGTCGCAGGTAGTACCTATACCAATACCTCGGGACTGAGCATGGGGAACCCGGATGCGAAAGTAAAAGTTGTTGAGTTTGCTGATTTCCAATGTCCGTACTGCCAGTATTATGAACAAAAGATTGAGCCGACTATCATCAGTCAATATGTAGACACCGGTAAGATTTATTACACGATCTCCCCAATGGCGTTTGTGGGTCAGGAATCCATTGACGGCGCTTTGGCAGCCTACTGCGCGAACGATCAAAATAAATTCTGGGAATACCGATCCATCATGTTTGCCAATCTGAGCGGTGAAAATGTTGGTTCATACACTCAAGGCAATCTGGTTGCTTTTGCGAAAAGCCTTGGTTTGGATGTTACAACATTCAATTCCTGTTTGACTTCCGCAAAACATCAAAGCGATATTGATGCGGCCGCTGCATATGCCTCCAATAATGGGATCAACTCAACTCCATCATTCCTGGTAAATGGCAAGAAAGTGGATGGTATGGATCAACTACAGGCAGCAATTGACGCGGCATTGGCTGAATAATTTTAACGAAGAGAAAAAAGATGGCACGTTGCTGTGCCATCTTTTTATTTTATCAGGCTGAGAATCCAAACAATAATCGGAGCGATTAATAACGCTGGCAGAAAATTCCCCGTACGGATCTTTTTGATCTCCAACAGATTGCTGACCGCGATTCCCACCAGTATCACGCCGCCTACGGCGGTTAATTCGTTCATCATCGAATCAGTAGCGATTGTTTTCACCTGAACCGCCAGTAAAGTAATCCCGCCCTGGTAGATGAAAACTGGCAATGCTGAAAATAACACCCCAAAACCCAAACTGGATCCGAAGGCAAAAGCAGCAAAACCATCCAAGACTGATTTGATTGCCAACGTTTCATAAGATCCACTGACACCATTTTGGATGGAACCCAAAATTGCCATTGGTCCGATACAAAAAAGTAATGATGTCGTAAAGAAGCCAGTAATAAAATTGGATTTACTCCCGTGGTCGCTACCCCGGTTGAATTTGCTTTCTAACCATGCGCCGAGGTTCGACAGCCCATCCTCGATCCGCCACCATTCCCCCAATAGGATTCCGATTAACAGACTTCCCAGGACGATCAGAGAATTTCCGCTCTTCAAGAATAATGATATTCCATATGCAAGGGTGAACAGACCTAGCCCGGCGATCACAGTGTTCTTTAACCGATCGTTCAAACGATTACCCAACAACATCCCTAATCCTCCACCAAAGAGGATTGCAGCAACGTTGATCAAAGTTCCAGCCATGACTAAACTTTGGCAAACTTCAAGTTTTGCCTTCCACCCTTCCTTGAGTATTTTATTTCCAATACATAAAGCAGACTTGATAAACGGTTAATATATCGCAGAATTTCTTGATTGCCGCCTTTCATCGAATCAAAAAATTCCACCAACCTTCTCTCCGCCCTCCGCGTAACTGTCCGGCAAACAGAGAATTCTGCTGATACCATGGTCTCACCAGGAAGGATGAACCCATTGGGAAATTCGATCTCTTTCTCCCAATCAGTAAGCTTCCCTTCCAGGTAATCCACTTTTTCCGCGGAAAATAAGGGGAATCTCGCTGTTTCATTCTTTTCCGAAGCGATTTCGGTCATCATCGAGTACAGGTCTCGCTGGATCTGTTCGATCGCTTCATATACAGGTTTCTCCTTTATCTGGCTTTTAACCAGACCGAGATTTGCTGATAATTCATCCAGGCTCCCATTCACTTCCATTCTCAGATCAGATTTCTTGACCCGATTTGCTCCGAGTAAACCGGTTGTTCCATCATCTCCCAAACCTGTAAAGAGTTTCGTCATAGCCGCTCCCTTCCTGCGAAAGCTTGATATGCTATTTTATAACAATTGACAACCTTTACAACAAGGTTGTCAATTGAATTTTCCAAATTTTTCTGAGAACAACTACTTCGTATCCACCTCGGCTCGTTTTGAAACCATGTGCCACTCTGTGATATAGGCGAAACGATCACTTGTATTGAACAGTGGCCCAATACTGATTCCCTGCACTTCCTTGGATACCGCATAGTTATAAACAGGGTAATAAAGTGGTAATGCTGGTAATTGATCAGCGAACAGGTATTGGAAATTATGATATAACCTTGTTCGTTCCACCAAACTTGTGGAGACTCGCGCCTGTTCAAGTGTATCGCTAACGGTTCGATCGTTCCATTGTGAATAATTCTGTCCACCCGCAATCTGCCCTTGATCCCAGAAGGGATACGGATCTGGATCGGGTGAGGATGAAAGATCAATATCGACCAGGGCTGCCTGGTAAGCGTGTGATTCTAGTTTATCGCTGACGAATTTCTCTGCCGGGACAGCTTCAAGTGTTACGTCGATATCCAGCGCCTTCCAATCAGCCTTGATCATCTCTGCCACCTGCCTGTGCAATTCATCATCCGGGTAAGATAAGACGAATTTTAGCTGGACATCATTCTTTGTTCTAACCGGGTTGGTATCTCCGGTGACAACATAACCTTCCTGTTTAAGCAAATCCTTTGCCTGATCAGGATTATATGAGATCGAAGGGGTGCTATCAAGATACGCCCAGGTTCCGGGGAAAATCACCCCATCCGCCTGGATTGCTTGCCCATTGTATACCTGATTGATCAACAATTTTCGGTTAATCCCCAACAGAAGCGCTTTACGGATCTTGGCATCTTTGAAGAAAGAAACTGCATCACTATCGAGGTTTAAAAGCACCATGCTGATTTGAGGTTTCCTGACTGAATACAATGACAGATCAGGATCTTGTAACACCTCAGGAAGGATGTCATTGGTCACTTCACTAATCCCCTGAACGTAACCATCTTTATAAGCCTGAAAAGCTGAGGTGGCATCAGCATAATATCGGAATACAATTTCATCAATAAAGGGTACATCATCGTAGAAATCATTGTTCGCTTCTAGCGCAATGCCCGTGATGGTTGTTCCATCCACTTGCAATTCTTTAAACTTATACGGGCCACTGCCAATAGGCTGCAAGTTGTATTTTGATCCGACAATTTGATCATACGTCATGCCGTTGTAAATATGCTGCGGTAAAATGCCAAATGTCAGGTAATCCAGAAATGGGGCGTAAGCCTCGGGGAGGATGAACTGTAAATGAGTTTCATCAAGCTTGATAACCTGGATCGAAGACCAGAGAGCACTCAAATCGGTCGGAATCAGATCCCCACCCTGGCTCATTACACCAATGGTAAAGACAATATCATCAACGGTTAACTTCTGACCGTCATGCCATTTGACATTATTCTTGATCTCAAAATTGTAGATTGTTCCATCCTCTGATACCCCCCACGTTTTTGCGATATCACCTTCGGGAATTCCGCGTGAGTCAAAACGCAGCAGACCCGAAAAGATCAACCTGTCAACGTCCTGGTCCGCTGAATTTCCCGAATCAATCAATGGATTCAATCGCTGTAAGGATCCAATCAAAGCTTCAGTATAAATACCACCCCTGGTGGGTTGAAATGAAACATTACTGAGAAGGCCACCCTTCCGTTCAAGAAGCAATAACGTTCCGACGATCAGGCCGGCGATGCACAGAATTAGGATTTGCCAACGGAATTTTTTCATAGCTGTATTATAAACGAAAAGACGGCTCCCTTCTTCAAGGGAAGCCGTCCTTGAATGCGCGGAGTTGACTCTCGCGTTATATCATATCTGATCAACCAGCGGCAATGACAGCTACCAATGTCAATACAACAAAAAGTACTGCCAATACAATAGTGATCCAGAACAAAGTCTTTTCGATTCCCCGGCGAGCAGAGAACACACCGCCTGAATCGTTTCCGGTCAAACCACCAAGACCGGTGCCTTTGTTTTGCAGAAGAACGGCAATGACCAATGAAATCGAAGTTATAATCAAGGCGATGTCGATATATGTACTCACAAGGAACCTCCTGAATTAAGAACTCCAAAATTATACCTTTCAACCCTCGGATAAGTCAACCTAATGAATGAAATTACTTGCAACCTTCATATTCACTCAAAATATTCAGACGGTACTGGAAGCTATACTGAAATCCTACAGGCTGCCGCGTTGGATAATGTGGATGTCATTATAGTGACCGATCATAACATCCATGTAGATGGTGTTGAGGGCTACTACGCGGTAGGCAGGAAAAAAGTGCTCATGCTGATCGGTGAAGAGATTCACGACCAGGGAAGAGATCCACAAAAGAACCACATGTTGGTTTTTGGTGCTAACCAGGAACTTGCCCCTTTAGCGGCGGACTCCCAGGAATTGATCGATAAAATCAATCAATTGGGCGGAAGCGCGTATATCGCACACCCCGATGAATTTGCCCTCCCAATGTTTCACGAAGATGATATCTCATGGGTTAATTGGGAAGTGACGGGATTCACGGGTTTTGAGATCTGGAATGGAATGAGTGAGTTTAAGACCGTTTCGCAGAACCTATGGCAGGTCATCAAGAACGCCTTCTTCCCAGAACTGGTGGCTCATCACCCCCTTAATCAATCGCTTCAAAGATGGGACCATTTCCTGAAGGAAGGCAGACACTTGAACATCGTTGGTGGGACAGATTCACATGCCCTCCATATAAAATTCGGTCCCTTTACCAAGGTTATCTTCCCGTATAGGTTCCATTTCTCCACCATCAATAACCATCTCTTGCTGCCAGAACCTCTGACTGGCGAAATGGAGATAGATAAAAAGGGGGTCCTTAATGCCTTGAAAAAGGGATCGCTTTTCGTAGGATATGATCTCCCTGCTTCTACCAAAGGCTTCTCTTTCAGGATCGAAAGCGATGAAGGTACAGCATTCATGGGCGAGACTGCGCGAATTCAGCGGAGTGCAATTGTCCATATAAAGCTTCCTCATCCATCTGAAGTGAAATTGATCCACAATGGAGAGATAATTTTCTCTTCTGACAAACAGGATACGATTTCTTACCCTGTAAACCAACCTGGTGCTTATCGTGTGGAGAGTTACATCCAATTTCTGGGTGAACGCAGGGGTTGGATATTCAGTAATCCTATCTATTTGGAAAAATCAAAACGATGATCACAAACAATGTCACCAGGCTGCTTGATGCTAAACATATTGAATACGAACTGTTTGAACTCCCCGTTGAAAAACTCGGAGCAGTGGAAACCGCCGAGTTCCTTGGAATTTCTCCATCCATCACCTTCAAGACGATTGTAGTCGTTCATCCTCCTGCAAAACCCCTACTTTGCGTGATTCCAGGTGACAGGCAGGTGGATCTAAAAGCAGTTGCTTCGCTTATTGGCGAGAAGAAAGTAGCTATACCCAGTCAGAATGATGCCGAGAAATTAACAGGGCTGCAAGCGGGGGGTATTTCACCCATCTCATTGATTAATAAAGGTTTTTCGGTCATTATTGATTCTGCCGCACAATCTTATGACATGATCCATATCTCAGGTGGGCAGCGCGGATTGAATCTTAAAATGGGCGTCACAGATCTGGCAAAGTTAACAAATGCCAGATTCGCAGCGATCAGTCATTGAATAAGTAAAGTCCATTTTTCTCCATTCAAAATCGATAAATTGGTGGGGTTTGTTGGTTTACGTTGGATATAATTGTTAGTATGAAATCACCACTCGATAAATTGGAAATGAGGTTTAAGGATCTCTTTGAAGGGAAGTCATCCATTCGCGCTTGGATAGAGGACCGTCCTGATGTTTTTAGTTCTCTACTTGGTGAAGTGGATAACTATCTCCATTCTTCATCGGTCAAGAGTGAAACGATCCCTGAACATTTCGTGTTCTACCTATCAGAAAGCGATCTGACCTCGCTGGGAGATATTCAGGATCTGGAAGCTGTGATCAGCGAGGTGCTCGTTTCACTTGGTACTGAATACGGGGTTGAATTTCCTTATAAACCCAGGGTCAAATTCGTGCAACGGAAATCGCTAAGCACCGGCGAGATAGAGATCAAATCGGTTCATACGAACGATTCCTCCGATCAGACGGGTTCATTCAAAGTCCAACCTGGAATCTCGAAGATTTGTGAGAATAATTCAGAACCCAAGGCCACCCTGTTGATGCCAGACGAGAGTGTAATCTGTCTTAAAGGTCCAGTCACTAACCTGGGACGAAAGAGTAACAACCACATTGTCTTTGATGACATTCGTGTGTCACGAAACCATGCTCAGATTCGCCAAATTGCTAATGATTATTTGCTTTTTGATACAGGTTCTTCTGGCGGAACATTCGTCAACGGTCAACGGATAAATCAGTGTAAACTTATCTCTGGTGATGTGATCTCCCTGGCTGGGGTAAAACTGATTTTTTCCAAAGAAGAAATCACCGCCTGCCAATCGGATCGTGAAATTACCTCAAAGTTAAGTTCAAATAATTTGGAAAAGTAATGCTTGCTGTGATTATATTAATTCTGCGCTATCTCGCGTCAATTTGCCTGTTTATCTTTCTTGGATGGGTAATCGTAACTCTCTGGCGTGAATTGCGATTCCAAAGCCAGGTTGTGGCAACACATAAAATTCCAGAAATCACGCTCTTCAGAGAAAGTGGACACGAGAATGACTCATTGGTTTTTTCCAAACAAGAAGTACTTATCGGGCGTGATGATACGTGTGACTTCATTATTAATGAAGAAGTTGTCTCAGCGCATCACGCGCGCATCTATTTCAAATCATCACAATGGTGGGTCGAAGATCTCCATTCGACCAATGGAACTTACCTGAACGACGAGCGAGTCGATACCCCCACTGTGATCATTAAAGGCGACGAATTACGAATTGGCCGCCAGATCATAACCGTCGAAATGCAATCAAATTAAACAAAGGTTGGTGAACAATGAATAATGAACATCCAGTACTGGGAGTGATTGGCGGATCAGGGCTGTACGATTTTCCCGCCCTGGAAAATGTCAAGACATTCCTTCCAGAAACCCCCTTCGGTAAACCCAGTGCTCCAATCGCGGTAGGCATGCTTACAGGTAAAAAAGTAGCATTCCTGGCTCGGCATGGCATCGGGCATACATTGATGCCCACCGAGGTTAATTACCGCGCCAACATTTGGGCCCTGAAATCCATCGGCGTGGAACGAATAATCAGCGTCAGTGCCTGCGGCTCGTTGCGAGAGGATTTTGTTCCCGGAGAGATCGTTATTCCCGATCAGCTTTTCGATTTCACAAAGAAACGTCAGAATTCTTTCTTTGGAGAAGGATTGGTCGTTCACGTCAGCACAGGAGATCCATTCTGTAAAGATCTTTCTACTATGCTTTACCAAACCGTGACTTCTTTCGGTGTGAACGCGCACCTGGGAGGTACGATGATCACCATCGAAGGTCCCCGATTCTCAACAAAAGCGGAATCGAATGTGTTCCGCGGTTGGGGTATGTCACTGATAGGGATGACCACCTCTCCAGAAGCATTTCTTGCCCGTGAAGCAGAAATGTGCTATGCGGTAATGGCGCACGTCACCGATTACGACGTCTGGCATGTGATTGAAGCACCAGTCAGTGTCGAAATGGTTGTTAACACACTTCACAAAAATACCGAGGTGGCTCAGAAAACGATCCTCTCGCTTGTTGAAAATCTTTCCGATACATCCACATGCGATTGCCATTCCACTTTACAAGACGCATTCATCACCCACCGTGGCAGTATCTCTGCAGATTCAAAGAAAAAACTCTCACTCTTGGTGGACAAGTATCTTAAGTGAATCAGCTCTTTCCCAGTTCCGCTTCCACGAAAGATAAAATTCAAAGCCGGCTGTTCAAAATAGCCACGGCTTTCATTTTCCTTAATTGCATTGTGCTTATGTTCGCACCGGCAGTGAGAATGCATGCGTGGGTCGCGGAATACAACTGGAAGCAATGGATCGGATTTACTGTCTGGCTGATTTGCTTCTCCGTAATTTACCGTCAGATCAACCGCTTCTTACCTGATCACGACCCCTACCTCCTACCGATCATGTCTCTGCTGACAGGCTGGGGGTTGTTGGAGATCTTCCGCCTTAATCCCGACCTTGGCATAAAGCAAACCATCTGGCTGGCTTTCTGTATTTTTTTGCTTACCATTTTACTCAGGTTAAGAACCTTCCTGGTCATCCTTAAAAAGTATAAGTATATCTGGCTGATCGGCGGGTTAGTTCTCACGCTATTGACGTTTTTTTTCGGTACATATCCAGGAGGTACTGGACCGCGCCTCTGGTTAGGCTGCTGTGGTGTATATGTCCAACCGTCGGAATTCCTGAAAATATTATTGATCATCTACCTTGCCAGTTACCTGGCTGACAGTCTCAACATCCGCTTTAATTTTTTGAAATTGATCACTCCCACGCTCATCCTCGGAGGGGCAGCTCTCTTGATTTTGGTAGCCCAAAAAGATCTGGGGACTGCATCACTGTTCATCATCATCTACACATTAATCGTTTTCTTGGCCACCGGAAAACGCAGGGTTCTACTGTTCAGCTTCGTAGCCGTTGTCATCGCGTTTGTGGCTGGCTATTTCATCTTCGATGTGATCAAATTGCGCGTGGAAGCTTGGATCAACCCTTGGATCGACCCAAGCGGGCGGTCTTACCAGATCGTTCAATCAATTCTCACCGTGGCCAACGGTGGGCTATTTGGAAGAGGACTTGGTTTGGGCAGCCCCGGAACCGTTCCTGTGGCGCAATCTGATTTCATTTTTTCTGCCATCAGCGAAGAATTCGGTTTGATTGGTGCCATTACGCTTATCATTCTTCTTTGCGTTCTGGTGGTTCGTGGCATCAGCATCTCCTTGCATGCTGCTGACAATTTTCAAAGGTTTCTCGCAGCCGGCACGGTTGCATACCTTGCCACACAGTCCCTTCTAATCCTCGGGGGCACGGTGAGGTTATTCCCTCTCACTGGAGTCACTTTCCCATTCGTATCATATGGCGGCTCTTCCCTGCTTTCCGCTTTCTTTTCTGGATTTCTTCTGCTCACCATCAGCAATCAATCCGAAGATCAACCCGCAGCAATCGGTAACAGCCGATCATATTTGCTGGTGGGCTCAGTTTATCTGGTTGGTTTTTTCCTTGTCGCCCTGGCAGTCGGCTGGTGGTCGATCGTACGCTCGGATGCACTGCTAACTCGCACGGATAATCCACGCCGCGTGATCTCAGATATGTATGTGATCCGTGGAAAGATACTGGACCGAAATGATAATGTCATCGCAGAATCAAACGGTTTGAAAGGTTCATACAATAGATACCTCCTCTACCCTGATCTAAGTGCGACTGTTGGTTACAGTAATCCAAATTACGGCCAAACAGGTATCGAAGCCTCAATGGATCCATACTTGCGGGGCATAAAAGGCAACACTTCAGAGGCGTACCTGATAAGTCGCGAGCTTTATGGGCAATACCCTGTCGGTCTGGATATTCGCTTAACCATTGACCTGAACCTTCAAAAACAAGCAGATGAACTTCTCAATGGGTATACTGGTGGTGTAATCGTTATGAATGCCACCAACGGTGAGATCCTGGCAATTGCCAATTCCCCTACTTTCGATGCCAATCTTCTTGATACACAATGGTCAACCTGGATGAGCGATGCCTCCGCGCCGCTTCTGAACCGTGTGACCCAAGGACAATACCCGGCCGGCACGGTAACAACCCCTTTCATTCTGGCTCGATACCTTGCTGAGAACAGCCTACCAACTACTCCTCCAGTGAATTCCTGGAGAGTCAGTACAGGAACCAGCTCTTCTTGCGCTATTGACCCTGGAACTGATCCAAATTGGCGTACTTTGATCGCTTCAGGATGTGTCGGAGCATCAATTGATATAAGTAAGGATATGGCTCCAAGCGACATCTTGGCATTCTACAATGATCTTGGGTTGAATTCTCAACCGCCAATTGAGATCGAAAGCGCTGAACCAAGCCAATATTTTACAGTCACAAAACCTTCTGAGTTGTATCTGACCGATGTTGTGCGAGTCTCTCCCCTTCAAATCGCTATCGCCGCTGCGGAATTAACAAATGGTGGAAAAGTGGTCAATCCCACTCTCGTGCTGGCGTATAAGAATCCCGCGGGCAACTGGACGCTGATCCAAAACGGGTCCCCCACTTCAAACGTTCCCAAATTCAACGCAACTGAGGCTGTCTCACTGTTACAAAGCGGAGATAAACCAGTCTGGAGCGTGGTATCACTTTCAAAGAATCAGGATATGTCGGTGGCATGGTATGTGGCAGGGACGCCAGTCAACTGGCAGGGTGTGCCACTGGTAATCGTTGTAACGCTGGAAAACAGCACCTCGGAAGTTGCCTCGCGGATCGGTCAAACGCTGATAACTGATCTTTTGATGAATCAATAAAACGGGAGTGATTTTCTCACTCCCGTTTCGTGTTTATTTCACTAGCTTCAGGAAATGCCTTTTCCCCACTTGTAATACTCCCTCTGCGTCCATGGATTGAGCTGGATCATTTAGCGTCTTTCCATCGAGCTTAACACCATTCTGTTCAATCAATCGACGCGCTTCAGACTTACTCTTCGCCAATTCAGCAGCCAGCAGCAAATCAACCAGGGACAATCCCCCATCGATTTTTCGTTCCGGAATATCGATGGGGATACTTCCCTTTTGGAACATCTCGATAAAATGATCCTGGGCTTTTTGCGCTTCTTCAGCTCCATAGAAGGTAGCTGCGATCTCCCTGGCCAGGCGCATCTTGGCATCACGCGGATGGATAGAGCCATTCTTGACTCCCTCTTCGATCTCTTTGATCTGGGGTGGAGTGAGCGGGGTTACAAGGCGGAAGTAAATTGCCATGGCTGAATCGGGAATGCTCATCACCTTTCCGAACATGTCATCAGCGTCAGTGGTAATGGGAATATGATTTCCCAGGGATTTGCTCATTTTCACGGAGCCATCTGTCCCGGGTAAAATACCGAGGATGATGGCAATATTGGGCAGCTCGCCGAAGCTGGTCATAATTTTACGGCTGGCGGTCATGATATTAAAGAGTTGATCGGTCCCACCAACCTGCACATCTGCTTTCAGCATGTGCGCGTCAAAACCCTGCATTAACGAATAAAAGGTCTCATGTAGGTAAACCGCGTCGTTTCTTTCCCAGCGCAGCTTGAAATTTTCTCGCGTTAGGAACTGCTGAATGGTAAAGTTGGATGCGATTTTGATCAATTGCTCGAAAGATATTCCTGCCAGCCATTCCGCGTTGTAACGGATCTTGGTTTTCTTTGGATCCAGGATTCGGAAAGCCTGGTCTGCGTAAGTCTGGGCATTCTTTTGGACTTCCTCAGGCGTCAACTGTGGGCGCAAAACATTCTTATCAGAGGGATCACCAATCAAAGAAGTGTAATTCCCAACAACAAAACTAACGTCGTGACCTAACTCTTGAAATTGACGCAGCTTGCGCATTGGCACAGTGTGTCCCAGGTGTAGATCAGCCTTGGTTGGATCGAAGCCGCAATAAACGCGCAATGGACGTCCTTCCTTCTCGCAAAGGATCAGACGGTCACGCAGCTCGTCAGCCATGGTCTGCTTGAGCTTTTCGTCGCCATATTCAGTCCCCTGCATTAGCAAGTCGACTTGTTCGTTTATGTTCATAGCGGCCTCCTCTTGGCTGAAATATAAGCTTTGATTATACCAACGCTTTTTATATTGCGTGGAATCCTTAAAATTCTAGAGAAGATCACGCAAAGCTTTTTCCAAATCGTTGTAGTTAAAAATGAAACCAGCACTGGTAAGTCGACTGGGTAAAACCCTTTGTCCATCCAAAACGATCGTGCTCATTTCTCCCAATGCCATTCGCAGCAAGAAAGCCGGTGTTCGAATCCAAAATGGCCGATGTGTTATCCTGGCAAGCGTTCTTACCATCTCCGCGTTTTGAACAGCTTCTGGCGCAGTCAGGTTGTAGATTCCACAGCATTTCTCATTTTCCAGCAAGTACCTGATTGCCCTTGCTTCATCTTCTATATGAATCCAAGAGATCCATTGATTTCCTTTTCCCAACGGCCCTCCAATAAAGAGCTTGATCGGAAGCAGTAATTTTTGTAATACGCTTCCTTGTTTTCCAAGTACCACACCATTCCGTATGATAACAACCCGAGTATTCTTCTCATTCAACCGGGTAAGCGGGTCCTCCCACTCCACGCAAAGTTTTGCCAGCCAATCCTTTCCCGCAGGAGAGTTTTCATCCACAGGTTGGTCACCTACACCGTAGAAACCGATGGCGCTTGCCTGAATCAAAATCAATGGTAATTTTTTCAATTCATTCAGAGAATCAACTAAAACATTCGTTGTCTCAACTCGTGATCTTCGCAGCATTTCTTTTCTTGCTTTTGTCCATGGTTTTACCCCAATATTTTCACCAGCCAGGTTTACCACAGCATCGCATTTCTCCAGAATTGTTTGCAGTGCTTTACGGTCTTTCCCGTCCCAATTTACATAAAAACCTGAATTCACTGCCTTAGTGTCCTTTGCTCTTGTGACGATGATTACCTGATGCCCAGCCGCCATCAGTTCGTTGGATAAATTCCGCCCGATAAATCCTCTTCCACCTATAATGGCTATGCGCATATTGATTCCCTTTCTCCACTTTTACGGCGTGCTATAATCTTTTGTAATTATGGAATCCTCGGTATTAATCCTTAACGCTAATTTCGAGCCGATCCATGTGTGTGATATCAAGCGTGCCATGGGGTTAATGCTCACTGATAAAGCCGATCTTGTAATGAATGGGCGTGGCATCATGCACACTGCCACAGCTACTTACCCCATTCCTTCTGTCATTCGTCTGCAAAAAATGGTCCACGCTCCTCACCCACAAGTTCCACTAAATCGACGTGAGATCTTTCGCCGTGATAATTACACCTGTCAGTATTGTGGCAAGGTAGCTCCCATCCTGACGGTCGATCATGTTGTTCCCCGTCATCTCAAAGGCAGACACACCTGGGAAAACGTCGTAGCTGCCTGCCCTGCCTGCAATCACCGCAAAGGTGGACGTACCCTCGAGGAATCTGGTATGCATTTACTGCATGCGCCCAAAGCACCCCCACAGAACGCCAGCTATGTTTTTGCCAAACAGCTGTCCAAAAATTCCGAATGGAACCAGTTTCTTTCCGGTTGGTAAAGTTCAGATCACCTGCATCAAATCATGCGCCAGCTCGATCTTACCTGAAAAGTTTTTCGCAGCTTCTGCGATCAACTCTTCCCCTTTTCGCGCTGAGTCGTAATGGATCAACACCAACCGGCTCACTCCAGCCTTCGCGGCGGTGACCCCTGCCTGTTCTGGTGAGGTATGTCCCTTCCCCGGACCGGCAGCTTCCTGGATAAGAACATCCGCTCCTTGACTCAACTGTTCCAGAGCCTCACACGGTTCAGTATCGCATGAATAGACGATCTTCTGGTGCTGGTCTTTAATTTCAACAGCGATTCCAATTGTTGGGATCAAATGCTGCACTAGGCTGGCAGAAATACATAAATCATTGTTGTCGAGTAACATAGAAACGATGGTCGGATCTACTGGTATAAACTCGACCGGGAACATATTTTCCCAACTTTGCCAATTGAATACATCCAGCAATTTTTTCGCCGTTTCCAACGTGTACTCAAGCCCATAGATCTGTAAAGAAGTGGTTCGCTTTCTCAGCCACATATCCATTATCAGTAATGGCAAAGCTCCCATATGATCGGCATGAGCATGGGTTAAGATCAGATCGGTGATTTCGTTTATCGCCAGCCCCGCCTGTTCGATCTTTCCCGCTGGGTTGTTGCCACAATCGATCAAAATATTTCTGGAGTTCGATTTCACTAGCAGGTGCGCGTTCTCTTGCCTGGCGTTGGCGATGGCAAACGCAGAACCTAATATGATCAAACCGGACATTGTTCCTCCAATAATAAAGATTCCTACGCTAATTATACGTAGGAATCTCAGTAAAGATCAAAACAAGTTATTTATTTTGATTGAGATCGTCTGCCGCTTTCTGTTTTCCCGTTGCTTTTCTTGGTTTTGGTTCGACAGGCGCAAACGTTTCTTCAGTCATGCCTGATTCTTTTACTTTCCGGGGGCTCTTGGCTGCCTGCTTGACCTTCTCTTCTTTCACTTCGGCAAGAACGTTTGCTTCGCTTACGGCAGTTGTTTCCTCGCCTTCCACCGGTTTTGAAGATTCATCAACCTCAGTTATCGAGGTTTTAGCTAAGCGATGGAAGATAAATAATCCCAGCGCGAATATGAACACAACAACCATCAAAGTCTGGTTAATGTTGATCCCTGCGATTGGTGAATAATCGATTCGGATAAATTCCAACGCGAAACGTCCTACAGCGTAGAACATAAGATACACCAGGAAGATATCACCATCCTTCAATTTCCCTTTGTACTTTTTGCTGATGAGCAGTAACAACCCCATGTTGAGCAGGTTCCAGATCGATTCGTAAAGAAAAGTTGGATGATACCTTGAGATGTTCTCGTATCCAGGAAGCCGGTATGCCGGTTCGATAGTGATCGCCCAGGGTAGATTCGAGGGTAAACCATAAACTTCCTGGTTGACGAAATTTCCCCATCGACCGATCGCCTGTGCCAATGCCAACCCTGGAGCAATCACATCCACCCACTGACCAAAGCTTAATTTTTTTACCTTGCAGTAGATAAACAGGGCTAACGCGCCACCGATCACCGCGCCTGGTATTCCCAATCCACCCTTCCAAATCTTTAAAGCTTCAAGTGGATAGATGAAATATGGATTCTTTCCATTTATTAATGAAGAAGCCGGCGGTGTAAATACATGCCACAACCTGGCGCCGATAATCCCTGCAATCAATACCCATGGGAGGATATCCCAAATAATTTCGGGATCCATTCCATTTTTTTTGGCTAATCTGGCCGCGAGGACCGCTGCCATGATCGCCCCAAACATGATGATGACGCCGTAATAATGGACAGTCAGGTTACCAAAAATCGTAAAACCTTGTGACATGATCTTTTCCTATGAGAGAATGAAATTCAATCCGTTAACATCTGTTTACGAACAAAAAAGAAACGTTGTAGAGCAGTAAAATTGGTCAATACTGCCAGAATCCACAGCGCGATCATTGGGAAGATCCCACCTGCGATCAGGCACGGGATTAAGATCAACACACGTTCCACCCGAGTCAGGAGTCCCATTTTTGCGTTGTAACCCAGAGATTCGGCTCGAGCCTTGATATACGAAACCAATACTGAACCTCCGGCTGCTACGAAGGCGAGGATGACTCCCATCATGTCCGGCTTGAGCAGATAATACACCAGCAAGCCGCATAGAATCACCAGTTCTGAGAAACGATCAGTCACAGAATCGATGAAAGCGCCATACAGGGTATCTCCACCCTTTAATCTGGCCATTGAACCATCCAGCACATCGGTAGGAGCTGTGATCAATAAAACAATCCCTGCCAGTTGTACTTTTCCAAATGCGATCAATATTGCCACTGCCGTGCTGAAAATTACACCCAGATAGGTGACCATATTGGGGGTCATCCCAATCTTCAATAATGCTCCAGCCACTGGATCAATTATTCCTTTAAATGTTTTACGTAAAAAACTATCGAAGGACCATTTTGGGGCTTTGAGGTTGTTCACTGGAGACTGTTCCTTATTGTTCATCCTGCCTGACCTTCATTCCAAAGATTAAATTATCAGCCAATACTATCTTGCTAGTCATTCATTGTCAAGACAATCATTTTTCTTAATAGTCAATGTCTTCTTCGTCGATGTCTTCATCATTTCGTCCAATTAAAACCTCGCGATCTTTTCCGCTGCCCTGCGAGGGACCAATGATCCCCATTTCCTCGAGCTCATCGATCAACCGGGCTGCTCGTGGAAAACCAATCCTCAGGCGGCGCTGCAGAAGTGAGACGCTGGCCTTTCCTGCTGCTTGCACTACGGCTGCCGCCTGGTCGATCATCGAATCCGATTCATCGATATCGCTCCCGCTCACTCTGGCTTCTACCATTGCTTCCCATGGAACTTCTACCTCTTCTTTTTTACTCATCCGCATCCAGTGGTTCAACACTTTGTCCACTTCCTGGTCGGTAACAAGAACTCCCTGGGCACGCTGCAGTGATCCCTTTGAAGGATCAAGCAGGAGCATATCTCCCCTGCCCAACAAATCCTCGGCACCATTGGTATCCAGCACAACCCTGGAATCCACTGAAGACGCGACCAGGAAAGAAATGCGAGCCGGAAAATTTGCTTTGATCAAACCGGTGACCACATCCGTGCTTGGCCGTTGAGTAGCCACGACCAGGTGAATTCCGGTCGCCCTTGCCATTTGGGCCAGCCGGATGAGACTTCGCTCAGTTTGATCTGGCGCAGCCATCATCAACTCTGCGAGTTCATCGATAATGATCACTATGTTTGGTAAAGTCGGCTGTTTCTTTCGTATCATCTTGGCATTGTAGTCATAAATATCTTTGGCATGTACCATCTCAAGCATCTTATAACGTGCGTCCATCTCTGTTAGAGCCCAACGTAAGACGGCTAGCATGCGTTCCACTTCAAACTCAACTTTGCCCATCATATGGGGCAATCCGTTGAACCGGACCAATTCGACCATTTTTGGATCGAGGAGGATCAGTTTTAGATCGCTTGGGGTGTTGTTCATTACCAAACAGGTGGTGATGGCTGTAATACAAACCGATTTACCGGAATTAGTGGTACCTGCGATCAACAGGTGAGGCATTTTTGCCAGGTCGGCAACAACTGGTTCTCCTGAGACGTTCTTTCCAAAACCTAGCGCAAGTTTCGACCCAAGCTTCTGGAATTCTTTCGATTCCAGAATGGGTCTTAACCGAACCATCTCGCTGGAAGAGTTCGGCACCTCGACACCCACGTACGACCGCCCTGGAACTGGAGTTTCAATTCGTAACCGCGTGGCGGAAAGGGCAAGCGTTAAATCCCTTTGCAGCGCTTTGATCTGAGCTACCCGCACCTTTTGGCGCTCGATCGTTCCATCCGAACTTCGCTTTTCTACGAATCCAGGTTCAACTGCGTACTGGGTAACTGTCGGGCCCGCACGATAACCAATTACCCGAGCCGGTACGCCAAATTCCTCCAATGTCTTTTCGATTCTGAACGCATTGGAGCGAATTACCTTGTCATCAGGCGCGGAATAATGTTCTGACATCAGCAAATTTAGCGGTGGCAGTCTATCATCCCGTTCGTAATCCGACTTTTGATCGAAAATCACAGCAGTCGTTTCCTTTGGCAAGGTTGGCTGCTGTGACCCAACCTCAGTTCTTATTTCAGTCGTAGAGGTTTTAGCTGAATCTGCCCACTGTAAAAGCGTGTGGTAAATCCGCTTCATCCAGCCGAACCCAATCAAAACAAAAAAGAGGAACAGAAGAAGGAACAAAAAACCAGAGATAAATGGTGGGGTGTTAACGCCAAATAAATTTGCCATTCCCCAACCAATCGTACCTCCATCCAAACCCGCTTCAGCGCGTCGCAAATCTATTCCACCAGATGCGCTTAAGATGGCAAGAAGGCAAAAAAAAGCAGCTTCAAGCGATAATATTCGTCCCAGAGTCAAACCGGTTTTCTTACCCAGGCGGTATAGAAAACAGGCGATTCCCATATAAAGAATTGAACCGATCAGAATATAAGCTCCCCAGCCAAAACTATGCTGGAGTAGTCTCATCCATAAATTGAGCAATGTGCCCTGCGAGAAACCGAATGAACCAAGGATGGACAGGATACTCACCAGCAATAGCAATGTTCCCAGCAAATCCCATCCAAATTTTCGGATATAGAAAAACAGCTCCCTGTTGCGGTCCTGAAAACTGGGAGGAATGGACGGACTATTCCCAACCTTGTAGTTTACTTTTTGCCGATCTCTCTCTTGATTTGGGTTCATGGTTCGGTGACTAATGAAAGCCCCAACCTGCGTCTTTCGATGTCAATGTGCAGGATCGTTACTTTGATTCGTTGACCAATAATAAAGACGGTTTTTAAATCTTTAACTTGAAATTGATCCGGCAGCGAAGACACATGAATCAAACCTTCGACGCCTTCATCCAACCGGGCAAACATTCCGAATTTCATTATCGAAGTGATCACTGCATCCACAATATCTCCCGCTTGATATTTCTCACCCAATGTTACCCACGGGTTTTCGGTCAACCGTTTGATGCTGAGGGCAATCCTCGATGTTTCAGGGCTAATCTGCAACACCAGCACTTTGACCTTATTACCAACTTCTAGAATGTCAGTCGGTTTTTCGACCCTTCCCCAGGAGATTTCGGAAACGTGAATCAATCCTTCGACTCCACCCAAATCCACAAATGCGCCAAACTCCGTTACGTTAGTGATTGTACCGATTGCAACCACTCCGGGTTTCAGAGAATTGAAAAGTTCCTTGCGTTTACCTTCTCCTGCCTGGGCGGCGCGCTCTGAGAACACAATCCGTTCATTGATTGGCTCACATTCAATAATCTTTACCCTGATATTCTTTCCTATATACGATTGCAGAAATTCATTTCGCTCATCGTCACTCACAACATTGATCGGAGCATTGATCAAATGGGAAATTGGAACAAAACCCTGGACACCTGTCCCTGAGACAAGCAATCCTCCTTTGTTATAACCCTGCACAGCAAGAGAGACAATCTCGTCTTTTTCGAATAATTCCTTCATTTGGTCCCAATTGATTGTTATCTCATCTGCACGAGGAGCTGTTTTAAAAACTGCCGGTTTTTCCTCCAATTGGAACATACTTTCATCTGAGAGCACTGAATTCCACCAGTGTTCGTCGAGTTCTGGCATTCCATCTTCATCATTAACTTCAGGCTTGTCAGGCATTATCCCCTCCAGGTCCACAAATAAATACTTCTTATTTCTTATCGGTGTTTTCTCTCAATTCCAATTCCATTTTTGCGATTTCATTCGCCACCGCGTCGATTGCTATTTTCTGTTTACGATAAAGATCAGCCTCCGAAACAGAAAGCCGCATGGCGATTTCTTTTACTTTCTTTCCTTCTAAGAATTTTAGATCCAAGATATTATACAACAACCATTCTCCAGTATACTTCCTTTCACCGTCCGGACGAATCGTTTCGATCGCCTTCTTTAAAATTCCACGCAAACTGTTGATCGGATTATCTTCATGTTCAGACAATCCGTCTTTAACAACCTTCAGGCTGATCAGTGGATTTTCGGTCAACTTGGGGCCACCCCAATAATGTGTTAACGCGTCTTTTATCCATTGAGATAATTCCTGAGGCTCCAGTCCAATTTCCGTCTCTAACAAAGCTTTATTGTCATATCGTCCCGCGGCTCGTAATTGCTGAATCATTTCCACCTGGGGATTCATTTTGTTCAATGTCGCGAAGACCTGTTCCTGAATGATCCGGTCGCGCATGGCAATGGCAGCTCTGTGTTTCAACACCCCAACGAGATCCATCACGTCTTTGTCGTTTAAAGTTTTTTTGTTGATGTTGTGAATACCCATAAATCCGACGACTTCAGGTAGAGATTCACCATCTTTTAGAGGAAAGATCACATCTGAATTCCACATCATCGACTCAGGGAATTCATCTAAAGAAGCAATATAATCGTCCAGTTCATCTGAGACTTCATTTGTATGCTTTTTGTCACCGATCTGAACGACCACCTCAAGGCCATCTTCAGTTCTTGTTGCCAGGTATCCACTCTTAGCCTGGACTTGATCACATGTCGCGGCAAGTACCATTTCCAGAAATTGGTTAAGATCGCTTCTGGTGATCAGCTTTTCCTCTAAAGAACGAAGTTGTAGTAAATCCTCCTGGTCATTGCCAAAAAGCAACCATTGTTCCAACTTTGGATAGATCAAAGTGATACCATGTTCACAAATAAGAATATTTACTGCCAGAGCAATGGGTACTAATGCGGAATATGGGTAGCCAAAGGCATCGCCTCCACGCCTGATCAAAGTGACAATTGCCAATGTGATACTGGCGGTTAACGGGCCTCTCAGCAACCACTTGATCATTCGGCTCTTTACCACACGATCAGGCCAGGGCACTCCAAAAAATGCTACAGCGTATGCCATTACCACCAGCAATATACCCGTAATCAGGTTCACCAAGATTGACATCAGCCAGAAAAATATCGTATGCTGCGCGGCAAAATTGGAACTGTATAACAAGAACGGAAACGAGCCAATGGCAGGAGCCAAGGCGCTAATGACCAAATATGTCATTCGCCTGCGGCTGGTTTGTGTGATCGTTCGGCTGAGTGCGCGGTAAAAATTGATCCAGGCTAGGATCATCACGCCAAGATAATAAATCGAAAAAACTTGAGTTAAGAACGTTGGTTCATTATGTGGAGCAGGTTGCGAATTGATCGCCAATGGTCCTAAAAATTCACCAGTGAAAAGCAAGAATAAAAGCGCAAACGAAACCAGGTAAGAGATCCTTACCCACCATTTTCTGCGCCATCGTGATGGCTTTCCGGTTGTGGCTAGCAATGAATTAGAAAGTTGCGCGTAACTCGGTGGTAAAAAAACAATTCCGATCCACTGCATCTGTAGCCAAAAACTGTTTGCTGCGTTTGTAGCGGAAACACTTCCAAATGCCTCCGCTGAAAAAATTACCACCACGCAGAACAGAATGAAAGCAAACGATCGAGCCACCGCATCACGCAAGTTGAACGTTAACGCGTACAATAAAAGCGAGAACGCGGTAATCGCAATTCCTGCTGTTAGTATTTCACTAATCGTTACAAGGATCTTGGTGATCCCGGGAATCCAGGTTTCCAATGAGAATCCCTCAATTATCTACTTCGTAAACGCGATAAAAAACACCCCGATATCATGATTGGCAAAATAATCGTCGCAAAAACCACAGAACTCATAGCCCAGCTTTTTTGCCAGTTGAATGGCAGAATGATTTTTGGCCTGCATTTCAAGAATGATTTTCTTTAGTCCTCGTTGCTTAGCCCATTCACGTGCGGCTATCAATAACGCGCTGGCAATGCCCTGCCTTCTCATTTTCTCACTCACCACCAGGTCTGTAACCCGCGCTGTTTGTGTCTGTTCGATCTCTATCGCCAGGTAAGCCACTGGCTGACTCTGATGGATCGCCGTCAAGAAGAGATGCTTCCGTGTCCAGGTATCTGCCATGTCTCGCGCGTTTCGCGGATATTCCAACCTTACCGCCCTAGGAAGCCGAATCTCCCGAAATTTTACTTCGATTTGCTCAAGATCAGAAGAAACATCCATTTGCCAAACATGGGTGGTATCGACATAGTGCTCAAGCTTGATCAACGCCGTGAGATCCGAGGAAATGGCAGGTCTGATTTCGATTTCTGGCATAGTTTGGTTAACTCCCTGCCACGATGGTTACATTAATCATACACTCGGGATAAACATTGTTGGCATGGTCATAGACGATCAACCGTAACTGGTAATCTCCGGGGATGATATCATCCGCGGAGGTATCCCAGGTACCCCCCAACGGTCCTTCCACCACCTTGCTGCTTCCAGCAGCGATGGTTTTCCATTCATCGCTTCCGGCGACGGCGTACTCATACTTGTAATATCCCAGGTCATCGACGTTTATCGTACCTTCAAGCATTACTATTCCGCTAATAGTGGTACCGTCTGTGGGGTTTGTCCACTCGATCTGACCGGCGATACAGCCCTTGTCGAATACTGTGTTCAAGGTCGGGATCAAACCTGAAGTCGTTTGTGTCACCTGCGCAGCCACACCCTGCGCAATTGTCGCCTGCGCGGTTAGATCGACTGTCGGGGTAGCCACCTGTTCCAGGTTGGGAACCGCGGGAGCAACAAAGGTAGTCAGAATGAAAACAGTCAGTGCCAGGAACGCGCTGAAAATCACGACTGTCAAACCCTGGTTGAATGTGCTTTGCGATCTTTCCTTTTCAATGCCAAAAAGAGCCGTACGCCACTGCTTCCACGAGTTAAACACGCTCTTTAAAGTTATTACAACCACTAATCCTAAAAGGAAGTAGAGGAGTGTCTCAAATCGTACAATGAAACGCAATACTGCCATCATTTTTTGAATCGCCTTACTTCATCAGCTCGATGACGCCGCGGATGATGCTGCTTAGTTTTGGAACGATCAGTTTTCCGGCCTGCAGCACTTCTTCATGGGTGGTTTCCGTACTGCCGTCCAGGTTCGCTTTGTTGCTGATACCTGAAAATGCCAGCACGCGGGTTCCACCATGCCTTGCCACGATTGTTTCAGGCACAGTCGACATACCCACGGCATCGGCACCGATACCGCGCAAGAAACGCAGATCAGCTGGTGATTCGAAAGATGGTCCCGAAAGACAAACGTAGACCCCTTCATGCAACTTTATCTTATTCTGTTTAGCCACTGTATGAGCCAGTTTGATCAGTTCGCGGTCGTATGGTTGGCTCATATCCGGGAAACGCGGTCCGAATTCTTCCAGGTTGGGGCCGCGCAGAGGATTCAACCCGGCCATACCGATCAATCCAATGTGATCATTTAATACCATCACATCGCCGGGTGTATAGTCCGGATTGGTCGCTCCCGCAGCATTGGTCAAGATAATCGTACCGACCCCCAAACGCTGCATCACTCGGATCGGGAAAGTCACTTGGTCCATCGGGTAACCTTCATAGTAATGCACACGCCCCTGCATCACCATCGTGGGTTTACCGTAAAGCTCGCCAATCAATAAATGTCCAACATGTCCTTGAATGGTTGAGACAGGCCAGTACGGGATTTCTTTGAACGGTATGATCACCGGGTTTTTAACGTCCTCGGCCATTCCACCCAGTCCAGAACCGAGTACCAGACCAATTTTTGGTTCAACCTTCATTTTTGAACGGATGAACTTGGTAGCTTTATCGATCTCACGTATCGTTACAAAGGCAGTCATCTAAATTTCCTTCACTAAATATACTTTTTTCTAATTGATTAATTATATCAACATTGGCAAATCATTTTTCTTGTTACCCAAATCATAGGTCAACCCATTGCCCTGCTAAAACTCTGGATCACCTTATTGATGTCTTCATCGTTGATCCAATAATGGGTGACCATGCGGAATTTTTTCTCACCAACGACACCCACCTTGATCCCATCGACTGAGAGCCTTTGCGCCACCTCAGCAGCAGTGAATATGCAATTCTCTGCCAGGGATGGGAAAACCATATTCGTTTGCGGCATGCCCATTTCAAAACGGATATTTTGGATCATTGCCAAGCCTTCAGCAAGCGTTTTCGCCCTGCGGTGGTCATCTTCCAAGCGCGCACTCATCTTTTCTATCGCGATAATCCCAGCGGCAGCTAGAACACCTGCCTGACGCATTCCGCCGCCCAGCATCTTGCGGATTCGTCTTGCTTTTTGTATGAAATCGTGGTTGCCACATAGCACTGACCCAACCGGAGCGCAAAGACCTTTGCTCAAACAAAAAGTCACGCTGTCGCTCCGCTCAACCAACTTTGCTGGGTCAATCTTTAACGCGGTTGCCGCGTTGAAAATACGCGCTCCGTCAATGTGCATCAACATGCCATACGAATGAACCAGGTCAGCCGCTTGATCGGTATAATCTTTGGTCAATGCCACACCACCGCAACGGTTATGGGTATTTTCGAGGATCAGCAACTTGGTGGGTGGTTGGTGGATATCGTTCGGTCGGATCCCGGCTTCGATGTCGCTCAGCGAGAGCGTTCCATCAGGTTGGTTGGGCAGCAAATGCGGAAACACTCCACCCAGCGCTGAAATCCCGCCACCTTCAAAAAGGAAGGTATGACCCAATGTACCCATCAGAACCTCGTCGCCGCGTTGGCAATGGGTCAGAACTGCCAGCAGGTTGCCCATCGTTCCCGAAGGCACAAACAGTCCGGCTTCCTTACCCATCCGGCTGGCTGCCAGTTCTTGCAGCCGGTTGATCGTGGGATCTTCATTCAATACATCGTCGCCAACGACCGCTTTAGCCATAGCCTCACGCATTTCAGGGGTGGGATGGGTCACTGTGTCAGACCGGAGATCGATAAAATCCATGCTCATTTACCTCTCAAATTATCCAATACGGTTTGCAGTTCCGCCGGCAAAGGAGCTTCAAAGGTACATGGTTCTTTTTCACCCGGGAACCGGACGCTGATTTTCGCTGCGTGCAGGAAATGTCTGTTCAATTCGATCGTTGGAGCTTTTCTACCATAAATGGTATCCCCAACAATCGGGCAACCCAAGAAAGCCAGGTGCAGTCTGATCTGATGAGTTCTTCCCGTTAAGGGGTGTACCTCTATGAGAGTGTGGCGTTCGAATTGCTCCAATGTCTTATATTCAGTCACAGCCGTTCTCCCCCGCCCTGCGGATACCACAGCCATCTGTTTCCGGTGCGACGGATCGCGCGCGATCTCGGCTTCGACTCGTCCTACAGGTGTGGGTGGTTTACCATCGACCAACGCCAGGTAAACCTTTTTTATTGTCCGATCTCTGAATTGATCCTGTAGCCAGCGGTGAGTCTTTTCATTCTTCGCGAGCAAAATTAACCCGGAAGTTTCCTTGTCCAACCGGTGAACAATGCCGGGTCTTTCCTCGCCACCTATCCCCTCAAGATCGGGAATGGCCGCCAGGGCAGCGTGCACCAGCGTTCCGCTGTAATGTCCCGCGCCGGGATGAACCACCATGCCCGCAGGTTTATTTACGATGACCAGGTCATCGTTTTCATAAATAATGTCCAAAGGAATATCTTCAGGGATCAGTGCGCTTGGTAAGGCTTCCGGTATTTCGATGAAAATTTCATCACCAGCCTCAACTATATGACCAGTTTTAAGAATCTGATCATCTCCCACTTTAACATGACCATCCTTGATCAGTCCCTGAATTCGTGAACGGGAAAGATCTGGGAGTCTTTCGACCAGAAATTTATCCAACCGGTCCGATTGACCGGCTGGTACAACAAACGACCTTATAAGTTCGGCCAAGATTTGGTTTCTTCCTCGGGCTCAATCTGTGGGGGCATGATTGCTTCCAAACGTTTCTTTTCCTTTTCACGCCGATCTTCCAGGTAAACACCCAGCAACAAGACACCGACGCCTAATGTGATGCACGAATCTGCCACGTTGAAAACCGCGAAATTTCCGATCGATACGAAATCTGTGACCTGCCCGATGGTGATCCGATCGATCAGGTTGCCGACGGCTCCACCCAGTTGCATCGCAAGCGCGAACCGTAACACTTTATCCTGTTCCGGAATAAATGGGTAGTAATAAATAATCGCTCCGGCCACCAGCGCGGCCAGAAAGGCAAAAAACACGTTATTTCCCTGGAACATGCCAAAAGCAACGCCTGTGTTCGACCAGTGGATGATCCTTACGAAATTGAATCCCTCAATTGGATACCATGAGGCTCCCAAAGGCAACCTGGTCCGGACCAATTCTTTGGTGAGTTGGTCGAGAACAACGATGATGATGCTGACGATATACAGCAGGTTGTTTTTGCGGAAATATTCCTTCAAGTCATTCCTCCAGTGATCGAATCAATGAATTTTACCGCACTTATCGTTTAAATAAAGCAGAGGAGGTTGATAAGCCTCCCCTGCTGGTCAATCATCTTGAACATTATGCTTTCTTCAATGCAACGGTGACCTTTTCATGATCAAATTCATCTTCCACCGATGGGAGACCATCCGGGATCGTGCCAGGGGTCAAATCCAGCGCCAGCGTCTCACCCATGACATACTCCTTGTTGGCATCGACAGCCTCAAGTAATCCGGGAGTAGCCACGTAATAAAGATGGATTCTATCAGCGATGTCCAGGTCGGCCGTCTTGCGTAGATCCTGTACGCGACGCACGAATTCACGCGCCAGCCCTTCCTGGATTAGTTCAGGTGTCAACTCTGTCACCAGAGCAGCCACATATGCGCCTTCCGCGGCCACAGCGTATCCACTCTTGGCCTGGATGCGTACTTCCACTTCCTCAGGAAGAAGATCATAACCAGTACCGTTGACGTCAACGTGAATGGAATTCCCGCCCAACAAAGCTACTGCGGTTGAATCAACATCCAGAGCCAGTACCGCTTTGCGTAGTTCCGGATAAAGACTACCATACTTTTGACCTAATTGCTTTGGTAATGGGTTTAAAGAGTAACTTAAAGCCTCTCCGGCTGCGTCCAACAGGCGAACATGTTTGACATTCAGCTCATCCTCCAGCAGATCGGCATACTGGCTCACCACGCTTCGCTCATCACGTGAAGCCACTGTGAAAGCTGCTTCAGAAAGCGGTTGGCGAACCTTTCGGTTGGCCTTGTTGCGGGCAGAATGACCAAGTGAAGCCAGTCGCATCACCAGTGCCATCTCGTTGTTCAACTTGTCATCGATAACGCTCGCGTCGTACTCAGGCCAGCGACACAAATGTACCGATTCGGTGGCATTGGCATCAACGCTGCGTACCAGGTTCTGATATAGCGTCTCAGCCATGAACGGCATGGTCGGTGCCACCAGCTTGCTGATCGCCACCAGGGCTTCGTACAATGTGGCATATGCTGCCTGCTTATCAGCATCCGAGCCACTCTTCCAGAAGCGGCGTCGTGACCGGCGTAGGTACCAGTTCGAAAGTTGATCGACGAAGGTCTCGATCGGCCGCGTGGCACCCGGCACATCGTATGTCTCGAGCGCTTTGGTCACATCGCGGATCAGCGCGTGCAGCGAAGAACGCAGCCACTGGTCTAAGGGGCTGTACTCGATCTTGACATTCGGATCGGGTTTCCAACCGTCCAGGTTGGCGTAAGTGACGAAGAAAGAGTAAGTATTCCACAATGTCAATGTAAAGGTGCGCAACACCTCTCCCACCAGGTCGCTGGAGAAGCGTCTTTCCTGCCCCGGAGGACTGGCGGTGTACAGATACCAGCGCATGGCGTCCGCCCCGTTCTGGTTGATCACATCCCACGGCAGCACCACGTTTCCGCGCGTCTTCGACATTTTCTGCCCTTCGCCATCGAGCATCAAACCGAGACAAATGACATTTTTAAAACATGCCTTGTCGAAGAGCAGCGTCGAGATGGCATGCAGCGAATAGAACCAACCACGAGTCTGATCTACCGCCTCGCAGATGTAATCGGCGGGAAATTGCTCTTCGAATTTCTCCTTGTTCTCAAAGGGGTAATGCCATTGCGAAACCGGCATGGAACCGGAGTCGAACCAGACATCGATCAGTTCCGGCACACGGTGCATCTTGCCGCCGCAATCGGGGCATTTGTAGGTCACCTCATCCACGTAGGGACGATGGAGATCCAAATCGCTTAGATCACGGCCGGTTTTCTCGGATAGTTCCTTGACCGAACCGATACAATCCTGGTTGTGGCAATCTTCACATTCCCACACCGGCAGCGGAGTACCCCAGTATCGCTCACGCCCAAGTGCCCAATCGATGTTGTTCGACAGCCAGTTGCCGAAGCGGCCTTTCTTGATATGCTCCGGATACCAGTTGATACCATCATTTAGACCAACCAGGCGGTCCTTGAATTTGCTGGTGCGGATGTACCAGGTGGGTCGTGCGTAATAGATCAACGGGGTATGGCAACGCCAACAAAATGGATAGGTGTGGGTATGCATCTCAGACTTGAAGAGCAAGCCGCGTTCCTGCAGGTCTTTCGTGATCAATGGATCGGCTTCTTTGACGAACAAGCCCGCCCACGGTTTCACGTCCGAGATGAATGTTCCGTCTTCGGCTACCGTGTTCAAGATCGGCAAATCGTACTCCAATGAAACCGCCATATCGTCCGCGCCGAATGCCGGGGCAATATGCACCAGTCCCGTGCCATCTTCGGTGGAGACATATTCTGCCAGTGTGACAAAATGAGCAGCTTTCTCAAGCGGCATGAAGGTATACAAGGGGTGATACTTCATTCCCTTGAGTTGTTTACCCTTATAGTGTTCCAGAACCTGAATGGGTTCTTCGCCAAAGACCGCGCTGAGTCTCGCCTCAGCCAGGATCAGCTTTTCCGTACCGCCCTCACTTAAAGCGTGCTCGATCTTGACATAATCGATCTCAGGGCCGGCAGCGATGGCTACGTTGGCAGGCAGCGTCCAGGGTGTGGTTGTCCAAACCAACAGCGATGTGCCGGGTTCATTCACCAGGGGCATTCGTACAAATACAGAGGGATCCTGTACCTCCTTGTATCCTTGTGCTACCTCGTGGTCAGAAAGCGGCGTTCCGCAGCGTGGACAGTAAGGTACCACTTTATAACCCTGGTAAAGTAAATCTTTCTCCCAGAAGTTCTTCAGGATCCACCACACCGACTCGATGTATTCGTTCTTGTAGGTGATATATGCTGTGTCCAGGTCCACCCAGTAAGCAATGCGGTCGGTCAGTTTCTCCCAATCCTGGATATATGTGAACGCGGATTCACGGCAAAGTTTATTGAATTTCTCGATGCCGTAATCTTCGATCTGCTGTTTGTTGGTGAAGCCCAACTTCTTCTCCACTTCGATTTCAACCGGCAGACCGTGGGTATCCCAACCACCGCGGCGAGACACATGATACCCCTTCATGGTCTTGTAGCGCGGGAAAATATCTTTGAAAGCGCGCGCCAGCACATGGTGCACACCCGGTTTACCATTGGCAGTCGGAGGTCCTTCGAAGAACACATATTCCGGTCCCCCTTCCCGTTCGGTCAGGGTTCTGTGAAAAACATCCTTTTGTTTCCAGAACCGCAATACTTCTTCTTCGGTCAGGGTGACGTTGAGTCTGGATGAAACTGGTTTGAACATTTGACCTCCGTTAAATAAAAAACTCGCCCAACTCAGGGGCGAGAATGAATCCCGTGGTACCACCCTGCTTTCCAGAAACTGGACGCTCGGTCAGGTGCCTCCAATTGGAGAGACCCGTCTCACGATAACGGATGAAAATTCCGGCGCACTTACTGGCTGTCTAGCAGCGTTCGGTTTGCAGCTCCAGAAGGATTTTCGATCTCTTTGCCCTCCCCGTTTCTCACCTTTCGCGGGTTCTCTGCAGGGTCGCTGAGATTTACTCGTTTCTATCAGCGCTTTTGATTGACTGATTATGCCACAGTTCAGATGTTTTATCAACCAGATTGATCACTGCACCACACCATAAAACAGTGGTAATGGTTCGCACGCCTTATCGCTCCATTTATGCGCTTCGAGCAGGCGTACCTTTGCGTCTTCAAGCTTGTCGCGATCGTTGGCATGGATCGTGAAAAGGACGTCGCCTTTCTTGATCCGGTCACCCACTTTGTGATGGATGATGATACCGACTGCCGGGTCGATCGGGTCACCCTTTTTGACGCGACCCGCTCCCAGCTCGACGGATGTTTCACCCACCGTCTGCGCGTTGATCTCGGTAATGTACCCGTCTCTCGGCGCGGGAATATCCTCTATGAATGGTGCTTTTGCCAGTTTTTCTGGATTGTCGATGAACGACACATCTCCACCCTGGTTCGCCACAAGGGTGCGGAACTTCTCCCACGATCTACCTTTGTAGAGGGCGTCCTCGGCCATCTTTCGTCCTTCAGTGAGGTCCTTTGCCTTTTGACCCACCACCAGCATGTGGCTGGCCACGGTCAAGCAGTGCTCGGTGAAATCCTGAGGACCGTGCCCGTGAAGGGTATCGATAGCTTCCTTGACTTCCAGTGCGTTGCCTACTGCATTGCCAAGAGGTTGGTTCATATCTGATAACAACGCCACCACCTTGCGTCCGCTCAAGGTACCGATGGCCACCATCAACCGCGACAATTGACGCGCGTCGTCGATGGTTTTCATGAAGGCACCCAAACCGATCTTCACATCAAGGACAATGGCATGCGCCCCACCTGCGATCTTCTTGCTCATCACCGAAGACGCGATCAGCGGGATCGATGGCACAGTGCCGGTAACATCACGCAATGCGTAAAGCTTTCCATCTGCCGGTGCCAGATCGGCGGTTTGTCCAGCCAGTACCAATCCGGTGGTTTTCAGCAAATGAACAAATTCATCCTGACCAATCGCTGTACGGAATCCAGGAATTGATTCCATCTTATCCAGCGTTCCCCCGCTGAAACCCAGCCCTCGGCCAGACATCTTGGCCACCGGCAAGCCGCAGGCGGCCACGGTCGGCTCCACCACCAGGGTGGTTTTATCTCCCACACCGCCTGTGGAGTGTTTGTCCACCTCGATGGGGATGATGTGCGATAAATCCATGATCTGACCCGAATGTGCCATCGCAAGGGTCAGGTCGGTGGTTTCCTGGTCGGTCATGCCATTGAGCAGAACGGCCATTGCCCAGGCGGCTGCCTGGTAATCGGGGATTTGATTGGTAGCGATCCCCTGGATGAAGAAATCGATCTCTTCCTTGGTCAACTCCAGAGCATCGCGCTTTTTGATAATGATATCTACTGCGTTCATGATACAGCCTCCATTTTGTCTGACAATTGCTCTCGAATTGTACTATAAGCTTAAAGAAAAACCAGGCCTTTTCGGCCTGGTTGTTTTACTTCTACTAATGTTTTGGGACAATCGTCACCTTGCGGAAGGGTTCTTCGCCCGTACTTTCTGTTGTTACTTCCGGGTGATCCCGTAATTCCAGGTGGATTACTCTGCGCTCATTGGCAGGCATCGGTTCCAATACCTGGCGTTTGCCAGTCTGAATCGCCTGTTCAGCCATCCTTCGACCCAGTTGTCTTAATTGACGTTCGCGACGGCTGCGATATCCCTGAACATCAATCATCAACGGTACCCAGCGATTCAACTCCTTGCTCACTACCAGGCTGGTGATATATTGCAACGCGTTCAATGTCTCTGATCGTCTTCCAATCAAAATGCTGAGATCATTTCCTTCGATGTCAATCAGGATCATTCGCTCATCGTTTTCATCAGCTGGTTCCACGTATTTTGCCGAGATAGTTGCCTTCACGTGCATCCGCTGTAACAGTTCACCGACGATATCCTTGGCTACTTTGATCGCCTTCTTTTCATCATCGCTCAAAGAGGTTTCATCAGCGGTACGCAGGCTCGAAATTTCCTGCGCGTCCATTTTCTTAACGACTTCACTCATCGAGATTTCTTCACTCGACGATTCGATTTCCTCTGTCTTTAGAGATAAACGAACCCTTGCCTGGCGGCCACCTATTCCAAGTAATCCTTTACTGCCACTATCCAAAATTTCAATATTCACAGACTCAGCCGGTAAACCCAACTGTTCAAGTCCACGATTGATAGCCTCTTCAGTGGTTGGAGCGATGATCTCTAGTGTAGTTTTTTCTTGGCTCATAAATTAGCCTCGGGTGTTTTTCTTGGATGAAGTATTTTTCTTCGGTTCTTCAACTGTTTTTCTGGGAAGCAGATTGCTCCAATAGACCTTGCCCGCGATCATATACTGCAATATCTGAATCAAGTTGGTTGTTACAAAGTATAACGCCAAACCTGAATTATATTGAAATGCAAAATAACCCATTAACAACGGCATGTAGATGTTCATGGTGTTATTCATCATTGTTGTCTGGTCTTTCTGACCAGGGGCAGTCGGAGGGGTAATGATTTTGGTCGATATATATGTTGTGATTACAACGAGGATCGCCAAAACTGGAATACCAAAGGAGAGTCCAAAAATGAACAACCGCTCAGGGGAACCCATATCCATCCAAAGAAATTTGGTATTCAGGGGAATGAAACTTAACGCCTTAGAAAAAGATGGGTAAATGTAATCTATTAATTTAAGAAGATCAATCGGTGTGGACGCGACGGTCTTCTGCATGGCCTGATACAAACCAATGATGATCGGAAATTGGATCAACGTTGGCAAACAGGACGCGAATGGATTGACACCTTTTTCCTGATAATACTTTGCCTGTTCCTGGCCTAGTTTTTCCTTATCGTTCTTGTATTTTTCCTGGATCTCGATAAATTTTTTATCTTTTTGCAGATCCTGCAGCGCCTGAGAACTCTTGATTTGCCTGGAGGTTAATGGATAAAGTAGTATTCTGGATGCGATAGTAAATAGAATGATCGCGACTCCCAGGTTGCCTACCAGTGAGTAGATCCAGAGAAGAAAATTTACAAACGGTTGGATAATTAAAGAATCCCACATGGTAGTCTATCCTTATTTAATTCCTGAAGTATCGATACCGCTTACCTGTTTTCCTTCCATATCAAAGACATAGAAGATTTGGTCGCCGTTCTGAGCCAGTACCAGCAGGTTTGTACCATCAAAGATAAGGTTCGAGTTATATTCACCATTTCCCGAATTCGCCCAATTTTCGTCGAATGTATCTTCCTTATCAATGGATATGATCTTCCCACTTTTCGTTCCAAAGAGAATGAAATCTCCAATATTTACTCCACTACCCAAAACCACCGAATTGGTCGCGAATGAATCAATCACTTCCCCAGATTTGGCATCGAGGATCGTGATTTTTCCAGATTCATCACCAATGTAGAGCTTTCCATCACGCTCTACCGGTTTAGACCAAATTCCACCTGACAATTTGACCGGCCAGGAAGGCAGGATGGAACCTGTGGCAGTATCGATGGCATAAAGATTGCCATCCAGTGAACCCACATATAGTGTTCCATCTTCAGAAAGCAATGGTTCCGCTACCAAAGCTCCGCCAAGATCAACCGCTGGCCATTTCTCTGCTCTGGTAGCAATATCGATCGCGTAGAGTTTATGTCCCATATTCGGGACGTAGATAGTCGTTCCATCCGTGGCAGGGGTTGCCCAAAAAGCATCAAGAGCATTTATATCCAGCCCGGTTTTTGCCTTGGTCGCCCAGAAGGTAGCTAAATCAGTGTTGGCTACCCCTGATGCGTCCAGAGTATTATCTTTGGCATTCTTTCCTGGAAAACTGGAAACGCTCGAAATCGCCCAGGATCCATTTTCAGATTTTTCCAAGTTGATGAAGTAAATAAAACCATCTGTGTTTGCGGCGATCACCGTATTGCCTACCGTAACAGTCGAAGCTATGTACTTCCCCTGAGCTTTGGCAAATTTCCAATAAGAGGACGCATCTTTGACACTGATAGATTCAAGCAATCCTGAATAATCACCCAAGATCAATTGGATGTTTTTCCCATTATCAATATCAACGATCTCAGGCGCGGCGAAAAATTGCCGCGCGACTGAAGCCTTTTCTTTTGGATAAAAAACTGAGGCCAACTTTTTTTCAACGTCCAGTTTTATGATGGTGGTTGAATTTGTAAAGAAGAAGTAATTTTTAGCAGGATTCGCATCGTTACCCGCATCCGTGTAAGAGGTTCCTCCATTCCATGTATACTGTACCTTTGAGCATCCGCTCAGCAGGACAGCCAGCAAAAGGAATATGAGGATGATACTGGTTTGCTTCTTTTTCATCGTATGTTCTTCCCTTTAGTTTTGGGATGATGCCCATTATATCGTGAAAAGATACTTCAAGGCACTGGATCAAAACCCCCGACATTGAAGGGGTTGCAGCGAAGCACTCTCCATACAGCCATGACTGTCCCTTTGATCGCCCCATACTTGTAGATCGCCTGATAACCATAATGCGAGCACGTGGGGTAAAACCGGCATGTATTGGGAGGTAACGCAGGTGAAATTGTCATTTGATAAAGTCGGATCAAGGCCAAAAGGATAAACCTGGGGATATTCCATATAGAAAATGGAAGATCCCGCAATCTGGGTTCCTTGTTTTCAACGCTCTGATCTTCGACAACTGTCGTCATTTCGGTAAAAGTCCTGCTCTGACAAGCAATTCAGCAATTGCGGTTTCGATTTCTTGATAAGATGCAGTAGCAATTGCAGAACGCGCAATAACCACTATATCATAGGGTTGTATGAAATTTGTAAGATAATCTTTAAATACACTGCGGATTCTTCTCCGGGCTTTGTTACGCGCCACAGCATTTCCAATCGATTTTGAGGTAATGATCCCTACGCGTGAATTCCCTGATAATCCATTACTTACGATTATCACTACAAGCGGGTGGGCATATGTTTTTCCTGAATGCCTCACCCGCTCAAAATCATTCGTACTGGTGATCCGATAACTTCGGTTCAATCATGTTCCTTCCCGAATAAGGAAAGGCTCTGCTTTTAGGAAATTAGTTCCTACCAGCGAATTCTCTTGACATGATTGTTCTTGCTGACCGTCAATTTATAACGGCCTTTCGCGCGTCGTCGTTTTAATACATCGCGTCCATCCGCAGTTTGCATTCGATTACGGAAGCCGTGTACGCGGAGGCGCCGGTGGATTCTCGGTTGGTAGGTCCGTTTAGTCATTCTAGTTTCCTCTCAATTACATTCTTAATAACAACAATGCAGGGCAAGATTATACCGCAACGATACCGTATGGTCAAAGGTTTTTTTACTTCTATCCAGCTTTTGCGAATAGATCCGCAAGTTGTTTGGCGCCATCTTCATCTGTTACCGCCAAAACTTCATCATCGACCTCAAATAGTGTCGTCCCCCTCGGCACAATAATCTTACCATTACGGATGATTGCAGCGATTACGCAGTTATCCGGGAATTGAATATCCTTGATCGCGGTTCCCAGTGCTTTGGCATTCCTTGGAATCTTCTCTTCGACTACCGAGTAACGTCCACGACGTAACTTAAGCAGTGTCATCATGTCGCCCAATGACATTTCTTCTTCAATGAGCCGTGCCAGTAATTCCGCCTGGTTGACTGCCACATCCACGTGGAATTTTTCATTGAATAGCCACGCATTGCGTGGATTGTTCACGCGAGCGATCGTACGCCCGATCTTGTATTTTTCTCGAACAAAGAAACACAGCGACAGGTTCGTCTCATCCGATGTTGTCGTCGCAGCAAAAACCTGGGCCTGTTCAATTCCCACCTGCTCCAATACTCGAGGATCCATCGGATTACCAGAGAATATCAATTCAGTCGGTAATTCCTTGTGAATTCGAGCTAAAACCTCTTTACGATCTTCGACAATACTTACTTGATGTCCTTCGTCGAAGAGATATCTGGCTAATTGAGCTCCTGTTCTTCCACCGCCAGCAATGATCACAAACATTTATGCCTCCTTGTGGGAAGAACCCAGGTTTTTCCTGGTGTCTTCTATACCGTCGAAAGTAGCTGCCACTGTAAGGATGTCTCCTGTTTGCATTACAGTTTCAGTATCAGGAATGAATGCCTTACCTCCACGGGTTATGGCAATTGGTTTGCAGTCTTCACATGGAATCAGTTGGTTGATCATCTTGCCACCCCAATTTGATGGGATCACCAATTCATATACTTCAACTTCACCATTACCAGCGGAAAAGACAGTCCGAGCGTCTGCGTGATACATTAACTCCTCAATCCTTTGCGCCCCCCAACTTGTCGAACTGATTACCTGCTGGTCAAAAAATTCAAAAAATTCACGGACATCGGGATTGTAATTCCGGACAACGACATTGGATAATTTATATTCCGTTTTAGCGATATGAGCTACAACCATATTCAGAGCATCATTATTCGTCACCGCCGCGAATACATTTGCACTCTGGATTCCGGCTCTGATCAGCACATCCTGATTCAAAGCGTCGCCCTCATGGATTCTGCCCTGAAAATCGGAGGGTAGATTTCCGAAGGACGCAGCCACGTTATCAACAATTGAAACGTCATGCCCTCGTTTATATAGGCGGTATGCCAATTCCGCGCCTATCCTACCACAGCCAATGATTATTGCTTTCATAAATATCCTCGCCAATCAATCAACTTGATAAGGTACTTCCAGAATAATGATGTCTTTCCTGAACAACAACGCGTTACGCAAAGCATCCGCCGTACGAGTATGCAGCAGATTGGAATACCAATGCTTCTGCACAAATTGCGGCACAACAATACTGATAACCTCATTCGGTTGTTTCTGCTTTTCAAGATCAGTTATATAGGCCAAGATTGGCTCCAAGAACAAACGATATGGGGAATCAAGCACCACAAGCCGATAACCATCGCCCCAAAGTTCCCATTTCTCCTGTACTTTCTTTGTTTCAACAGCGTCACTCGAAATGTGAACTGCCGTGATGTCATCGGAAAGGGTTTTAGCATATCTCAAAGCTGCCAGGGTACCTTTGTGAACACCACTGATTGGCATAACCACTTTTTGGTGAGCAACGACTGGCTGGGGACTGTATTGCTCAAGAGAAAGCCGTTTTGCTACTGCCAGATAGTGTCGGTGGATGGCTGAAAAGATGGCAACAAGTACAGGGATTAAAATGACTACAACCCACGCACCGTCTTTAAATTTTGTGATCGCGAAAACAATCATAACCACCGCAGTGCATGATGCGCCAAAACCATTGATGATCATTTTTACCATCCAACCCGGTTGGTATGTTAATGTAGATCCCCGCTCAACCAACTGCTCTCCGGGTTTCAAATGGCCCATTTTCCACCACCGGTGTGCCATGCCAAATTGTGACAACGTAAAGGATAGAAAAACGCCGATCGCGTAAAGGGGAATCAATCGAGTAACACTTGCTCTGAACACGATGATCAGCAAACTCGCGATTACAGCAAGTGAGACAATACCTTTTGAAAATACCAGACGACTTCCCTTAAATGTCAGTTGTCGTGGCAAGAAGCCATCTCTGGCTGCCATGGCACTTAAAAGTGGAAATCCATTAAATGCCGTGTTCGCTGCCATGATTAAAATAATTGTCGTAGCTGCGATCACGCCGATATATAGAGGACTGGTACTTGAAAAAACAGTCCTAGCCAATTGGGAGATTAGTGTCTCCTCTTCCGAAGGATAGGCGGTAATATGATTTGCCAAATAGGTTATTGAAAGCATCATTGACCCTAGAATGAATGCCATAATGATCAATGTCCTACCGGCATTTTTACTGCGCGGTTCCTTGAAGGCGGTAATACCATTAGAAATGGCTTCAACACCCGTCAAGGCAGTGGTACCGCTGGAAAATGCTTTTAAGATCAAGAAGGGCGTGATCTGGGCTGCAATTAAATTCATCGAGACCACATCCATCGGCGGGTTTTGAACTGTTCCAAGAGTATTGGTAAAGGCTTTAATTAATCCAACGATAATGGTGATCCCCATCATTAAAATGAAGAAGTAAGTCGGAATAGCAAATGCCGTCCCCGATTCCTTTACTCCTCGTAAATTAATCAACATAACCAGGAAGACAAAAGCCACTGAAATTATTACCCGATAGTCAAATAGCCCCGGAAACGCTGAAACAAGCTGAGCGACACCTGATGAAACTGAGACTGCGACGGTGAGAATGTAATCTGTCAACAATGCGGCCGCAGCGGTCTGCGCCGGGATTTCACCCAGATTGTCTCTCGAGACGATATAGGCTCCACCGCCATCTGGATAGGCATGGATCGTTTGTTCATAAGAAAGGATCAAAATCGTCAGGAGCGCACAAATCGCTATGGCGATGGGAACCGCTGCTGGAAACGCAACGACACCTGCCACAGCCAAGATCATTAACATCTCTTGCGGAGCATAGGCAACTGATGACAATGCGTCGGAAGAAAAAACGGCTAAACCAATAAACTTGCCAATTTTTTGATGCGCAGCTTCGGCTGTCGGCAAAGGACGTCCGATCAAATAATCCCGCCAATTACGTCCTGGTTGATACTCTGATGTTTTCTTGAAAACTGTCGATCCGTTTTTTTCTTCGCTTTCCATCCAATTATCCTTTTGACCATCCGATCAATAAGCACAAGAGGGCGATTATAAATCCATTGTCAGCTTTGGTCAATTTCGGTGATGAGGAATCAAATCCATTATAGTCTGTTATTTTTACGCAATATCTCAAAGTCAAGCCAATTCCTGCACGATAGCACCTGTAAAAGGAGCGAACTTAACCGTCTTTCCTCTAAATTCCACCTTATCCCTCCGGGTGGTGAACCGAATTTGCCACCTTTGATCCATCTTTACTTCAGTTGATTTGTCAGAGAAATTCAAGAAGACAGCGAAGATATCTTCGCCTTGTCTTCGCTCAAACGCGATGAAATCAGCCAATTGCAGATCCATCCAGTCAAAATTACCGGTCTGAAGCGCTGGCGAAGATTTCCGAAAAGTCAGCAGTGCTTTGTAGTAGTGCCAGAGAGACATTTTATCGTCGAATTGCTCAGCGAAGTTGACTTTATTCTTATAATCAGGATTGACCGGCAGCCAAGTAGTCACTCCTTCCGGAGAAAACCCGGCATTAGTCGCTGCCGACCATTGCATAGGGGTACGGCATCGATCCCGACCATATTCTGCAGCTCTTTTCGCCGCTTCCTGCTCACCCATCTTAAAAATCGTTGTACTCATCCAGTAAGCAAACTTGGCTGATGAATCCTGAAAAGTGGAAGGGTCGGCACAAATATAATCAGACATGCCGATTTCTTCTCCGTTGTACAGAAACGGTGTTCCCTTCAAAGTTAATAACATCAATAGATTGAGACGTGCCTGGTCATCATTGTGAACTCCATCACCAAACGCGCTATACATCCGTGAATTATCGTGATTGCCAAGGGTGTTGCACGGCCAGGCACCTTCCGGCAATTTTGTTAGCCGTTCAGTTTGATTTGCAAACACATGCTTCGCCGTGATCCTTTTGGTACGCATCAGTGGAAAATTAAAATTCAGATGCAACTCATCATTGTTCTTTCCATAAAAAGCAATTTCGTCCGTTTCACCGATCAGTACCCGATCTGGATATTCATCAACCACCCGGCGCAATTCACGCATCACTTGGTGAACCTCCGGCAGGTCATGTTGATATCTGAACATCTCCTCCCAGGTTTTGGAGAAATGCTCTCTTTCTTCCTCACTTGGATTTGAGTTTTCTTTATGGTAAAGCTCGTATTGGCTTTCCTTCACTCCATGATCCAAATAACGTTCATCTTCAAAAAGCGTTCCAACCGCATCGAGCCTGAACCCATCCACTCCCAACTCTAGCCAGAAACGTGCGGAATCGAATATCGCTTGTTTAACCGCCGGGTTACGCCAGTTTAGATCTGGCTGTTCCTTGAAGAAAAAGTGGTAATAATATTCATCAGTCTGAGGATCAAATTCCCAAGCGCTTCCACCAAATGTTGAATACCAATCGTTGGGAGGATTCCCATTCATTCCTTTCTTCCAGATGTACCATTCACGTTTCGGGTTATCCAGGCTGGATTTTGATTCAATGAACCATGGATGTTGATTCGAGGTATGGTTCATCACCAGATCCAGAACAAGTTTTATATTGCGTTTATGGAGTCCTTCCAAGAATTGCTTGAACTCATTCAAGGTTCCATATTCCGGCGCAACTCCAATGTAATCGGAAATATCGTAACCGCAGTCCACATTCGGAGATGGATAATGCGGGGATAACCAAACAGCATCGATCCCGAGATTCTTGAGATAATCAAGCTTGCCGATCATTCCTTTGAAATCACCAATTCCATCCCCATTTCCATCAGCAAAACTACGCGGATAGATTTGATAAAAAACTGCGCTTTGCCACCATTTGAACTCGTTTTGCATTGTGATCTCCAATACATAATTACATGGAAGTAAAAACTGCTTCGAGGTATTCGTCCTGAATTCCAGTAATCATAACCTCATCAAATTGATTATGTCGATCTTCCTCAGACAGAAGTGAGATTGGCAGGTAGTTCTCGCTCAATCCATGTAATCTCCATTTACCATCTGCCAACTTCTCTGAACTCTCCCAAAGTACTTCCACCGTTTGATTCTGGTACTCATGCCAATATTCGATTTCAGATTCGCGGATGACTTGCCTCATCTCTTCACTCCGCGTGTGAGCGATTTTTCCATTCACTCTTCCACCAAGTTGCCAGGCAGGAGTTCCTTCTCTGGGTGAAAAGCGAAACACATGCCCACCCGCAAATTTCATCTCTTTGACGAATACCAAACTTTCAGTATGTTCCTCAACGCTCTCACCGACGAAACCCACTATGATATCAGTCGTAATCGCAGCGTCAGGAATCCGTTCGCGTAAACTGGAAATCAATCGCCGGTATTGGTCGGGTGTGGTCCTGCGCCCCATCCTTTTGAGCGTGTTTTCACAGCCCGATTGCAACGGAATGTGAAAATGTGGGCACATCCGCCTGTTTTGCCAAAGATCCAGGAAATGTTCGTCCATATCCCATGGCTCAATCGACGACAACCTAATCCTCTCTATCTGTGTGTTATCCAACAAATAAGAGATCAAATTGGTAAGATTCTCCCCCTCCCCCAAGTCGTGCCCCCATGCGCCCAGGTTCACTCCGCTTAGCACGATCTCATGCGCTCCACCTTTTTGTGCGCGCAAAACTTCAGACAGGATTTCGTTTTTGTGCACTGACCTTGATTGTCCTCGTGCCACCCGTGTGATACAAAAAGTACAATAATTATCGCAGCCATCCTGGACTTTGATAAAAGCTCGGGTTCTGTGGTGCGTGCCGGGGAGAGGTTGCCTTTCTAATGGCTCAAGATCGAAAAGCGATATCGCAGTTCCAAGGATTCTTTCGGGAAGTTCATCCTTTTCATTGTTCTTAAAGACTACGGCAACTCCAGGCAAAGCCTTTGCGTCTTCCGGTTCGATGGTCGCCCAGCATCCGGTCAATATGATCTGCTGAGCTCCCGCTTTGAATGCCTGGCGTACCTTTGCCCTCGAATCCGATGCTGCCGCTGCGGTGACGGCACACGAGTTGATAACCACCAGATCTGCATTCCTCGGAGTGTCAATAATTTCATGCCCCGACAGTCGAAAAACAGCTGCCATATGCTCGATCTCTGCCTGGTTCAGGCGGCAGCCAATGCTATCAAAAAAGACTTTCATATCCTATGGTTGTAAAACAATAAAATTATCAAAAAAGACATCGGCACCGGTTGTTTCGTACGTTCCGACAATCAATCCAATTTTGCCTTGCGTGAAACTGCCATCTTGTACTTCTGCAAGAAGAGTACCATTGACAGTCAGCCTTAATGAATCACCTTTGCAGATTGCCTGGATGTGGTTAACAACACCACCCTGACGAATAACCTCGCTGAACTGTAAACCGCCTTCTGAGTCGATCAGGTTCAGGCTGCCATTCGCCATTTTAAAGATACCGTAATAGCCATCATGACTGAGAAGAAAACCGTAGTAATTATCTTTATCCTGGTATCGGCAAACTACTCCAAACGCATCATTCGTTGGACCACCAAGCAAAACTCCATCTACCTCTATCTGACTATCTTTAAACAGATCATTAGTTGTTGTCCATAGAAGCGAATTTGGGGTATTTACCTTTATCTCAAGACCTTCATAAATGAAATTAATCTCGCCGATATTGTTTCCTGAAGTACCCCAGCCGTTCGAATTACTTGAAAAATCTTCAGAAAAGAGTAACGAACCACTCACGGATGATTCCTTGAGTTTTCCAGGGCTACTCAACAACTGGCAACCTGAAAGAGTAAAAGCCAGGATCAGAAAAGAAAGTATGATTCGTTTTTTCATGGACGGTTCCTTTTTCCAATGATTCAACCACCAATTTGCCGGATCAGACGGTTGGCGTTTTCTCGAATACGGTTATCGGTGGCAAAGACAGCCGCCTGCTGCAAATAATAAAGCGCGTTTTTTGTGTCACCTTTTTCCATGTAAAGTTGTCCAAGGTGATATAAAATCTCCGCCTGGTTGGGCGCGACTTGATTTGCCTGCAGATAAAATCGTTCCGCTTCACTTAGATTGTCCATGATCATATAGACTGTACCCATAAGATCAAGCAACGAGGGTGAATCCGGGTTTAGCAGTAACGCACGCCGCGCGGCTTCGAACCCTTCGGTATCCACTTTGTAATTATGCAGAACACAAAAGGCAGCCAACTGCCTCCATGTGACCCAGTTCTCTGAGTCCATCAATGTTGCCATTTGATAGTGCATCAGGGCTTCTTCCAGGTTTCCCTGCAGCGCCAGAGTAGCGCCGATCTCGATCTGCCATGTACTTTCATTGGGGTTGTTTTCAGCGGCAGCGTACAGGTAGATCAAAGCCACGTCCAATTTGGATTGACGCCGGTAGTATAACGCTGCCAGGCCATTTACAATATCCGAGTGGGGATCCAATTCGAGTGCTTTTTGCAGATAAGGGTATCCATCTCCATTTACGTGTTGTACCGCCTCACCAGCCAGCGCCCAGGCGTAGGCATTTTTTGGATCAATCGCTGTTGAATTGAGGAAAGCCGCGCTCGCAGCCTCCCATTCTCCCAGGAGACTCAATTCCTGACCAATATATATAAACCTTGAAGCATCCTGACCCAGGACTTGAGTGGTCAAGATTATATTCATAAGAGCACTACTGGCTACCTGATATTCCATATCCGACAGGGCATCATTAAGGAAGAAAACCGCATCATCCGGCTGTGTGGCAGCTAATTGCACACCCAGCGCGTAATTGATCTTGTGATCGTTTGGGTCTAATCCGTGCGCCAGCAGAAGAGTTGTTTTTGTTCCATTTGAATCGTTGATCGATTCCTGCACCTCAGCCAATTCCAGTAGGAACCTGGTATCGACCACTCCCCTTTCACTCACGCTTCTGAAAATATCACGGGCTTTCTCATATTCGCCCAACGCCAGAAAGCACTTCCCATATTCGAACTCACCTCTCGCGGTCAGCTTTCCTGCTTTGTCCACAGTCGCAAAGGTGGTAATGGCTGCCTGGTATTCCTCCATGGCATACTGTAATTCACCCAATCGGAGCCACTTATCATAATGCCACGGCTCGTAAGACAGGATTGTTTGTAGTGCTTCTGTTTCATTCAAGCGCGAACTATTGACCTGAGCGTAGGCGGCATCTCTAAAGCCCTGTGACAATCCAAATGCGTGCACTCCGGTAGGTACGAAAAACGCCGCTATAACCGGGAGCAAGATCAGTACGAATATGCTGATATTTCTGACATACCGCATATTAGTATTATAGCCGAGAGTAATCCAAGAAAGAGCCGCTTAACAATGTTCAGATGATTAGCTTGACACTCATTTATTTAGATTGTAGAATTTTTTTGTCGCGGAGCGGGTTAGCCCCCGCTTTAAATTCTTTTCTTTGTGGAGAGATAAAGTATGTCAGAACGTTTTGTTGGGACCGTCAAGTGGTTCAACCCCGCCAAAGGCTATGGTTTCATTGGACGTGATGGGGCGGAAGATGTATTCGTTCATTTCTCTGCCATCCAGATGGACGGCTACCGTGTCCTTAAAGAAGGACAGAAAGTGGAGTTTTCTGTAGAAAAAGGTCCCAAAGGCCTTCAAGCAGCCGATGTGACTGCGATTGCCTAAGTTAGAAGTTCAAGCGCAAACAGAGCTGAGGTTTCTCAGCTCTGTTTTTATCTATAATGCTTGCTTCATCCTTAGCATCGCCTCGATCAACATTCCCTCCGGGCAGCCGAAATTTAATCTCAGGAACCCTTCACCTGCTCTGCCAAATTCCCGTCCGTCATTCATGGCGACTTTTGCTTTATTCAGGAAAAATATGAACGGATCATCGATTTCTTTCAGTCCCCGGCAGTCCAACCATGCCAGGTAGGTACCTTCGGGGATCGACATCTTGATCCCTTTGAGGTTTTCATGAACGAAACGGACAAGCAAATCGCGGTTGCTTTGAAGAACGCTCAGCAATTCTTCCAACCATTCACTTCCGTCTTTATAAGCACTGTATGCTGCTGTAAGCCCCAGCACATTCACATGCCCGAGCAATCCCCGTCGAGCGGATTCGATCTTCTCTCGAAGTTCCTTGCTTGTACATATGATCACTGAGCATTCCAATCCAGCTATATTGAAGGTTTTGGAAGGAGCGATGAGTGTTATTGTCCTTTGACTAATTTCCTCGCCAAGAGAAGCGATCGGGGTATGCCGGTATCCTCCGTAGATCAAATCGCTGTGGATCTCATCACTGCAAATAAACACATTATGTCGCAGGCAAATCTCTGCCAGCTTTTCAAGTTCGTCTTTTCTAAACACCCGTCCCACCGGGTTATGTGGATTGCACAGTAAGAAAACCCGGGTATCTGGTCGAAGACCTCTTTCGAACGCGTCAAAATCAATAATGTATTGGCCGGTACCGCTTTGCACCAGGTCAACTGTAATCCCATCAATCCCTGCATTTCCCGGTGCAGTCAGGAATGGCGGGTACACCGGCGTCTGCATGATCATCGAGCCTTTTCCACCACTCAAAGCCTGGCAAACCAGGTTGAAACCAGAGACAACCCCTGGAACGAAAATCAAATCGTCTGTGGTGATCTTCCACGAATATCGCTCATCCATTCGCTCGACCACGACCTGTTTTAGCTCATCACTAATCATCGGGTAGCCGAATATCCCATGTTCCACGCGTTGTTTTAATGCGTCAATCACAGGTTGTGGGGAGACAAAATCCATGTCTGCCACCCACATGGGTAAAACATCTTTACCATACAAACCCCATTTTACGCTTTCTGTTTTTCGGCGATCAGGAAAACTCTTAAAGTCATACATGGATATACGCAATCCTTTATATTCAAAAAAGTTCTTCTATTATAATCATTAGCAAATGAACTGGTTCAATAATTGTCATATGTGATTAAGAAAAAGATCATTCATGGAAAATATTCCTTCATTTGAACTTCTCTCTGCGCAAAACTGGAAAGATTACGCCCTGCTCGATAGCGGAAATGGTATGAAGCTGGAACAGTTTGGCGACTATTCTCTTATTCGTCCCGAACCCGAGGCCGTCTGGTCGCCAGCCCTGCCCGAATTTGAATGGAAAAAGGCAGCCGCTACTTACAAACCCTCACCTGAAGAGAATGGCGGTCACTGGGAATACGCCCGCAAACTTCCCGAACGCTGGCGCATGACTTATGGTTCGCTTTCCTTCTGGGTGCAGACATCCGCGTCGCGCCATTTGGGTGTGTTTCCCGAACAATCCTGTCAGTGGGATTGGGCTGATAAGGTAATTCATAACGCGAAAACACAGCCAAAAGTCCTCAACCTTTTCGGTTACACCGGATTGGCAACGCTGGCAGCCGCCAAGGCAGGTGCGCAGGTCACCCATCTCGATGCCTCCAAAAAAGTTGTCACCTGGGCAAAAGAGAACCAGACTCTCTCTGGCATTAGCGAGCTTCCCATTCGCTGGATCGTTGATGACGCGCTCAAGTTCGTTCAGCGCGAAGCAAGGCGTGGAGCGAAATATCAAGGAATCATCCTCGACCCCCCGAAATTCGGTCGCGGTCCCAAGGGCGAGGTCTGGGAATTTTACAAACTGTTGCCAGGGCTGCTCAAAGCCTGCCGTGAGATCCTCGATCCTCATCCACTATTTATTCAATTAACAGCATACGCTGTCAAAGCCTCCGCGGCTACCATGTTTTTTGCCGTGGAAGAAATGATGCGGAATTTCGACGGCACCACCACCTGCGGTGAGATCGGACTTACAGAAAAATCTGCTGGGCGTTACCTTTCAACAGCGATTTATGCCCGTTGGACAAGTGCTCAAAACATATCATAGAAACGGAGGGAACAGATTATGAGCAACGCTATTGGAAACAGTTGGAATTTGGTGAAATCCAGCGCGAAAGTTCTCAGCCAGGACAAGGAACTGGCTCTCTTCCCTGTCATATCCTCGATCGCTATGGCTATCCTGACCGTTGTCTTTTTTCTTCCATTCGTCTTCGCGGGAGCAATCGATTCCATTTCACAAAACGGGTTGAATTGGGTCCACTATGTCATACTGTTCACTTTTTATATATTCCAGTATTTCATCATTGTTTATTGCAATACAGCTCTGGTAGGCGCCGCTCTCATCCGTCTTCGTGGTGGTGATCCGTCAGTGAAGGATGGATTCAATACTGCCAACAAACGTTTCGGGAAGATCTTCCTGTATGCTCTCATTTCTGCTACTGTTGGCGTGATCCTGAGTCTCATCCGCGATCAGGGAAAAAACATTGGCAAGGTGATCTCCTCCATCATCGGTTTTGTTTGGAATATTGCCACATTCCTTGTCGTGCCGGTTCTGGCAGCTGAAGACATCGGACCGATCGATGCCATCAAACGCAGCGTAGAGTACATGAAGCGTACCTGGGGTGAACAATTGGTTGGTAGCTATGGTATAGGGATCGTATTCAACCTGATTGGTTTTCTCGTCTTCCTGGCATGTGTGGCTGGTGCCTTCCTGGCTTATTACTTCTCCCTCGCTGTCTGGGTTTACATCGGCCTCGGCGCCTTCCTGATTTTGGCAATCATGGTCATTGCACTCATCAGCTCCACCTTGAATGGGATCTATACCGCCGCTCTTTATCAATTTGCCAGTACCGGAGAGGCAGGTATATTCTACGATCCTGCGGTTTTACAAGGCGCATTCAAGATAAAATCTAATTAGTCAACAGATACTTCGAAAAATTTTTTCATTCGTTGACTCTCAAGGTGCACGTAAAAAATCAACGTGCACCTTTGCATTTTTACTTTGTACAAATCCAGCAATTCATCTTATCTCACATCTGGAGATAAAATAATTACATGATCATCGCTGAAAAGGACGCCAAATCCATCCTGTCCAAATCACAGATCCTCCCCTACGTAATCAATCCTTACACGGGTTGTCAGCACGCTTGTATCTATTGCTATGCTAAATTCATGAAACGATTCACGGGTCATCAGGAGCCCTGGGGCGATTTTGTCGATGTCAAAACCAATGCGCCTGAGTTATTAAAAAAGGAGATACTCAAGAAAAAACGCGACCGTGTCTGGGTCAGTGGTGTGTGTGATCCCTACCAGCCGTTAGAGGGTAAGTACAAACTGACTCGACAGTGCCTGGAGATTTTAGCTGCCAATAATTGGCCCGTGACAGTACAGACACGCTCCCCGCTGGTCACCCGCGATATCGACATCCTCAAAACCGGTAGTGAGTTTGAGGTTGGCATGAGTATCACTACTGGCAACGACGATATCCGCAAGCTTTTTGAGCCTCATGCGCCTTCCATACAAAGCCGTGTTTCCGCTCTCGAGGAACTTCATAGCACCGGTATTCGCACCTTTGCCATGATCGCCCCGCTCCTTCCGGACGCCGAAGGGTTGGGCGAACAGCTCTCGGGGAAAATCGATCACGTCATCTTTGACCGTATGAATTACAGCAATGCTACCTGGGTATATCGTCAAAACGGTCTGATGGAATTTCTCTCGGATGAATACTATGACCGGACGATGACCCTTTTATCATCCAAATTTGCCAGTTCCGGTATCGATTTATAAGGAAGGGATGGAGAGCAAACGGGCGAGAAAAAATCTCCTCCGTTATTATCTATTCTTCCGGGTTCAGCACCCTACGTAGTGGAAGATCTGTTCTAGTAGATTTATAGAGGATCTCGAAACTAAAAGTTTTGTAGATGCGAATTTTCATGAGCAGCGACTCAACCAAGAAAGTTGAATTACCAGTCACTACTTGAGAGATGGAAGCCTATCTGGTATCGCTCACCTTCCCCCGCCCTTTAGCGGATTGTGCCAGATTTTTTCGGAGCGGGCGAAAGGGCGAAAAGAATTAAAGTGATAACGATCAGATACACTCTGATTCGTTTCAATTTTGCCTCAGGAAATTAATTAGGAATTCCTGATACTTTGACGAAGCCAGGACTGGAATGGTTCCTGCTTAATCTTTTACCTGATTGGATTCTGCAGAAACCGAAATCGAGCTTGTTTTCGGCAGTCTGAATTTAAACCATGCCACCGGGACGACAATCAAACAGGCAATTGCGGTAATCCAGAATGGCGTTTGTGGACTGAATTTTTCCCATAGTTGTCCACCAATCCAAGGCATTGGGAGTGATAGGACTCCCAACGAGGTTCCAAAGAATCCAAAAGCCAATCCCCGTTTCTCCTCCGGAACCACTCTTGAAATCAGTGAACTGTACGCTGGAGATAGTACACCATCTCCTAAACCCATCAGGATTCGTGAGAGCAGGAAACCGAAATAAGACGAAGCGGTAACCATCATAACCAGACTGGCAGCCAGCATGGCAAAGCCGCCCGTTAGAATGGTACGCTCTGACCATTTATCTGTCAGCCAGCCACCGATGAAATTGCCAAGGATACACGCGCCACCAAAGAACGACCCGAACAATCCTATTTGCTCAACCGTCAGATGCCCAATATCCGACAAATAGATCGGGAAGAGCTGAGATGTTAAATTGAACGAGGTATCAAGCAGACCATCTGTCACCCAAATCCAGGTCAGGATGCCACCAGCGAAAAGCAATCCAAAGATTGAAACCAACTGGGTTTTAAGACCCTTAAAAGAGATCTTTTGCGGTGTCCGTTCCGGTTTGAAACGCTCGGAAAGCGCCATGTAGACGCGCAGCAGCGTCGCCAGCAGGAAGAAGATGAAGGCTACAACCAGCATCGCTTTGAAACTCACCCGGTAGGCTAAAATACCGCCCAGGATCGGACCGATGACCGTAACCACCATATAGATGCCTTGAATAACGCCGAAAACCCGTCCCCGCACTTCCTCTTCAGATTGTTCGGCGATGTAGGCATTGAAACTCGGCACCACGAAAGAGCTTGAAACAAATTCCACGCACAACCCGACCATCACCCACTGCCAGGATGGTGAAACGAAGAAGATGAGATAACCAAACACGGTGACCACACTGCCAATGGCGATCGCGCGCAGCCGTCCGACCGTATCCGACATCCAGCCGCCGAAGATCTGTAAAACGATTGGCACCAACGAAGCCACTGTATACACTAAACCCACCTGAGCCACTGAAGCACCCAGTTTGATGAGATACAAGGACAACATACTGTTCAACATCTCCCCCGCAATATTCGCCAGGATCATTCCCAGCAAAAACCAGCGCAGATTGACATTGACCATGGAGAAAATGTTCTTCTTCATTAAATACCTTATCTATGAAATTTCGTTGATCGTACGCAGGGAAAGAAGCTGTATTCCTGCAAAGAAAAACCCAAAGAAGAGATGATTATTATATCCAAATATGCGCAAATAACGGGAAAATAGTTTAATATTAATGAAAAAAAATTTATATTATAGAATTATTGATTGATGGAGTGAAACAGAATAATTATGTCGGTCACATCTCGTCAATATAACCCATCTTGCGATTACAACCTTATCAGTCAATTTTTGATTGATAACCATATCGAAGGTAATCAAGACGGCAATTGGTTGGAACCTGCTTGGGAATACATGTATTACCACCCTTATTTAGATCAATCCCTTTTACCTTTGATCCGAATTTGGGAAGACGATGGAAAAATCGTAGCGTTGACTCACTTCGAATGCACCTTTGGTGAAGCATTTTTTCAGTTCGATCTGGACCACAAGTTTTTATTCCCTGAAATGCTCGATTATGCCGAACGAAATCTATCAGCGATCATACAAGAAACCGGTAAGCGGGTCCTTCACGCTTTCGTGAATGACAATGCGCCAGATTTCGTGCGCCATATAGACGCACAAGGATATTCCATCGATAAATCTGAACACCGTCCGATATTTTCGCTTCCCATTTACCCTTCCATCCAGCCAATCGAACTACCGAAAGGTTATCGAATTACGGATCTGAAGGAAAGCAGTGATTGGAGCAAGGTAAATCGGGTGCTCTGGCGCGGCTTTGATCATGAAGGAGAACCTCCATGTGACGAAGCTGAATTGGAGAGTCGCCGAAGGATGTTTGAAACCCCTAAAGCAAAACTTGATCTCAAGATTGCGGTGGTTTCACCCAAAGATGATTTTATCGCTTTTTGTGGAACCTTTTACGAACCTGTCAATCATTACGCTTACGTCGAACCTGTCGCCACTGACCCGGATTATCGCCGTCTCGGCCTTGGAAGAGCAGCCGTCCTGGAAGCATTACGTCGCTGCGCTTTGCTTGGTGCTGACGTGGCTTATGTTGGTTCGGATCAGCTTTTTTACCAGTCACTGGGATTTAAAAAAGTATTCACATCTGAATGTTGGACGAAGGTATTTTGACCTAAATTTAAAAAAAGTCACGCGAGGCATGAATCGAATACCGCGCGTTTTTATCTCTGACGCGCTGAGACGAACTTATCCGTTCTGAAAAAATCACAGTTTTATAAAAACGATCGTCTTCTCCTGGGCAGGTGAGATCTCAAAAGGTTCCAGGGAGTATGTGCGCGTTTTCGCATCGAAACTTCCAGGCTGTGAGAACTTGAAATCCTCCTCTACCCCGCGCACGTGGATTCGGTAAACCCGTTTCACTGGGACCAGATTTCGATCTCCTTCTGTCGCGTGGATGATAAACTCATTTCCATTTAGCGCGAAACGGGTAATGGCGAATTTTCCGTGGATATAATCCGTTGTCGTGCCATCGTCTTCGTACAACTCAAACCAGTTATCCTCTCCGGGGAAGACGTATAAATCCAGCGTACCCGGATTATCGATTCCGCCCCAGCTGACCATCGGACCCAGTGGGACAATGGCTCCTGCCCTGGCAAAGACGGGAACATCTTCCAAATCCGCCGTGATCGTGTGCCAGCGATTCCCCTCGAAGTTCGCGCCATCGAAGAAATTGGTCCACTTCCCTGCCGGGAACCAGACTTGTTTCTCAGCCCGCGTTGAGCCTGCCGGAGCCGCCGAGGTGATTGGCGCGGCAAACAACTCACTGCCAAAGAAATATTGATCCTTTGCCCGATAAGCCTCAGGTTCGGTCATGTGGCCGTAATACATCGGCGTTACCAAACTGATGCCAGTCTGGTACGCACGCCACGCCATACTGTAAATGTATGGGATCAACGCGTGCCTGAGCTGCATGGCTGTCCGCGCCGCTTTGAAGTAGCGCTCTGGTTTCAACCACGGACGCCGTTCCAGCTCTGCCCGCTTGGTGGAATGCACCCGGAAGATCGGACTGAAGACGCCGAATTGAACCCAGCGCAGGTAAAGTTCAGGGGTCAGGTCTTTGAACATATGTCCCCCCAGGTCGTGACTCCACCAACCGTAAGCAACATTTGCTGCTGTCGCCGTGAAATACGGTTGATAAGCCAGCGTGCGCCACTGGACAAACGTGTCGCCGCTGAACCCGATCGGGTAACGGTGGTTCCCCAGCCCACCCCAACGCGAGAACACAAAAGGACGCTTCCTCCCATCCCGTCCCAAATCCTGGAAATGCAAATGGTTGAGCCACCATAGAGGGTCCAGCCCGGGGATGCTGCTGGTGCGTTTCTGCTGGTAATCCATCCACCAGAAATCGACCCCTTCATGGATTCTCTTCTCGGATGGATGCCCGTAATCCCCGGATTCTTCGTAGGGATGGTGGAGAATATCGAAATAACCCTCAGCGAAGCGTGGATTGGCTATATCGAATGGGATGGGTTTTTTACTTGTGGGATCGATCCCCATCCATTGTGCCAATTCGGGATATTGCGCCTCGTGTGGGTACACACCGTTGGCTGGATGCAGGTTCAACGCGGTCTTTAGGCCCTGTTCGTGCAACCAATGGATCAGCGCAGGTGGATCGGGGAAAAGCTTGCGGTTCCAGGTGTACCCTGTCCAACCATCGGAGCGATTACCAGTCTTGGTGATATGCCAATCCATATCGATGATGCAAATCGATAGCGGTACTTCATGCGCCTGAAAATCCTGCATCAGTGATTTGATATCCTCCTGGCTGTACTCCCAGTAGCGGCTCCACCAATTGCCCAGGATGTAGCGCGGGATCATCGGAATTGCTCCAGCCACCCGAGTGAAATCACGCAGGCAGGCCCGGTAATCGTCGGCGTATCCAAAGAAATACAGATCGCTGGTTTTACTCTTTCCCCGTCCGAATAATGATCGGGGTGCATTATCGTCCCTGACAGTCATCCAACCATTCGCGTCGAATACCGGGGTGGTTGAATCATCCACCACCACCCAACCAGCACGTGAAAGCAACCCCTTCTCCAGGCGTGTATTACCAGCATCCCCGTCGAGCGTGCGTGCCGTCCCCTTCAGGCTGTCTTTCTGGCTGTCACCGTAATGCCAGATCAACCCGCTGTGTTTGAGCTCGATCCATAAAGTCTCGCGTTTAAATCCCCGTGGATGAGCCACATAATGCAAATATAAATAATCAGTTTTGATCTCGATACCTTCAGCCGTAACCTTCTGCGTAAACGCTGGCACCGGTTGCTGGCGGTACCAGAAGGCTTGAGAGGGTCTGTCTTCGAATTTACCCTGTCTATCGTACTCAATGCGGATCAGACGGTCGGTGATCACTGTAAAGCGAACCGGTCCCGAGCAAACAACGGCGTCGGGATTGGCAATCGGGTGAAATTCAGGAACGGGTGGCAGTGACATGTCGATATCTCCCGGTTATGGTTTCGATCGGAATAGAGCTTGCAGTTTCTTCGTTTGGTGCAGTTCAAAGATCACCAGTTCGTTGGCGCCGGTTCTCAACAACGACGCGGGGACGTAGAGCGAGCGCTGCGGACCGATCCTCCAATACCGCCCCAGGTTGAAGCCGTTCACCCAGGCGATCCCCTTTGTCCATCCCGGCAGAGCCAGGAAGGTATCCATGGGGCGATCCACCTCGAACTGAGCCCGGTAAAATGCCGGAGCATGGATCGGTTGGTTCACTGTTGCGAATTGGACTTTGGACAGGTCATCAAGCGGTAGACAGAAAGTCTCCCATTCGAAGAGCTGGCTGCCGTTGAAGAAAACGCCATCAAGGATCCCTTTGCGGTCCATCAGTTCCGGGCCGAAATTTACCCGGCCCATGTTCTCCACCAGGATGTCCAATCTTCCACTGCTCCCTGGCACATCAATTCGAATCGATCTCCCCGGCAGGTTACGTTCGAAAATACCCAGCGGCTTCCCGTCCAGGAAGACCTGCGCGCGGTCACGCAAGCCGGCGATGGTCAATTTCCCTTTCTGTGGTCCAGCCATCTGCTTGCGGTAGAGGATGAATCCATAATTCTGCCCCAGCGATTCCATTGGTTCTGGCGCCACCGTTTTGACTGGGCTGGACAGCAGCGGCAGTGATTGCCATAGCAATGCTCCCTCAAGGATCTTCACCGGAGCCAGTGCCAGCCTTGGAGCTGGAGACGGCAATGGTTCTTGCGGTAATTGGGTATAGCGTCCGATCACCTTTCGCAGCGCGTGATACTTTTTCGTCAACTCGCCCGATTCTGAAAGCGGTGCGTCGTAATCGTAGGAACTGACCATGGGCAGGTACTTGCCAAAGGAGAAATTGGCGCCGCTCATGAAGCCGAAATTGGTGCCGCCGTGCCACATATACAGGTTGACCGAAGCTCCTGCTTTAAGGATGCGATCCAGGTTGCGCGCGTTGGCCCGCGGAGATCGAGTCTGGTGCCAGATGCCCCAGTAATCGAACCAGCCATCCCAGAACTCGGTGCACATCAGCGGCCCCACCGGTTGGTGCTGGCGTAGCGCTTTGAAACGTTCCTCCGGCGCTCCGCCAAAATTGACGGTGGCATGGACGCCTTCGAGCGTGCCGGCTTTCAGGTGCGTGCCGATCTCGCCGTCCGAGGTGAACAGCGGTACGTCGATTCTGTTTCCCCTCAACAGGTCGCGAAGAGCGCCCAGGTAGGTTTTATCGTCGCCGTAACTGCCGTATTCGTTTTCCACCTGTACCATCAGGATCGGCCCACCGTGCGAGATCTGTAGCGGAGCCACCCGCGCCAGGATCGCCTTGAAGTAACGCTCGACCGCCTCCATATAGGGAGGGTAGGAACAACGTACGCGCATGTTTCTGTCTTTGAGCAGCCAGGCCGGCAGCCCGCCAAAATCCCACTCCGAGCAAATGTACGGTCCGGGGCGGAAGATCACCTTCAGCCCGTGCGCCGCGGCAGCTTGGATGTACGCCGCCACGTCCAAATTACCCTCGAAGTGAAACTCCCCCGGTTTCGGTTCGTGCAGGTTCCAGGCCGCATAGGTCTCGACCGTGTTCAGCCCCATCAATCGCGCTTTTTCAAATCGATCGTCCCAATACTCCCGCGGTATGCGGAAATAGTGCATCGCCCCTGAAATGATGCGAAAGGACTGCCCATCAAGCAAAAATTCATTTCCCTGGATTTGGAAGGTAGACATGGTACCTCACAATGAATAATATTCTCTAGATACTACATGATTTCATGCGAACCCGCAATAAAGCGCGTCAATTAACCTTCTCCTTCGGTTTCTTCCTCATCGATAAAGAAAAACTCTGCGCTTGTATGGCGCAGAGTCGATTCATTCATTTTGGGTTATCCCGGATATTGCTTGAATAGCTGCCCCCATGGACTCTCCTCCAGCCACTCATCGACCACTTTCTTCCCGTTCTTCGGATACCAGTAGTGGTCATGGTAATACTCGCTGGCGAATATGAACATCTTGACCAGTGGGGTGTGGAATAATAGCTTTTGGAAGATCTTCAGTGGTGAGCGCCATAGCAGCATTCCGGTGCCCGTTCCCAGGTTGACGCCAACCTTGAAGTTCCAGCGCTCGTCCGCCACCTCGGGCATACCCACGATCTCGATGTCCGCCGGGTTGCCCTGACCCAGACCGCGTTCGGTGGCGTGGGCGATGTAGTCGATCTTCATCGGGTCGAAGCCCATGATGCGCGCAGCCACCGCATCGATGGCAACCTGGTCCGCTGATGCCAAAATGACGTCCTTCTTGTGCGGCATCAGCGTGCGCGGACCGGGACCGCTACCCGCGGTGGTGCCGTCCATGGTGGCGAACAGCCCGGTGTGAATCTCCTTCTGAATAGCCAGCAGGTCACACAGCGTATCGTGGATCCAGGTGTGGGTGTAATGGCGGTTCACATTCAAAAGCCCGCCGAAAGCGTTCTTCATCGCACCGGTTGTCGTTGTGTAGCTGTGGGTCTTCATAGTCGGCAGATGCACGATGTTCTTCCCAAAGAAGTAATCCGGTAGGAATATGCCTTCAGGGAAAATCTTGTCCAGCACTGCCATTTTGGCCTTGGGCTTGTACTCCACCCAGGTCATGTCTTCGGGTTTGAAGTTATATTTCTTGGGGATGCCGTATTTCTCCAACACCGGCCCGAACTTGTTATACCGGTCGCCCAGGTCGGCAATCGTGACCACGGTTTTGTTGTGGACGTTTACCAGGTCGTTGAAGCCTTTCTCCTTCAATGCCATGATCGTCCCTTCAAGCTGCCAGGGTGTGGTGTTCGAGCTGGGATACATCAGATGCCAACTGATGTTATCCTTGAGGATGGTCTTGGCGGAGGGATCCAACGCTTCCTTGATCCCTGCCAGTTCGCACAACCGGCCATAATCCTTCAAAACGGTTTCGGGGGTGGTCCGCAGTATTGCAACTCGTGATTTCTTCATAATCGATGAGAATCCTTTTCAACCCGTTGCCGCGGAATACCTGCAAAACAACGGTATCTAAGTATTTCTGAATTCTACCCGAAAATGATCAACCCTGCATTTGTCCTTGCGTCCTTGTTAATTTATCCATCTGTTGTTACCAAAATCACCCATTTACCCGGAGGATGCTCCTCGTTTTGTTAGGGTTTCATTAATTAAACCTTCGGAGGACAAATCGGCAGGTATAATTGCGGCTGTTGTCGATAATTCTATGTAGGCGTTATTAATTGTGGAAATCACTCAAAAAGCCAGTATACGAAACCTGCTGCTGATTCGCGTCTATTATTTTTTCTATTTCGGCGCCATGGGGGCGGTCAGTCCATTCGTTAATCTTTTTTACATTCAAAATGGCCTGACGGGTACCCAGATCGGTCTTCTGGGCACCATCAGCGCGCTGGTTGGCTTCCTCTCCGCCCCAGTCTGGGGCAGGTTGAACGACGTTGCCCGCCGTCCGCGCGTGGTACTGCAGATCGCGCTCTGCCTCAACAGTCTGGCTTATTACCTCCTCAGCCTACAGCAGGCTTTCCTTTATATGGCGATCATCATCGCATTCAACGCTCTGGTTAGTTCCGGTATCAACCCGCAGTCACAGACCCAGGCGCTGGCTGCTGCCGGTGAAGTGGGTGCCGGCTACGGCAGCATCCGTATGGTAGGGTCGATCGGTTACTCCATCACCGCCGCGGTCAGCGGATACCTCATTCAGCAAACCAGCCTGGCGACTGGGTTCATTGGTTTTGCCGTTCTGAACGTCATCAGTGCCATTATCCTCTTTACCATTCGCACACCTAAAAAAGCCAGTAAGTCCCCCCAGTCCACCCCGGCTCAGCCCAAAATTTCGATGCGCCAGGTGTTTGTTGAGATCACCAAAAACAGTGAACTGATGGCGTACACGGTCGTGGTGATCGTCATTTCAATCCTGGCGAATGGCGTCACCTTTGAATCCGTTTATATGCAGCGCTTAGGCGCGTCTGAATCACTGATCGGCCAACTGGGTACATTTGGCGCTCTGATCGAAATTCCGATGATGCTTTTAGCCGATCGGGTGCAACGCCGCAAGGGCTCCACCCTGACCCTGATCTATTCTTTCATTTTTTACGCGACTGGTTTTTCGATCATCGTGATTCACCCTTCGATCCCAAGCTTTTTCATCTTCCGCTTCATTAACGCCATCGGTTTCAGCCTGTACGCCGTCTCATGTACTTACTTCGTCGTTGAGCGTGCGCCAGGCCAGCAGATCGCCACCATCCTGGCCGTCTTTTCAGTCACCATCAGCAGCATCGTCAACATGATCGCTTCGCCCATCAGCGGTAAGTTGTTCGATCTCGTCGGGCCCTACTGGTTATTCGTGAACGCGATGGTGGGATACATCATCGCTGTTGCGATCATCTATTTCAAGGTGGTCCGTCACGAAAAAACACCCCTGTCTGAATCTCGACCCTGATTTCAATAAAACCGGTTGACTTTTGATAATTCTTCCCATAAACTATTTACATAAATAAATTGACTCTTTCAGCCTGTTCATTACTGGTAGATTTCACTATCCTCACATCAAAAAGGTGATTCCATGGAAAATGAACGAAGAAGGGAAAAACGTCGCAAATTTGGATATTACATGCCGATGGTGGACACGAGTAATCAGGAATGTGTTGGTTACCTTTCTGACGTGAGTCTCCAGGGTTTCAAGCTGGAAAGCCCCAAACCGATCCGCCCGAACGTCAGCTATTCGCTACGTTTGGACCTGACCTCAGACATCTCCAGCCGGCCGTATATCATTATTCAAGCCAAGTCAGTCTGGAGTCACGGCGACCCCATCTTGCCCAATGAATACGTCCACGGTTTTCAAATCCTGAGCATCGCCCCAGAAGATCAGGTCATTTTTCAGCGTATCATCGAGAATTACGGAAAAGCTTGATTTCAATAAATCAGACCGGATATGCTTTCATATCCGGTTTTATGTTTGACATTTTTCCTCTCCCCCTCTACACTTAACCCATGCTTGCCCGTGTGAACGCCTGTGCCGTTATCGGGTTGGATGGGGTAATCGTAGATGTAGAAGTCGATATCACGACTGGACTTCCCAAACCGCCCATGATCATCGTTGGCCTGCCGGATGTGTCCGTGCAGGAGAGCCGTGAGCGCGTCCAGTCCGCCATCCGCAACACCGGACTGGATTATCCGCGCAAGCGTGTGCGCGTCAACCTGGCTCCTGCCACCGTGCGTAAAGAAGGCTCGGCTTACGACCTCCCCATCGCCCTGGGCATCATGATCGCCAACCGCCAGCTTCCACCCGAGTGTCTCAAGGAGTCGTTGGTGATGGGAGAGCTTTCGCTCGATGGCAGCGTGCGCCATATCCGCGGCGTGCTTCCCATGGCGGCCGTCGCCCGCCGTGATGGGTTCAAGCGCGTCTTCGTCCCCGCCGACGATGCTCCCGAAGCTGCCATTTTCCCTGACCTGGAAGTGATCCCGGTCAATTCACTTGCCGACCTCTACTGGCACCTGATCGGACAAAAGATCATCCCACCACAGGTTGTGATGGAGATCGACCAGGTCCCCGCCCAGGTGCAGACCGACTTTCGCGAGATCAAGGGGCAAGAGCACGTCAAACGCGCCCTGGAAGTCGCCGCTGCCGGTGGACATAACCTGCTCATGATGGGGCCTCCCGGTGCCGGCAAGACGCTCATGGCGCGCGCCCTGCCCGCCATCCTGCCGCGCATGAACATCGACGAATCCCTCGACGTCACCCGCATTTATTCCGTAGCGGATCAACTTCCGCCCGGTGTGCCGCTCATTAAGACCCGCCCCTTCCGTGCCCCGCACCACACCATCAGCCACGCCGGTCTGGTGGGCGGTGGTAACTTCCCTCATCCCGGTGAGATCTCGCTGGCGCACCGCGGCGTGCTCTTTTTAGATGAACTCCCCGAGTTCAGTTCACGCGCGCTCGAAGTGTTGCGCCAGCCATTGGAAGACAAAGTGGTCACCATCAGCCGCGCCCAGGGATCGCTCACCTTCCCGGCCAACTTTCAGCTCGTCGCTGCCATGAACCCCTGCCCCTGTGGCTACTACGGCGATTCCACCCACGCCTGCACCTGTTCGCCCGGCACCGTCATCAAGTATCAGCGCCGCATTTCCGGTCCGCTCATGGACCGTATCGACATCCACATCGAAGTCCCTCGCGTGGACTACGAAAAGCTCAGCGACTCGCGCCAGAGCGAATCTTCCGCCGAGGTCAACAAGCGTGTCGAAATCGCGCGTGAGATCCAACGCCAGCGCTTCGCCAACACGGCACTCGCCTGCAACGCGGATATGCACCCCGCTGAGGTGCGCCAATATTGTTCCCTCGACGAATCATGCCGGACCTTGATGCGCGCCGCCATGAACCAGATGCAGCTCTCTGCCCGCGGCTACCACCGCATCCTCAAGCTCGCCCGCACCATTGCCGATCTGGCTGGGTCTGAAGCCATCGCTTCCCCTCACCTTGCGGAAGCGCTGCAATATCGTCCAAGGTTAAGTGATTTTTAGGTTTCCTCCTTTTTGTGGAGGTAAAGAATATGTTTGAAAACCACAATCAACCTCTTTTATCCCGGAAAGCCTACCTCAGGCGGCAGGGCAAACATTTCCTCATCGTCCTGGCAATCATCGGTGGCTCGCTGCTCATGGGCATGTGTGGCTACCATTTCATTGAAGGTCAATCGTGGGTGGATGCAATGCTCAACGCTTCCATGCTTTTAGGCGGCATGGGGCCAGTTGATCCGCTCCACACCACCGCCGGCAAGATCTTTGCTTCATTCTATGCGCTCTACTCCGGTATCGTTTTCCTGGTGATCGCTGGAGTGCTCTTCGCCCCCGCGTTCCACCGCATGCTGCACCATTTCCATCTGGATCTGGAAGACAAGAAATAAATCCCCCGGTGTTCTCAAAATAAAAACTGGATGAGGTTTTCAACTCCTCATCCAGTTTGGTTTTATCTCGGATTCCTACTTAACCACCACTTCGACCGAGTTCAGGCACAGCGTGCTGCCGTCTGCCATGCTGACTTCTTTGAGCTCGATACGCAATTTTGTACCGCTGGCCACCTGAGGCAGAGCCAGGGCATTGTCGAAGGTTGCCGGTGCGCCCATATCCGCTGCGATGACCATAAAAGCGCCTTCATCGAGCACCGCTCCGGTTTCGTCATAGATCGTATACTTCAGCGTGTTCTCAAATGGTGCGATTGGCATGCTTCCTTTCAGCTCAACTGTATTGGTTACTTCTTGACCAGCGTCAGGAGCATCGATTGAAATTGACCGTGCTGCGTCGCTGATAGTCGAATCAAATTTCACCAGTGTCAGGTTCCCGTTATAGAGCTGATATTGTTCGACCACCTTCATGCTTGGGCTGACAGCCAGGTCGTTCACTCCGTGAATATCGGCATCCAATACGATCTTGTTCCCATCCAGAGTCAGCGAATTGATCAACGGACGGTCATCCACCAGCACCGCTGGGACCTGGGTGAAGCCGTTGCCGGACGCTACCAAGCCAATGAGCGACACGAAAGTTCCACTGCCGCCCATGTTTTCTGCCAGCAGCAGCACCGCGTCTTCGCTACCGTCGCCGTTGATGTCGCCAAATGCTGCCTGTGGCAGTAATTGAGCCACCAGGTAATCCGCGCCAGAACCGCCTTCAAATTTTCCATCCGTGAGTAGCACGGTTTTTTGTGATTGCGGGCAATAGATCTCACTATTGTTGAAATCCGCGAGTGTCAATGAATCCGCCGGTGCCAAGGTTTGAGCTGGCTCTGTCAACATCTGTATCGTGGGTGTGGTCGGTACACCGTTCGTGCACGCGCTCATGAGTATTGTCAAGAAAATAATCAGAGTGCTGATGAATCCTTTTGTTTTCATTATTTCTCCAAATTATTCAGATCTTGCATTCTATTTGCAACCGATTCTTCAATTATGAATTTATTAGTAGAAAATATCTTCACCAAATAGACTCCAAACCACTTGATTTTGTTCCACTAAATGTGTATACTAGTGGTAGAAAGTGGTAAAAAATGGGAGAAAGTGGAGCGCCGGAGCCTATCCGGCGTTCGGTATATATAGGAAAGGTAGAACTAATGTTCCTGGGTCAGTACAACCACACGATTGACGAGAAAGGCCGCATCACTTTTCCTTCGCGGCTTCGTGAATTGTTGGCTGACGGCGCCTATATCACCCAGGGGTTTGATAAGAACTTATTGGTTATGCCCTCCGCGCGTTGGAATGCTTTCTCCGAACGCATCATGAAGATGAATATGGCCGATCCCGCGGCTCGTAAACTCAAACGGCGCATGTTCGCGCCCGCAGCAAAGATCGATTTCGACGCCGCCGGCCGTTTCATCATCCAACCCGAATTACGCGAATACGCGGGTATGGCCAATGATGTTGTTATCGTCGGCGTGGGTGAAGACATTGAGATCTGGGCTCCTGAGCTTTGGAAAGAGCAAAAGACCTCTCTGGATGACCCGGAAACAACAGCAGAGAGCTTCTCTACTCTGGATCTTTCCTTCTAATCATATGGCTGAGTCTTCAGTTCCTGAGCCTCGGCAGCACGTCTCTGTTCTTTACAATCATATCATATCTGCTTTACGGCCTGAAAGCCCGGGAAGATACGTCGACGCCACAGTTGGAGCCGGAGGACATGCCAAAGGTATCCTCGAAGCATCGGCTCCACATGGGGAATTGCTGGGACTCGACCTCGATCCTCGGGCGCTGGATATTGCAAGCCAGCGCCTGTTGTCATTCTCCTCCCGGGTTCACCTGATGCATTCATCCTATACTCTCCTCCTACAGGCATTGCGGGCGCTCGGCTGGGACCACGTAGATGGCATCGTCATCGACCTGGGTGTTTCATCGATGCAAATCGACAACCCCGAACGTGGTTTTTCTTTCCTTAAAGATGGGCCATTGGACATGCGTTTTGACCCGTCCCAGCCAACCAGCGCTGATACCCTGGTGAACTCACTTCCCGAGACCGAGCTGGCCGACATCCTCTGGCAATATGGAGAAGAACGTCTTTCGTATCGTATCGCCAGAGCGATCGTCGCCAACCGCCCCCTTCATACTACTGGGGAACTCGCCAAAGTCATAGCAAAGGCGGTCGGAAAAAGTGGTGGTAAAATCCACCCGGCAACCAGGTCATTTCAGGCATTGCGGATCGCCACAAATAGTGAGCTGAATGCTCTCACTGAATTCCTCCCCAGAGCCATTGATGCGCTCAAACCTGGAGGAAGACTCGCGGTGATCTCTTTCCACTCGTTGGAAGACCGTATCGTAAAGCAGTATTTCCGCAGGGAAAGCACCGATTGTATCTGCCCTCCAGATCAACCGGTTTGTACCTGCGGTCATAAGGCACGTATCATGGAAATTACTCGTCATCCCATTGAGGCGGACGAGGAAGAGATCAAGCAAAATCCGCGGGCACGCAGTGCCCGATTAAGAGTAGCTGAAAGATTGAGTAATTTTATTGAGTGACTATGACTGAAGACAGACCGCGACAACGAAGAAAGGAACACGCCTGGGGGAAGTTTTACTTCTCACAGGCATTCAAACAGGCTCCCTGGAGATCTCAAACCCAGATGATTGGTCTGTTCTTCATTGCGCTGGTTGTTGTCCTTCTCGTGGCCGCGGTTTACCTCACCATCAGCGGTCAGGCTTCAGCAGCCGGATTAACCGCTCTCAACCTCGACACCAAACGCTCTAACCTTGAACGCACCATTGCGGATAAAAAAGCCGATCTGGCATTACTTACCTCGGCCTCGATCATGGAACAGCGCGCCAAAGACATGGGTTTTCAACCGGCTGACCCCGACAACGTGATTTACGTGGTCGTTCCAGGCTACACCGGTAGACAAACCGCGATTCTGGCACCTCCTCCCGGCATTGTCGAAGAGGAAGGCCCAGTCGTCAAATCCATTTACCGCCAATCCTTGTGGGATTGGCTGTTTCAGGGGATTAACCGTTTAAGCAACAGTGTGGAGGGAAAATGATCGACTGGTTTAGATCCCTCCCCCGCATGAAATGGCTGGCGATTATCTTCACCCTGTTCGCTGTCGCGATCGGCGTTCAGATGATTCGCGTGCAGACCAGTGCCAGCGCTAAAAACCTCAACCAGTGGGCTGAGAATTACGGCTATGAATTGCGTACCATCCAATCGGAGCGCGGTTATATCTATGACCGCTGGGGTCACCTTTTGGCTGGCAACAAAGAAGTATACGAAGTCGGCGTTGAACTGCAATACGTAGCTAACCCCATCACCATTGCCACCACCCTCGCTTCTATCACCGGAGCCGATTACAACACAGTTTTCACCGCTGCCAGCCAGGCTTATGTTGCGGGCAGCAGTGTCTATGTCACCGTAGCCGATTTCGTCGACGTTGACAAGATTAACCAGATCGAAGCCCTCAAAGAACAGTACGAAGAGAGCAATCCCTACGGAGAAGATCCGGATAAGCCCTCCCTGCGTGGCCTGGTCTGGTCGGCGCATCTTCAGCGTATTTACCCAGAAAATTCACTGGCTGCGAACGTGCTCGGTTTTTATCCTTACCTCGATCGTGAAAACGGACGCGGTTTCTTTGGCGTTGAAGAAGAATACAACGATTTACTTGCTGGCGAGAAGAAACAAGGCTTGATTCCTCTCGACCCCTATCAGATGGAAACCATTCCCACCGCGCCCGCTGGAGCCAGCCTCATCCTCACCATTGACCGCGATATTCAACGCTCCACCGAGAGCATCCTCGATGCCGCTGTCAAAAGTACGGGCGCGGATAACGGTACGATCATCGTCATGGATCCGAAAACAGGCGAGATTCTCGCCATGGCCAGCACCCCGCGCATGGATCCCAACAAATACTGGGAATATAGCGATATTTTCAAGTCAGGCATTCCATACAACAAAGCCATCAGCCAGGTTTACGAGCCCGGATCAGTGTTTAAGATACTTACCATGGCCGGTGCCATTGATGCCGGTGTTGTCAAACCCGAGACCGGTTTTACCGACTCCGGTGCGATCGAAGTTGGCGGTGTGACAATCTACAACTGGGATCGCGGCGCCTGGGGCCCTCAGACCATGGTGGGTTGCCTGCAGCACTCTCTGAACGTCTGCCTCTCCTGGGTCGCCACTCAGTTAGGAACTGAAAAGTTCTACCAGTACCTCGACGCTTTCGGTATTGGTCATCGTACCAATATCGACCTGGCTGGCGAAGAGGTCTTCCCGCTTTCCGAACCCGGCGATCCGATGTGGTATCAGGTCAACCTGGCAACCAATTCGTTTGGTCAGGGTGTTGCCGTCACTCCCATTCAAATGGTCATGGCAGCCTCTTCTCTCGCCAATGACGGGAAAATGGTATCTCCGCATGTTCTGAAAGCTTATATCCAGAATGGCCAGCAATACAATACAGCCATTCAGGTTGTCGGTAACCCGATTTCCGCTGAAACGGCTCATACCATCACGAAAATGCTCGAAACCTCCCTCCAACAGGAATCTTCGGACGCTCTTGTTGAAGGTTACAGCGTAGCCGGTAAGACTGGTACCGCTGAAATTGCCGTGAACGGTCAGTATTCCAGCAATCAGACCAATGCCTCTTTCGTTGGATGGGGTCCTACCGACGATCCGCAGTTTCTGGTCTACGTTTGGCTTGAGAAACCCTCCAGTTCCATCTGGGGCTCCGTGGTCGCGGCGCCTGTTTTTCGCGACGTGGTCAAGCAACTCGTCGTCCTGATGAATATTCCTCCCGACGCCGAACGCCTGAGCTTGAAAGGACAGTAGATGTTTACCCTGGCCGATGTACTTGAACCCTTAACCGGTCGCCAGTGGCCTAAAGCTACCCTGGTGATCAGTGATGCCGTCACCGATTCACGCCAGGCGATCCCGGCTTCTCTATTCATCGCTGTCATCGGCGAGCGAACCGACGGGCACGAATATCTCTCCGCTGCTTTCAAGAACGGCGCTTCCGTAGCCCTCATCCAGAGGGATGTTGATCCCTCAATTCCAGTGATCGATACCCGCTCTCCCCTGCCCGAAGACTTTACTCCTCCAGCTGCTCCCTTCGCCATCCGCGTGGACGACACCCTCGTCAGTCTGCAGAAGATCGCTGGTGCCTGGCGCAGCAAACTGGACGTTACAGTCATCGGAATCACTGGTAGCGTGGGCAAATCCACTACCAAGGAACTGGTTGCCGATGTACTCAGCCGCCGTTTTCGCACGATCAAAAACCAGGGTAACCTCAACAACGAGATCGGCCTCCCCATTACCCTCTTGAAAATGAGCCGTGGGACCCAATGCGCGGTCACTGAAATGGGTTTTTACCAACCTGGCGATATCAAATTCCTTTGCGATCTTGCCAAACCGCAGGTGGGTATCCTCACAAACATCGGTACGGTTCACGCCTCACGTGCCGGCTCGCAAGAAGCCATCGCCCGTGGTAAGAGTGAACTGGTCGAATCGCTTCCCGCTGCTCCCGAAGGGACTGCAATCTTGAATTTCGACGACCCCTGGATCAAACCCATGGCCACGCTCACCAAAGCCAGAATCTTCTTCTATGGCTTAACCTCAGAAGCCGAGCTCTGGGCGAATAACATTCAGAGCAATGGCTTGGATGGCATCAGTTTTACGGCGCATTATCATGGCGAATCCTTCCACTTAAACGTGCCACTCATTGGTCAGCATTCCGTGCAGACCGGGCTTCGTGCCATCGCTTCCGGCCTAACCCTGGGACTCACCTGGGACGAGATCGTGTCCGGATTGCAAAATTCGCGCAATCAGCTTCGTCTGGTGGCTGTTCATACTGAGCAAGGCGCCTTGATTCTTGACGATACATACAACGCCTCTCCCGAATCCACCCTGGCTGCCCTGGGACTTCTCTCCGAGATCCCTGGACGCCATATCGCGGTTCTGGGTGGAATGTTCGAGCTTGGGCAATACGAGAAAAGCGGGCACGAAATGGTTGGTATCCGCGCATCCGAAGTGGCAGACCGCCTGATCACTCTGGGTGACAACGGAAAAATGATTGCCGACGCCGCCTTGCGCGCGGGGATGCGCTCAGAAAAAATCGAAAACCTGGATAACACAGATCAGGTCGTGAACTCGTTACGCTCATTGCTTCGCGAAGGGGATGTGGTCCTGGTCAAAGGCTCACATGGCTTGCGAATGGACCGCATCGTCACCGATCTGGAGGTTGAAGAATGAAAGATACATCTCTGGCCCTCTCCTTAAGTGGATTGGCCTTTATCCTAGCAGTCATCTGGGGTAACCCTCTGTTACGTGTCCTGCGGCATTTCAGAATCGGCAAGATGATCCGCGTGGAAGGTCCTGACAGCCACATTACCAAGATGGGCACTCCCACCATGGGTGGTCTGATGATCCTATTACCCGTAACCATCCTGACCATTCTCCTCAATGCCGTATCTTTGCTTGGCTTGAACCTTCTTGGAAGCTCCGTGATCGTTCCGTTGGTAGTAATGATTGCTTTCGCCCTGCTCGGCGCGATTGACGACTGGGAAGGTATCCGCGGCCCTCGCCGTGGCCTGGGTATGCGCGCCAGTACCAAATTCGTTCTCCAGGTCATTTTGGCCCTCATCACGGCATATTTCTTGCGCAACGTTCTACATGTCCCACAGATGTACTGGCCGGGCTCCAACACTGTAATCAACCTGCACGGTTGGTACATTCCCATCGCCACCTTCATCATCGTTGGCATGTCCAACGCGGTCAATCTCACTGATGGTCTCGACGGCCTTGCCGGGCTGATCTCCGCCACTGCTTTTGCCGCCTATGGCGCGATTGCACTCATGCAGGGTGATGTTTTCGTCGGTCGTTTCTGCTTCACCATCGTCGGCGCTATTTTTGGGTTTCTCTGGTTCAACGTCCACCCAGCCATGCTTTTCATGGGCGATCTCGGTTCGCTGTCCCTTGGAGCAGTGTTGGGCGTGGTCGCTCTCATGACCGGGCAATGGCTATTATTGCCTCTCATCGCTGTCATCCCCATCAGCAATATCGTCAGCGACGTGCTACAAGTGGCTTACTTTAAGATCACTCACGGGAAACGTCTCTTCAAGATGGCTCCCCTCCATCACCACTTTGAATTATCCGGCTGGAGCGAAACCCAGGTCGTTCAACGCTTTTGGTTGATTAGCCTGCTCTGTACCATGGTTGGACTCGCCGTCGCGTTAGTATAAGGAGATTACGTGAGCAACTGGACTGGAAAACGCGTTTTGATCATCGGAGCCGCCCGTCAGGGTCAGGCTCTGGCGCGTTATCTTAGCCATGAAGGAGCACGAGTTATTCTGAATGACAAGCGCACCGGAAAGGAAATGGACGAAATCCGTTCAGCTTTCACCCAAACCAAGGTGGAATGTGTCTTCGGTGAACATCCCATCGAATTATTGGACAAGGTCGAAGTAGTCTGCCTTTCCGGCGGAGTGCCGCTCACCCTCCCCATCGTACAGGAAGCCGCCAAACGCGAACTTCTCATCACCAATGATTCACAGATCTTTATGGAATCGGTTAAAGCCCGGGTGGTCGGCATTACTGGTTCTGCTGGCAAAACCACCACGACAACATTGGTTGGTCGCATGGCGAAGGATGCTGTCAAAGGCAATCACCAGGCCTGGATCGGTGGCAATATCGGTTTGCCTCTCGTGGAATATCTCGATGAGATCCAAAAAGAAGACCTGGTCATCTTGGAACTCTCCAGTTTCCAGCTTGAACAAATGACTATCAGTCCCAACATCGCCGCGGTTCTGAATATCACACCCAACCATCTGGACCGTCACGGCAGCATGGCCGCATACACCGCTGCCAAAGCTCATATCATTGACTTCCAACACAAAGACGATGTGGCGATCCTCGACCGCGAAGACAAAGGCTCGTGGGATCTGCGGTCTAAGGTCAAAGGGCGCCTGGTCACCTTCGGGCTCAGACAACCTGAAGCAGGCATGATCGGCACTTGGTTTGATGGTAAGAACATCATGCTACAAACCGACTCTGGTAATGAAAAAATCATGCCCCGTGAAACCATAATGCTGCGCGGTGAACATAACCTCATCAACGTTCTTGCTGCCTGCGCCATCGCTTATGCAGCCGGTTTACCCAAATCTTCAATGATCGCTGGCGTGAAAGATTTCAACGGCGTGGAACACCGTCTGGAGCTTGTGCGCAACTGGCACGGCAGCCTCTGGTATAACGATTCGATTGCCACCGCCCCAGAACGCACGATGGCTGCTCTGCGATCCTTCGACGAACCGATTATCCTCCTTCTGGGTGGTCGTGATAAAGACCTCCCCTGGGATGATTTGTCTCGTTTGATCCATAACCGTGTCGACCACGTCATCATCTTCGGTGAAGCTGCATTCAAGATCACCGCCGCTCTCGGTCAACTTACCCCGGGCGAGCGGTTGTGTAGCATCGCCTGCTACACCGATTTCCAGGATGCGTTGTATATGGCTGCGCAGATCGCTGAACAGGGTGATGTGATTCTGCTCTCACCCGGGTGCACCAGTTATGATGCCTTCCGTGACTTTGAGGAGCGCGGTAATTATTTCAAACAATGGGTGAAAAATCTGCCATGACAACCGCTACGAACACCTCCAGAGCTAAACCAACTATCAAACGCTTCTTTCGCGATAATTTTGACGTTCCCCTCGGAATTGCCGTACTTACTCTCATGGCTTTTGGTTTCCTGATGGTATATTCAGCCAGTTGGCAATATGCCGTTGGCATGGGCAACTCCGCTTATTCGACCGTTGTCAAACAAATGATCATCGGCGTTCTTGGTTGTGGTGTCGCGATTGCCCTCACCTTTTTCGATTACCATCGCTTCCGCAATCTAGTTGTTGTTGCCATGGCTGGTACCATCATTCTTTTGCTTGCAGTGTTGATCTTCGGTTCGATCGGTGATTTCGGTGCCAAGCGTGCCCTATTCAATGGCTCCATCCAACCATCGGAAATCGCCAAGCTGGTCGTAATCCTTTACCTCTGTGTTTGGCTCAATAGCAAGCGTGACGTCATGGATCAGTGGTCTTTCGGCCTCATCCCGTTGATGGGTATCCTGGGTATCACCGCGGGGTTAATCCTGGCCCAGCCGGATGTATCCGCAGCGGCAACAGTGATTATTTTGGGGGGTGTTCTTTTCTATATCGCTGGTGGCAAGTTGCGCCAGATTTTGGTAGTCGTGCTGGTTGCTGGGGTGCTCGGCGCTTTGGTGGTTCTGGTCTATAAAACCGCCCGTGTCCGCCTCACTGATTATTGGAACGGAATGCAAAACCCCGAAAACGCCTCTGATCATGTCAAGTGGTCGCTCGAAGCCATTATCAACGGGGGCGTTTTCGGTGTGGGTCTGGGACGTTCAACCACCAAGTTCATTGGCCTGCCCGTCGCGCCTACCGACTCGATCTTTGCTGTGATCACCGAGGAAACCGGTTTGATCGGTGCTTTCTTCGTGATCGCAATTTATGTTTTCATTCTCTGGCGTGGTATGAAAATCGCCAACGAAGCCAAAGATGACCTGGGCCGATGGATCGCTGCCGGAATCACTCTGTGGATCACCATCGAAGCCATGATCAACATGGGCGTTATCGTCAATCTTCTCCCATTCGCGGGGAATGCCCTTCCCCTGGTCAGTTCAGGCGGTTCCAGTCTGATGACCGTATTAATGGGTATCGGCATCCTCATGGGAGTTTCAAGAAATTCGAAGCTGTCGAAAAACTCAGCTTCAGAAGGGAGTCCTTATGGCAAAGCTGTTGATTTGCGCCGGGGGGACAGGCGGGGGAGTGTATCCCGCCCTGTCGATCTATCAGGCTCTCGCTGATCGCCTCGAGGACGTCCTCTGGGTTGGGGGTGAAGGTGGCATGGAAGCCAACCTGGTCGCTCGCCAGAGTATCCCCTTCCGTGCCATTCCCGCAGCTGGTGTCCACGGCGTGGGTTTGCGCAACCTGCCCGGAAACGTGGCAAAGCTGATCCGCGGCGTATCCACATCCTCACGCATCCTCAAGGAATTCCAACCGGACGTATTGCTCTTCACCGGTGGTTATGTGGCTGTCCCCATGGCCTTTGCCGGACGTCGCGTCCCCACCCTGCTCTATGTACCTGATATTGAACCTGGTCTGGCGCTCAAGAGTCTGGCAGCGTTTGCTGATACCATTGCCTTGACCACCGAGAATTCAAAAACCTTCTTCCCTACCTCCCGAAAGCTGGCAGTAACCGGGTATCCCATACGCAGCGATCTCAAGAAACTGGAGAAAAAGGCAGCCCTGAAGCAATTTGGTCTCGACCCCAAATTGCCCATCCTACTCATCGTCGGTGGTAGCAAGGGTGCCCGGTTGATCAACCAGGCAATTACACATCACCTGACCGAATTACTGCAGAAGATGCAGGTGATCCACCTGACCGGTGAACTCGATTGGTCAGAGATTGAGAATAATTCCAAAACAATTCCTGCCGATCTGCGGAAGCGTTATCGCCCCTTCCCGTATCTTCACGAGGAAATGGCAGTAGCCTTCTCTGCAGCGGATGTCGTCGTATCCCGTGCTGGAGCCTCAACCTTAGGCGAATTGCCATTCTACGGGCTTCCTGCCATTCTCGTTCCCTATCCCTTCGCCTGGCGTTATCAAAAAGTTAATGCCAATTATCTGGTGGAAAAAGGGGCAGCGGTGATGATTGAAAATTCCGCTCTCGACGAGCAATTGATGCCAACTTTGTCCGCAATCCTTGAAAACGAGCATCACATGGCTGCGATGAAAGCGGCAATGTCATCGCTTGCTCATCCGGATGCCGCAGCACAGATCGCTTTACTCGTTCTGCAATTGGCAGAAAGGACCAAACGCTCATGATCAGTCTGAATGTCATGCTTTTCATGTTCGTTATCCTCTTCGCGGTCATTGGTGCCATGCGCGGCTGGGCCAAGGAATTGCTGGTGGTATTTAGCGTCATTCTGGCCATGTTCATCCTCACCGTGTTAAAGTCATTCGTTCCCTTCTTCAAGGAGACTTTTGCAACGGGTTCACCGGCTACGGTTTTCTGGTTGCAAACCACTATCCTGGTTTGTCTGGTGTTTTTTGGTTATCAAACCCCCAAGATTCCGCGCCTGGCTGAAAGTGATCGTTTCATACGCCATTTTCTTCAAGATGCCCTGCTGGGATTTTTCATTGGTGCGGTAAACGGTTTTTTGATCTTCGGCTCGCTCTGGTATTTCATGCACATGGCCGGTTATCCATTCTCGTTTGTAACCGCCCCTGACGCGACGACCGAAGCCGGTCAGGCAGCACTACGTTTGATCAAAGTGTTGCCTCCTGCATGGATGGCAACCAGCCCAACTGTGTATTTCTCAGTGGCAGTCGCATTCGTTCTCATTCTGGTGGTGTTTATCTGATGAAACATATACATTTGATCGGCATCGGTGGTACAGGCATTTCCTCCATCGCTCGTGTGCTTCTCGAGCGGGGATACATAGTCACGGGCTCGGATCGCACGCTCTCTCCACTCGCCCTTGACCTTGCGATTCATGGAGCGCATATTTACGAGGGTCACGACCCAGCCAACATCAAGGGTGCTGACCTGGTCGTCCGTTCCTCTGCCATTCCCGACAACAACGTCGAGGTCATCGCCGCGGTTGCCTCCGGTATTCCCGTTCTCAAGCGCTCTGATTTCCTGGCTGACCTGATGAAAGACCAGGTAGCGATCACGGTAGCCGGTTCACACGGAAAAACGACGACAACCACACTGATGGCGTACACACTTAATCGTCTCAACCTGGATCCATCATACATCATCGGCGGTGTTTCCAAAGACCTCTCCAACAGTGCTCATGCCGGTAAAGGTGTCTATTTCGTCATCGAAGCTGACGAATACGACCGCATGTTCCTCGGCCTCCGCCCTCATATCGCCATCGTCACCAACGTTGAGTATGACCATCCCGATTGCTACCCTACTCCCGCTCTATACCGCGAAGCCTTCGCCGATTTCGTCAAACTGCTCCCAGAAGACGGTATGCTGGTCGTTTGCAAAGACGACGAGCATGCCTCCAAACTGGTCAATTCCGTCCAACCCGGAACGCATGTGATTACTTATGGGTATTCCAATGATGCCGATTACCAGGCTGTGAACGTGGTCGCCAATACCGTGGGTGGTTTTGACTTTGATGTAATCGATCACTTGAACAACACAACGCTAACTCATGTGTCGCTGCAGATTCCCGGCACCCACAACGCCCGAAATTCCATTGCTATTCTTGCCGTGATCAACGAGCTGGGTTTCCCCGTGGAAAAAGCAGCTGCCAACCTAAGCAAATTCACCGGTACCGGCCGTCGCTTCGATGTGATCGGTGAAGCCAATGGTGTGACAATCGTGGATGATTACGCTCATCATCCTTCTAAAATCTCAGCCACCCTGGCCGCAGCCAGAGCTCGTTATCCCAAACGACGCCTCGTTACCGTCTGGCAGCCACACACCTATTCACGCACTCGCGCGCTCGAAGCTGATTTCATCCATTCACTCAGGGGATCAGATCTCACCCTCGTCACCGAGATTTACGCGGCCCGCGAGCCCAAAGAAGACTATTCCTCTGCCGAGCTGGTTAAAAAAATGAACGACAAAAAAGCGATTTATTGCAAGACCCTGGAAGACGCGGTCGACCAGCTTTCGGCGACCTTGGAACCCGGAGATGTTCTGCTTGTCCTTTCAGCCGGCGATGCGGATCAGATCTGTAAACGCATGCTGAAGGTGCTTCAAGAAAGGGAGAAATAAGATGACTGACCTGCAGACGAAAACCAATGTTTTTAGTGAAGTACACACTGAATTACCCTTCATTGTCAATGAATTTCAGCGTGTACGTATTCCACCTAAATCGCCGGTCGTTGAAAAGGAATTTAATAAATTACCAACCGCCCAGCAGCAAAAACTAATGGAGCGATTGATCGATCATGTGAAGGAAATGTAAGGATAGAGAATGACTGAGATTTCGCAGTCCCTTCTGCAAGAACATTTCGGTGAACGCCTGCAACAAAATGTTGCTCTGGCGCGTTACAGCACCGCTCGCGTCGGTGGTCCAGCGCGTTGGTTCGCAGAAGCCTGCTCTGCTGACGAGCTCGCCGCGGATGCTGCCTTCCTTTGGCAAAACAATGTGGAGTTCCGTTTGCTCGGAAATGGTTCGAATATGCTCATCAGTGATGACGGCTGGCACGGCTTTGTGCTCTTCAACCAGGCGAAAACCATTCGCATAAACGAAAATGGAGAGCATCCCACCGTCTACGTTGAATCCGGCGCCGCCCTTACCACCCTTGTTCGCGTTGTTACCGAAGCAGCCATGAGCGGCCTCGAATGGGCAGCTGGTATCCCCGGCACAGTCGGCGGAGCTGTCTACGGCAATGCCGGAGCTCACGGCAAGGACATTTGCCAGAGTCTGTTAATGGCAGAAATCTTGCACCGCAGTAAAGGCTTACTGTCGCTGAATTGCGACGGGATGGGATTCACTTATCGTTCGAGTGCTTTCAAAAGAGAGCCGGGGAATGGAGTGATTCTCTCCGCGACGTTTAACCTGACTCCCTCCACCCGTGAAGCCGTTCAGGCCAGGGTGAACGAGATCAATGAGAAACGCCGCAATGCTCAGCCTGCTGGAGCCAGTCTGGGTTCTACATTCAAGAATCCCACTGGTGATTATGCAGGGCGACTTATCGAAGCAGCCGGTTTGAAGGGCACCCGTATTGGTGGCGTGGAGATCAGCCCAGTACACGGCAACTTCTTGATCAACGACGGTAGTGGTTGTGCCGAAGACTACCGTCAGTTGATCGCCCTGGTTCAAAAAACCGTCCGCGAGAAGTTTGCGGTCGAATTGCAACTCGAAATCGAATTATTTGGTGATTGGAAAAAGTAAGAATATGGAAAAGAAACTACGGATTGGCGTCATCTTTGGCGGTCGCTCCGGAGAGCATGAAGTCTCTCTGATGAGCGCTCGCTCCGTCTTGTCTGTTCTCGATCCGCAGAAATATGAGGTTTTCGAGATCGGTATCACCCACGAAGGCACCTGGCTTTCTGGAATTAATGTATTACAGGCTTTTGAGACCAACAAATTGGATGGACTTTTCCAGGTCGTCCTCCTGCCCGAACCCACCCGTGGGGGTCAACTTTATGCCATCCGAGCACAAGCTGGCAAGGAACAGTTGGAAGCAATCGTCAACCTGGACGTGATCTTTCCCGTTTTGCATGGAACCTTCGGTGAAGACGGTACCATGCAGGGGCTACTTGAGCTTGCTGACGTAGCCTACATCGGCGCCGGTGTTCTCGGCTCCTCTGTCGGCATGGACAAGATTCTCTTCAAAGACGTCATGCGAGCCAATAACATTCCCGTTGTTGAATCCGTCACCGTTTTCCGTAGCCAGGCTACTTCGCGCATGGATGACGTGATTAAAACCATCGAAGCCAACCTGACTTACCCGGTCTTCGTCAAACCCGCCAACCTTGGTTCTTCAGTGGGCGTAACCAAATGCCGCAATCGCTCTGACCTTTACGAGGGTATCCTCGAAGGCGCTCAGTTTGATCGTCGCGTTCTCGTCGAACGCGGAGTGAATGGTCGCGAAATCGAGGTTAGCGTTCTCGGCAACGAGGACCCCATCGCCTCTGTCGCCGGTGAGATCCGCCCATGCGATGATTTCTACAGTTACGAAGCCAAATACATCGACGAGGGCTCTGAATTACTGATCCCCGCCCCCATCGATGAAGCGACCATGGCTAAAATTCGCGATATCGCCATTCGCGCTTACAAAGCAGCTGATTGCGCTGGCATGGCTCGCGTCGATTTCCTGTTGGACCGGGATACCAACGAGGTCTTCCTCAACGAGATCAATACCATCCCCGGTTTCACCAAGATCAGCATGTACCCCAAGCTCTGGGAAGCCAGCGGCATTTCCTACCCCGAGCTGGTTCAAAGATTGATCGACCTGGCCTTCAGTCGTAAAGCTGAACGTGATGCCACCGTCAGAACATACAGGAGCAAGTAGAGATGACGCCTGAACGTGCCAGACCTGGGTACTCCAGGGCAGAACAACTCCGGCAGAAACGCCAGCAATCCAGCCAGCAGCGCGTGGATACCGCGCGCCAGCAGGCTACGCGCGTTACCGGCCAGAACGTTGGCACGACAGTCCGCCGTACCTCTTCTCCCTACGCGGTTCCTCTTACCCATTCAACACGAGCCGCGGCGGTCCGCAAGGTCCATTACGCGCAAACGGGCAACGGCGTTGAAGTCCGCCTCCCTGCCCTACCCCAGGTGCAATTCAGTTGGCAAATGGCTTCGGTTTTCCTTGCCATCGCCACCCTGATTTTGGTCGTTCTTCTCACTACACTCGAAACCTTCCAGGTCAAGAATGTGGAAGTCTCTGGCAATTCACGCGTGACCGCAGCTGACATTCAGACCGTGGTCAATGGTGCAAATCACTCCATCTTCACCCTTGACCGTCGCCAGACGATCAACGCCATCCTCACTGCATTCCCCGAGCTGACAAATATTCACCTCAAAGTCAGCTTCCCTGATACCGTCATCCTGACCGTTACCGAACGCAAGCCGATTCTTGCCTGGGTTGGTCCGGATACAACCCAGTGGGTGGATGCTGAGGGTGTGGTCATGCCCGCCCGCGGTGACGGTGGCACGCTCCTTTCGGTCAAATCGACCGTCGCTGTGCCTGTGCTGGTCACTGCCACGGATGCTGAGGCTGCCAACTCCAAAGACACCACTGGAGGTCTTGTCAACAGTGAGCCGAAGATCGATTACATCGATCCTCAGGTGTTACAGACGGCAATCAGCCTGGGTGCACAGTTACCCTCCGGCGCCTCGCTTGTCTACGATTCGATTGCCGGTATGGGTTGGAAGGATCCGAAAGGATGGAGAGTCTATTTTGGTCTTGACCTGAGCAATATCCAGGCAAAACTGGTTGAGTATCAGGCGATCGTTGACCGTCTGTCTTCATTGGGAATCAAACCCGCGCTTATTAGCGTGGAGCATCTGGATGCACCTTATTATCGGACGGAGTAGTTTTATGGATGAGCCTATTGTAGTTGGTATTGATATAGGAACGACCAAGGTTTGCACGCTGGTAGCCCGCCTTGAAGGCGAGTCCGGCATGCGTATCCTGGGCGTGGGTATTGAACCCTCACAGGGGATCCAAAAAGGTACCGTGACCGATCTGGCAGCGGCTTCGCAGTCGATCGCCCGCTCCATTGAAAAAGCCCAGCGCACCTCTGGACTTGAGATC